>Ga0272446_1000933_pt1 | contig 44411 bp, 29 predicted proteins | sample YNPCB0061_FD_194587 | JGI IMG/M metagenome (GOLD analysis project Ga0272446, IMG submission 194587) | Hot spring microbial mat communities from Yellowstone National Park, WY, United States - YNP-CB-006-1 | ecosystem: Environmental > Aquatic > Thermal springs > Hot (42-90C) > Sediment | place...
GCCCTATGGGAGAGGAAGCCATCGTAACGATGGCAGGTGAGGGGAAAAGAGTTTTCAAACAATCTCTAAGCACGAGGCTTGCACAAGGCTTGTACGAAATAATAAGCAAGCAATATGTTGCCGGGCAGTTGAACAGGCGGTTGAATACATACCCTTGCTGCACATCTGTTTTTGCACACTTGTTCAATCATACTGATATGACACATACACTTTCACCTGCACCTTCACGTGCATCAGCACCTCAATCCTCTGCCCGATTGTTGTTCATCGACGTACTGCGTGGCATTGCGTGTGTGTGGATGATTCAAACCCACGTTACGAACGCCTGTATGTCGTGGGGCTACCGCAAAGGCTGGGCGTTCAATCTCCTGAACACGACCAATGGCTATGTTTCCGTGACGTTTATATTTTGTGCGGGTGCGGGATTTTGGCTTGCTGCTATTCGCAAAGCCGATGAGTACAGAAAGTTTGCACCATCACTCTGGCACTACATTCGACGCTTGGGGTTTATTCTGCTGGTGGCATATTGGCTGCACATTCCTGAGTTTTCTTTGCAAAAACTGCTGATTTCACCGCCGGAACGCCAAAACATCCTGTTTATCTGCGACGTGCTTCATGCTATCGTTCTATCGTCGTTTCTTGCGTTATCGTTGCTGCTGCTTGTACCGTCGCTCAAGGTTTTGCGCTGGCTTTTTGTGGGACTTGTGTTGGTATTCTTTTTTGGCGCACCCTATGTGTGGTTGTTGGAGCCAGACACCTTTTTGCCGCGTGTGCTTGGCGCGTATCTGTCGCGTCCGCCTGCTGCGGCGTTCCCGCTTTTTCCTTGGTGCGGCTACTTTTTTGCAGGTGCGGCAGTTACCGCCTTTTTTACGGCATCGTTGAACAAACGCCGTTTTGCTCGCCTGCTGATACTTACTGGTTTGGTGTTGCCTGCTGCCACGCTGTACGTCCAACTTTTTTCATCGTTTGCGTGGGCACTCAACTATGGTTGGGGAAAAGACTGGTATCTGTGTTCGCCGGGCAACGCACTTTTTCGTGTGAGCGGCACTATGCTGCTCTATGGCATCCTGTTTTTGGTACAAGACCACACCGCCGAATCTCGCGTGGGCAGGTGGCTGCGGCTCTTGGGTCAGGAATCGCTGTTTGTGTATGTCTTTCACCTGATGATAGTCTATGGTTCACCCGTCAATCTTGGGCTGGGCTACTTTACGGGTCATTCCTTCAAACCCATTGCCGTTCTTATTGTTACGACCGCCATCGTCGTTGCTGTGTACATTGCCACCGACCTGTGGCACAACTTTAAGCGTAATGAGCCGCGCAAGCAACAACGCTTCTTGTGGGCGTTCGGTGGTCTGTTTGCAACAATTTTCCTTATCACCACACCAGCCTTCGTGGATTGGAGTAAGGCAAAAATTGAAGAACTCTTTCCCAGCATTGCCCAACAGCAACAACCCCAATAAAGACGGAAAGCGGGCGGCTTGTAAACTTTTTTGTGCGGCGCGTTGTCTGAACTATTGCCTGCGATGACAAGAGAACATTGTGAACACGGAGAACACGGAGAATTTCTTTGCTCTGCGAACTCCGTGAGACCACGTGCCTCTGTGTTGAAAAACCCTGTTGAAGAATCCCGTTGAAGAATTTCTTTGCACATTCACCGTGCCTTGTTCACTACTGTTTCAAGAACGTTATGCCGAACATCACGCCTCCACACACCAGAACGCCACAACGCTTTTCAGTGCTACTTGCGACAGCACTCGTTATGTTCGCATTGTCCATACACACAACCGTTTCACTGTATGCCATGAACCGTTTTACTGTGCAATCTGATTCCAGCTACCGCAAAGACTGGAAAGCGATTGAAAAAGACCTCCAAAACGCCCTGCCAAAGTCCGCGCTTGAACGGGTGCAACGCCTCTTAGCGCAAGCGCAGAAAGACCGCAACAGCGTTCACATCACTAAAGCACTGCTCTACAAAGCCGCTCTGAGCGCAGAAACGCAAGAAAACGGCGAACTGGTCGTCGTCAAAGAACTCCAAGAAGCTCTTGCCAATGCTACGCAGCCCTCGAAGGCTCTGTTACAATCGGCACTGGCTGAGGTGTACGCTGGCTATTATCAGCGCAATCGCTGGCATATCCAAAGCCGCACGGCAACTAATGATGCTAAAAGCAAGGATTTTCGCACGTGGGACGCTCGTGCGCTTACCGACACCGCACGAACCTTGTATCTTGCATCGTTAAGCGACGCAGCAACGCTGCAACAATGCCGCACGCAGGACTACGAAACGCTCTTGTACCGCCCTGCCACCAACACCGAGAACCTCCGCCCAACACTGTACGACGTGCTTGCGTGGCGGGCAGTGGAGTTTTTGAACAACACCGCCAACGAACTCCCCAAACCCGAACGCGCCTTTGCACTCACCGACCTTCGTGCCTTGCAGAGCGCACGGGAATTTGTTTCCGCCACATTTTCTGCGCCCAGTCCAAGCACCGAACGCGACCACGTGCTGCTCACGCTCAAGGTCTATCAACACCTGTTGGCGTTCCATTTGAACGACCCCAATCCCGAAGCATTCATAGATGCTGAGGTGCTCAGGCTTGGATATGCCCGTGAACACACTGTACATCCGAACGCCAAAAACGCCTACAAACAAGCCTTAGAGCGTCTTGCAAGCCAATACGCTCAGCACCCCGCTTGCTCCAACGTACTGTACGCACTGGCGTTGGCGTGGTTTCAGGAAGGCGACTACAAGAAAGCAAAACAGCTCTGCGACAACGTGCTGTCGAAAGACCAGCGTTCACGCGGTGCGCGAAACTGCCTTGCGCTCAATGACAACATTCTCGCAAAATCCCTTACCGTCAGCGTGGAACGTGCTGTACTGCCCTCTGCGCCGTTTCTGATAAGCCTGAGTTACCGCAATATCCGCACGGTATATGTTCGGCTCTATGCGCTGCCCATCCCAGAAAACCTTGCCAACGCTGCAAGCGTCCCTTCTGGCGGGCTGAACAGCGAAGAGGATGTCAAAAAACTCCTTGCTCAAAAACCGCTTCACACGTGGAACTACGAGCTTCCCGATGTATCGGAGCAAGCGAACGATTTCAAAGAGCATCGGGTTGAACTGCCCGCCATGATTCCAGCACACACACGCGAGAAAACAGGCGGCTTGCCGCTTGGTCGGTACGTGGTAGCAGCAAGCGAACGAGAAGATTTTTCGTTACTGTCCAACGCTATCACGACCACAATCTTCAACGTTTCAAGGCTTGCTTTGCTCCACGAGCACCTTCAAACACAGTACACCAATACCAGCACGTTTTTTGTCGTGGATGCTGTTAGTGGCGCACCGCTTGAAGGTGTAACGGCAACGCTGTATTCGCAGGAATATGACTATCAGCGCGGGCGTTCTGTTCTCAAACTCGAAGGCACATTCAAAACTTCCAGCAATGGCTCTATCAGGCTTCCCGAAGGACAGACGTTGAACAAACAGGTGTTTGTTGAACTGCGCCACAAGGGCGACTACTATTGTTCGCAGAACAGCTATTTCGCGTACATTCACCATTATCCACAGCAACGCCATACCAGCACACGGTTGTTCACCGACCGCGCGCTCTACCGTCCGGGTCAAACCATCTATTTCAAGGGGATTGTTATGCAACATGATGCCGAAAAGCCTAATCACACAACGCTTGCAGGCGTTCGGCGCACTGTTACTTTCTACGACGTGAACTACCAAAAAGTGCAGGAACTCTCGCTTGTTACGAACGAATTTGGCTCGTTTGAGGGCGCGTTTACCGCCCCTGTGGGCAAACTGAATGGCACAATGACGCTGCAAACCGAAGACGGCATGATTACTGTGCAGATAGAAGAGTACAAACGCCCCAAATTTTCTGCTGAATTTCTGCCTGTGAACGGCGCGTTTCGACTGGGCGAGACCGTTTCCATCAACGGCAAAGCCACTGCATATGCAGGTTCAGTGGTGGACGGCGCGAGGGTTTCGTATCGTGTTACGCGCCGCGTTCAGTATCCGTTTTGGCGTGAGCGGTGTTGGTGGATGCCTGTGCCATTGCTGCCAGACCAAGAAATCGCCCATGGCACTACGACCACAAACACCAAAGGCGAATTTACCGTGAACTTTGACGCACTGCCCGACCTGAGCATTGACCCCAAAACGCTGCCTGTGTTTTCGTACGCCGTCAGTGCCGATGTAACGGACATCAATGGCGAAACACATTCCGCCGTAGCAAGTGTTTTTGCGGGCTACGTGTCCATGACCTTGAGCGTTTCTGCGCCAAAGGTTCATGCTGTGCAATCGTCCAGCACGCCGCCGACCATCGTCTTGAGCGCACAGAACCTCAATCAGCAGCCTTTGCACACAAGCGGCACGGTAACGATTGAACGCCTTCAGCCGCCCAAACGCTACACCGCGAACTTGCTGCGCAAGCGGCTGTTCGCTAAACCCGACAAATTTGCGCTCACCGAGCAAGAGTTCGCACGACTGTTCCCGCTTGATGTCTTCAACAACGAAGATGAACGCGAAACGTGGACGGCAGAACGCACCGTGCTGACGAGTTCGTTCACGACAAGCTCCAATGGCACATACAGCATCGCGCCAACGGCACTGCAACGCTTGCCTGCAGGCTTGTACCGCATCAAAGCAACCGCGAAGGATGTGTCGGGCGAAGTGCTGAGTGCCAGTGCGTACATGACCGTTGTTGAAGAGTCCTCCACCCAAGCCGCAGTGCCAGATGCAGGACTGCTCGTGCCGCTCAACACCACGTACGAACCGGGCGAATCAGCGACGTTTGTGTTCAGCACTGCGCTCAACGACGCTCACGTCCTGTACACTGTGGAGTATCGCGGGCGCATTATGAAGCAAGAGTGGCTCAGACTGTCGGGACAGCGACGGTTTGTCATACCCATCACCGAAGAGCATCGGGGCAATCTGCACGTGCATTTCACCCTGCTGCACCAGTACCGACACTACACCGCACACCACACCATCACCGTGCCGTGGAGTACCAAAGACCTCGTGCTGGAAACTGCTACCTTCCGCGATAAAACCCAACCTGGAAGCAAGGAAGAATGGCGCATTGTGGTCAAAGGCAAAACAGCACATCGCAAAGCTGCCGAACTCCTTGCCACGCTGTACGATGCGTCGCTCGATGCTCTTTTACCGCCGTCAGTATGGTGGCTTACCCCTTGGCAGACGTTTGCTCCAGCAATGCAGATTACTCAAGACGGTCAGGGTGTACATTCGTCTCAACTGTGGAGCCGCCAGTGGTACACGCTGCGCTCGGGTGCGAGTGTGGAATATGAACGCTTCAACACCGACATTTTGGAACGCGCTCTGGGAGGCGCATATAGCGGATATTACCGGCGCGAGAGAATAATGAAAAAATCCGCACCTGACGGTAAAGCACTTCTTAGCAGGCAGACCTATGAGGCTGAAAGCGCAGACGGTACGCCACCCGCGCCCCCAGCAAACACAGCCGCGCAATCCGCCCAAGCGGCACCGCAAGGAGCAGCACCAAACAACGATGCCAGCCGCCGAGAGCCTGACAACACTTCCCGCAGCACCCGCACGCCTGTTGATATGTCCGCAGTCAAAGCCCGCACGAACCTGAACGAAACAGCGTTCTTTTTCCCGCAACTCCGCACAGATTCAAGCGGAAATGTGGTGTTGAGTTTCACCATGCCCGAAGCCTTGACAACATGGCGTTTCCGTGCGTTAGCGCACACACCAGACCTCCAAACGGGCATGATAGAACGCTTCACAACAACACAAAAAGAACTCATGGTGCTGCCGAATATGCCACGATTTCTGCGCGAAGGCGATACCATTGCGCTTCCCGTCAAAATTTCCAGCTTGTCCGACCACACGCTCACTGGCACGGCAGAGCTGACGCTGCTCGATGCTTATTCCATGAAGCGCGTCAATACTGAGTTCAGGCTGCAAACGCCTCAACAGCCGTTTTCCGTACAACCCAACCAAAGCACTGTGGTTGTTTGGCGTGTAGTTGTGCCGTCGAACATTGATGCGGTGGTCTATCGTGTGCTGGCAACGGCAAGTTCTGCAACAAAATCGGCAACGAAGTCGGGCGCAGCAGTCATAACGGTTTCAGATGGCGAAGAAGCACCACTTCCTGTGTTGCCGAACAGAATGCTTGTTACGGAAACGCTTCCGTTCTGGGTTCGTGGCAACGAGCAGCGTTCGTTCACCTTTGCCAAACTCGCGGCAAGCAACCAATCGCGCACACTGTCGCACCACAAACTCACGCTGGAGGTTACCTCCAACCCTGCATGGTACGCCATTCAAGCACTGCCGTATTTGATGGAATATCCATTTGAGTGCGCCGAACAAACCTTTAGCCGCTTGTATGCCAACGCGCTTGCGTCGCACGTGGCAAACTCGCAGCCCAGAATCAAAGCCATTTTTGAGCAATGGAAAACCGCCGACGCGCTGCTGTCGAATCTGGAAAAGCATCAAGACCTCAAATCCGCTTTGCTTGCCGAAACGCCGTGGGTGCTTGACGGCAAGAACGAGTCTGACCGCAAAAAGCGTGTGGGTCTGCTGTTTGACTTGAACCGCATGGCACGCGAATTCGACGCAGCCGTGACGAAACTGGAGCAGCTGCAAACGCCAAACGGCGGCTTTGCATGGTTTTCAGGCATGCCCGAAAGCCGCTTTATATCCCAATATATCTTGGCAGGCATTGGGCATTTGAAGCACCTCGGCGTGCTTGACAACATCGTGCTTTCCAGCACCTTGTCGCGTTTGCAGTCGCTCTCCGAACGCCTTGTGCGCTACTGCGACCACGCCATGAACGAGGATTACCAAGAACTCAAGCGGACAAGCACGTTCAACAAAACCAATAGGTACATACATTCGCTGGCAGTGCAATATTTGTATGCACGGTCATATTTCACAGGCAGCGAAATTCCGCTTGAGTACAACGAGGCATATATGTTTTGGCTGGAGCAAGCAAAATCCCACTGGCAGCAGCAACCGCTTATGGCGCAAGGCATGATAGTGCTTGCGCTCAACGCTTTCGACCAGCGCGGCTCAGTGCGTGAAACCATTGTGCAATCGTTCCGCGAACGCGCGATGCACTCAGAAGAACTGGGAATGTACTGGAAAGACTACGACCAACGCTCGTGGTGGTGGTACAACGCGCCCATCGAAACACAAGCACTCATGATAGAAGTGTTTGACCGCGTTGCACGCGATGCACAGGCGGTAGAAGAACTCAAGATTTGGCTGCTCAAACACAAACAAACTCAGGACTGGAACACTACCAAAGCCACTGCCGAAGCCTGCTACGCGCTGCTGCTCAAAGGCACGGACTTGCTTGCCTCCGACAAACTCGTGGCAGTGAAATTGGGCGACAAACTCGTTACACCCAAAAAGCCCGACGGAACAGGCGTTGGAGCAAGTGTTGAAAGAACCACTGAAGCGGGTACGGGGCATTATACCGTCTCGTGGACACACAACGACATTGTGCCGAGCATGGGTACTATCACGCTGACCAAATCCGATGCAGGCATTGCGTGGGGCGGCTTGTACTGGCAGTATTACGAACAGTTGAACCGCATTACGCCGTCAGCAACGCCGCTTGCCTTAGACAAAAAACTCTACCGCCAAACAACCACCGAACAAGGCATAGTGCTTGAACCTATCACCACTACCACGCCGCTCCGCGTGGGCGATGTGCTGAAGGTGCGCGTGGAATTACGCACCGACCGCGATATGGAATACATACACTTGAAAGATATGCGTGGTGCAGGTTTAGAGCCGCTTGCGACCATTTCTGGCTATCGCTGGCAATCAGGATTAGGCTATTATCAAACAATGAAAGACGCTTCGGCGAACTTTTTTATCGGCTGGCTGCCCAAAGGTGTGTACGTATTTGAGTACGAACTTCGTGCTACCCACGCTGGTACGTTCTCCAATGGTATCACGACCGTGCAGTGTATGTATGCACCTGATTTTGCAAGCCACTCCGAGGGCTTGACGGTGCGCATCAAACCCTGAGAACGTTGGATTTGTCCAGAGCTTTTCTCATTTTTGCGGCTTGCAGTTCCACAATTGCAGTTCCACTGTACTGAACGACATTTCCGCATCTGCCAGTATGCACATCCTGCTTATTGAAGACGAAGAGCGTGTTGCTGAACTTATCAAACGAGGCTTGCAAGAACAAGACTATGCGGTCACCTCAGCGTTTGACGGAGAAATGGGCAAACGTCTGGCTCTCGCTAACCACTACGACGTTGTTATCACCGATATTGTTCTGCCCAAACTTAACGGCTTTGACTTGTGCAAAGAACTTCGTCAGGCAAAACCGCAGATACCGATTATCATGCTTACTGCTCTGGGAGCGACAGATGATAAAATCGAAGGCTTCGATGCAGGCGCAGACGATTATTTAGTCAAGCCCTTTGAACTGCGCGAGCTCTACGCTCGTATTCGTGCGCTTGTCAAGCGTAGCGGCACACAAATCCATGAAACAGAATCCCTCGCTGTTGCCGATTTGACCATGAATCTTCGCACCAAGACTGTACAGCGCGGCGGCAAGGAAATTGCACTCACTCCCAAAGAATTCAAACTCTTGGAGTATATGCTCCGCAATGCCGAACGGGTGTTATCACGTACAGAAATAGCCGAAAAAGTTTGGCAAACCACCTTCGACACAGGCACAAACTTTATTGATGTGTACATCAACTACCTCCGCAAAAAACTTGACAAAGACTTTCCCATCAAGTTGATTCATACGAAAATCGGGATGGGCTTTGTGTTGAAAGCAGAGAACGACGTATGAACATCCGCAGCCAACTGAGCATCCTGTTTATTGGATTGGTATCGGTCATTCTGGTCATCTTTGCGGGATTAGTGTATTACTCTGCTGCCAAGAGCCGCGAACATGAATTTTTTAAATCCCTCGAAAAAGAAGCTCTGACAAAAGCCAATCTTGTTCTCGATGTTCAGATGAGCGCAGGAACGCTGCAACGCATTTATCGCAATAATCGTTCAACGTTGTCCGAAGTAGAAGTTGCCATCTACGACACAGCCTACACCCTGCTGTACCATGATGCTGTTGATATTGACATGGTCAAAGAAACTCGAGGAATGATAGATTCCATCATCTCGCAGCGCATTATTCGCTTTTACAATGGTCAGTATCAGGGCATTGGCATGGCTTTGACCTATGAAGGCAGGTGCTATGCCGTTACCGCAGCCGCATATGATGAGTATGGATACAACAAACTTGCCACGCTACGATGGTCTATGCTATTCTTTGCGCTCTGCTCTCTTGTTTCAGTTGCAGCAGCAGGCTGGCTGTTTGCCAAGAAAGCCCTTTCCCCAGTTTCAGCAATGACGCACACTGTTCAAGCTATCAGTGCTACGAACATGGGCTTGCGCCTTCGCTACGACAACCGCAACGACGAGCTCTCAGAACTTGCTGACACCTTCAATCAGCTTCTCGACCGCTTGCAACATTCATTTGAAGCACAGAAACACGTGGTGTCGAATATTTCCCATGAACTTCGCACACCGCTAACCAGCGTGTTCGCCGAACTGCAACTTGCACTGGACAGAGAGCGCACTATCGCAGAATACCAACGCTCTATCACCCAAGCCACCAATGACGTACAACGCCTTATCAAGCTCACCAATAGTTTATTAGACCTTGCAAAAGCAAGCTACGACGAATCGGAGATTGCCTTTACTATGGTGCGTTTGGATGAATTGCTCATCGAAGCACGAGCCCGCGTGTTAGCGTCCTCGCAGCATGAGTACACAGTTCACCTGATTGTTGAGTGCGAAATCGAGAACGATACTTTTTTAACAGTGCGCGGAAACGAGTATTTGTTGAGCGTGGCTTTCGTCAATCTCATGGAAAACGGATGTAAATTTTCTCCCAACAAGCAATCGAACGTTGCCCTTACCTACAACAATACATCGGTCATTATTCGCTTCAGTGATATTGGTGTGGGAATTCCCCCCGAAGAGCTTTCCCTGCTCTTTACGACGTTTTACCGAGGCTCTAACAAGAAGTATGCCGACGGCAATGGTATCGGACTGTCTCTTACAAAAAGGATTATCACATTGCATGGCGGTAGCATTAGTGTTGTGTCAGAACAATACATGGGTACAACCTTTACCGTCGAACTTCCTCATCTCCACAACACATCTCAGTCTTCCACCATGAACACGAACTCATACCATTAGGGCGTTGCTTGACACAACAAGGGGTTGAAACCCCTTGTTTTGCCAAGCCTTGCATAGAAAAGGAGCATACTCTCTTATTGAAAAAATGCCATTTTGCGAAAGTCCTAAGAAGTTTATTGTTGCGAAAGCCCTGTCTCTAAGAACTTTCTAATACCATTCTCACCGTCTTCTAATAGCACAGCTGCCGAACAAATGCTATGTTTGTGCGCTGGACAGTTGTTGTTTAATCCACAACACTTCAATCATTACCCTTACCAATCAACGGATGCCATGTCGCTTCTTGAGTTTACCTTGCGTTTAGGATGTGCAGTAGCACTGGGTGCAGCTATTGGCTTTGAACGCCAGTGGAGGCAGCGGAGTGCGGGCTTGCGGACAAACACTCTCGTATCGCTTGGTTCAGCAGCGTACATCCTTCTTTCGCTGACGCTTACCGACGGACAAGGCGACCCATCACGCGTAGCTGGTCAAGTTGTTACAGGCATTGGTTTTTTGGGCGCAGGGGTCATTATGAAAGACGGACTGAACATTAGAGGACTCAACACTGCCGCCACAATTTGGTGTTCGGCAGCAGTGGGGTGTACGGCAGCAGCAGGCTTATACGCCCATGCTGCCATTATTACAGCAATCGTAATGCTTTCGCATTTGCTCTTGCGTCCAATCGGTGTAAAAATTGGCAGCCGTCCGTATCCTACGCACGCTGCCGAAGGCGAGGTACTGTATACCCTCATAATCAAAGCGGAGCAGCAGATTGAAAATCATCTGCGCGTACTTCTGATGCAGTTTTTTACCGATAACGACAGTATCACACTCCGCTCACTTCGCAGTGCCGACAGCAGCCATCCAAGCACCGTCGTTATTACCGCTGTGCTTGCTGCCACAGGCAGATGCGACTACATTTTGGAAAAACTTTCAGGACGTTTAACAATCGAGCAGGGTATTTCCGAGGTAACGTGGTCAGCAAGCACCGATGAGCAAAGCGACCTATAACGAGAAACCAACACTGTTCTTACAACGCATACACAACGGCTCTGCCATTCTGCCACTATGCGCAAATCCAGATTCACACAACGTTCTTGGCTTGGTCATGCTGCACGGCCGCAGCAACACGGCAAGCGTCAGCAACAAGCAACTGTGCGTCCAAGCGGTTTTACTGCGGGTGCAGAGGCACGCATCGTCAATGCCTCGCGGATGGACACGAACTTTTACCTCGCCATGATGGATGCTTGGGAACATGGTATTTCCGAACACGAAGTTGAGCATCGCCGAAAAAAATACGGTCTCAATGTCATTTCCCACGAACGAGCACCTGCTTGGTATGTACAGCTTTTGGGAGCATTTGCCAATCCCTTTATCGGTGTGCTGCTTGTACTGGTCGTGGTTGCATTGTTCATCGATGTTTTCCTTGCGCAGCCCGACGAGCGCGATTATGGAACGGTTATCGTGATTGGCGCGATGATAACCATCAGCACTCTGCTCCGTTTTTGGCAGGAGTTCCGCAGCAACAGAGCCGCACATCGTCTGCGAGAATTTGTCCGTACAACTATTCTCACTCAGCGCAAACATCAAGACAAACGGGAAATCGACGTGCACGAACTCGTTCCCGGCGACGTAGTTTGGCTTTCGGCAGGCAACATGATTCCTGCCGACCTACGCCTGATGTATGCCAAGGATTTGTTTGTGAGCCAAGCAGCGCTGACAGGTGAATCCATACCTGTTGAAAAAACTGACCGCGTTGTTCCCGATGCCGAAAATCGTCCGGCATTGGAACTCGAGAATATCTGCTTTATGGGAACAACCGTTGTCAGTGGTACAGCCAAAGGTCTTGTTATCAACACTGGAAACCAGACGTATTTTGGCGGCATGGCAGCATCACTGCTTGGCAAACGCGAGCAAACCAGCTTTGACAAAGGTGTCAACAGTGTGTCGTGGCTGCTGATTCGCTTGATGGTAGTTATGGTTTCGCTGATTTTTCTCATCAATGGTTTGACCAAAAGCGATTGGTTTTCGGCGCTGCTTTTTAGTGTTTCGGTTGCCGTCGGTCTCACACCAGAAATGCTTCCCATGATTGTCAGTGCAAACCTTGCCAAAGGTGCAGTAGCGTTGTCAAAGCGTCGTGTGATTGTCAAAAAACTTGCAGCAATGCAAAATATCGGTGCTATGGACATTCTTTGTACGGACAAAACCGGCACATTAACGATTGATAAAGTGATATTGTTGCGCCATTTAAGCATTTTTGGCGACGCTGACGATGCTGAGGTCTTGAAATGGGCATATTTGAACAGTTTTTACCAAACGGGGCTGAAAAACTTACTCGACCGCGCAATCATTGAGTATATCGAAACACGCAATCTTCAGCGTCCTGAGAACTTCTTTACGAAAATTGATGAACTGCCTTTTGATTTTGAACGTCGGCGAATGTCGGTGGTCTTGGAAGAACGCGACGGTCGCAGGCTTCTTGTTACGAAAGGAGCAACCGAAGAAATGCTTTCGGTGTGCGCCTTTGGGTTGCACCCACACGACAAAACCATTATCAAGATTGACGAAAATGTCAAGAAGCATATTCGCCGCATTGCTCGTGAACTGAATCAGCATGGGCTTCGAGTATTGCTGGTAGCAAACCGGTACTTCGATGGCAAAGATTCGCAGTACACGCTTGCCGATGAGGACAATTTAGTGCTGGTGGGCTTTATTGCTTTTCTCGACCCGCCCAAGCCATCGGCAAAATCAGCTATTGAATCCTTGCGGCAATACGGCGTGAACGTGAAAGTGCTTACTGGCGACAATGAAGCGGTTACGAAAAAAATTTGCTCCGATGTGGGTATTCCATTCGACCACGACCACATTGTGCTTGGTTCGGATATTGAGCAGATGTCCGATAAGTCCTTGAGCGAACACGCGCAAACAGCAACAATATTTGCGAAACTCTCGCCAGCACAAAAAGTTCGCGTCGTCAAGGCATTGCAGGCTCATGGTCATGTTGTGGGATTTATGGGCGATGGCATTAACGATGCTGCCGCACTGCGTACCGCCGATGTTGGCATCTCTGTTGATACGGCAACGGATATTGCAAAAGAAAGTGCGGACATCATTCTCCTTGAAAAAGACCTTGGGGTGCTGCACGACGCTGTGCATCAAGGTCGGCTGACGTTTGGAAACATTATCAAGTACATCAACATGGCTGTCAGCAGCAATTTTGGCAATATTCTCAGTGTCTTGGGCGCAAGCGCGTTTCTGCCGTTTTTGCCGATGCTGCCGATTCAACTGCTGGTGCAAAACCTGCTGTACGACGTTTCCCAAACAGCCATTCCATGGGATACGATGGATAAAGAGTATCTCAAGCAGCCCCGCAAATGGGAAACAAAGAACATTGCCCGGTTTATGCTCTTTATCGGACCCACAAGCTCTGTTGTTGATTACGCGACTTTTGCGGTTATGTGGTTCGTCTTTGGTGCTACTGACGTGGCAGCACAATCGCTTTTTCAAAGCGGATGGTTTGTTGAGGGCTTGCTTTCGCAAACACTGATTGTGCATCTTATTCGGACACAGCATATACCGTTCATACAAAGCCGCGCTGCCTTGCCAGTGATAGCAATGACCATTATCATTATGGCTGTCGGCATTGCCCTTCCATTGTCGCCGATTGCACCATTTCTGCGCCTTCAAGCCCTGCCGTTGTCATACTTTTGGTGGCTTACCGCTCTGTTGGTATTGTACTGTTTGCTCGCACAAGTTGTGAAAGTTTGGTTCATTAAACGTTTTGACAGATGGCTGTAACGGATGGCTGTAACAGATGGCTATAATAGCTGTGAACGCTTGGCGAACTCCGCACGACGCAAACCTCGTTAAGGGGTCTCGCCAAGGCAGCATTCTCATATTCACTTGTTGTTCATTGTATGGCATACCAATACCGCCGCCCAAGTATGGGCATGACTATCATTACTACGGCGTTTGCCGTCTGCCTGAGTAGCGTGATTTCTTGCAACAACAAAGAATTTTCCGAACGCACCGATTATTCGCTTGCTGGAGATACGATTCTTGTACAAGCGCAATCGGTTATTGCCCCCAAAATTCGCCCGTACCGTGTAGAAGAAGAGGATTTTCGGCAAGAACTGACGTGCGCTGGCACGGTGAAGGCTATTCCTAATTACTATGCTGAAATCGCACCGCCCTTTGCCGGCAGAGTAACAAGGGTCATGCTCAAACTTGGCATGAAAACTCGTGCAGGAACACCGCTTTTTGAAATGACCTCACCGGATTTTATTGCAGCACAAAAAGTGTATTTTCAAGCAAAATCCGAATGGGAGACCGCAAAGCTCTCTCTGAATCGCCAAAAAGACCTCAAAGCCAATGGCGTTGGTTCAGCCAAGGATTTGGAAGAAGCTGAACTCAATTACACGGTTAAGGAAAAAGAATATCAGAACGCCATCATTAGCCTCAAAATTTTTGGGGTACAAGACGGCAAGTTGGTCTTTGGTCAGCCGTTGGTCATTTTTTCACCCATCAGTGGCGAAGTTGTGGACAACGAAGTGGTCTTGGGGCATTACATCAAAGACGACGACCCGCCGCGTGCAAAAATCGCAGACTTGTCCAAAGTATGGGTTGTTGGTATGGTCAAAGAAAAAGATATTCGCTTTGTTCACAAACTTGACAGCGCGACCGTTACGATAGCGGCGTTTCCGCAGCGACGAATTGCTGGCAAAGTCTATCACGTGAACGAAATCGTGGACACAGAAACGCGCAGCGTACAGGTCTTGATTGAATGTCGCAATGACGACCGCACGCTCAAACCCGGCATGTACGCAACCGTGCAATTCACGGACGCGCCCACCAGAACTATCCTGATTCCCGCTAAAGCTGTGCTGCAATTCAATGACAAAAGTTTTGTCTTTGTGCAGATTGCTCCGGGAGCGTATGTTCGTCGCGTAGTGGAAACAGGTGTGAGCGATGCCACCGGCGGGCGCATTACTATTACCTCTGGACTACGTGCTGGGGAGACTATTATCGGCGAAGGCGCATTTTATTTGCTGGAAGCCAAATAAACCGCACATCGTGTTGTGAAGCGTGTTGTGAAGCACGCGATACGTTCAACCACCATTCAACCCAGTATTCACGCACAATGCTTCTTTGCTACGAAATCATATGAACAACAGTGTTTTTGTGATAACCATTGCCCGACGTTGGCTAATACTCGCGCTATTTCTGTTAATATCCGTCTTTGGCTACTATGCTTGGACACAGCTTTCTATCGAGGCATATCCCGATATTGGCGATGTAACCTCTCAAGTTGTAACCCAAGTTTCGGGGCTTGCCGCCGAGGAAGTAGAACAGCAAATTACCATTCCGATTGAGCGTGCTATCAACGGCTTGCCGGGTATGCACGTCATGCGAAGCAAAAGCACCTTTGGGTTATCTATGGTAACGATTGTGTTTCAAGACGGTATTGACGACTATTTTGCCCGCGCACGCATTCAAGAACGCATCAGCGACTTAGAACTGCCCTACGGCGCACAGCCGAGTTTAGACCCGCTCACTTCACCCACAGGAGAAATTTTTCGCTATATCATTCAAAGTCGTAACCACGATTTGCGTGAGCTCACCGATTTGCAGCAATTCACTATTATCCCACGCATCAAACAAGTTCCCGGTGTAGCAGATGTTACAAACTTTGGCGGTATTACAACGCAGTACCAAATTGAACTTGACCCCCGAAAATTAGAACAGTACAACCTTGCTTTGCGGGATATTGTTGAGACCATCGAAAAAAACAACGCCAACGCCGGTGGCAGCATCCTCAATCGTGGCGACCAAGGCTATGTTATTCGCGGTATCGGCTTGGTGAAGACCTTGGACGACATCGGGCGTATTGTGGTGAAATCCGTCAAAGGTGTACCGATTTATCTGAACGATTTAGGCAAACTCAAATATGGCAATCTGGAACGCAAAGGCGCACTCGGCTACACAGACCGTTCAGGAACTGATTACACCGACAACATTGAAGGTATTGTCTTACTGCTCAAACATCAAAATCCATCGGTTGTTTTGCAAGGTGTCAATGAAGCTGTGAAGGATTTGAACGACAACATTCTGCCCGAAGGCGTTCGCATTCATGCTTTTCTCGACCGTACGCATTTGGTGGAAACGACGCTGCACACGGTCGCCAAAACGTTGCTCGAAGGCATCACGCTTGTAGTGGTCGTGCTTATTGTCTTTTTAGGGTCGTGGCGTGGTGCGTTGTTGGTGGCTATCACTATTCCGATTGCCCTCCTTACAGCCTTTATTTTGATGCAACTCACCAATATTCCCGCGAACTTACTTTCGCTTGGAGCGATTGATTTTGGGATTATTGTTGATGGAGCGATTGTCATGATGGAAACTATCCTCCGCTTCCGCGAAGAGCATCCCACAGCAGAGCTGACCGAACAAACGGTGGTTGAGCGCGTGCGTGAGGTTGCACGACCGATTTTTTTTGCGACCGTCATCATTATTACGGCGTATTTACCGCTCTTTGCCTTTGAGCGCGTTGAACGCAAACTCTTTACGCCCATGGCGTTTACGGTTGGCTATGCGCTGTTCGGTGCGCTGTTGGTGGCGTTGTTGCTTATTCCCGGCTTGGCGTATATGATATACCGCAAGCCGCAAAAAATGTATCATAATCGTTGGCTTGAACGCTTGAACACGGCGTACTCGCGCCATATTGTTGCTTTGGTAGAACAGCCGAAGCGAGTGTTGGCAACGCTTGGTGCGGTCTTCGTGGCGGCAATGATACTCACTATCACGGTGGGCAAGGATTTTTTGCCACCGTTGGACGAAGGCTCTATTTGGCTGCAAGTTGTTTTGCCGCCCGGCATCACGTTGGAAAAATCCAAAGAAATGAGCGATTCGCTTCGCCGGCGCACGATGCGCCATGAAGAAGTTACCTACATCATGGTTCAAGCAGGACGCAACGATGACGGCACAGACGCTTGGACTCCCTCGCATTTTGAGTGTAGCATTGGTTTGAAGCCCTACGACCAGTGGAAATGGGGCAAAACCAAAGCAGACCTCATTGAAGAACTCGATGCAGACTATGCCTCTTTGCCCGGATTCAACATAGCGTTTTCGCAGCCCATGATTGACGGCGTGATGGATAAAATTTCCGGCGCCCACAGCGAGCTTGTGGTCAAGGTGTACGGTCAGGATTTTAAGGAAACACGCCGCATTGCCGAAGAAATTTTGAAAACGCTCCGCACCGTCAACGGTGCTGTGGATTTAGCCATTGACCAAGAGCCGCCTTTGCCGCAACTGCAAATTCACGCTGACCGCGCTAAAATCGCGCAATATGGCTTGAACGTCAATGACGTTGCCGAACTTGTGGAAGTTGCTCTTGGCGGAAAAGCCATTTCACAGATTTTTGTGGGCATGAAAGTGTACGACATTATCTGCCGCTTCGCCGAAGAAAGTCGCAATACACCAGAAAAAATTGGCAACTTGATGCTCACTAATGCCGAAGGCGTAAAAATCCCCTTGTCTCAAGTAGCAAATATTCAACTCAACACGGGCGAAAGCACGATTTCCCGAGAAATGAACAAACGGCATTTAACCGTTCGCTTGAACTTACGGGGCAGAGATTTAACCAGTTTTTTGCAGGAAGCACAGGCAAAAATCGCACAGAATGTTCGCTACGACCACGAGGTATACCAGATTACTTGGGGCGGTCAGTTTGAAAATCAAAATCGCGCGTATGCTCATTTAGCGGTGATTGTGCCGCTTGCACTGGCGATCATGTTTGTCTTGCTCTACGGGGCTTTTGGGCAGTTTCGCCAAGCTGCACTGCTGATGAGCATTGTTCCACTGGCACTCTTTGGCGGCATGCTCGCACTTAATCTGCGCGGCATGACGCTCAATGTTTCATCGGCAGTGGGATTTATAGCACTGTTTGGCGTGGCAATTCAAAACGGTGTGATTATGATTTCCCATTTCAATCAACTCCGCCACAAAGGCATGAACCTTGTTCAGGCTGTGCAGCAGGGCGCATCGCAGCGTTTTCGCCCTGTACTGATGACCGCCACGGTTGCCGTGCTGGGCTTACTGCCTGCATCGCTGACCACAGGTATTGGCTCAGATGTTCAGCGACCGCTTGCTACGGTGATTGTGTATGGTTTGATGTTTTCGACATTTCTCACGCTCTACGGCTTGCCCTCGTTGTATTATTTGCTTGAGCATCGTTTTGGTCAGCGTGAGGATAATCATGACCAAAGCACAAGAAAGGAAAGCGCGATATGATGACCACTTTGATAATGCACCATAAGGACTACCATACGAACTTTTGGACATGTCAAGCACGTCTACATCAATCCAGTTTGCATCTGCGGCATGTGTGGCACGCACTACTCCGCACGGCTTTCAGTGTTAGCGTTCTTACTGTTATGCCTGTTCTGCACGCATTTGCTCAAACCTCTACCCAACAAGCACCACGAGTAACGACGCTCATAGACACCGCCTTCGCTCAACGCTCCATGCCATATGCTGTATATTTGAGTTTGGTTGGCAAACGCAATCTTGCCTATGTGTCAATGAAATACAATCTGAACATTGCCCAAGCAGCAATTGAGATGGCAAAAGTCCTCCCCGACCCCGAAATTGCTGTGGGATGGTTTGATAACGACCACCAACGCACACAAATGGGCTATGGTTTTGCCTCTGCCCTTTCGTGGACGCTAGAACTTGGTGGCAAACGCCAAGCCCGCATAGACCTTGCACAAAGCACAGCACAACTTACTTCCTACATGGTACAGGACTATTTTCGTAACCTTCGAGCAGATGCAACGTTGAGCTATCTGCAAGCCCTAAAAAACACGTTCTTGCTGCGCGTGGCACTCAGTTCATACGAAAGTATGCTACGCATTGCCCAAGCAGACAGTGTGCGCGCACAATTGGGTTCGATTACGGATATTGATGCACAACAAAGCAAGTTGGAAGCTGGCACATTACTGAATGATGCGTTTCAAGCCCAAGCTGATGCTCAAACAAGCCTCGCAGAACTCGCCGTCTTTATTGGCGCACAGCAGAGCGACACGCTTGTTGCGCCTGAAGGAGATTTTTCTGGTTTCGACCGTTCCTTCACCTTGCAAGAACTCATCATTACGGCGCAAAACAATCGTGCGGACTTGTTGGCAGCATTGCAAAACAGCGAGGTTGCCACAAAATTTCTCGCTCTGACCGAAGCAAATCGTACTCTCGATATTGGCTTGAATGTGGGTGTCAATCACGCTGGCTATGTTAGCAACATTATCGCACCAACACCATCGTTTACAACGCTTTCGGCAGGACTGAGTATTCCGCTCAAGTTTTCCAACCAATACACTGGCGACCTCCAAACAGCACACTACGCCAAACAACAAGCTGACGCACAGTATCGCCAGATAGAACTTCAAATACAAAGTGAAGTGACGAAGGCTTATTTTTCCTACATTGCCGCGCAAAAACAAGTGCAGCAATACCGCACAGGGCTTCTCTCTGAGGCAAAAGCGGTACTCGAGGGTAAAATCTACAGCTACCAGCGTGGTGCAACCACACTTCTGGAAGTGCTTAATGCACAACGCACCTACAACGACGTGCAACAGCAGTACTACAATGTTCTGAACAACTACGCAGCAGCGTTAGTTGAGTTAGAGCGGGCGGCAGGCATTTGGGACATCAATTTTTAATGCGATGTTTTGTCCTTCAGCTTCTGCACATACCACTATTTTCTACAAACAGCGATGTACTACGTTTCTTTTCTTGCTTTTCTGCTCTTGCACATCTGTTCTTCTGTGCAAGCACAGACGACCGCACAGACGACCGATGCACCGACAACAGCACCAGCCGACAGCTATGCTATGCCTATGCTCTCTGACACGCTCCTCAAACCGCGAGGGCAGGCGTTTTTTGGTATCAAAGCAGGCGTAAGTCAGTCCACACTTTATGGCGAGGACGTGAGCGATATATCCAACGATGGGTTGGTAACACCGTTTCTGGGCTTTCATGCAGGCATCCATGCACATTCAACGATAAGCGACTATCTCTGGCTCAAGCACGAACTTTTTTTTCAGCAGATGGGAGCAATCATCACCATAAACCATAAGGACGGTGCATATACTTCGACACTACGCACAGAGCTTTTGACGCTGTTTCCAGCAAGTGTGGCATTGCATTGGAACGGCTTGCAGCTCTACGGCGGTGGATATATGTCCATGCTCATCAATGCAAACATTCGCCGAAAGGACAGCACTGGTGCGTTCAAGGACGATGACAGCATCTTTGGCAACCCCACAGAAACAACAGAAGACAACAAGTATCTGCAAAAGATTGATGCCGGCATTGTTGTTGGTGTGGAGTATGAGTTTGCGTTTGGTCTCAATATTGGCATACGCTACACGCAAGGCTTTGTGCCTGTGTTTGATAATGCAAACGTCCATACATTTGGTCAAGACAAACCTGTTATCGGAATATACCGTTCCGGGCTTCATGCCACTTTGGGTTGGAGTTTCCGGTAGAGAAATTTCTGGGCAATTCTGGGCAAGCAGTGAGTTTGCTCTTTGCTTCTCTGCAACTCTCTCTGCAAACAGACGCTACGCAAGCAGACGCTACGCAAGCGCATTTCAGTAATGCGTATCGTATGCGTATGTGCATGTGTGCGTGGTATGTACGCACCTGACTGTGCAAGCCATTCTGAATGCACGACGGTGCCCATCACGTAGTGTGCATCAAACCGTAAGAAAGAATGCTCATTGCTGAAATCTCATGGTTGAGATTTTTCTTGCGCGTTGTTCTCAGGAAAGTGTATTTTGTTGCTCTGCCAATCCACGATTGCTGTAAACAGCATGGTGGAATGCCGATGTGCTGCACACTTTTCTGTGGTTTTTTTGCGTTTTGGCTATGCAACGAGCCGTTCTCCATTTACCCGCACACCGATTATTCTGGTGGCAAACACTATCCAAAACGATAACGCTTTGGTGGTGTGCGCTGATAGTTGCGGAGTGGAATACAGCCGCAGAAGCCTCTCCATTAGACAGTTTGCGGCGTGTCATTGCGCGTAAGGCTCACGACACCAACACCGTCAAAGCCCTCAACGCCTATGCTATGCAGATTCACGAGACCTTTCCCGACAGTACGCGCCTGCTTGCCCAACAAGCCTTTCAGCTCTCCGAATCCTTGAATTACGCGGCGGGCAAGGCAATGAGTTTGAATTATATCGGTGTGTCGCACTACATTCAAAACAACTACGAAAAGGCGTTAGAATCGTATCTGCAAGCCCTGTGTGCGCACGAACAAGCCGACAACATGACGGGCGTGGCGGCAGTGCTGAACAATGTGGGCATGGTGTACAGGGATATGAAAAACTTCACGACTGCACTGACCCACTACTTTCGGGCGCGTCATCTGAATGATTCTTTGGGCAACACCCTGTTTTTGTCGCGGAATTTGAACAATATCGGCATTGCGTACGAGGAACTGGGAATGCTGGATTCGGCACTTTGGTATCACAACCACTCGCTCAGGCTCAAACAGCACTTGAAGGAAGCATCGGGCATAGCCACATCGCTCAGAAACATCGGCAAAGTGCAGTTACGATTGGGGCGTTTGAACGAAGCACTGGTCGAGTTGCGGCGTTCGCTTGCCACTGAAGGTGCTTCCAAACAAACTCGCGCTCAAGCCTTGCTGGACGTGAGCGAAGTGTACGCACGGCAGCAGCAGACCGAACAAGCCCAAGACTACGCCGAACGTGCGCTGAGGCTTGCCCAAGAAATGCGTTCGGCACTGCTTCAGCAGCAAGCCCATGAAGCACTTTCACGCCATGCAAAGGCACTCGGTAATCCCGACAACGCTCTTTACCACTATCAGACGGCGGTCAGCATCCGCGATTCGCTGTTTAATGAGCAAAGTTCGCGCCGCTTGGCGGCAGTGCAGACGAACTACGAACTTGAGCGGCAGCGCAGCCAAATCGAACTGCTGACCAAAGACAAAGCTCTGGAAGCGAACGTTAAAAATTCCCTCATCATCGTCTCGCTGCTCTTGGCAGTGCTGCTGACGCTGGCGGCTGTGGCGTACCGCAGCAAACGGAAATCTGAACAACAACTTCGCGCCACTAACGAAGACCTCGATTCCGCGCTCACGCAACTGCAATCGGCACAAACGCAGCTTGTTCACAGCGAAAAAATGGCAGCCGTTGGGCAGCTCACCGCAGGCATGATGCACGAAATCAACAACCCCAATGCTATGGTCAGTTCTGCCGTACAGAGCCTCCAAGAGCGTTTGGACGAGGTGGAACGCTATTTTTTCTCGCTGGTGAGCGAAGAAGACCAAACCTCTGAAGCAGCACAGCATTTTGCTATGTTACTTAGCGACGTGCGGAAAATCACCGCGCTTGCCGAAACTGGCTCTGAACGTATTACGGCAATCGTGGCACAACTGCAGCAGTTCAGCAAGCATCAACGCTCGGAATTGTACGAATCATGGCTGCACGATGAACTCAGCGCGAGCGTAGAAATGGCACGGTATCAGTGCGCCACAACGACGTTCACGCTTGCTGTGCCTGAATCTGTGAGCTTTGCAGCACATTGGGGAGAACTTCATCAGGTGTGGGCAAACGTACTTATGAATGCCGCCGAAGCAGGCGCAACGGCTGTGCATATCACCGCAAGCGTTCAAGCCAACATGCTGAGTGTGGAAATAACCGACAACGGCAGAGGTATGAGTGCGGAAGTCCTCAAACGAGCGTTCGAGCCATTTTTTACCACCAAACCCGTTGGTAAAGGCACAGGCTTAGGCTTGGCAATTGCCTACAGCACCGTGCAAAAACATCATGGCTCTATGAACATATCCAGTGCGCCGAACAAAGGAACAACCGTACTTATCACCCTCCCCATACCGCAAAACACTGTTGCCAGAGTGCTCGTGCGGCAGCAACAACAGCAACTGGCAGATGCACTGCCCTAAACACATCTATTGCATGGAGAGCTTTACCTATGCTGAGGGCGAAAGACCTTGATAACACCCTCGTTCGCCTCCAAACGTGGTGCGCCGATTATATCTAAACAGTACGGCACAGCAGGGAACACCGCTTCCAGACACTCACGGATGGATTGAGGCTTGCCCGGAAGATTGATGATAAGCGTTTGCCCACGAATGCCCGCCGTTTGACGTGATAAAATCGCTGTGGGAACCGAGCGCAACGACACTGCCCGCATTTGCTCGCCAAAACCAGGCAACAGTTTGTCGCACACAGCTTCGGTGGCTTCGGGCGTAACGTCGCGCTGGGCAGGTCCTGTGCCGCCTGTGGTTACAACTAAGCAACACGATTGTTCGTCAGCCAGTGCTTTTAGTGTGGCTTCAATGCTTGCACGTTCATCGGGAATAAGCCTGTACACCGCTTCAAATGGCGTTTTCAGGTATTCTTCAAGCGTGCTAAGAATGGCTTTTCCTGAAAGGTCTTCATACACACCACTACTGGCGCGGTCTGAACACGTTACAATGCCGATGCGAACAGTTCTATGCATAGCAGATTGGGCAGATTGATATGGTCTGTGGATTTGGTTGCTACAACGTCAATTGCTCGAAAACACTGGCTTGCCGAGCCACTGGCAACAAAAAATCTTCACCAATGCAGAAAAAACCGCTTTTTCTGTGGTGCGTGCGCTAACAACGGGACAACAACCCCACACCATTTGCTTTTGTCCTTACACAACTGTACCAACCTCTGTACCAGCCTCGCAGCGTTGCGGTAAATTCATGGGTAGTGGGCACACTACACCGTGTGCATAAGACTTCTTTCAAAAGTACGTATTGACAACGCCCTCACCCACTTTCCGCCTTGCTTCAAGCACCCCTCCCCCATTGGGAGAGGATGCCATCGTAACGATGGCAGGTGAGGGCACTTCTGAAAGAAGTCCGTAGTTGTTCAAAACAGCACCAGTGCAGCCTGCACGGTAGTGCTAACGTTAGTTCATCGAATGTAAGCCAACTTTGTTGCCTTCGCTATCCACAAAAAATGCACAAAAACCGTTTTCGCCAATCGAAAATTTTGGTGACAGAATTTTGCCGCCGGCAGATTCCACACGGTTCAACACATCATTCAAGTCGTTACCGCCATTCAAGTACAGTACTGCGCCTGTGGTTGTCGGCTCATAGCCTTCACCTGTTACCACTGCGCCGCCAACCCCTTCACCCTCTTTATACGGAAACATTCCCATATCAAACCCATCCATTTGGACGTGCTGCAACGAGGTCTCAAAAATTGCCCCGTAAAACTTCACCGCACGCTGAAAGTCGGTGGCTGGAATCTCGAACCAGTTAATGGCGTTCGTCATCATGGTATCCTCTGCTATCTAAAAAGTGAACAAAAGTGAACACTTCGCTTAGTTCCTGCCCTGAACCTCTATTGAGTATTCATATCTGACAGGCGTTACTTTCCCGTTAGCCACGGGTAGAAAAGTTTTTTGAAACAGTGAATTTTACGATGATTCCGGCGTGGCAAGATTCCGCAGGTTTATGGCGGCATTCATGTCGCGGTCATGGTGTGAATGACACGGTTCATAACCTTGTCCTTTCCTCGTCGTTCTGTCAAAAACCACGCCAGAGAACTTGACTGCATAATTTGACTGCATACTCGCCTACGAACCCCTCTTTACAGCAAGCGTGGTACAGAGTAAAAGACGTTCGATGCCGTCTGGCGCGACGCTTATTGGGTGAATGTGCTTCTTGTCAGAACATTGCGCTATTGCTTGCCCAGAAATTTTTCCAACGTGCGTTCCAGATTTTCGCCGCGCAACTCGCTTTCCACAGCCACGATTGTTCCATCGGGTGCAACAAGAATCGGCTTGGGAATGCCCTGCACCTCAAAGGTTTGGGCAAGCGGGCTGTCAAATCCTTTCTCGACAAACGTATGCAACCAAGGCATTTTCCATTCGGTGTTAGCGCGAAAATCCTCGATGTCGCCCACGCGGCGGTCAAACGAAAGGCTCAGAAGCGTGAGTTTGCTTTTGAATTTTTCATAGACTTTGTGCAGCGATGGCAATTCACGGCGGCACGGACCGCACCAGACCGCCCAAAAATCCATCATGTAGTATTTGCCTCTGAGAGATATATTTGACACTGTTTGGTCGGAATTTAAAAGTTTAACCGAAAACTCTGGCACAGGCTTGCCTTTAGCAATGGTTGCTTCGGGGTTTACGGCTTTGAGCGCGTAGGCAATTTCTGGTGATTGCACATCGGCAAAGCGGTTTTTGAGTTCGCGGTACAAAACGCTCGCGTTCTCGCTTTGTCCACGATACGAAGCAAAGAGCATAGCGTTTGCCAATACTTTTGCTGCAATCAAACGATTCGGCTGCTCGGCAATGAAGTTTTTCATTGCAACGGTGTCGCTTCCAAACACCTCCACGGCTGCCATCGGAGCAGATGCCCACAACGCCGAACGGGCTGGCACAAGCGATTTGACTGCCTCCATGTCCGCACTGTCCACTTGGTCAAACGGCAGAGGATTGGCAAGCTGCAGAGCCGCATACTGGCGCAGCACAGCGTGGTTGCTTGTGTTGAGCATGATTCGCCGTGTAGGTTCTCGAAATGCAGCATAGTCATAGGTGAACGCATCTTGGTTGCCACCCGATGCCACAAATGCCCGGTATGCAGTGTTCATCTGGCGAAACAGCGAATCGCGGGTTTTGTCAATTGCCAACAATTGCCCCAAATACTGGTGCTGCGGGTCGAAGGTGAGCGCGGGAAGCGCGGACAGTTCACGTTTGGGCTGCATCAATTGCTTGGGGTCAAACGTTATGACCAACGGTTTGCCCTTTGTTGCCTTTGCCACCTTGACTACACAACGATACCCCTCGTCAAACAGAAGATAATCCGCCATTGTGCCTGCCATCATGTACGCTTCGGATTTATTTTTTGCCATAACAATCACTTGATAGCTAATCGTGTCATTCTTTGTGGTAAGCGTGTAGGAATATGTGCCGTTCGGCTCGCGTTTCATCGGCTCGGCATCTTTGTAGTTGTAACCATTCCAATCACCCACAATCGTCAAGCTGTCGGTTTCAGGATGAATAATGTTCGGCGCAAGTACAGCGGAAACATGTACCGTTGTTTCCTGCTCGCCCACAACAACAGGCAAATACAGCGTTTTGTGGAGTGGCGCACTCACAGCAAGCCTGTACGCTCCTGCTTCTTTCAAGCGTAGGCTGTACAACCCTTTGGCATCGGCTTGCACCGTTTGCAAGGGCTTGTCGCTCCCAGAAATCAAGAGCCGAACATCGGCGCGTTTGGGCGGTCTGCCATCGGCAGCGGTGATAGTGCCAGAAATCGTGATATTACGGGCTATTTGACCAGATGAAGACGACTGACCAGATGCCTGACCAGACAACTGACTACGTGGTTGCCTACGCAACTGACTGAGTGACTGTGCAAGTGTGTGCTGCACCGCTATCACAAGGGTTAAACACAATACAAGCAGGAGCTTCATGGAATTAGTGGTTGGTGAAATCATAGTAAGTGCCTGATAGTAAGCACTTGATAGCAAGTACCTGTTCAATGCTACGTTTCGTAAAACTCGAGAATATCCCCGTGCCTTTGGTGGCAACGGGGTTATTACGTCGGTTGTCCAACGTGTTGTTGCATCACTGGACAACAAGTACATTTACATTTACTGCTGTTGAACTCGACGTTCGTGCGCCTCCAGGAGCGGGTTCATCACACGGAAAAACAGTGGTGGCAGAAGCGCAAGCATCATCATTCCCGTATAGCCAGTGGGCATTTGCGGTGATTCGTCGAATACGCGCAACGACTGATATCGCCTGAGCGGGTTAACGTGATGGTCGGCGTGGCGTTGGAGCTTGATAAGCAGCAAATTCGTGAGCGTTTCGCGGGCTTCCCACGAATGGATGGGTTTCACAGATTCATAGCGTCCGGGAGCCATTTCACGCCGCACAAGTCCGTAATGCTCGATGTAATTCACCAACTCTAACAGCGTGAACGCTACCACGCTTTGAGCAGCAAAATACGCTGCCGCTACCCAGCCCCAAATGCTGACCAATACAGCGCAGAACGCCAGTGGCAGCCCAACATACCACAGCATCTTGTTGCGCCAATGCAGCACAGGCAGATTGCGCTTGGCAAGCCGTGTGCGCTCCAAGTGCCATGCACTGACAAAACTGCCTACCACTGTGCGAGGGTAAAAACGGTAAAAACTCTCGTTTTTTCGTGCTGAAGCGGGGTCGTCGGGCGTGGCAACGCGAACATGATGCCCAATGGTGTGTTCAATCATAAAGTGCATATAGCTTACCACCATCAGCATAGCTTCTGCCAGCAAACGCTCTATTTTACTGGGTTTGTGCAATAGTTCGTGAGCAACGTTGATACCGTTGCCATTGACAATCCCTATCGAAAGCACAAGCCCAGCAATCTCCACCGCGCTCAGTGCCTGTGTGGCCACAGCCCAAGCACCAAAAAGCGTTACGACAACCTGCACGACCGCATACAGCATCGTTACCATACGAAACGACCACCGATGCTCCAAGGCTTCGTACTCTTCTGCGCTGTGGTTATGATGGTCTCTGCCCGTGACCAAATCCAACAATGGCACAATCACAAACGCCAGCACAGGTGTAAGGAAATTCCACGCGCCGCCCAGCCAATATCCAAGCACGATGGCTGCGTGAAAGACAAACACGCCATAAAATGGCAACACACTCGCCGACGGTACTGATGACGATGACCGCGACGACGTTGGTACAGTCGGCACAGCAAAACTTGGTTGCATTTGTCCCTCCTTTGTTGAACAACTGACAATCGATTTCAAAGCAGGCCTAATCATGGATCTATTGTGCTGCCAAATTACAAAACACTTGGCACATAGCAAGGCATTGCATGACAAATCAGCACGACAAGGCAGATAGCTATCGCACACACCCATACAATTGCATCGTATAACTTTACTCCCTCATAATCATTGGCGGTGATGTGTACCATGATAACCGAACTCTGTTGTAATTTTGGCGCGGAGCTGTTTGCTTGCGGCGTAATCTGTATTGGCTTTTTATAGCAATTGCTGTATTTTTGAACGCATTATTTGAACTGAACAACATTGCATACCATTGGGCTTCTTTCAAAAGTGCTTGTTGATAACGCTCTCACCCGCTTTTCGCTGCGCTTCAAGCGCCCTCTCCCAGTGGGAGAGAATGCCATCGTGACGATGGCAGGTGAGGGCACTTCTGAACGAAGTCTATTGAACAACACAACCATCATTTTTTTCACCTTACTATTCACAGCGCAAAGGTAACATTATGTCCACTGTGCAGCCGAACCCCACATCCATGATACAGCCAAATGCGTTCAAATTTTCCGAACTTCCGTACAGCCGTCCTGATTTGACCATGCTCAAAAGCGAGTATGACCAACTCAAAGCTCAGTTTACTGCCGCCACCGATGCTGCCGCCATGAAAGCCGCCATGCTTGCTTGGAACGCGCTCCGAACGCGCTATTCAACTATGGAAAGCATTGCTAACACGCGCTTTAAACAAAACGTCAAAGACGAAGTAGCAAAAGCCGAACATCAATTTTTCATCGAACACAGCCCGCAGGTTACAGAATGGGATGAGGAACTCAGCGCAATAGTGCTTCGGCATCCGCTTCGCGCTGCACTTGAAGAGACCTTTGGCACGCTGCTCACACGCCGCATGGAAGATGCTTCTAAAACTTTTACGCCTGCAATCAAGGATTTGCTTGTCGAAGAAGCCAATCTGGCACAGGCGTACACTGCGCTGCTTGCTGAAGGAGCAATCGAGTTTCGCGGGGAAATATACAATCTGTCGGGCATCCGCAAATTTGCCGAAGACACTGACCGCCAAACCCGCAAAGAATCCCTGATGGCGCAACAACGGTACCTGATGAGTATTGCCGAGCAGTTGGATGAGATGTATGATAATCTCGTTCATCTTCGCCACAAGATAGCTCAAGCAACAGGTTTTGTAAACTTTGTGGAATATCGTTACACGCAAATGGGGCGCATTGACTACACCCCAGCAGATGTAGCTCGGTTTCGCGCTGTGGTGCGTGAGCGCATTGTACCTGTGGCACACAACCTCTACAACGCACAAGCTGAACGGCTTGGATTGGCGGGCGATTTTCGCTATTACGACGAAGGATTGCACTTTGCCGATGGCAACCCGCAACCCATAGCTGACGAACGCAGCATCGTGAGCGACGCACAGACCATGTACCGTGAATTGTCTGCCGAAACGGGCAAGTTTTTTGATATGATGGTCGAACGCGAGTTGATGGATTTAAGCACACGCCCAAACAAAGCTCGTGGTGGCTACTGCACGAGTTTTCCAATGTTCGGCACACCATTTATTTTCTCCAATTTTAACGGCACCGCAGGCGACATCACTGTTCTGACGCACGAGGCGGGGCACGCTTTTCAGGTGTATTCTTCCAGCCAAACTCAGGATTTGATAGATTACCTTTGGCCCACGATGGAAGCCTGCGAAATCCATTCATTTGGCATGGAGCTATTTACGTGGAAGTGGATGGAAAAGTTTTTCGGCGCAAAAGCCGACGCATTTCGCTATCAGCACCTTGAGCAAGCACTCACGTTTTTGCCCTATTCTTGCGCGGTGGATGAGTTCCAAGAGTGGGTGTACACCCACATCGAAGCAAGTGCCGCCGAACGCAATGCCCACTGGAAAATGCTGGAACGCACGTACTTGCCGTGGCGAGATTACGCTGAACACCCCACCGGTGAACACGACACGGACGCTGCAACACTGCCTTTCAACAGTTCAGGACGCTTTTGGCAAACGCAGTTGCACATTTTTTTGTATCCGTTTTACTACATTGATTACGCTCTGGCACAAATTTGTGCGTTGCAGTTCTGGCAGCGCATCCAACACAGCGACCCGACAGCATTTGCTGATTACCTCCACATTTGCGCTGTGGGCGGCAGCAAATCGTTTTTGGAGATTGTGAAAGCAGCACATCTTCAATCTCCATTTGACGAGGCTTGCATAACATCGGTTGTGAGCGAGGCAGCAGCGTGGCTTGAGGCGCAACGGTTGTAACACTCGTCGCTGAGGTACCACAGTACTATACACACCATGACACGTTCTACCAGCACCAAACATTCTTCACGCTCTCATACACGGAACTCATTCGTTGCCAAACAATCAATCTGGTTGCTATGGCTTATGCCTGTGCTGCTGTTGTGCTGGTGTGTGGGCTATATTGCGTTTGGCGAAGTGATTGCCATAGACCAAGGATTTCCTTGGGACGGCTACTTCTACGGCGGCGCGGCATGGGGATTCGACAAACTGCTGGCAACGCCTGTACTGGACAGCTACCGTGCAAGCCGCGTTCTGCCGAGTGCCATAGTACATTACAGCCTAACGCTTGCGGGCGTACCGCTCCGCCCTGACACGGTGTTCACCGCGTTTCAGTGCATGAATGCAGCATTGATAGTATCTTCGGCGGCACTATGGGTATTGATAGCCCAGCGTTTGCGGCTTCGAGCGCAAGCAGCATGGATAGCTTTTGTGGGAATGTTCGGTAATGTTGCCATCCTCAAAATGAGCCTTTATTATCCCCCACTGACCGACACCACAGCATTTTTTTGTGGCATGGCATCGGTTTGGGCATACCTCAGCGCGGCGCGGCGTTCGGTATGGCTTTTGGGTATTGTGGCTTGTGGGCTGTTCACCTTTCCAACAGTGGCGGTGTTGGCGGGCATATTGTACTGTTTTCCGCGTGGTAGTGCTTATGAAAACCCCTCTGCTGTTGCCCGTACTGCACACCAGATGCCTGCTCCTGCAATCACCCTTTCAAACCTGCGGAACAATCGGTTTGCGATGCTTTGTGCATTGGTGATTGTACTTCTCACGCTTGTAGGTATCGTGATGGCGGTATTTGTTCACGGTGTGCAGTTTCCCGTTGCCGAGCCTGTCTATCAGCCGACCTTGTATCCAAGCATGGTCTTGAGCGTAGCATACATGGGACTTGCGACGTTAGTATTGGCAATGTGCCTGACAACACATCAAGCACACGACACACACAACACTGTACTCGAACGTTTCATAGCACCGCTACGAACAGGCGGATTCTGGCTGGCAGTGTTGGTGATTGTTAGTATTTGGGCTGCTGCGACGTGGTTCAAAACGCAGTTCTTGCAAAGCCCAGACCCAAATATTTCCTCGCCAATGACTGTGGGGTTGTTTGTGGGTGGAAACCTTTCGCTTGCTGTGGCAAAGCCGTTGTTGCCATTCGTGTCATCGGTGGTGTATTTCGGACCGATTGTGCTTCTTGCTGCTCTGGTATTTCCTGCGGCAGCGCAGAGTGCAGAACGCTTGGGTACGGGAATGTTTCTTGCTTTCAGCCTCACAGTACTGCTCGGCGGCATCATGAGCGAGTCGCGGCAGCTTATCAACCTGTTTCCTTGTGTAGGCATAGCGGTAGCGTGTGCAGTACACTACAAGCCTTTGTCAAAGGTGGCACTTGTGGCGTTTTTGGCGGCGGCATTGGGTTTTTCCAAAGTCTGGTTGGTCATCAATTTTTCCGGGATGCAGGATTATGCCTACAAAGCCGTTACGAATTCGCCCTTGCAACGATATTTCATGCACCATGGACCTTTCATGGACATGGAACACTATCTTTGGCAAGCGAGTGCTGTTGCCGTAACGGCATTCGTGCTGTGGTGGGCGGTGCGACCGCGGCAAGTGTCATCATAATACGCCAAATGTGAACGCAGCTATGAGCGCGACTGCGACCGCAATAACGCCACAACGCGCTCTACATCTTCGGGCGTATCAATGGCAACAAAGTGTTCAGAGGTTTCCACACACACGTAGAGCAACCCGTCTTGCAAAAGCCTTAGTTGTTCTAATTGCTCGGAGAGTTCAAGCGGCGAGGGCGGAATCTTCTGAAAGCGCAACAGGGCTTCGGTTCGGTAGGCATACAAGCCAATATGCTTCCAAAATTGTCCGCGCCTGAGCCATTCGGCATACATTTCTTCCGATGGTGCAACGTCGCGCACGCAAGGGATGGGACTGCGGGAAAAATAGAGAGCCATATGGTTATTGTTCAGCACCACTTTGACAATCGCAGAATCTACCAGTTCTTGTGGGTTGGTCAAGCGTTGTATGGGCGTGGACACGTCTGCCTTTGAGCCTTCTAAGGTTTCGACCAATCGGTCTATGACGCTGCCTTTCAGCAATGGCTCATCGCCTTGAATATTGACCACAATGTCATACTCCTCCTTGCAGGCGGCAACGTGCTGTTGGTATGCAGCAGCAACGCGGTCTGTACCAGACGGCAGTTCTGGGGCGGTCATCACGACTTCTGCACCAAACGCCGCACAAACCTCAGCAATACACTCGTGGTCGGTGGCAACCAGCACTCGCTCCAGCACGCGTGCCGCTGTTGCTCCTTCCCACACGCGCTGAATCATGGTCTTTCCAAACACATTGCAGAGGGGTTTGGCGGGAAACCGCGTGGACGCATAGCGTGCAGGAATAATGCCTATGGCTTTCATAGTGTTTGCGATTATGAAATTAACCACGCTCTTGTAACAGTTTTACCAGCCATTATGCTTATTCAAGCACCTTTGGCACTTTGAAAAACACGCCGTTGTGCTTGGGCGCGTTGGAAAGTGCTTCGGCTGTGCTTATCTCTTGACGCACTTCATCCTCACGAAATACGTTTACATCTGCGTCCAGAATAGTTTTCAGAGGCTCTACGCCTTCCACGTCAAACGATTCCAGCACGGTAAAGTATTCTACAATGTGCCGAAATTGTTCGCCAAACTTTGCTTTTTCCTGCTCGGCAAATTCTAATCGCGCCAGCTGAGCGATGTTGTCAATTGTTTCCCTTGGAATGGTCATATACTGTTTGATGAAGGTGAAAAGAGTAATGATGTACTCACCCTTACGCAGCACGCGTATCTCCCTTACCCCTCGCTGCGCGAGCCCCTCTCCCAAAGGGCGAGGGTGCTTAGAGGCGAGTTCTGAAGCCCTCTCCTTCTGGGAGAGGGTTGGGTGAGGGTCTTCATGCGCAAGGTGAGTGATGTATTCAGCGGTATTCAGCGTTGTTCAGCGTTGTTCATGCTCTAAACGCTCACCGAACATCCAGATTATAGAACACAAACAGCGTCAGCGTGTGGCTGGTTTCTCGTGTGCTTATCTTTTATTTCGTTTCGTGCTTCTGTTCGGCTTTTGAGCCGTTAGTGGCTATCTCACCGTTGTCGTTGGTACAGGCGTGCGTCATGCTTCCAGCGTTTGTGCTGCCATGCCCACTGTTCAGGACGTTTGCGAATAGCTTGCTCCAATGCGTGGACGTGACGACAGGTCAATTCACGCACGCTTTCTTTGGTGAACTCTAAATCTTCGTGGGGAATTTTTTGCAAATTCACCACGTATCGCCCGTCGTCCATACGTTCAGCAAACCCCACAATCATTGGGGTATTGTAGCGCAGGGTAAGCACGGCGGGTGCTTCATAGGTGCAAGCAAGTTGTCCAAAAAACGGCACAAAAATATCTTTTTCGGGCGTAGCGGCTTGGTCGGCAAGCATGGCAATCGCCTCGCCTTGTCTGAGCGTCGTGATAATGTGTTTGGCAGCATTATCCATCCGAATCAGGCGGTTGCCCGTGCGCGAACGATACCACGACAAGTAATCTTCAGCATAATAATTTGTCTGCGCTGTAACGACCACCGAAATCGGTAAATCCACAAACAACGGCAGCGCAAATGCCAGAAGCTCCCAGTTACCGTAATGCCCTGAGAGCAGCACTAAACCTCGCTTGTGCTGGTATTCATCCTCAATCAGGTGCAAATTCTGAAACTCTACCATCTGCCGTGCCTCCCACGGTGTGAGGTGGGGAAACGTGAGCAGTTCGGCAAGCACAATGCCCAAGTTCTTGTAGGACGCACTGCAAACGTCCTCATGCCATGAACGCGCCTCGTCAGGAAAGGCACGCGCAATGTTGCCCAGCGTTACTGCACGGCGCGACGAACTCAGGCGTTCTGCCGTTTTGCCAATCACACCACCCAAACGCCGCCGCCACGCGCTGTCTAAACGATACGAAAAACGTCCCAAAGCGCGTAGTGCCTGTGTAAGCGTTATGTTCAGCAGTTGTGACATGTTGTGTAACATGTTGTGCAAATTGCGCTTTGTAGCTTCAGCCTACACCATTCCCGCTCGTTTTCGCAATAACCATTCTGCCGACAACAGCACTACGGCTGCACCGAGCAGATACGGCAGACTCCACAAAGCAAATTCATTGCGTTCGGTTACCGGACGTGCTTTGAACGACGGCAATGCCCGAATGTCGCGCAATAGCTGGTCTGGATTGCGGGCAAGTTCTTGTGCTGTGTAAAATTTGCCGCCTGTGCGTTCAGCTATTCGTCGAAGCAGTGCGGCATTCATCCGCAAATTTTGATATTCGATGTTCAATTCGCCCACCGTAAACCGACCATCGTCCGTGCCATATGGCTGGTTGTTCACCGCCGCTACACCCGAAAATGTATAATCGCCCTGCAACAGTCCTTGCACCTGCGCAATGTATCGCCCACCGCCCAACGCCGAAAGCGGTATTTCGCGCGGAGTGCCTTTTGCGCCACTACTGGCGGCACTGCTCGTGCTGCCGCCCGTGATAGTTACACGCACATCAGCGTTGTCAAGCGGGTTGTAGCTTTTGTCATACACCTGCGCAGTGAATTCAACCGTTTCGCCATTAGCATATAACTGTCGGGTGGTTTTAATACGCACAAATTTGCCCTGCTCATTGGTGGTAAGCCAGCGCAAGCCGTTCTCCAGAAATGCACCGAACACATCGGGAAGTTCCTCACGTCCTTTTGCAACCTCAGCCGCATAGCCAAGCAGTTTCCAGCGATACACGCCGTAGCCTAAGATTGCCAAGGACTTTGCGCCCCCAAGCGTTCGCTGAACAATCAGCGGCTCGTTCAGTGGCACGTTGTTCACTCGAACCGATGCCAGCATTTCGCTTTCGGGCTTCATTTTGAAAAACGTCTCGGTGCGAAACAAGGGCGGAAGGCTGTTCCAGCGTTTTGCGTCCTCGTCGGTACCGCTAATTTTCATCACAGGACTGGTCATGGCTTGAGCTTTGACATCGGGCAACACCAGCATTTCCTGTTTGCCCACCGACACCGTTACAAAGGGCAAATATGGCTCTAAGGCACGAAGTTTGCCGTAGTCTATGTCTCTGGAAGCCACGAATAACACGGGTTTACCACGCGCAAGTTCCGTTTTGACAGCATCGATAACGCTTGGAGGCGTGGAAGACGAGGGAAAGCCCACCAACACCAAAGACTCAGCCACCGAAAGTTGTTCGACAAGATTTTTCCCCGTTTCTGCGTCATCCAAGAACTCTCCAGATTTCATCTCGACAAATGCCACACATTCGACGTTACGATTTTCCGTGAGTGCCGTGCGAATAAAAGAAATGTCGGGCGTGGGCTGACCCGAGACGATGACAACTTTGCGTTTATTTTTCAGCACGGTCACAAACTCGCTGAAGGCATTGTTTTTTACGGTCAGTTCGCCCTCGAAACCGCTAATGTTCAAAACTTCGGCGGTAAGTTTACGCGAACCCGCTTCTTTAGGCGTGTAAGCAAACGAAAACGTTGTGGTCTGGCGTTCGCCGTTTGAAGCACGATTGGGCGAAAGCACAAAGCGTTGTTCGCCTACCACGGCACCGTTGTCGCGCAGAAGCACTCGTGCTTCGCCGCGCTCAAAGCCGCTGGTTTGCACGTTTACGTTCACTGGTAGCGCAGCACCAACGTAAGCAATTTCGTTAGCAATGAGCGACTGCACAGCAAGGTCACGCGGCTCAGTGGAATCTCCTACGCCAACGGCAAACACTGGTCTGCCAAGCATTTCTGCGGTATAGAGCGGGTTTTCGCCCGCGTTGAACGCCCCGTCGCTCACCAACACCACAGCACGAGTATTGGCACGCTCGGCGGTCTCAAGCACAGTGTTCAGTGCTTTGGCGATGTTGGTGAGTTGCCCCTTAAAGTTGAGCGAATCGGCTGTAAATCGTTCTACGACTCGCACATCAGCATCAAACACCATAGGCGGCAGTACGTCTGCTCCGGGCAAATTTTCGGGCTTGAGTGCCGCCAACAAGTCCCGGTACATTGCTTTGCGGTCTAAAGAAGCATCGTTCAGCCCTGCGGACTGAGAATCATCCAACAGCGTGGCTATTCGGGCAGGCTCTTCGGTTGCTCGGATAATATTGACGATTGGCTCAAACAGCACAAACAGCAATATCCACAACGCAAGCGTTCGCAACACCACAAGCACTGCCTTGCGAAGCGGAGTAGTCGGCGGCACGGTTACACGATACGAATACACCGCAAGCGCAGCAGCCAGCACACCACACAACACAAGCAACCACCATGAAGCACTGAGCGCGAAATTGTATGAAGTCATTGGATGAAATTGTGAATACGAAAAGCTCTGAGCGGAGACACATTTATAGAACACGTGTAGAACACTATTTGGCACATTCCTGTTTTTGCCCCCGCCAAGAAGAAGAATCTTTGTGCATTCATGTTGGTTTGTGATACCATACGCTCACCCTCTGCTTGGCGCGGATTCATGCAGTTGTGGCACGTTGTTTAGTTTTAGAAGGACGCACAAGTTAGCGAAAAGATTCGTTTCTGCAAAGGCATAAGGACAAACGCACAAGATGCATGATAGGACTTTCGTGGGACTTTCGCAACATGGCACTTTGTCAACAAGGGAATATGCTCCTTTGCTATACAATACTTGGCACATCAAGGTGTCGCAACTCCTTGTTCCCTACTGTTGCAAAAGTCCTAATGTAATTATCACGGTTATCACGCATGAGGCATAACCCACACAGCACCGTCTTCAAAAAACTCTTTTTTCCAGATAGGCACGCGCTGCTTAAGCGTGTCAATGGCGTATTTGCAGGCTTCAAAGGCGGCTTGCCTGTGCGGCGTTGCTACGGCTATCACCACGGCAATATCACCCACAGCGAGCGTTCCTGTGCGGTGCTGCATGGCTATGCGTGCGCCCTGCCAGCGTTCTTGGACGGTCTGCATTATCTCGTGCATAGTTTTGAGAGCCATGCTTTGGTAGGCTTCGTATTCCAGATGGTTGACAGGTTTGCCTTCGGTAGCATTTCTCACAAGCCCCAGAAACACGGTCATCGCGCCACACGAAGCCGCACGAGCGGCATCAATACAGGCTTGGACATCAAGAGGGTTATCGGTAAGCAGTAGCATGAAAAATCTGTTCTCGCGTTCAACGTTCGATGACAACGACTAAATCCAATTCCCAACTGGTGCGCGGATGCTCGGATATACGACCGTTTTCTTTGCCATTCTTCATCACGACAATTGTTGGCACTAATGCCACACCAAAACGTTCGGCACTGCCCGTTGGGTCAAATTTTTGCTCGTTCACACCAATAAGTTTTATGCGGTCTTTGCTCACGTTTGCGCCTTCCAAAACTTGGAACAGGCGTGGCATTTCTGTTTTTGCATCATCACACCACGTGCCGCTAAAAACAATGAAGGAAATCGTTTTGTCAGCGTTTAAGTCTTCCTCTATACGTTGTAAAATGGCGGGTATGGGTTTGAAGGTTTCGTCTTTGTATGAAGCCCATCCTGCCTTGCGCTTCCACTCTTCCCACGAGGTTTCACCCAACACTGGGGGCGGTGCGCCCTGTGGCAATGAGGCTTTTTCTGTGCTACCACTTTGTGCAGTACCATTTTGTGCGGCACCACTGCTTGATGCTTCAGCGGCTCGTGTACTTGCGCAAGAGCACAAGTTCCCCATCAGTGTCCCGCACATAACAACAAATACCACATTCACCAGCAAAGTCGGCACGTAGTTGAGTGCAGCGGCGTAGAAGCGGTTTTCAGACGTGTCTTGATGTGCCATACCGTTGTTTTCGGATTATCGTTTCCAGTTCCCTGTTTGTGGAACAGTTCGTATCGTTGCTTGTTCTTCCTTGAAACTCTCGAAAGCAACGCTATGGTTGCTATGGTCTATGGTTGCGTGAAGGTGTGCCTTGAAAGTCAGCGTTCAGCCGCCGCTTACGGGCGGTATGAGTGCCACCTCATCGGCATCGTCAATAAGCGTGTCTTCATCGGCGTATTGGCTATTGACGGCAATCACCAACGACGGCAGGTTTTGTAATACTGGATAGTCGTTATACAAACGCTCCTTGAGCGCAGCAACGGTTATTGGCTCTGCAAGCGGCACAACCAATTCCGAACAACCCATGAGTTCACGTCCTAAGGCAAATATTTTGAGATTCATGCTGCATAAATACTGACTTTGCGCGAAGTGTGCAAGAAGAATCTTTCCATACACTGCCTTTCCCAGAGTTTACCAATACGTGATATACACAGGCACAAGGAGCGTTTCTGCTTTGGTGGCACTCAGTTTGCCCGGTTTTGGGATTTTTCATGCGGGCAGAGGCTTTCACGGCGAGCGTTTCATGCGCAACCGCGAATGCGTACAATGTCGGAAAAGCCCGTTTGGTAAGCGTTTTTTTTGTGTGTCAGTATTCCAAGGTAATGGGCAAAATCACCGTGTTTGAGCCAAGCACATCCTTGTTGTTGAGGGGATTGGTGAGCTTTGCGCCAGCAGTAATGGCTAATTTTCCGCGCAGTGTTCGGCGGACTTCCGCAGGTTTGGGCGGCACGTTACGAATTTCCAAAAATGCGGTGTACGCGCCTTCGGCAGTGTCGAAACTGGTTTTCACCACGCGCACCGTCGAAGGTGAAAACGTCCATCGTTCTTCCAGTGTGCCGTCTTCGGTGTAAATTGCCAAATACGAATCAGGGTTGGTAAAATCTATCACAGGCGGCAATTTGGGTTCGATGTGCTCAATTTTTGCCCGCACGACGGCGCACGTTTGCGGGTCAGCATCCACAGGCACATCGGCAAAATCTACTTGCAGTCCTTTTAAGCGGAGTTTGAGCGTAACGGGACGCACAAAGCCGAATTTACGAGTTTTCAGGGCTGGCACATCGTCCATATCAAATTCCACGAAGCCATTTTCAGCACTGAGCCCGGGCTGAAGCTGGTTTGGCTCGATGTCTTTACTGGTGTAAAGCAACAAGCGTTCGCCCGTAACAGCATACCGCCAAGAAATCTCAAACGTTGCTTTTTTCATCCATGCAGGCACACACGGACCTTCAGCAAACGGTTCGGTGTAGTCCATATCTTCAGCAATGACTTTATCGTTAATTTTGTACGTTACCGAAAGCGTTTTGGACGTAATGCTGCCGCTCAGATTACGTTCGGCAAGCAATGACTGAATTTCCTCCAGCATTTTGCACCGAAACTTGAGGCGTTTGCCATAGAAGGCTTTTTGCACAACAAGCGTGGTGAGGCTTTTGAGATCGCTGTTCATCACGGCAAAGGTCGTCGTTGTGCGACGGATGTCTGCGCCTTTGCTGTACACAAACGTTGCCTGATACGCCCCAGCACTCAACGGCGTGGCAAAGAGCAACCAGAATTTGCCTTTTTTTGAGCCTTTACCCGAAAGCGGCTCTACACGCAGCGTAAAATCGGTGATGGCTTGCTGCGTTTCCACGCCTCGTGTGTCCAGACCGCGCACGGTAACGTTCAAGCGTTTTTCTGCCATTGAACGTGCGAGCGCTGCTGAATCCGTTGATGCATCGGGAATAGCAAAGGTAAACGGTATGACCATTTTTTGCAGTTTGTCAAACACTACAATAACTGGCTGGCTTTCTAAACGCAATTCCCCCGGAGCAATGGGCTGTTCCACGTGTGGAGTATCGCTGACAATAGATTGTTGAGAAGGCAGGGAATCACGAGTAGTTCGACGCTGGTTTGAACGCGCAGAAGATTGCCCTGAAACACCATACACACTTTGCTCCGTGGAGGCGGTTTGGCGTTTTTTGTAACTTTGTATGCCCATGTACGCTGCCACTCCCACAACAACTACCGTTGCTACCACAGCTCCGGTTTTTACTGCCGATGCCATGCGCGCTGTGGCTGCTCCAGCCCCAGCACCAATGCTTGAGCCCACGGCAGCACCGCTACTTTTTCCTGATATTGCCTTGCTGACGGTTTTTGTGGTTTGCTGAGTGGCTTGTGTGGTTTGGTCTTTGGTGAAGTCTATGTCAGCATCTTGGGGCGTAACATCCAGAACAAAGAACGCACCGGACGGGCTGTCGGTTGAGGTTCGCATTATCTGCCAGACAGCACGGCAGGCGTGTTCGCGGTTGCGCGTTTCGCCCGCAACACGGAACAACTCCACAACTTGAGCAGGCATCCAGATTGGCGAAATAAGCACCATTACCCGGTCATTACCTTCCAACTCCTCGACTTCATAGTGTACGTCAAACAGCGTACTGCGAAGAGCGTAGGCTTCTTGGGGCGGCACTTTGCCTGCCTTGCGGTCTTTTTCAGTTTTGTGTTCTTTGAATTTTTTCAGTGCCTTATTCGCCGCTACGTCTATGGCGTAACTGCCAACGGCATCTAAGGACTTCACATTTTTTGCTCGCAAACGATTGTGGTCAATATGCACTTTTGCAGAGCCAAATTTGAGCAAATGGAGTGTTGAACCGCGCAACCAACCAATCACTCCGCTCCAGCCCTCAAAGGCTAAACTGGAAATGGCGTGCTGGCGCATACAGTCGCTTGCTTCTTGCTCCAAAATCCGCAACAGTTGAGCCAGAGCCTTAGGCACGGCATCTTGTTGTTTCATCATCTCGCTGCTCAATACCGAAAAAAACTCTCGGACGGCACGACTCATCACGGGAATAAGCGACGGGTGTTCGCTCAGTTGGTCAAACACGGCAAAAGCCGAGCCATTCGGCTTGAGCAGCAGCGTATTCTGGATTTTTGACGGCAGAATGCTTTGCTCGGCAATACGTTCGCTGCCGACGTTCATCATCACCAAATACTCTTGTGGCAGGTTGAGCGCACCAGTAAGCAAATCGCTTGATGCCCATCGCAAAATTTGCACTTTGGGAACATCAGGAAGGTCTTGTTTTGCTGTCATTCGTTATTCACGCAACATAGAGATTGAAGCAAACTGTGGCGGCAAATGCCGATACCAAACTCATACCACTGCTGTACCATTCTTCGTTATGTTTGTCTTCGTTGTGTTTGTTGTGTTCTTAGCTGCACAAATTTGTCCATGTTGCGCCCGTAATGGTAACAATGGCATCAGGCGGGAGCAAAATTTGCGCTCCTCGTGCGCCCGGGCTAATGCTAATGCGCTCGAACTGCTTTGCCGATACGTCCAAAAATGTTGGCAACGCTTTTTTCATGCCAATTGGCGAACAGCCACCGCGCACGTACCCTGTCAGCGGCAGGAGTTCTTTGACCGGTAGCATGGCGCACGATTTGTTTCCCGTAACCTTTGCCACGTGTTTGAGTGAAAGTTCTTGGTCTCCCGGAATCACTGCCACGAAGTGTTTGAGCGCATCGCCTTGCAGCACCAGCGTTTTGAATACTTGTTCGGGCGGCAGATGGATTTTTCGCGCCACCGACACCGCGTCCAGTTCGTCCTCGCTCCACACATACTCGCGGAGTTCGTAAGAAATATTGTTTGCTTCTAAGATACGACAAGCATTTGTTTTCATGGCACAAAACTACAATGCTGGGCGCAAACGCGCAAATCAATCCAAACAGCGTTGCTGTATTTTTTTGACTGCTCTTTAGCGACTTTCGTGCATATTGCTGATGTATCTGCTGTGCAAATTGTTGTTTGTTGTACCAAAGACCATGAAGCACCATTCTTTCATGCTTGCCCGACCGCCTGCTGTGCGTAGTGATGCGTATTGTGTGGCGTTTGCCGTCTTTATCATTGGTGTTATCAACACTTTGCCGGCGTTCGCCCAAGACACTAGTACCTGTAAGCAGCTTGAAGTCCTGTTTGCCAGTGCTGACAGCGTGTGTGTGGTGCTTGCACAATCGGCAAAACGCGATACGGCAACGATGCAGCACTTGCACCGCCTTACCGAACAGATGCACAGCACAGCGCAAACCTGTGGCTTGAGGCTGACGGCAATGATGAGCAAAGCTGCTGCTTCGGCTGCCAAACACCTTTGGGCATCGGCAAATATCCTTCTTTTTCGGATGGGCGTTCGAGACACACGAGCATTTATCACAGAGGCACGGCGGTATTATGGTTTGCGGCAGTGAGTCCGCCTTTGTTCAATCCACCTTTGTTCAGCACATCTTGAATTTTCACGACCATGCTTGTTACCACTGAGGCAATTATTCTGAAGTCCATGAAATACCGTGATTCCAGCAAAATTCTCACGGTGTACACCGAACAATTCGGCAAATGCAGGCTTGTGGCAAACGGCGCACGCAAGGCAAAAAACAAGTTCGGTACTGCACTCGACCCCACAGCGTGCAGCACACTCACGTTTTACAAACACCCAAGTAAAGACCTTCACACGCTCTCCCATGCCGAAATAGCAACGCCGATGCGCAATCTCCAAGAATCCTTTGAACGGCTCACGGCGGCGTTGGCAGTGTTGGAAGCTATGCAGACCACACAGCACGACGAAGAAAGCAACCCCGAACTCTACACGCTGCTAAAAACGACGCTTATCACCCTGAACAATCACCACGCACTCGAAGGCAAAGAAACCACACTGCTGCTATGGTTTCAAGTCCGTTTAGCGGAATATTTGGGGTTTGCGCTGCGCCCCAGTGTTTGCGCTGAAACGGGCGAAATTCTTGCACCTGAAGCAGCACCGGAGTTCGTTCTTTCGCTTGCCGACGGTGCGCCGTATTCTCCAGCGTTGAACAATACCGCACTGAAGAATGGTTTTCGTATGGAAGCGGGCGCACTGGCAGTGTTGCAGCGTTTTTCGGCAATCAATGTGCCGAGCATTGAGCGCGTGGCACAATACAACCTTTCGCCGCGCCAACACCAACAACTCGCCGATTTTCTCGCGCTGTATTACCGCTACCACATTGACCGCAATGTTACCGAGCGCACCAGAAAATTTTTCCGCGATATTCGTGAGCCTTAACACACGATAACGCTATGCACAGACAACATCATCTATCAAACCCCGTCAACGCCGAAGCGGATTTGACGGCAAGCACAACACTTCACGAGTGCGCCAGTGAATGGTTTTTGTTGTGCCGCCGCAACCACAACTTCCCGCTTTGTAGCCCTGATACAGCAGTTCAGGATATTTCGCCGCCGCTGCGGCAACGGCAAGCTCCATGACGGGATATAACAGCAGCCGCACAACGCTCGACAGTGCTGCGCCCGCCAAACCAGCAAGAACACGACCTCCACATTCGGGCGGTACAAACCGCATTAAGGTTTCCGCTAAGCGTAAGCCCACAGCATTGGCAAATGCGGCATTAGCACCAAGCACAGCAAGCACATTCGGCGCACACCACAAATCCCAATCATGGCGCACACACACATCCTCAATGCTCGCCCGCACAGGACGATAGCATGGCACGTCCAGCACTAACGCATTAGTGTACCGACTGCATTGCAAATCGTGCGGCATCACCACAACAGCATTTGTGTCAGCATCAATGCTTGCTTTGTTGCTTGAAAGCTCTGCGTTGCTCACCTGCAAAGCCGTCAGGGTTGCAAGCGTAAACCCCCACAACAGGGTTTCATCAGGCACATCGGTTGTCTGGCGAAGGTCTATGCGCTCTGTGCTGTCGCAAGTAAGCCAGACAACGCCGTCCTGCTCATATACGGTCTGTTCAGCGACGATGCGAACGCTTGTGTTCATCTTTCCTTGCAGATGTTCCGACAGATGCTCTTGCAGCAATAACCGTTTTTGGTTGCCCGTGCTGATGATAAGCGGCTGCCACCGTGTTTGCGCCGCCGGATGTTCGGCACGAGCGGAGTGGTGCAGCACAAGCGACCACGCGCTCCAAAGCGTGTCAGATGGTGCAGAGCCTTGTAATGGCTTTGCAACAGCATCACAGAACCTTCCTTGCAGCAGCAGCGCAACCGCAAACGCTGCACGCAAGAGCCTCGGCAGGATCTTGCTCCACGAAACTTTACGCAGATGCAGCAACAATGGTTGTGGTAGTGTCATAGTGTTTTATTGTTGATTGCTCCGCCTCTATTCTCTATTTTGCACGGACGTTTTCCCACAGACGCTTTCATACAGACGCTCATACTGCGCCGCTCTTGTTGGCATTCTCTCTTTTTTT
>Ga0272446_1000934_pt1 | contig 44382 bp, 34 predicted proteins | sample YNPCB0061_FD_194587 | JGI IMG/M metagenome (GOLD analysis project Ga0272446, IMG submission 194587) | Hot spring microbial mat communities from Yellowstone National Park, WY, United States - YNP-CB-006-1 | ecosystem: Environmental > Aquatic > Thermal springs > Hot (42-90C) > Sediment | place...
TACCATGCTGAGTAACGTCGAGACTTTTTGTAGTATTCCCTACATTGTCGAGATGGGCGGCAAGGCGTACGCCGATCTGGGCGTGGAAAAAGCCGGCGGGACCAAGCTGACTTGTCTCACGGGCCATGTGAACAAGCCGGGAGTTTACGAATTGCCTCTCGGTTTCCCCGTCGACCTGCTGATCCACGACGTGGGTGGCGGTATCCCCGGAGGGCGCAAGTTGAAGGCCTTCATTCCGGGAGGTTCGTCCTGTCCGGTGCTGACCGCGAAAGAATGCGAGGGTCTGACCATGGACTACGACGCGATGGCCAAGCGCGGCACCATGCTGGGCTCGGGCGGCGTGGTGGTGATGGACGAATCGACGGACATGGTCAAGGTTGCTCTGCGCATCATGCGGTTCTACCAGCACGAAAGCTGTGGGTGGTGCATTCCCTGCCGCGAAGGCACCACCTGGCTGCGGAAGATGCTCCAGCGTTTCGACGAGGGTCTGGGACGGCGTCATGAGATCGACATGATCGGGGAACTGGCGAAAAACATGCTCGGCCGGACGTTCTGCGCGCTTGGCGACGCCGCGGCGCTGCCCACCATCTCCATCGTCGAGAAGTTTTACGACGAATTCGAACGGAAGTTGAACGAAGTTTCCATCCCCGTGCCGGCTCCTGGCCCGTTCCCCGTGCTGAACGATCCGCCACCCCTGGGAGCGGGGAGCTAATCCGGCACGAACCACAACGCAGCAGACGCTTCCATTCCACGACCATGGCGAACCTGGTGAAACTCACAATCGACGGCCGGGAGCTCGAGGCAGCCCCCGGAACCTTGGTGATTGATGCGGCGAAGCGGGCGGGCATTGAGATTCCCGCTTTTTGCTATTACGAAGGGCTCAGCTTGCAAGGCGCCTGCCGGATGTGCATGGTGGAGGTGGAGCGGATGCCGAAGCTCCAGACCGCCTGCACCCTGCCGGTGGCCGAAGGCATGGTGGTGCGGACCGAGACGCCCCAGGTCGCGCAAGCCCGCAAAGGCACGCTCGAATTCCTCCTGACCAACCACCCGCTGGATTGCCCGGTCTGCGACAAGGGCGGCGAGTGCGAGTTGCAGGACATGGTGTTCCGCTACGGAGCCGGCGAGAGCCGCTTCACCGAAATCAAGCATCACGTCGACGAGAAGCAGTGGTCGCCCGTAGTCTACTTCGACGCGCCCCGCTGCATCCTGTGCTACCGCTGCGTGCGGGTGTGCGACGAAGGGATGGGCGTCGGCGCGCTCGGGGTGGTCAACCGCGGCGTGGTTTCCGAAATCGCGCCCAACCACGGCGATCACCTCGAGTGCGACGAGTGCGGCATGTGCATCGACATCTGCCCGGTGGGCGCGCTGACTTCCGGCGCTTACCGCTACAAGACGCGGCCTTGGGAGATGGAGCACGTCGGCACCATCTGCGCGCATTGCTCGAACGGCTGCCGGACCACGTTAGGCGTCCGCAACAATCAGATTATCCGCGGCAACAACCGCGACTCGTCCGGTATCAACGGCGAATTCCTGTGCATCAAGGGCCGCTACGCCTTCGACTTCTACGATCATCCGGACCGTTTGCAGGCGCCGTTGATGAAGGTGAACGGCAAGCTGGAGCCGGTGTCGTGGTCGCAGGCGCTGGCGGCGGTGGCGCGCAAGTTTAGCGACGTGAAAGCTCGCGGCGGAAAGTTCGGAGTCATCGGATCCACGCGCACCACCAACGAGGAAAACTTCTACCTCCAGAAATTCGCCCGGCAGTTATTGGGCACCAACAATCTGGACCACCGCCGTTCCGGCGATATCGTCACGCTGCTCGACGCGCTGCACGGGCAGAAAGCGGCCCTGGCCAGGACGGCGGACTTATACGAGGCCAAGGCGGTCGTGGTGATTGGCGCCGATTTGGCCCTGGAACATCCCCTGCTCTCCTGGCAGATTCGCGCGAACTGGCGCCACCATGCGGCTCACGTTTACGTCGTGACCACCGCGCCCGTGCGCGAAGACAAGTACGCGGTGAACGCGGCGCGCTGCGAACCAGGCCATGAATTGGAAGCCCTCCAGGCGCTGCGTCCGCAACTGATGGATGAGCCCGAACTGATCTTCGTCTTCGGCGACACGATCAAGGGAGAAAAAGTCCGCAAGCTGGTGGAATTCGCTTCCTCGCTCGGCAAACCGGTGAAGTACGTTTGCCTGGTCGACTACGTGAATTCGCGCGGCGCGATGGACATGGGTCTGACGCCGGAACTGCTTCCCGGCTACCGCCCGAGCGGGATGCCGGGGCTGACCGCCGGCGAGATGCTGGCAGCCGAAGATCTGGAGGTGCTGTGGGTGGTGGGCGCCAACCCACTGGAAAACGCCCGGCTCGCCGCCCGCGGCGCGTTTGTCGTGGTGCAGGATTTGTTCCTCACCGAGACGGCGCAGGCGGCGGACGTGGTGTTCCCCGCCTGTTCGGTCTATGAAAAGAACGGCACCGTGACCAATGTCACCGGCGAAGTGCAACGCCTGAAGAGAGCCGTGCAGGCGATGGGCACCAAGCCGGATCTGGAGATTATTGGTTTGCTGGCGCGCGAAATGGGCGAAGCGGCCAAGCTCGGCCCCTGGTCGGCGGATAAGATCTTCGAGGAGATTCGCGCCACCGTTCCCGGTTACAATGTTCCGTTACCGGTCATTTTGACGGGAGGCGCGGCGCAGACCAGTCCGGTGAACGGCCGGGTGGAAGCGCCGGCGCGGCCGGAATTGATCCGGTCCGCGCGGGACGGCCTGTTCTCGTCGGGAACCCTGGGCCGCTATTCCAAGGTGCTTCACTCCGTTCTGGAAGGTCGCCGGCAGCCGTAATGGAATTCATCATCATCACCCTCATCAAGCTGGGCGTGGTCATGGCCGTGTTCATGACCACGCTGGCCTATTTGCAATGGGTGGAGCGCAAAGTCATCGCCCATATTCAGCTCCGCATGGGGCCCTCCCGCGTGGGACCGCACGGGCTGCTGCAACCGCTGGCGGACGTCATCAAGCTGATCACCAAGGAGGGCGTCGTCCCCCCCCACGTGCATAAGCTGTTTTACTTGCTGGCCCCGTTCGTGGCCGTCACCTTCGCCTTGCTGGCCATCTCGGTGATCCCGTTCGGCGATGAAGTGGAGATCGCGGGATACCGCACGTGGCTGCAACTCACCGATATCAACGTAGGCATTCTGTTTATTCTGGCGGCGTCTTCGATGGGCGTGTACGGCATCGCGCTTGCCGGGTGGGCGTCGAACAACAAGTACTCGCTGTTGGGCGGGCTGCGCTCTTCCGCGCAGATGATCAGCTACGAACTTCCCTTTACGCTCGCTGTGGCGTCGCCGCTGCTGCTGGTGAATACGCTGAGTCTGCGCGAGATCGTGCAAGCGCAGGAGGGTTTCCTCTTCGGGTTTCTGCCGAACTGGACGATCTTCCAGGGCCCTTTTCCGCAGATCGTCGCCTTCGTGGTGTTCCTGATTGCGGTGTTTGCGGAAACCAACCGCATCCCGTTCGACTTGCCCGAAGCGGAGACGGAACTGGTGGCGGGATTCCACACCGAATACAGCAGCATGAAATTCGCGGCGTTCTTCATGGCCGAATACGCCAACATGGTGACCGCCGCCTCGCTGGTGACGATTTTGTTTCTCGGCGGCTGGCACCCGCCGCTGCCCCGGGAATGGGGATCCGACTTCATCGCGCCGCTGATTTTTCTGGGCGCGGCCGCCATTTGTTTTTATCACGGGCTGAATCCCGCCCGGAGGCTGGACCGGTATACACTCCCGGCAGCGGGGCTGGTTTTCGCCGGGATCGGCGGAGTCTTCGCCTTTCCGGCGTTCAAGGACGCGCTGCTGCCGGTCTTCTGGTTCTGCGCGAAGACTGGTTTGATCCTTTTCCTGTTCATCTGGGTGCGAGGAACCTTGCCGCGCTTCCGGTTTGACCAGTTGATGGGCTTCGCCTGGAAGGTCCTGTTCCCGGTAGCGATGGCCAACCTGCTGCTGACCAGCCTGGCGGTGGCGCTGACCTGAGAAGGGGGCTTGAACCGATGGATGTATTCTTGTTTTTCCTCTTTGCCGCCATCGCCGTGATTTGCGCGGTGAATGTGGTGGTCCAAACGCACCCCATCTCCAGCGCCCTGTCGCTGGTGGGGGTGATGGGCGCTTTGGCGGTTCTCTACCTTTTGCTCGGCGGCGAGTTCATCGCCATGGCGCAGGTGATTGTGTACGCCGGCGCGATTATGGTCCTGTTTATCTTCGTCATCATGCTGCTGAACGCGGGCGAGGAAGCAAAACAATCGAAGTCGCTGCTGGCGCAGTTCCTGGGCATCCCGGGCTTCTTTGCGCTGCTGGCCGTGCTGGCGTTTGGCATCCTGCGGTTGTTTCCCAACTCGCCACGGGTGCGCTTCGGCGAATTCACCTCCGCCGGCGCCGAAGAAGTAGGACGCGCGCTGTTCACGCAGTATCTGTTGCCGTTCGAGGTAGTGACAGTCTTGATTCTGATTGCAATCGTGGGCGCGATTGTGTTGGCCCGCAGGGAAATGGACTAAGCTTATGCAGGGCGTGCCGCTCTCCTGGTACCTGATTCTCAGCGCGGTTCTGTTCGCGCTGGGCGTGGCGGGCTTTCTATTCCGCCGCAGCATCATCACCGTGTTCATGTCGATCGAATTGATGCTGAACGCGGTGAACCTGAGTTTTATCGCGTTTTCGTACCAATTCAAGCAGGTGGACGGACATTTGTTTACCTTCTTCGTCATGGTGGTGGCTGCCGCGGAAGCCGCGGTGGGCCTGGCGATCATCCTGACGGTGTTCCGTAACCGGACCACGCTGAACATCGATGAAATCAACTCGCTGAAATATTGATGCCGCCAGGCGACTGGCCGCGGCGAAAAACCGGAATGACATGCAGCATCTCTGGCTGATACCTACTCTCCCGCTGATCGGGTTCGCGGTGAACGGGATATTCGGGAAGAAATTCCCGAAATCCGCAGTGAGCGCCGTGGCCGTCGGATCGGTGGCTTTGTCCTTGCTCTGGGCGGTGAAGGTCCTGCTGGCGCTGGGCAGCCTGGATACGCCTCACTTGGAGCAATATTTCACCTGGTTCCGGAGCGGCGACCTGCGCTTCGGGTTTGACCTGCAAGTGGACCGGCTCACCGCGGTGATGCTGATGGTGGTGACCGGCATCGGCACGCTGATTCACATTTACGCGGTCGGGTACATGGCGCACGAGGGCGGCTACTATCGCTTCTTCGCGTACATGAACCTGTTCATGTTCTTCATGCTCATCCTGGTGATGGCCGCCAACTACCTGCTGATGTTTGTCGGCTGGGAGGGCGTGGGGCTGTGCAGCTACCTGTTGATCGGGTTTTACTTCCTGAAGCAGAGCGCGACCAACGCGGGCAACAAAGCCTTTATCGTCAATCGCATTGGCGATTTCGGTTTTATGCTGGCCCTCTTCCTCATCGTGATCCATTTCCGCTCGCTGGAGTTTTCGGCGGTGCTTCCGGCGGTGTCCGGCAAGCCGGAGGAGACGCTGAATTTGATCGCCCTGCTCCTGCTGGTCGGCGCGACGGGGAAGTCGGCGCAAATTCCTTTGTATGTCTGGCTGCCGGACGCCATGGAAGGTCCGACGCCGGTCTCGGCCTTGATTCACGCGGCCACCATGGTGACGGCGGGCGTGTACATGGTGGCGCGTTCGGCTCCGCTCTACCAGGCCGCGCCGCTTGCGATGGAAGTGGTGGCGCTGGTCGGCCTGGCGACGGCGGTGTTCGCCGCCACCATCGGTCTGCTGCAAAACGATATCAAGCGGGTTTTCGCCTATTCGACAGTCTCGCAGTTGGGGTACATGTTTCTGGCGGCGGGCGTAGGCGCCTTTTCGGCGGGTATTTACCACGTGATGACGCACGCGTTCTTCAAGGCGCTGCTGTTCCTCGGGGCCGGCAGCGTCATCCACGCGCTGGAAGGTGAACAGGACATCCGCCATATGGGCGGACTGCGGAAGAAAATTCCCGTGACCTACGCCACGCTGATGTGCGCCGGGTTCGCGATCGCGGGTTTTCCCTTTACTTCGGGCTACTTCAGCAAGGATGAGATTCTGCTCGCCGCCCATCACCACCACCCGTGGATGTATTGGGTGGGCGTGGTGACGGCGGGCATGACGGCCTTTTACGTCTTCCGGTGCCTGTTCCTGACCTTCTTCGGCGAGTATCGCGGCCATCATCATCCGCACGAATCGCCTTGGGTGATGACTGGACCGCTGGCGGTGCTGGCGCTGCTCTCACTGGGCGGCGGGTTTATCAAGATTCCCCAGTATCTGCAACCGGTGCTGCCCATGGAAGAGACCGCGCATGACCTGTCGCTGGTGGTGATTGCCTCATCCGCCGGACTAATCGGCATTGCGCTGGCGTATTACATGTACGTCCTGAAACCGGGCCTCCCGGACCAGTTGGCGCAATCCCTCCGCGGGTTGTACCGCCTGGTGTACAACAAGTACTTCGTCGATGAGTTGTACGATGCCGTGTTCGTGCGCCCCACGGTCAACGGGTCGCGCACGGTGCTCTGGCGGCGGGTGGACGTCGGCCTGATCGACGGGATCGTCAACGGCGTCGGCGCGGTGGCCCGGGTCACCGGGGGCGTGCTGAAACTGATTCAATCCGGCAATATCCGCAGTTACGCTACCTGGGTGGTGTTCGGCTCGCTGTTCCTTATTGTCGCGATGGGCCTGTTGGTGGTCAACACGGCGGCGGGAGGTGCGCGGTGAGTTTTCTGGGCTGGTTCCTCCTCACTCCCCTGGCGGCGTTTCTGTTGCTCCTGCTGCTGCCGCGTGAACAGGAAAAGACGATTCGCGTGGCGGCGCTCGCCCTTTCGCTGGCGATCTTCGCGCTTTCCCTGGGCCTGCTCGCGGGCGACCCCCGCGAAACCGATCTGGCCTGGATTCCCGAGTTGAACATCCGGTATCACGTCGCTGTGGATGGACTCAGCATCTGGCTGATTCTGCTCACTACGCTGCTGACGCCCATCTCAATCCTGATCTCGTGGAAGTACATCGACCGCCGGGTGAAGGAATTCCACGCCTTTCTGCTGCTGCTCGAGTTCGGCGTCCTGGGCGTGTTCGCCGCGATGGACCTGTTCCTGTTTTACGTATATTGGGAAGTCGGCCTGGTGCCGATGTACTTCCTGATCGGCATCTGGGGGCACGACCGGCGGATCTACGCCGCCGTCAAGTTCTTCCTCTACACCATGGCCGCTTCGGTGCTGATGCTGGCCGCCATCATCTACGTCTACCAGCGGGCTGGCACCTTCGATTACCCGGCCATCCTGGCGATGCTGGCCAGCGGCAAGCTGACCTTCACCGGCCTGGAGCAGACGCTGTTGTTCCTGGCGTTTTTCGCCGCCTTTGCGGTGAAAGTGCCGCTGTTCCCGCTGCACACCTGGCTGCCGGACGCGCACGTGGAAGCGCCTACCGCCGGTTCCGTCATGCTGGCTTCGGTCCTGCTGAAACTCGGCACGTACGGGATCCTGCGTTTCTGCCTGCCCATGTTCCCCGCCGCCGCGCGTGAGAACGCCGGGTGGATCGCCGTGCTGGCCATCGCCGGCATTGTCTACGGGGCACTGGTGGCGATGGTGCAGCCCAACGTCAAGAAACTGGTGGCGTATTCTTCGGTCAGCCACCTGGGCTTCGTGATCCTGGGCATCTTTTCGTTCAACCAGCAAGGATTCGACGGGGCGGTGTACCAGATGCTGAACCACGGCGTGTCGACGGGCGCCCTCTTCATGCTGGTGGGCTATCTGTACGAACGGCGTCATTCGCTGGAGATCCAGGACTACGGCGGCGTGGCGACGCCCGCGCCGTGGCTTTCCACGGTATTTCTGATCACCACGCTGGCCAGTATCGGGCTGCCGACGTTGAACAATTTCGTTGGCGAGTTCCTGGTGCTGCAAGGAGCGGCGCAAGCGGACTTTCGCTGGGCGGTCTTCGCGGCGACCGGCGTGATTTTGTCGGCCTGCTACATGCTGTGGATGTATCAGCGCACCTTTTACGGGGAAACGCCGGCGAAGGTGAAACACCACATGACCGACCTGAACCCGCGCGAGTGGGCGGCCATCGTTCCCCTGCTGGCGCTGATGGTGTGGATGGGCGTGGCGGCTGAAACGTTTCTGCCCCGCATCAGCGCGGCGAACCGCCTGATCCTTCAGCAGACCACCGTGAACGTGCCTTTTAACGTCCAAACCCCTGCCCTGCGCCCGGACGTCGCGGCCAAGGAGATTGCTGATGCCCGCTAACCTCTTTCCCGCCCCGGTGGAGATCTTCCGGTTCCTGCCAGAGATTATTTTGGCCCTTGCGGGAACGCTCATTATGGTGCTGGAGGCGTTGACCGCTGACCGGCAGCCCAAGAACGCGCTGGGCCACGTGTCGCTGGCCGCGCTGTTCGCCGCCCTGGTGGCGGCGGCCGCCGTGCACGGCAGTCCGGGTCCCGCCTTCTCGTCGATGCTGGTGGTCGACGGTTTCGCCACTTTTTTCCGGGTCGTGGTGATCGCGGTCGGCATCCTCACGGTGTTTCCGTCGTACCGCTATCTGTCGCGCGAAGGCGCGAACACGGGCGAGTATTACGCGCTGGTGCTGTTCTCAGTGGCCGGGCAGGGCGTGATGGTGACGGCGAACGAACTCATCATGATCTTCATCGGCCTGGAGATCTCCTCGATTGCGACCTACGTGCTGGCCGGCCTGCTGCGCGACGATGCCCGCGCCAACGAATCCGCGCTGAAGTACTTCCTGCTGGGCTCGTTCGCCACCGCGTTCCTGCTGTACGGCATCGCCTTCATTTACGGCGCCACCGGGACCACCAACCTGACCGCCATCCGGGAAACCGTGCTGCGCGCGGATGGGCCCTCGCCCCTATTGCTGGGTCTGGCTGCCGCGCTGATGCTGGTCGGCTTTGGGTTCAAGATCTCCAGCGCACCCTTTCAGATGTGGGCGCCCGACGTCTACCAGGGCGCGCCCACGCCCGTCTCCGCGTTCATGTCGGCGGGTCCCAAAGCGGCTGCGTTCGCCATCTTCCTGCGGGTATTCGTGACCATTTTCGAGCCGATTGGCGACCGCTGGGAGCCGGTCATCTGGGTGTTCGCGCTGGCCTCGATGACCATCGGCAACTTCGCCGCGCTGACCCAATCGAACGTCAAGCGGATGCTGGCGTACAGTTCGATTGCGCACGCGGGCTACGTGCTGGTGGCGCTCTGCGCGCGTTCCGACATCGGTACGGCCGCCGCGATGTTCTACCTGGCCGCGTATGCCTTGATGAACGTCGGTGCGTTCGCCGTGGTGGCTTATATCTGCGGCAAAGGCGAGAAGTACGTCAGCATCGACGACCTGGCCGGCCTCGGTTCGCGCCGCCCGGCGGTGGCGGCCGCGCTCACCATCTTTATGTGCTCGCTGATCGGCGTGCCGCTGACCGGCGGCTTTTTTGGCAAATTCTATATCTTCAAGGCAGCCCTCGAGTCCAAGCTGATCTGGCTGACCGTGCTCGGTCTGCTCAACAGCGCCGTGGCGGCGTATTACTACCTGCGGATTCTGGTCGTCATGTACATGCGCGAACCGGGCGAGGCGGCCGAAAACCTGGAGCCCTTGCCGGCCGGGTTGCGAACGGCGTTATTCACCTCCGCCGCCGGCGTGTTGCTGCTGGGCATTTTCCCGTCCCGGATCCTGGAGTTCGCGGTTCAGTCCGCCAAGCTGTTTGGACGTTGACGCCTGCGGCCCGATCCGCGCTGGCGGTTCATACCCCGTCGAGCACTTCGCGGACCTTGCGGGCCAACGTATCCGGCGTGAACGGCTTCTGGAGGAAAGAAACCCCGGGATTCATGATGCGGTTCTGGAGAATCGCGTCGTCGGTATAGCCGGAAATGAACAGGACCTTGAGATCCGGCCGCAACGCCGTCAGCAACGAAGCCAGTTCCCGGCCGTTGATCTCCGGCATGACCACGTCGGTGATCAGCAGATCGATAGCGGCATCGTGGGCGCGAAAGGTCACCTCCGCTGCGTAGCCGTCCACCGCCTCCAGCACTCTGTAGCCGTGGCGCTCGAGCATTTCGCGGATCACGCGGCGGACGCCTCTTTCGTCCTCGACCAGCAGGATGGTCTCGCCGCCCGCCGCGCGCTGGGTTTCGCCGGGAGCAGCCCATTCACGGTCCGCGGGATCCGCCAGCCGCGGCAAATACACCCGGAACACGCTTCCTTGCCCGGGCGCGCTCTCCACCGTCACGTGCCCGTGATTTTGGGTCAGAATTCCGTAAACAGTCGCCAAACCCAAGCCGGTGCCCTTGCCCTTTTCCTTGGTGGTAAAGAAAGGCTCGAAGATGCGCTCCTTGGTCCTGGCGTTCATCCCGCAGCCGGTATCGGCGACCGCGATCATGACGTATGGTCCGGGCGGGCAGCCCGCCTCCGCCGCATCGCTCTCGCCGACGTCGACATTGGCGGTTTCCACCCGCAGCCGTCCCCCGACGGGCATGGCGTCGCGGGCGTTCACCACCAGGTTCAACAGTACCTGCTCGAGCTGACCGGCGTCGGCGCGCACACGCCCGAGCTGCGGCGCCATCGATACGGTGAGTTCGATGTCCTCGCCGATGATGCGCCGGAGCATACGGTCAAGCCGCGCCACGATCATGTTGAGGTCCACCGGTTCGGGCTGGTACACCTGGCTGCGGCTAAAAGCCAGCAGTTGGTTGGTGAGCGCGCTGGCGCGGTCCGCCGCCAGCAGCGTTTCCGTGGCCGCTTGCCGCAGAGGATGATCCGGCGGGAGCTCGTCCAGAATCCATTGGGTGTACCCGGTGATCACGGTCAGCAGATTGTTGAAGTCATGGGCCACGCCGCCCGCCAGCCGGCCGATGGCCTCCATTTTCTGCGCCTGGAGCAGTTGGGATTCGAGCCGCTGCCGCTCGCGAATATCCCTTGCAATGCTTTGCACGCCAACGGGCCGCCCATTCTGAAAGATCAGGCGCGAGCTGACCTCCGTGGGACAAGGCACGCCGTTCCGCGCGATCAGGTCCAGGCGGTACTTTACTGAATTCTGGCCGCCCAGCAGGCAATCCATCGCCTGCTGGAGGACCGCCTGGTGCTCGGCGCTCAGCAGGCTCGACAAGGACATGGCCTGCGCTTCGAGGCGGCTATACCCGGTCGTGCGCTCCGCGGTCTGGTTGAACGAGGTGATGAGCCCGTTCAGATCGTGGGTAAAAATCAGGTCGCCGGCGTACTCGAACAAGTTCCGGAATCGTTCTTCGCTGGCCATCAGTTCGGCTTCCGCTTTGCGGCGCTCGGTAATATCCCGCGTCCGCACGATGATTCCCCGGACGGCGGGGTGGTCGAGCAGATTGCGGGCGTGCACCTCGAGCGTCCGCCAGCAACCATCACGGTGGCGGCCCCGCACCTCGAGAAGTATGGTCGCGCCGGCTTCGGCCAGCAGGGTCTTGATCGCCTTCTCGACCGCCGGGCGGTCACCGGGATGCAACACTTGCCAAAACGTACGGCCCTGGATCTCTCCCGTGTCGTAACCCAACACCGAGTGATTAATGTACTCGTATCGTCCATCCCGGTCCATGATGGCGACCGACTCATGGCGGCTGTCGGCGAGCGCGTGCAGGCGCTGCTCGACGGCCAGCCGCCCGGTCATTTCCCGCCAACTCAGCAAGGCGCAGCGCGTCAACAGGAGTCCGCTTTCGACCACCGGCTCTGGCGGAGGGGCGGCGTCGAGCGCGGAAAACACCACGATCGCAGCCAGGAAGCAGTTTTCCATATCCCAAATGGCGCGCCAAACGGCCAGCCTCCATCCGGCAGCCGCAGCCGCGTGACGCAAGTCCTGGCCCGGGTCCAGCGCGCCAGTCCCGGCGTCCGCCGCCGGCGGCTCCGGGCGGCGCAGATTGGCGCGCACGCCAAGCAGAATCTCGCGATGCGCGGCCACAGCCAGCTCCAGCGGCGGCGGCAGTCCGGGCGAGGTCACCACTTGCAAGCCGCCGCCTTCCTCCGGCGCGAGCAACACGGTCCAGTCCCCGCGCAGGTGACCCGCCCACCACTCGATGACCATCCGCAAGGCAGCCGAGAGCGGCGCGCCGCCTTGCATGGCCCGGAGGGCGCGGTCGTGAACCTCCGTCAGCTCGTCCGCCGAAGGCCACTCAAGCCCGGCGCGGAGCGCGGGAGATTCGTGCGGCTTCATGGCTGCTTGCGTCACTCCTTTGTGCTGCTTAACTTTAGTGCGGCTGGGCGTCCGAGGACGGGCCGGGCGGGATCGCGTCCGGCTGATAAGATCCCCCAAATTACCGCCGTCACCCCCCCCGGCGTCTCACAGCAATAGCAACGATTTTATCATCGATAATATCCGCCGCCAGCGGGATCGAGCGGTCTGGCGGAATCTCCGGGGCGCGGCTGCGTGGACCCCTTAAACCGCGCCTCCACCCCGGAGGGCGAAACGCGGATGACGGTCAAGTCGCCGAGGCGGGCGCCACCCCGCCACACACTGAGCCGGGCCCCCGCCTCGAGGGGCTGGCCTGGAACCAGTCCGAGCGTCACCGTGTCACCCGACACCGCCAGAATGCGCCAGGAAACAGGCGCCGCCTTTTTCCTGGCCAACGGTTCCGTCATGGGAACCGCCTCCGCGACGGCGGCAGTTCTGGCCTCGAATGGCGGCGAAGCGTCGCGCGCCTCGGCCACCTCGCCGGCCGGGGCGGCGCCCGCCCGAGCCTGGCTCACCGCTTCTGGTGCTGTTTGTGCTGGCGCCGTTTGACTGACCATGCGAGCTTCGCCGCGCGTCTCCGCCTCCCTGCGGACCATCTCCTGCGCGCCCACGGCCGCTGCCCGCGGGCCTGCTCCGAGCGGCGCGCCGGGACTTTCCTGGTTCTGGTCCGGCAAGACCGGCTTGGGGGCCGCCGCCAGGTTCGGCTCCGGCGGTTCGGCCCGGCCGGAAACGGATGGGAGCGGCGGCGCGGCGTCCCGTTCGCGTGTCGGCGAGGGCGGCGGCGCGATGGCCCGCGCGCGCACGTCCGTCCGCGGCTCGTCGTTTTTGAGAGCCTCGCCTTCATTGGCTGGCGGCGGCAACCAGGGCGCCACTCGGTCTGCTTGCGCTCCGGGCGGCGCGGGCATCTCTACCTTGGCCATTTCGACGCGTCCCGCCGGCCTTGGCACGGTGACCAGCACCAGCACGGCGGCGGCCAGCGCGCCGGCCGCCGCCAGCGCGGCAGCCGGCCGGCGCAGCCAGCCAAACCAGGCCAGGGAACCGCGCCGCTCCTCAAGAGCCGCCAACAGTTCCGCCCGCGCGCCGCGCTCCGACAGCAGGTCGCGCAGCGTGTCCTCCTTCACCAGTGCGTCGAACAGGGCCTGGTCTTCGAGCGCCCCGCGAAAAAGCTCTTCCCGCTCCCGCGGCGTGAGGGTGCCGGCCGCGTATCCGCCTAGCAGTTTATGGAGGTCTTCGGGCTTCACGGCTCCGCCTCCCATTTTCCTCCCATCCGGTGCAACAATTCCTTGCGGCAGCGAAAGTCCCAGGTATACACGGTGTTGAGGGTCGCGGCGCCGAAATGCGCCTGGATTTCCGCGAACGTGCGGCCCTCCAGCTTCAAGCGGAACAGCTCGCGGCACCGCGCGCCCAGTCCGGCCAGCGCGCGCCGCAGGCGGTCCAGCATCTCCCGCCGCGCGGCGGCGTCCAGCGGACTTTCCGCGCCGTCGGCGAGCGGAAGCTCGTCCACGGGGACGCTGGAAAATTCGCCGCGCCGGTGCGCCTTCCGCCGCCACCCGGCCAATTTGAATCGCACGATCTTCAGCGACAGCGGCACCAGTTCGTCCAGCGCGGTGACGTGCGGATACTTCTCATCGAGGAGCACCAGCACCTCCTGGGCCAGATCCTCGGCATTCTCCCTCCCTGTTTGAGATGCCGCGAAGGCGACGATCCTTTCGCGGAGGCGGATCAGCAGCGCTTCCCGTGCGGCCGCGCCAGCGGCAGGTTCGTCACGCCAGTTCGATGGCGGCATACACCGGTATGGGAGGCAGTTCCATCTCGACGCCTCCTCGCGCATCGATCAGCTTCAAAACCGAGGGAGCGGCGTCGCCCAACCGCCAGAGCCGGGCCTCACGGTAGGAACCGGCTACAAACAGCGTCGGGGCGTAACGGCTGGGGTGTGTGACATAATTCACCACCTGGAGCAGCGTTTTCCCATCGGGCGACCGCGTCAGGTACGAACCGCAGGCGCTCAGGTTCCACCAGCGGAAAAGGTCCATCTCTCCGGAGCAGATCACCTTTGCCTCATTGGCTACCAGGTACGGATCGCTCCACTCCTCCTTCGCCACCGCCACGCGGCCCCGGCCGATCTGGAAAAAACGATAGAGTTGGAAAGCGCCATCCCGTTCCGAAAGCGCGGGCAGCGGTTTCCCGCCGAGCTGCTTCCACGGGGTTCCCAGCAGCAAGAGCCCGCCTTGTTCGACAAAGCGGAGCAGCGCCTGCCGCACGGGCGGCGCGGGCTCCCGGGGCTCGGCGTAGATCGCCGCGTGCATGCCGGCCAGGGAAGCAGGCGTGAAGGAATCGAGCAACACCGGGCGGAAGGGCTGGTTCAGCCGGGCGGTAAGGTTGAGGATTTCGGTGCTGAGATACTCGCCTTCCCCGGCAAACGACGAGAGGACGGCCAGCCGGGAGACCGGCTGGTAGGTATGCCAGGCCGCGTGCTCGCGAAAGAACGCGGCTGCGGCGGACAAGCGCCTCCCGGCCGCCACCGCCGCCTCCTCGCCGGCCATCAGCGCGCGCGCCACGGTCTCGGGCAGCGCGATGATCCACTGCCCGCCGCACATCGCTGCGTCGGCGTAGGCCAACTCCAGGGGAAACCCGGGTTTCAGATCCTTGGGGATTTCGGTGTCCACCCAGATCATCTTGCCGGGATGGCGGACCCGTTCGAGCTGGACCAGCCAGGTATTGGCGTCGATCCAGGGGGCCCCGGTCGGACCCGCATCGGCGCCGCCGGAGTCGTTCGCGCCTTTCACGCCCGGCCAGGAGCCCTTAATCAGCGCCACCCCGGCGGGAGCCTCGCCCGGCGGCAGGACAGCCATGCCGGCCTCGCCGGCAGCGGCCGCGACTTCCGGAGACTTTTGGGCATCTAAAAAAAGGGCGTCGACGCCCGCTTCCCGGAGCCTTGGGACCAGGGCAGGAGTGGTCCACGCTTCCGGCCATCTCATTGGTAACCGGGGTGTTTTCACGGCTCGATTATAATCGAAGAATCGACATGCACAGAAACCTGTCTGTTCCGGTAGACCCGGATCCGCAAGAAACCGCCGAGTGGATCGAGGCATTTGACCAAATCCTCGAAAGCTCCGGCGCGGGACGTGCCACCCAGTTGCTCGAATCGCTCGCGAACCGGGCCCGGCGCTGGGGCGTCGACCTGCCTATTCAGCTCAATACTCCCCGGGTGAACACCATCCCGGCCGAGGACGAGATTCCGTATCCGGGCAACCGGGTTCTGGAGCGGCGCATCAAGAGCCTGACGCGCTGGAATGCGATGGCCATGGTGCATCGCCAGAACAAGCGGGACAAAGGCATCGGCGGGCACATTTCCACCTATGCTTCCCTGGCGACGCTCCTGGAGGTGGGCTTCAACCACTTCTTCCGTGCGTCTTACGGCGATCAGCCCGGAGACTTCGTGTATTTTCAGGGCCATGCCTCTCCGGGAGTGTACGCGCGGGCTTTTCTGGAAGGACGCCTGACGGAACAGCATTTGGAGAATTTCCGCCATGAGTTGCGGGAAGAACCGGGCCTCTCTTCCTATCCGCACCCCTGGCTGATGCCGGATTTCTGGCGTTTTCCCACCGTGTCGATGGGGCTGGGGCCGCTCAACGCCCTCTATCAGGCGCGTTTCATGCGGTACCTCGAGAACCGCGGCCTGATCCCCGTCACCGGCCGCAAAGTCTGGTGCTTCATCGGCGACGGGGAGACGGATGAACCGGAAACGCTCGGTTCCCTGTCGTTGGGGTCGCGCGAGAAGCTGGATAACCTGATCTTCCTGGTGAACTGCAATCTGCAACGCCTCGACGGGCCGGTGCGCGGCAATGGCAGCATCGTCAACGAACTCGAGTCCACGTTCCGCGGCAACGGCTGGAACGTGATCAAGGTGCTGTGGGGCAGCGAATGGGACGAATTGTTCGCCCGGGATACCAGCGGCTTGCTGTTGCGCCGGATGGAAGAATGCGTGGACGGCGAGTTCCAAGCCTTCAAAGCCAAGGGCGGCGCTTATATTCGCCGCGAGTTTTTCGGCAAATATCCTCAACTGCTCGAGTTGGTGAAGGACAAAACGGACGAGGAGTTGGCGGCGCTCAAGCGCGGCGGACACGACCCGCAGAAGGTATACAACGCGTATTTGCGGGCGGTGGAACACCAGGGCTCCCCTACCGTGATCCTGGCGATGACCGTCAAGGGTTACGGGATCGCCAACGTGGAATCGCGCAACCCGACTCACCAGGAAAAGAAACTCACCGACGAAGCGATCGCGCAGTTCATGCGGCGCTTCCAGATCGATGTGCCCGAGGAAGTGGCGCAGAATGTTTCGTTCTACCGGCCGCCGGACGACGCGCCGGAAATGATCTACCTGCGGCAGCGGCGCGAGGCGCTGGGCGGCTACATGCCGGCGCGCATGGATCCGGGGCCGCGTCTCCACGTGCCCGGCTTGGAGGCGTTCCGGGATTCGCTGGAGGGCTCGCGCGGCCGCGCCGTGTCGACCACCATGGCGTTTGTCGCCATGCTCCGCAATCTGCTGAAGGACCCGGGCATTGGCAAGTACGTGGTCCCGATTATCCCTGACGAGGCCCGCACCTTCGGGATGGAGTCGATGATCCGGCAGGTGGGCATCTACGCCAGCCAGGGCCAGCTTTACAAGCCCCACGATCTGGACATGGTGCTCTACTACAAGGAAGCCAAAGACGGCCAGATTCTGGAAGAAGGCATCACCGAAGCCGGATCGATGGCGTCGTTCACCGCCGCCGGCACCGCCTACGCCAATTTTGGCGTGGAGATGATTCCCTTCTACACGTATTACTCGATGTTCGGCTTCCAGCGCGTGGGCGACATGATGTGGGCTTTCGCCGATTCGCGCGGCAAGGGCTTCCTGATGGGCGGCACCGCCGGACGCACCACGCTGGCCGGAGAAGGCTTGCAGCATCAGGACGGGCACAGCCACGTGCTGTCCAGCACCATTCCCACCTGCGCCTCCTACGACCCGGCGTACGCCTACGAACTCGCCGTGATCATTCAGGACGGCATCGAGCGGATGTACGCCAAGCGGGAAGAGCGCTTCTACTACATCACTATTTATAACGAAGACTATGAGATGCCCGCGATGCCCCAGGGCGTCGAACAGGGCATCATCCGCGGCATCTACCGCTTCCGCGCCGCCGACGGGCCCGCCGCCGTGCACCTGTTCGGCAGCGGCCCGATTCTCAACGAGGCGCTGAAGGCGCAGTCCCTGCTCGCCTCCCGGTACGGCATCGCCGCCGACGTGTGGAGCGTCACCAGCTACAACGAATTGCGCAAGGACGCGCTGGAAGTGGAGCGCTGGAACCGGCTGCATCCCGGCGACACCCCGCGCCGGCCGTACATTCTGCAAGCGCTCGAAGGAACGAGCGGACCGGTGATCGCCGCCAGCGACTATATGAAGATCGTGCCGGATCAGTTGTCCCCCTGGCTGCTCGGCCGGCTGACCTCGCTCGGCACGGACGGCTTTGGCCGGAGCGACAACCGCGAACACCTGCGCCGGTTCTTCGAAGTGAACGCCGAGGCGATCGCGGCGGCGGCGCTATCGCGCCTGAGCCGCGAGGGCGGCTTTGACCCCGCGCGGATCGGCGCGGCCTTCGCGGAGCTGGGGATCAATCCGGACGCGGTGAACCCGGCTACGCTGTAGGCCTCACGGCCGCAATTTGCGCTGGATGCGCGAGCGCGCCTCGCGGCTGGCGGCGAAGGCAAGGGCTTTGGCGTACGCCCGGCGCGCTTCGGCGGTCTGCCGGCGGGCGGCGTGAAGATCGCCCATCTGTTCCCACGCTTCGGCGTGATCGGGTTGACGGCCCAGCACGGCCCGCACGTCGCGTTCGGCGGCGTCCACGTCGCCCGCTTGCCGCAGCAGCGCGGCCCGCGCCAGCAACCCGGCCACGTAGTCCGGACGTTGGGCCAATAATCCGCTATAGGCGGCAATCGCTTCCGGCGCGCGTCCCATTTGCGCGAGGGTTCGCGCCAGCGCCAGATGGGAGGCCACGTGGTCCGGGTGCGCGGCCAGATTCTCCCGCAACAAGGCGACCGCCTCCACCTCCCGCCGCTGGGACGCGAGCAACACGGCCAGATTGTGCCGCGCGGACGCGAGCCCCGGGTCCTTCGCCAGCGCCGCGCGATACCGCGCCTCGGCCTGGCGGTTCCGTCCGGCGGAAGCGTACAGGCTGCCGAGCGCGTTCTCGGGCTGGCCGCCCCGCAGGTCCAGCGCCGCCGCGCGCAGGTACAGTTGTTCGGCATCCCGGCGCCGTCCCAGGCGCTGATACAACAGGCCGAGGTTGTACGGCAGATACGCGGCGCCAGGGTCCAGCCGCATCGCCGCCTGGTACGAAGCGATGGCGTCGCGATCATGGCCCGCCTGCGTGTAGGTCAGCGCAAGATTGTGGCGCGGGTAGGTCCAGTAGGGCGCCAGGCGCACGGCGTCCAGGAAGGCTAGTGCGGCTTCCGGGTAGCGCGCCTGCTCCAGATAAGCGATGCCGAGCGCGTTGTAGGAATAAGCCGCCGCGGGGTCGAGCCGCGCGGCGCGCTCCAGCAGGTCCGCGGCGCGAGGATAGTCCTTTGTGAAGATGGCCACCCGGCCCTCGCAAAACACCCGCCGCGCCTCCAGCAACACGGATTCCGGAGTCAGCTTCTGCGCGGCGGCGAACCAGGCCGCCCCCCGCGCGAACTCCGGCGCCTGCTGCGGAACGCGTTCGCCCGCCAGGTAACGCAGCAGCACTTGTTGTCCCGCCGCGTCGAGCGCCGCGCGGAGCCGGTTCTCTTCGCTGAGGAAGGCCTCGGCGCGCAAGCGCTTCCGCAGCGCCGCCAATTGCTCGAACGCGCCGCCGGGCTCCCCGGGCAGCAGCTTGTTTTCTTCAAGCGCTTTGCGAAAGCGCGCCACGTCCGGATCCGCGGGCAGCGACCGGGCGGGCGGCCGCGCCTCCGCCACCAACTGGCGTCCTGGCTCGTATCTGGCGAGCTCCAGGCCTTTCTTGGCCGTTTCCGCCAGCACGATGCGGCCCAGGTCGCCGCGGTCCTTCGGGTTCTGCCGGCCCTCGGTGGCGTCTTCCACCATGCGCCGGACGTACCGCACAAACTCGGGAAACTCGACCTTGCCATCCCGGTTGCGGTCGCTTGCGCCGTTCCAGCCATCGACGGCGAAATACGTAAACGCCCCGTGGCCCCCGCCGTATTGCGGGCCTTCCTCCGCGGTCTCGTCCTTACCCGCGGCCAGGAAACTGAACAACTCGCCGGAACTGCCTTCGGTGATGTTCTCGACCGCGTCGTTAATGGACTTGACGGGGATCTCCCCCAGTTTTCCGGCATGGCACGCATCCATCAGGACCATGACGCGCCGCGCCGCGGTCAGTTCCCGGCGGAACAGCCTCTGCAAGTCCGCCATGGCCAGGGCGGTCGCCGCCAGGTCCTCGGGGTCCGTGTCATGCGTGACCAGAAAAGCCTGCCCGTCGGGCGGCCGCACGGTGCCGTGCGCGGCGACAAAGAAAATTGCCGTGTCCTGGGCCGTGGTCTTGGTTTTGAGGAACTCCTCAAAGGCCAGCCGGATACCCGCCGTGGTGGCTTCCTGGTTTAAGAGAACCAGGATCTCAGCGTCGGTGAGGGCGCCGCCGCGCTCGCTCCGCAGAAAGCTGGCGATGAGTTCGGCGTCGCGGTCGGCGTAGAGCAGCGTGGGCACGCGCTCGTTGCGGTATTTCGAGATGCCGATCACGAGCGCGTAGGTTTTTCCGCCGCCCGCCGGCGGGACGCGCTCGGCAGGGGGAGGATCCTCGAGGGCGAACAGGCGCGTGAGAATCCAGGCCGCGTCCGGCCACTGGCGCAGGACTTCCCGGTATTCGGCGGCCGCATCCGCCTTTAATCCGTACTGCTCGAACAGCCCCGCGCGCTGGACGCGCGCCAGGGGTTCGTCTCCGGCGAGCGCGGCCAATTCGGCGCGCAGGCGGTCGCGGCGGTCGGGGGGAAGCGCCGCCAGACGCTCTTCGCGCGTGTTGCGCGGTCCCGGCAAAGGCCGCACCAGCGACATGCCGTACTGCTGCTGGCTGGCGGGCAACACCCGCACCATCTGCGGCAGGTAGCACGAGGAACGCACCGGCTGGCGGGAAGCCACCGCACCGGCGCGCAGGCGCAGTTCCTCCGCCAGCACCTCCACCGCGGCCTGCGCCGCAAGGGTCACCGTTTCTTTCCGGCCGCAATGGAGCAACGTGAGCGCGCCCGCAGCGCCGTGCAGGCGGTCGCCGGGAAACAGCACGTCCCCCGTCTTCGCCGCCAGTGGCAGTTGCGTCCCCGCGCGCAGCAACTGCCCGCCCCCCGGCATCAGCACCAGGCCCGCCGGACTTTCCGGCGCGGGCTGCCCCCCCGCCAGATTCGCCGCCAGCACAATCGCGCCCGCGATGGTTACGCCGCGCATGGGGCTAGGGCGCAAACTGCGGCAGCACGTACGCGTACACCACGACAACCAAGCCCAGCACGGACGCCAGCAGTACGCTATGCCGCAGCGTGAAGCGAAAGAGTCTACCCTCTTCGGCCGGCGGCATCCCCGTCGCCGCCGCCGCCACCGCGATGCTCTGCAAACTGATCATCTTGCCCATCACGCCGCCGGACGAATTGGAAGCCGCCATCAGGACCGGGTTCAGATCCAGGCGGCCCGCGGTGACCACCTGCAAGTTTCCGAACAGCGCGTTCGCCGACGTGTCGCTGCCGGTCAGAAAGACGCCCAGCCAGCCAAGCATGGCGCTGAAAAACGGGAACAGCACGCCGGTAGCCGCGAACGCCAGGCCTAACGTCGCGGTCGCGCCCGAGTAGTTCATCAGGAACGCCAGGCCCAACACGGACGCGATGGTCACCTCCGCCAGCAACAGTTTCCTGGTGGTTTGCCAGAAAACCCGCGCGAAGCGGGCCGGCGACATGCCCAGAAACAACGCCGCCAACAGGGAGGCGATCAGGCACGCGGTGCCCGGTGCGGTCAGCCAGTTGAAGGTGTACAGCGCGCGGTATGGCGAAGCGCTCTTCACGACCGGGGCCACCTGCTCGATCTGGTGGTGCAGTCCCGGCCAGGGAAACACCAGCGTGGTGGAATCCAGCATGGCTTTGAGCGGCTTCCACTGGAAAGCCAAAATGCACACGATGAGCAGCAAGTAGGGCAGCCACGCCAGGAAGACCTCCCCCGCAGGATGCTTGCGCAGCGTGTGCGGCTCCAGGTGCTCCCCCTCGAGGGTGAAGTTGTCCCGGGGCTGCCAGAAGCGGAACAACACGACCAGGGCGCCGATGGCCGCCAGCGACGAGAGGATGTCGGTCAACTGCGGGCCGACATAGTTGGAAACCAAGAACTGGGTCAGCGCGAAACTGACGCCACAAGCCGCGGCGGCGGGCAGCACGCCCCGCAGCGCCCGCCAGCCGCCCATTACCAGCACCAGGTAGGCCGGCACGATCAGGGACACCGGCGCACAGATCCGGCCCACGCCCGCGCTCAGCCGGTCGAGCGGCAGATCCGTGATGCCCGCCAAGGTCAACAGCGGCGTGCCAATGGAGCCGAACGCTACGGGCGCGGTGTTCGCCAGCAGGCAGATGCCGGCGGCGTAGAAAGGCGAGAATCCCAGGCCGGTCAGCATCGCCGCCGCCACGGCGACCGGTGAGCCGAACCCGGCCGCGCCTTCAATGAACGCACCAAAGGCGAACGCGATCAGCAGGGCCTGCAACCGGCGGTCCTCCGAGAGGCCTCCGATCGAGTCCTTGATGATCTCGAACTTGCCCATTTCGACCGTGATGTTGTAGAGCAGGATGGCGGTGAAGACCACCCAGCCGATGGGGAAGAGGCCGAACGCCGCGCCGTAGGCCACGGAACTCATGAGCAGGCCTGCGGGCATGCCGTAGACGATCGCCGCCACCACCCCCGCGGCGCCCAGCCCGCAGAGCGCCGCCACCCAGGCCGGCTTGCGGCGCAATCCCAGCAAATAGAGCAGCGCGAAGATCGGCAGCGCCGCGGCCAGCGCGGACAGCCCCAGGCTGTCTCCCACGGGAGTGTAGTCTTGTTGCCACATGGCGTAACGGAAGCTTTATCATAAAATGCCCGCCCGGCGCAGCACGAAAAGCCGATGCTTGCTCCGAAGACTTCCGGCGCGTCGCGGCCGGCCGCGCGCTGGCCCGCGTCCGCAATGTCCCTGTCGCACGCGCTGCCGCTGCTCGGCGCGGCGGCCGCCCCCGATTGGGCGCAAGCCCGCCGGAACGGCCGGGTCGTGGACGACATTTTCCGCCGCACCCACCGGATGATGCACCGGTGGCTGTCGTTTTTCGATCCGAAGACGTTGCTGCTGCCCGACCGCCTGCCGGGCGCGCTCTTCGGCAAACCCGACCCGGACCCGCTGTACACGCCCCACAACTCCGGCGCGGACAACTACCCCTTCCTGATCATCACCGCGTGCTTCACCGAGCCCGGTCTGGTGAACGGCGCGAAGTGCGGCTGGGCAGCGAACGGAAGCTGGGGTTGCCGGTGCGCGTGGCAGCCGGCGCGGTCTAAGCCGCGCGCGGCGCCTGCGGGAGGCTGGGTCCTGCGGGCGGACGCGATGGGCAAAGCTGTTGCAACCGGGAGTGCAGCGCCTCCAGCAGCACCTGCTTGCGCGGACTGTCCGGCATCCGCTCCACCACCTGAAGCCGGTAGCGCGTCAGGCGCAAATCGTCATCGGTGGTGGCACAGGACATGAGTCCCTCCGGGCGCGGGCCAACGGGGGTCGTCCGCGGCGCCGTTCACCAAGACGGTCAGCAGCATGCGCAGGGGCAAAGTGTCATTGAGTTTCGGACGCCATCCAGCCGTACCAGCGGCGAGAGACTCCCTCCCGCCGCGGTCCGCTGCCGGCGTCCTGAGTTCCGCGTGAAGCTGGAAAGGAGTTCGCATACCTGTTTCTTAGTCCTGAAGAGATAGAGGCTTCAATAGACCTCGGGATTCAATCTGAGTTCGGGGAAAGGCCCGAAGGCAGACCAAACTGCCGGTACCGTAACCGGGCGAATGCCCGTTGCAGCGGCCATGATCCGATCAGCGCCATGAGACGGCGTACGTTCCTTTCGCTCGCTGGAGCGCTGCCGGCGGGGGCCGCATCGCCGCGCCGCATCGGCGCCAACGATCCGGCGGTCGACGCCCTGGTGGCCGGCACGCCGCAGCACTGGCATGCCATTCCCACCATCCTCGCCTGCCAGGCGGGCAAGCAGCGGCGGCTGGACGCGGCGGGCGTAGGGGTGTAGGATCGCGGCCAAGACAGGAGAATACGGCACCATGAAGCAAGACCTGTTGCGGAGAACGTTCCTGCACGCCGGGCCGGCCGCGGCTTTCGGAACCGCGGCCGCGCGCGGCGCTGCCGCCCGGCCCGCGTTACTGGGCGGAGATCCGGTACGCACGCGGCCGTTCCCTTCCTGGCCGCAAACGCGTCCGGAAGATGAAGCCGCGTGGCTCGACGCGCTGCGCGCCTGTAAATGGTGGCGCCGAGAGGGCCACTACGTGCGGGACTTTGAAAAAACCTGGGCCGGGCGGCTGGGGGCGCGCTATGCAATCGCCACCGCGAATGGAACCAGCGCGCTGATGGCCTCGCTGCACGCGTTGGAAGTGGGTCCCAAGGACGAAGTGCTGGTCGGTCCCTATACGTTCATCGCCACCATCAACGCCATTCTGGCGCTCTATGCACTGCCGGTATTTGTCGACACCGATCCCGCGACGCACCTGTTGGATGCCCGCAAGATCGAGGCCGCCATCACGCCGCGGACGCGGTGCATCCTGCCCGTGCACCTCGGCGGCAATGTCGCCGACATGGACGCAATTCTGGACATCGCCAGGCGGCGCAACGTGCCGGTGGTCGAGGACGCCTGCCAGGCACACCTGTCCGAATGGCGCGGCCGCAAAGCCGCCACGCTGGGGCAACTGGGCTGCTTCAGCTTTCAGAAATTCAAGAACCTGCCGGGCGGCGAAGCCGGAGCCGTGGTGACCAGTGACGGCAATCTCTACCGGCACGCCTACGGGTTCCATTCGCACTACCGCTCGCCGGACGAGAACGCGCCCGATCCGGCAATCAGCCGGAACGGCATCAACCTGCGCCTGGCCGAGTTCCAGGCCGCCCTCCTGCTCGCGCAGATGAAACGGCTGGACGAACAGACGCAGCGGCGCGAGCAGAACGCCGCGTACCTGACCACGCTGCTGCGCGACATTCCCGGAATCGCCCCGGCCGCAATGTATCCGGGCTGTACGCGCAACGCCTATCACTTGTATATGCTGCGCTATGACGAGGCGGCGTTCGCGGGACTGCCGCGCAGCCGGTTCCTCGAGGCGGTGCGCGCCGAGGGCATTCCCCTGGGCGCGGGCTACGGGCCGCTGAACCGCGATCCGTTCCTGGAGAACACGCTGCGCTCGCGAAACTTCCGGGCCATCTACACGGAAAAGGAAATCCACCAGTGGCGTGAGCGCAACCAATGTCCAGCCAACGACCGCCTGGCGCGCGAAGGCATGTGGCTGCCCCAACACGTGCTGCTGGCCGGCCGTTCCGATATGGAGGAGATCGCGGCCGCCATCCGGAAGGTGCAGCAGAACGCGGCCAGGTTGCGGCAGACCTGAGGGCTACTCGCCGCGCGGGGACTCGTCCGGCCGCGCCCGGAGCGGCGGCAGGTCCGCCAGCAGTTGGGCCGTAGCGGCGCTGATGGCGTCAATGGCCGCGGCGAAGGCCGCCTGGTTTGTCGCCGAAGGTTTGTGCATGCCGCTCACCTTGCGGACGAATTGCAGGGCGGCCGCGCGCACCTGTTCCGCGGAAGCCTCCCCCTGCGGCTGGCGCAGCCGCTTGATGCTGCGGCACATCAGTTAGGGGCGCGGCGCCGGACAGGGCGGCGCAGGCAAATAGCTCGCCATGGCGTCCTCCGCAGCGCGCGGCGGGGGCACGGTCCGCATGGGAATCTTGGGAATCAGCGAGGATAACAGCGGAATGGAGCAGGATTCGTCCCCCGTACGGAACAGCGGCTGCGGCTTGACGGCCGGCATCTTCCCCGGCGGCGCCGGGGCGCCCCGCACGGCGCGGAACAGTTGGTCAAAGGATTGCAGGAGCGCCCGGTAAGACTCCATCTCGGCGTCCGGCATGCGCGGCCGGGAGGGCAACTCCTGCGCCGCCAGCGTGGCCGACAATACCCAGACAGCCAGCAACCCGCGCACCCGCCCCTCCTTTCGCTTCTCATCCTACCGCACGCGGCCCGCCGGCGGGACCGCGCCGCTTCAAAGCCGCAGGTAAATCCGCTGCCTGTCGAGCCCCCAGAGAAACAGCCACAAAATGCCGAAGTACACCGCGAAGGCGAAGGCGGCCCAATACAGGGGAGAGTCCGCCGGCGCGTACGGGCGGACGGCGTCGCCGATCATGCCGTGGAGGATGTAGCCGGCGAGCGGATTCACGCCGAACACGTGGAACAGCGACGACTTGCCGCCCCGCACGTCGGTCCACCATACAAACAGGGCATACACCAGCAACGAGAAACCCGCCGAAAACCACAGGTACGAGTTCGAACCGGCCTGCTGGCTCATGGTCCACAGGTCAACCGGCCGCGACGGCGGAACGAACGGCGGCTCGATCAGCCAGTTGGCGATGCCGCCAGGCTTGACGGGATTGAACACCGCGTTCAAACAGGAGAGGGCGTAGCCAAAAACCGCCAGCAGGAGGCCCCATTGCAGCAGGGGGCGCAACGCCCGGCGGGGTTCGTCCCGTGTCACCAGGTCGTAGGCAAACGAGCCCGCCAGCGTGGGAATCGTCCAGGTAAGGAACCCCAGCGGTCCGCCGTCGATGACGCGCTTTTCCAGCAGCAACTGGTACCAGAAGGCATGCGAGAGCGCCAGGTGCAGCGCGCCGCTGGCGATCATGAACGCGATGCGCAAGCCCGCGGACCGCGCGATGACCGGGAGCACCCACAGGCTGGTGACGCCGATGTGGACCAGCGCCTGAAACGGCGTCCGCCAGAAAGCGGTGCGAAAGAACCCGCTCCAGCCTCCGGCGGCCAGGTCCTGGAATGTTTTGAACCGCCCGTCCAGATGGTAAACGACCAGGCCGACCAGGATCAGCATCAGGCAGCGGATCAGCGCCTTGCGGTACGCGGCGGCCGCTCCTTTGCCGGCGATATTGCGCAGGAGCGCCAGCCGCAGCGAGAAACCCACCGCGAAAAAGAAGTGCGGCATGATGGTGTCCGCATAACTGTTGTAGGTGTTGTGATGTTTCAGCAGCGGGTGCGTCACCGCGAACGCGCCGACAAAGTTCACCAGGAACATGCCGGCCATGGTGTAGCCGCGGAACTGGTCCATCGACTCGATGCGGGGGCCCGGCACCGTCAGTCCTTGATGAATCCGTGGTACAGGCCCATGTAGTAAGGCAGCAGGAACACCGCTCCGTCGCCGAGCGAGCGCCCCTCCCCACGGGTATCGAGTTGATAGGGGTTGTGATTCCAATGGCTGAAATAGCGCTCGTCCACGGGCAGCACTTTGCCGTCGCGCAGGCGGCCGCTGGGCGGGCGTCTGGCGTCCTCGGAGATGTAAGCGGCCACCGGCACGATGTCCAGGCGGTGGCTGTTCTGATGACCCCAGTCGACGCGGTCGAGGGGCAGCCGTTTTAGCGTGTCGACCGCATCCTCCAGCCAGCCGCCGCGGGGAGTCAGGTCCAAGACGCCGAACATGCCGGAAAATTGGGCGCCCTTCAGGCTGGCGGCGGCGATGAAGTTGAAAAACGGGTTGCGCTCCAGGCGCTCGAGCGCCCAGTAGTTGGCCAGCGCCAGCGCGTACTTCTGCCGCAAATTGTCGTCCGTCTCGTATTTGAGCAGATGGTAGAAGCACATGAAGGCCATCTCGTCGTCGGACTGGTTGCCCGAACCGGGGCCGGCCTGGATCTTCGGCACCATCAGGTTGGTGTCGTAGTGGTGATCGCGGATCAGGCGCTGGTAGGCGGCATCGTATTTGGCGTCGCCGGTCATGTGGTGCGCGACTTTCAGATAGGAGAGGATGCTCAGCGAATTGAGCCCGCGGCCGGCCCACCAGAGCCGGTCCTCGTTCAGGGATTTCGGATCGAACACCGCCCAGCGGGTGCGCTGGCCGTCCCAATCGACCAGCGACCAGTTGTGCGCCAGCAGGTGGTCGGTCACCGCGCGCACCACGGCGCGCGCCTCCTGTTTTTCCTGCTCCGTTTCCGCGACCAGGTCATAGTAAAGCGCATAGAAAAAATAGTGCCCGTCGAGTTCGTCGGAGCTGGTGTCGGTCTTCCAATACCATTTGCCGTCCGCGCTCTTGGGCCAGCGGGGGCTCATGATCTTCCAGAGGCGGTCGCGCTGGGCCTGCATGCGGAGGTCGCGTTCGCGCGAGTCGCGGAGGTTCGGGTCGGGTCCGCTGGTGGGGAGAATGGAGCGCGCGGGGAAACCGGGGGGCGCGGGGTGTTCGCCGCCCTGCGTCACCTCGCTGAGAAAACGCAGCGCGGCGAACGCCTGGGCGGCGCGCCGCTTGGCCAACGGATCGCGGGTGGCGGCCCAGGCGAAGCACTCGCCGGCGCCGTACATGCTGGTCCAGAGCCCGTCGTTATCGCTGTCGGTCTGCACCCACTCGCTCAGGTCGCCGGCCCGGGGCAGGTGCACGGCGTGGACGTATTCGTATTCGGTGCGCCGGTGGCGCTTGTCGATTTCGCTCTCATAGAACTTTGCCTTGTCGGCAAGCCGCATCGGCCGCCGTTCGATCTGCCCCACGCCTTTCGCGGTGGCGAACCAGGCGGTTCCGTCAGCCTGCACCGCAATGTCCCGGACGTCGTCGGCGGGCAGCCAGCGCGATCCCTGGCGGTACTCCCAGGTTCGCCCGTCGTAGCGAATGGCGCCGCGGCGGGTGCCGAGCCACAGGACGGAGTCTTCGCCGCGCGCCAGGGCGGTCGCGTCGCTGTAGGGCAGGCCTTCTTCTCCGGTGTAGAGGCTCCACGCGCCGTCCGGCTGGCGGCAACCGAGCCCCTGCGGGTTGAAAAAGCACAGGCGGCCGGCCGTGTCGAAAACCGTCCCCCGCACATCCACCGGCGCCCAACTGCGCGCGCCTTGGCGCGGATACTGCGGCTTGCCGTTGACGAAGATGCCCGCGGCCCCGCCCGCAGCAACTTCGCCGGACGCGGACACGGCGGCCGCATAAACGGGCGAAGCCAGCAGGCGCGCACCCGCCGCGTCGAACAGCCCTCCTTGCGCGCCAATCAGCACCTTTCCGCCTGGCGCCGCGGCCAGAGCATACACTTCACCCGCCGCGGCGGGCAGGGCGGCGGCCCGCACGGGCGGCGCGCCGCCACGGGTCCGCATCACCGCGCCCGGGACCGCGAACAGCACTCCGTCCCCCTCGGCCGCGCATGCCGAGACAGGCCGCGAATCCGCCACCCGCCAGCCGCTTGCTTCCCGCACGGCAAGACCTTGCGCGGTTCCGGCCCAAACCCGGCCGCCTGCCGCCGCCACACACCGGACGTCGTCGGAAGGCAAGCCGTCCGCCACGGTGTAGGTACGCCGCACTTCGGCGGCAAACGTGCCCACTGCCACGGCCCAGCCTGGCGCCGCTGACGCCAACAGGCAGACCAGTGGCGCTCCGATCCCGATCTTCACGCGAGTAACTCCTCCCGATGTTCGTAAACCTTGGCCACGGCGGCGGCGATGTCGTCCATATCCACCCGGTCCCCAAGCAGCAACCGGTGTTCGAGCCACACTGCCTCGGCGCACGCCTGCTCGCTGGCCGGGCAACGCTCGGCGAAGCCGGCGTAATCGAGCGGCAGACCCGGCTGCTGGAAGAGCGGATTGCGGTAGAGCGGATGGGCGTATCCGCTCGACGCCGGGATGCCCTCCGCCGTCAGGGCCCGCAGGAACTGTGCGCGGCTGAGGCCAAACGGTTCGGCCAGAAACCGGAAGACGAACAGGTGCCACGCGTGCCCGGTCGCGTACGCGGGCGCCGCGAGCGGCGCGATGCCGGGAATCTCACGCAGGCGGGAGGCCAGATAGCCGCCGTTGTCCTGCCGCCGCTGCGTCTGCGCGGGCAGGCGCTCCAACTGCGCCAGCAGGATGGCCGCCTGCAATTCCGTGAGGCGGTAGTTCCAGCCCAGGCGGTAATGTTCATACCACGGACGGCCGGGCTTGCGTCCCGCCCAGATCAGCGACTCGCACAGTTCCGCCAGCGCGGCGTCGTGCGTGATCACCATGCCGCCTTCGCCGGCGGTCATGTTTTTGGAAACCTGAAAGCTGAATGCGCCCGCCACTCCGATCGAACCCAGCGGCCGTCCGTTCCAACTGCCGCCGTGTCCATGCGCGGCGTCCTCGATCACCGGAATGCCGTGACGGCCGGCAAGGGCGGTAATCGCGTCCAAATCCGCGGCCAGTCCCGCGAAATGCACCGGGATGATGGCGCGGGTGCGGGGCGTGATCGCTTCCTCCAGGCGGCGGGGGTCCAGATTGAACGTATCCAGGTGGATGTCGCAAAACACCGGCGTGGCGCCGATCAACATCGGCGCGCTGGCCGTGGCGACAAAGGTATAGGGAGGGACAATCACTTCGTCGCCGGCGCCCACGCCCAGCGCACGCAGCGCGATTTCCAAAGCCGCCGTGCCGTTGACGCAAGCGACCCCATAGGGGCAGCCATGCGCCGCGGCGAAACGGTGCTGAAAAGCGGCCACTTTCGAAGAGGGCGCCGCGTGATCGCCCGCCGCGGCCGCTTCTCCCAGCGTATAGCTCCACCAGCGCCCGCTCCGCACCACCTCCAGCACCAGCTCTTCCTCGCGGCCATCGAACACCGGCCAGGAGGGAAATGGCCGGGCACGCACGGGTTCGCCACCCCGCAGCGCCAGTTTGCTCATGCGAGGCTCCCCGCGCCCCGCCCGTGTTTCCGTTTGCGATGTTCCATTCGGCTGCCCCAAGCTGCCGTTACTAGCCGGCGAAAATCCCGCTCCGCGGGACTACGCGCCGCTTTTGATTGTAGACGTTCAGCCAACTGGGGCGCTAAGCCGGGATGATCTCAAGGGCTTCGCGCATTGCCGAGTCCGGAGGCAACAACGCCTGAATCTTTCCGTCAAACGTGGCGAGGCGTCCTTCGTGCCGGATCGCTAATTCCAGCAGCATGGCCTCGGTGAGCTGGCGAGGTCACGTGACGCGCTTGCGGATCTCCTCACGGATGTCCGCAATGCCGGCTTCCAACGGCCAGAGCGAGGTGCGCATGGAGATTCCAACGATGACCTAGCCGGCTAACGATGTCAACGTGCGGATCGACGCACCATGGTCGCCCGCGGCAGGTTTCGGCGTGGAAAGCTTCGGCGGCTTGCTAAGCGAGAACAGCGCCCCGGCGCCTGCCGCGGACCAGAACGAGCGTGTTATGTTACCTTCTCAGGTGCTTCCCGATTGACGTCCGCCCCTCCGCGAGCCGCGATCCCAGAGACCCGTCTCCCGTTGCGGTTCAACCGCCAGGAGTGGTCGGGCGCATTTGGCGACCTGGGCACGGACCTTCCGCTCATCGTGGGGATGATCCTGGCCTCCGGCTTGGACGCCGCCAGCGTTCTGACGGTCTTCGGCCTGATGCAGATCGCCACGGCGTTGCGCTACCGGATGCCGATGCCGGTCCAGCCGCTCAAGGCGATGGCGGCGCTGGTGATTGCGCAGAAGCTGCCGGCCGCCACGCTTTACGGCGGCGGGCTGGCCATCGGCGTCAGCATGTTGATTCTCTCGGCTTCGGGATTGCTCGAGTGGGTGAACCGGGTGACGCCGAAACCGGTGGTGCGGGGCATCCAAGCCGGGCTGGGACTGCAACTGGCGGGCATCGCGCTCCGCGAGTTCGTTCCGGCGGACGGCCGGACGGGCTGGTGGTTGGCGGCGGGGGGCTTTGCCATCACACTCTTGCTCCTTGGGCGCCGGCGCATCCCCGCCGCGGTGGTTCTGGTTGCCCTGGGAGTGGCCTATGCCCTGACGTTTAAACTGAAGGCCGCGGATCTGCCGGGCGCGGTCGGCTTTCATCTTCCGGCGTGGCATGTGCCCAGCTTGCCGGCGGTCTGGACGGGGTTTCTGCTGCTGGCCTTGCCCCAACTTCCGCTGTCGATCGCCAACTCGGTGCTCGCCACCCGGCAACTCGCCGAAGATCTGTTCCCGGCAAGACGAATCACGGCGCGGGCGATCGGCCTGACCTACTCTTGCATGAATCTGGTGAATCCATTTCTGGGCGGCATTCCCACCTGCCATGGGTCGGGCGGCATGGCAGGCCATTATGCGTTTGGCGGGCGAACCGGCGGTTCGGTGGTCATCTATGGCGCGATGTACGTGGCGCTGGGTCTTTTTTTCGGACCGGGCTTTGAGGCGGTAATCCGGATCTTTCCGCTGCCGGTACTGGGAGTCCTGCTGTTTTTCGAGGCGCTCACGCTGCTGGCGCTGCTGCGCGACTTGGCCAGCGTGAAGGCCGACTTCGTGCTCGCCCTCCTGGTGGGAGTGATCGCCAGCTCCGTTCCGTACGGTTACCTGGCAGGTTTGCTGCTTGGCCTGCTCTGCCATCACCTGATGCGCCGCGGTTGGGTGCGGTGGGGAGCGTAACCGGGCGCTTCCCGCGCCGAACCGCCCCCGCTGGGCAGAACTAACCGGCCGGAGCGCCGAGGCGGCACTCTTCATGGACCGCGCGCACGGCGCGCTCGAGGCCGTCCTTGCGCACCACCACCGCAATCGTCAGTTCGCTCGACCCTTGAGCGATGGCGATAATATTGACCTGCGCCTTTGAGATCGCTGTGAAAATCCGCCCCGCGACTCCCAGGCTGCCGCGCATCCCCTCGCCGACAATCGCCAGCAGGCCCACGTCCTCGTCCACCTGAATCGGCGCCAGATAGCCATGCGCCAGCTCCAGCGCGAGCGTGGCTTCCAGCGACTCCAAGGCGCGCGCCAGTTCTTCACTGCGGACCAGCACGGTGAAGCTCTGGCGGAAACTGGAACTCGACAGCAGCAGCACCTCGACATTGGCGCGGGCCAAGGCCTCCATCGCGCGGCCCATCAGGTGCGTGGCCAGCAGCGTATCGCGCGCCGGTTCCAGGGAAACCAGGGCCACCTTGGAAGTGGAGGTGACCGCGCGCGCGCCATTGGCCGCGGAAATGGCGGGCACGATGCGCGTGCCGGGTTTTTCCGGCGCGAAGCTGTTCTTGCTCCAGACCGGGATGCAGCGGCTGGCCAGCGGGGCCAGCGTGCGCGGGTGCAGCACCTTGGCGCCGTTGTAGGCCAGTTCGGCGGCCTCGTTGTAGGTCACCTCGCTCAGGACGGCGGCGTTGGGAACCAGCCGCGGATCGGCGCTCATGATGCCGTCCACGTCGGTCCAGATCCACAACTCACTGGCGTCGAGCGCCGCGGCCAACACGGACGCGGAGAAGTCCGAGCCTCCGCGCCCGAGCGTGGTGGGGCGCCCGTCGGCCGTCGCGCCATTAAAGCCGGTGACCACCGGGACGATCCCTTTCTCGAGCAGCGGCAGCAGCACGGCGCGGCAGCGCTCGCGCGTGGGCTCCATCAGCGGGGTGGCGTTGCCGAAAACACTATCGGTGACCACCACCTCCCACGCGTTGCAAGCCGCCGCCGGCACGCCTAGGCCGCACAGGAATTCGGAGACGAGCAAGGCCGAAAGGCGCTCGCCGGTGGCCACGGCTTCGTCGACCGAGCGCGGCGGCCGTTCGCCCAGCATCAACATGCCGCCGGCAATGCGCTCGAAGTCGCCGATCAGTTCCTGAATCTCGGCGGCCGCCGCTTCCTGGCGGTCGGCGGCAAGCAGGTCGCGGCAGGCGTCCAGATGGCGGTGGCGGAGCGTCTGCACCGCTTCGTCCAGCCCGGCCCGATTCCCTGCCTCGGCATATTTCATCGCGTCCAGGAGCAGATCCGTGATCTTCGCCATGGCCGACACCACGATCAGCGTCGGACGCCGGCGCGCCTGCTCCGCGGTTAATTCGCCTGCGGCTTTCATCCGCGCGGCCGAGCCCACGCTGGTGCCGCCAAACTTCATCACCAGGAGATCTTTCACGAACTACACTCCTCGCGTTTCGGGGGTGCGCACAAAGGACGCCCCGTTGCTGAGCCGTTTGCGAATCACCGCCAGCACGGCCTCCACCACTTCGTCCAGATTGAGCGCGGTCGTATCCAGGTAGATCGCATCCTCGGCCTGCACCAGGGGCGACTCGGCGCGGGTGCGGTCGCGCTGGTCCCGCTCGGCCAGTTGCCTGGCTAAGTCCGGAGGCGCGTGTTCCAACTCGGCCTGCCGCCGGCGGAGGCGCTCCTCCGGCGATGCATCCAGGAAAATCTTCACGTGCGCTTGGGGAAACACCACGGTGCCAATGTCGCGGCCTTCCATCACCACGCTGGCCGTCTCGGCCACCGCCCGCTGCTTGGCGACCAGGGCGCGGCGCACCCCGGCGTGCGTCGCCGCCACAGAAGCCGCGCGGCTCACCTCCGGCGTGCGCAGATCCGCGGTAACCTCTTCCCCATTCAAAAACACCTTACCCGGTTCGAGCCGGATCGCGGCGGCCAGCGCCAGTTGTTCCATGCGGTGCGCGTCGGCGGGGTCGATCCGCTGGCGGAGGGCCCACAAGGCCACGGCGCGGTACATGGCCCCGCTGTCGATATACATAAACCCCATGGCATCCGCTACCCGGCGGGCGACCGTGCTCTTGCCGGAGCCGGCGGGACCGTCAATGGCGATCGTGATGCGCCGCGCCGGAGCGTTCAAGGCAGGTTCTCCGGCAGATTCAACTTCGTTCTTATCCATGATGCCGCGCGTGCGGAATGCCCGCTCCCCTTTCGGACGCGCGCCTACTCCCAGGGCCGCTTCGGCACGCCCTGGTCGCGGCCCTGCACGCGGTCGTAGAGATACACCGTCGAGGTGGTGCCGAGCGACTCGTTATACAGGCTTACCAGGCCCAGCGCCTCGCGCAAATCTTCCGAGAACGCATGGATAGCCTTCAACTGCTCCGCCAAGGCGGGTACACGCCTTCCGGTCGGCGTCAAAAACTGTTTCTGAAAACCGGCGTCCACCAGCACCCCAATCTCCGCCCCGACGATCAGGCCGGGCTTTTCGACGATCCGGGGCCCATCGGGCGAGTTCCGGACCACGGCGGCGCAGCCGGCGCGGGTGACCCGGACCCGGTCCGCATCGAGCCGTTCCACGGTAAATCCAAGTTGCTCGAGCGACTGAAGCCGTTCCTCAAAGGTAGGAATCCTCGGTTTGACGCGTCGGAAGAACATGGGGATTTCTTCTCATTATAATTCTGGTTCGTGCCTCTCATTCTGGCCTTGGACGAAGGAACCACCAGCGCCCGCGCGGCGCTCTATGACGAAACGGGCAGCCTGCTGGCGATGGAGTCCCGGCCGGCGCCCTGCCTGTATCCGCAGCCCGGGTGGGTGGAGCAGGCAGGGGAGGCCATTTGGCAGGCGCAGTGCGAGGCGGCGCGGGCTGTGCTGGCCCTGGCCTCCGGCCGCCGCGTCGCCGTGATGGGCATCACCAACCAGCGGGAAACCACTCTGGTTTGGGACCGCCGGACCGGGCGTCCCGTCGCGCCGGCGATCGTCTGGCAGTGCCGCCGGACCGCGGCGGCCTGCGAAGCCCTGCGCGCTTCCGGGCGCGCGCCGGAGATCACCCGCCGCACGGGCCTGATGGTCGATCCGTATTTCTCGGCCACCAAAATCCGGTGGATTCTGGAGCACACGCCGGGCGCGGAGGAGCAGGCCCGCGGCGGCGACCTGCTGTTCGGCACCGTAGATAGCTGGCTGGTGTGGAAGCTGACCGGCGGCCGCCAGCATGTGACCGATGTCTCCAACGCATCCCGCACCCTGCTGATGAACCTGGAAACCGGGGATTGGGATCCCTACCTGCTGGAGGTATTCGACATCCCGCGCGCCATGCTGCCGCGCATCGTTTCGTCCGTGCAATACGTAGGGGACACGGATCCTGGGATCTTCGGCGTGGCCCTGCCGATCACCGCGCTGGTGGGCGACCAGCAGGCGGCGTTGGCCGGCCAGGCTTGCTTCCGTCCCGGGCTGAGCAAGAACACGTATGGCACGGGGTGTTTCGCGTTGCTGCACACCGGAGCGAACCCGCCCACTTCGCGCCATGGTCTGGTGGCGACGCGCGCGGCCAGTTTTCCACGGGAAGCGGCTTACGCGATCGAGGGCAGCACGTTTGTGGCCGGCGCGGCCGTCCAATGGCTGCGCGACCAGCTTGGGGTGCTCCGCACCGCGGCCGAGTCCGAGGAACTGGCCCAGTCGCTTCCGGACAACGGCGGGGTGTACCTGGTGCCGGCTTTCGCCGGACTCGGCGCGCCGCACTGGGATAGCCACGCGCGGGGCCTGCTCACCGGCATTACGGCGGCCACCGGCAAGGCGCACCTGGCGAGGGCGGCGCTCGAGAGCATCGCCTATCAGACCTGCGAACTGATCCAGGCCATGGAAGCCGACGCCGGCGAGCCGCTCACGGAACTGCGCGTCGACGGCGGGGCGGCGGTCAACAATTTTCTGATGCAGTTTCAGGCCGATATGCTGGGCAAGCCGCTCGTCCGCCCCGCGGACGTCGAAACCACCGCGCGCGGCGCCGCGTACCTGGCCGGGCTGGCTGCCGGCGTCTGGAGCGGCATTGCGGAGCTCGAGAGCTTCTGGCGTCCCGAACGCCGCTTCGAGCCAAAGATGGCGCCGGACGTGCGCGGCCGCCATTGGGAAGGCTGGCAGGCGGCGGTGGCGCGCTGCCGGAAACGTTGATGCCCGGAACGCGGTGGCGCGCGGGTCGAGAATCGTCTCGAGGTTCGGGGAAGCGCGGGCCGCTTCCGCCGCGTGCGGCCAGCCTCGCCAGGGGAGCTACGCAACCAGCTTGCGCAGCGCTTCGTTCAGCACCTGCTCGACCGCCGGCCCGACGAACGAGACCACGCTGGTTTCGTAACCTCCCTGGCCGTAGGAGATCTCCGTGCCGATGTAGCTGGGGCCGTAGTCGCCATACGCGGCCATCGCCTGAAACTCATCCGGCCGCATCTGCTGGGCGGCGAGTTGATACTCGATGAACAACTCGCCCGGCAGGTGGAGGACCCGCGCGGGGCCAAGTTGCAGCGCCGTGAGTTCGATGCGGTGGCCGGCCGCCACGCGGCGGGCCCAGGCGATTGCGCGGCCATAGCGCGAGTGCTCGGCGCGCGTCCGCTCGGGCTTCACCAGTTCCTTGCTCAGGGTGGTTTCGTCGTAGCCGGGGCGCAGCGGCAGCGCCACCGGCAGGTTCCGCCAGCGCAGGTCCGCGGCGCTGACCGGGTGGCGGGTCTGGCGATCCCAGGCCTGCTTCATCCCCATCGCCAGGCGCCAGGCCAGCACCGGACGATTCTCCGGCGACCCGTCGTTATATTTGCCCGCCGCCACGTTGCCCGCTGCGCCGTTAAAGTGCAGGTGCGCCGTCTCGGGCAGCGCCAGTTCGCGGAACGCCCGCGCCAGTCCCGGGAAATCCGCGCTGATGCCGCCTTGCCCGTAGAAGCTCTGCGGATGGGTCGCGTACCAGGTGAGCGAGGCCAGCGGCCGGGGCCCGCTCCAGAAAGAGATCAGCCGTACGGCGGGATCAATGACGCCTTCCGGCAGCGCGCGCACGGCCTCAATCTTGCACGAACTGAGCCGCGAGTGCTGCACCTTGCCATCCGGCCCGAGCAGGCGGCGGTTGGAAGCGACGCGTTCGACGGGCGCCTTGCCGAGCCCGATCCCGGTAACCGGCTCCAGCCGGCGCGCGGCCTGCCGGGCCGCCTCGCTCACCCGGGCAAGCACCTCGCGCGTCCAGGTTTCGTCGTACAACGAGACCGGGATCCGGTAATCGCGGAGGACGCGCTGCCCGGTGGGATCGTAGCCGGGCGCGTCGTGTTGGTGCAGGCAGTGCACCGCGACGCGGCCGGGCGAGGAGCCGGGGGCCTTGGCCAAGGCCGCGCGCCACTCGTCGTGGCCTTCGTTGCCGATACCCAGCCAATCCAGCACGGCGAGCACCACCGGGTCGTCCTCCCCAGCCAGAATGATGCCGCGCGCCGACAGCCGGTCGACCACCTCCTTGCCATCCGGCACCATGGCGAAACAAAGCGGCGTGCCGAGCGGCGGGGTGGCATCCACCCGGAAGGTGGCGATCCGCAGCGGCTTGCCCGCGCCCCGCGCGGCGCCCGCCGCGAGGAGGCTCGTGTGGAATTCCCGGCGATTCAACATGGCGGTAACGCCCCGATCGTACCAGAGCGTGCCGCGCGCGGAAACGCGGGGCCGTCGTCACCGCGGCGTCGCGCCCCGATACTAAGGCCGGAGATCTTTGGTGCGGACCAGCGACTCCGGCGTTTTCTTCCATACCGGCTCCGAGGACGCCGCACCGCGAAGCGCCTGGCGCGGCGGAAAGACGGTCATTTGCCGAATAGGCGCATAGCTGCGGGCCCTTCCCGTTACGCGATCTCCTTCGGCATTCCCGCGCGTCCTCCCACCGGCACGGGAACACCCATTTCCGTGAGAACGGCGCGCACGGCTGCGAGCAACGCCCGGATTTCGGCCACGCCGAGATTCCCGATCGTTCCCATGCGAAACGCGGCCGCCTGCGACAGCTTGCCCGGGTAGATGACGAAGCCGCGCTGACCTAACCCGCCGTAGAAGCGCTCAAAATCGAACGCCGGGCTGGGCGGGTAGAGGAACGAGGTGATGATGGGACCCTGCACCTGGTCCTCGAGGTAGGTTTTGAATCCAAGGGCGCGCATGCCGCGCACCAGCTCCTGCTGGTTGGCGGCGTACCGCGCATAACGCGCCGGCACCCCTCCCTCGTCCGCCAGTTCGCGCAGCGCCTGGCGGAAGGCGAGCAAGGCATGCGTCGGCGGCGTGAACCGGAACTGGCCGTCGGTCTCCAGGCCGCGCCATTGCGCCAGCAGATCCAGGCTGAAACTCCGGGCGTAGCCCGCGCACCCTTCCAGCGCTTCGCGGCGCGCGAGCGCGAAGCCAAAGCCGGGCACCCCCTGCAAGCACTTATTGGCGGAGGAGACCAGAAAATCGATGCGGGCCGCAGCCACGTTCAGCGGGATGCCGCCGAAGCTGCTCATCGCGTCCACCAGGAAACCAAAGCCGAATTGATCGCGCAGTCGGCCAAGGTCTTCGATGGGGTTCAACAACCCCGTAGTGGTCTCGCAATGCACACAGGCGAGGTGGGTGAAGTGCTGGCCACTGGTGAGAACCTGGGAGAGCCGCTCCACCTCCACCGGTTGGTTTTCGGGGTACTCGACCGCCTCGCAGGAGATCCGCAGGCGCTCGGCGATCTGCACCATGCGGCGGCCGTAGGCGCCGTTCACGGCCACCAGCAGCAAGCCCTCGCGGGGTACGGCGGTTCCGAGCATGGCCTCCACCGCGAACGTCCCGGAACCTTGCAGCGGGATGGCGGTGTATTCCGGCTCCCTCACCCCGCCCACGGCCAGCAATTCCTGGCGGATCTCGCGCACCACCGCGAGAAACTCGGCATCGCGCGAACCCACGTCGCGCAACATGGCCCGTTTGACGGTGGAAGTGGTGGAGAGGGGGCCGGGAGTAAACAACAGCTTCTGCTCAGGCATCGAACTCATCCTACGGCAGGGGCTTTCCATTTCCATCCCGCTGCGGACAGCAAGGCGCCCAGGCCTGCGGTTCCGACAAAGAAGTAGAACAACGCATCCCAGCCGCGGCGGGTCGCTACCGAGGCCACCAGGTAGGGCGCCGCCAGTTGGCCCACGGAAGCGATCCCGCAAATCAGGCCGGCGGTCGCCGCGGCATCCCGCCTGGTCCCGGCGTCCTGCGAGGCAGCCCCTTGCATGAGCGTATCGGGGCCGTAGGTGAAGAACCCCACCAGCATGATTCCCGCGATGCTCCCGGCCCATCCGGAGGCGGCCAGTCTGGGGAGCAGAAAGCAGGAAACCGCCAGCCCCGCCAACATGACCGCGCTCACGGGGAAGCGGCGCCCGCCAGCCAGGCGGTCGGACGCGTAGCCGGCCATTACAGCGCCGCCAAAACCCAGCAGTTCGTAGACCGAAGAGAGGTACCCGGCTTGGTCCGGGCGGTATCGCAGCCGTTCGGTGAGGTACAAGGGCAGCCAGTAGAGAAAGGAGTAGCGCATCACCTTCAACAGGAAGGCGACGGCGGCGGTGAGCCAGACCATGGGCCGCCGCACGATGGCGCTCCACGGAGGCGCTTGCTTGGATTCCGGCCGCGCTGCGGGACGGACTCCGTCGACCAACGCCAGGAACAGGATCGTGACCGCGGCTAATACTAACGCTGGAATCCAGAATGCCGTCCGCCACGCAAACGAGGCAACCAGGGCGGAGGCGAAGACAGTTGCCAGCAGGCCACCCAAGACATAATTGGTGCTCCACCAGGCCATCACCACGCCGCGTTCGGCGGCGGGAAACCAGACCCCCATCAACTTCACCAGGCCCGGCCAACCCGTCGACTGCGCCAACCCGTTCAGCAGGCCGAGAATCACGAGCGGCCCATAGCTTGGCGCGACCGCCATCAGCGTGTTTGCAGCGGCGGCGGCGGCCAGTCCACCACCGACCACCAGCCGGGCGGTGAACCGGTCCGCGAGACCGCCCATCACGAATTGCCCGCCCGTGTACGCCAGGCTGTAAGCGAAAAGAATGTCGGCCAGTTGGTTTTTTGACAGCCCCACCTCTGCCTGGAGAAACGGCATGAGGACGCTGAAATTCTTGCGGCACAAATAGAAACCCGCGTAGGCGAGCCAGGTCCCCGCGAACACCCATCCGCGCGGGGTGAGCCACGATTGCCGAAGAGCCCTCGCTCGCACAAAGAGCGTCCATGCTAACTCGCGCCGCGCCGGGATTCCATTGCAAACCGGTTTCATTTGCATGAAACTTGCGCGACGTCAGGGAGCTGTCGGGCGGCGGCGCGTTTCTCATGGCGGCGCCCGCAGGCGATCGCGACCAGGTTGGCAGCGTCATGGGGCTGTAACGCATGTCTGTTACTTGTGAAGAAGCTGATGACCGCCACGTCGACGATTCCCTTGCGCGACACCTCGTTTGCGCGGGAGCAGCGGCGGGTGCTCGCGGGCATCATGCTCTGCTATCTGTTCTTCTACACGGGCAGGCAGAATCTGGGCTTCGCCGTGAAGGGCATGCAGACCGAGCTCGGCTACTCGGCGACCGAGATCGCGTGGCTGAACGCGGCAATGCTGATCGGCTACGGCGCCGGGCAGGCAGTCAATGGAAATCTGGCCGATATCGTGAGCGCGCGGCGGATGGTGGCGGCGGGCGCCTCGCTCTCGTTTGTCTGCAACTGGCTCCTCAGCTTTCTGTCTTCCGCGCCCCTGGCGGCCGCCGTCTGGTTCGCCAACGGCGTATTCCAGTCAGCCGGATCGCCCGCCCTGCGCCGCTTGATCGTGGACTGGTATCCGCAGCGCAAGCGCGGCGCCGCCAACGGCTGGCATCTGCTCTCGGCGGGTTTGTCCAGTTCGCTCACCTTCGCGCTGTGTATCGGGACCGTGTCGGCGCTAGACTGGCGCTGGGTGTTCCGGCTTCCGGTCAGCACCATTCTGTTCGGCACGGTGCTGTTCCTGCTGCTGGCGCGGAACAAGCCCGCGGATGCAGGGCTGCCGCCGCTTCCCCCGGATGCTTCCGAAGCCCCCTCGCCTTCTTCAGCGGAGAGTTCGATCAAACGCTATGCGGCCGTGTTGGGTAACCGCCACTTTCTGCTCTGCTGTCTCTCGATCGGCTTTGAGAGCATGGCGCGGTACGGACTGCTCAGTTGGGTGCCGCTGCATTTTCTCGGCGCGGCGAAAGGATCTGCGCCAGACCTCTGGGTGACCTTGGGGCTCCCCATCGGGATGGCGTTCGGCGCGTTGAGCGCCGGCGTCTTCACCGACCGCTGTTTCCCGCACCGGCGCGCCCTGGTGGCCGCCGCGCTGATGGCCGCCGCCGCGGCCGCCACTTGCCTGCTGGCGCACACGCCGACCGGTTCACCGTTCTCTTTCGCTCTGCTCGCCGCGGCAGGCTTCCTGGTCTATGCCCCGCAGGCGTCCTACTGGTCGCTGGGGCCGGTACTGGTGGGGCGCGAACGCTCCGGCACGGCCACCGGCCTGATGGACGCCGCGGCTTACGGTTTTGCGGCGCTTGGACAGATGGTGATTGGCCGCACGATCGATCATACCGGCTCCACCTTCCCGGTCTTCCTGGTGATCGCCGCCGCCTGTATGCTCGGCGCCGTGGCGCTGCTGCCAGTTCGGCGGCACTAAGATAAAACGGAGACGAGCTTCGCATGCCCTCCCACCCCAAAGACGTGGCGAATGAAATTATCGACTTGATGACGCGCGCCGGCGGGGCGCGGTATTTCGGTGAAGCCGTTTCCCAACTCGAACACGCCGAGCAGTGCGCGTGGCGGGCGCGCGAGGCCGGCGCGGACGAGGAGCTCGTCCTCGCGGCGCTGCTGCACGACATCGGTCATCTCCTCGAATCCGAGTTTGCGGAACGGGATGAGCGCGTTGGGGTGATCAATCACGACGACCTGGGGGCTGCGTGGCTCCTGGAACGCGGGTTCTCGCGCCGTTTCGCCCGGCTGGTCGGCGGCCATGTGGATGCGAAGCGGTACCTCACCGCCACCAACCCCGCCTATCTGGAACGCCTCTCGCCTGCGAGCCGGGAGACTCTCCGCTTACAGGGTGGTCCCATGACCGCGGAAGAGGCCGGCGCCTTCGCCTTGGACCCGGATCACGGCGACATGCTGCGCCTGCGCGCCTGGGACGAAATGGCCAAGGACCCGGCCTGGCGGGGTCCCGGCATCGAAACCTACCGCGGGACGCTGATCCGCTATCTGGAGGAACTACGGGCGTTCGCCTGACGCCAGCCGCGCATCAATCGCGTCGATGACCGGCAGCAGATCGGCCGCCGCATCGATTACGTAGTGCGCGCCGAGGGCCAGGAACTTCTCCCGGGCTGCGCACAAGCGGCGCTCGCGCTCGGCGGCCGGAAGCGCGGAGAGTTGCTCTGCGGAGAGCCCGATCTCATTGCCGGTCGCAGCCACGGCAACCGCCCACATGCCCGCGTTTTTGGCCTCGGCGATGTCCAACGGCGTGTCGCCCACTTTTACAAACGTGCTCATCGGGTAGAGGCCCATGTGGCGGGCGGCGTGAAACGCCATCCACGGAGCGGGGCGGCCCCCGCCCACCATGTCCGGGCAAACGAAGATCTCGGGGGTATAGCCCTGGGCGGTGACGGAGCGGATCAGGCCGTCCATCATCCCGGCGTCAAATCCCGTGGTCGAGGAAAAACGGATCCCCCGCTTCCGCAGCGCGGCGGTCATTGCGGGAACGCCAGGCAGCACTTCGCAGTGGCGCGTGAGCACTTCCACCTGGAGCGCGGTGAACTCCGGGTAGAGGCGGTCGAGCAGCGCCATGTCGGGCGGCGCGCCGCGCCGGTCCACCCAGCGCCGCCGGATGGAAGGATCGCTGAGCATGGCCCAAATGTGGTCGCGCTTGTGAGCGCCCATGGGCGCCCGCGCTTCCTGTTCGGTTACGGCGACGCCGTGGCGCGCGAACAACTCGACAAAAGCGACTACGGGGCCCCGGCTCCCAAAGTCGATGACGGTTCCCGATAAGTCGAAGATGACGGCCTGAACTCTGTTGGACGGCATTGTTCCCTGGTCTCCTTGCTTCAGCACAGGCCGAACGGGCGGAGCGCCACGCGCGGCGGCTTCGCCCGCTCGGCGTAGTCGAACGCCTCCTGAATCTCCTCCAGGCGAAAACTCCGGCCGACCAGTTCCGCAAACGGAAAGCGCCCGCTGGCCTCAGCCAGGAAGTGGAGCGCGGCTTGGAGGTCCTGCGCTTCGTAGTTGTAGACGCCCTGCACGCCGATTATGCGCCGCACCAGTTGTTCGGCGTCGAGCGCGATCGGCCGGGAGGGAAAGGTGGCGCCCGCCATCAGGAACCGGCCGCCGTAACGCAGCAGCTCGACCCCGGCTTCCATGGCCTCCGGCACGCCGGTGAATTCGAGCACATATTCGGCGCCGCGCCCCGCCGTGAGTTGTCTGACCGCGCGCGAGAGTTCCGCCTTCCCGGCGCGGCCGTCGAGGACCTGCGTGGCGCCGAATTGGCGGGCCAGCGCCAAACGCCGCGGGTCGGTCTCCACCGCGATCACCTGCGCGGCGCCGCGCCAGTTCGCCATGGCGCACGCCGTCAGCCCCAGCATTCCCGCGCCGTAGACGACGACGTTCGCTCCCGCGAGCGCGCCGGCATGGCGGACCACCGCCGCCACCGTCGAGGTGGCGCAGTTGGCCGGGCTGGCCGCCTCGTCCGGCACCAGCGCCGGCACCCGGCAAATCGCCGTCCGCTCCGGCAGGAAACAGAATTCGGCAAAGCCGCCGAGGAGGGCTAGGCCCGGCCGCAGCGCTTCGTGCCCGAATTTCAGCAGCCGCTCGCACTTCGGCGGCAACCCGTGGGTACAGTAAAAGCATTCGCCGCAACTCCAAACCATCGACCACGTCACCCGGTCGCCCGCCTCCAGCGGCCTGCCATCCACATCGCAAGCCCCCTCCGGCCCGATGGCGGCGACGTCTCCCACCATCTCATGCCCGAGGACGCTCGGCGCCGGCGAGATCCGCCGCCCGAAAAAAGTGTGCAGATCGCTGCCGCAGATCGTCGTGCAGCGCACCCGCACCAGTACTTCCGATCCCTTCAATTCCGGTAACGCGAATTCCCTCAGGCGCATCGGTTCGCCCGGCGCAACATAGACCGCCGCCTTCACCGTCTCCGGCAAGATGCTCTTCATCCGCAGCTCCCCATGCGACCGACTCCTCGACTCACGCCCGGCGCCGTCCGCGAACCATTCCGTCGCGAATCTCCCTCATTGGCCGCCGGCCTTTGGCATCTCAGGCTCCTTCCCAGCTTCTAGGGCTCGGATAGCGCGGGTTCACTAGCCCGCTAGGAAGCCGCCAAGTGGCAAGCCAGAGCTTCGCATGCTGCACGCGAGCCGGCTTGGGTGACGTCTGCACTGGAGCGTTCCTTTCCGGGGAGGCCACGATTCTACTGCTGCTTTGCCAGCCATTCTCGAAGTGCTTCCTCCACCAGCCCACTCATCTCCATCCCCTTCTCGTAGAGCTTTGCCCGGACCCGGTTTCGAAGGTCGATGGGCAGGTAGATCGAGGTT
>Ga0272446_1000935_pt1 | contig 44294 bp, 40 predicted proteins | sample YNPCB0061_FD_194587 | JGI IMG/M metagenome (GOLD analysis project Ga0272446, IMG submission 194587) | Hot spring microbial mat communities from Yellowstone National Park, WY, United States - YNP-CB-006-1 | ecosystem: Environmental > Aquatic > Thermal springs > Hot (42-90C) > Sediment | place...
GCGGGGCTGGCCGCGCCGGCGCCGCTGATGCTGGAGCACTTGAAGACGGCGGAGGAATACGCCGAGGGGGCGTGGCACATCCGGAAGGTGGCCGGGGAACTGGGGCTGGAGTTCGGCTGAGCCGCAGGGAGAGAGGAATGGAATAAAATGCGGCGGAGGAGAGCGCTTGCATGAGCAATGAGCCGAACCGGCCGGCATGGATGAGCCGGCGCCAGTGGTTGACACGAACCGGGGCGTTGGCGGCGGCGCCGGCGGCGCTGGGGGCAGCGGCCTCTGCCGAGGCGGAAGACGGGGCGGCGTTCCTGGTGGATGCGGGGATCGACCGTGTGGCGGTGCTGCCGGGGAAAACATATCTTCGCGGTTTTGTCGGGCGCGGCCGCGCGCCATCGACCACGCGCCCGCACAATGGCGTCAAGGGGCCGGAGCCGCAGGCGGCGGATTTGGAGAAAGAGCGGATCCGCGTGCGGTGGACCAAGGTGTCGGGTCCGGGCGCGGTTCGCTTTGATGACGCCGCAGCACTGCACACGGCTGCGTCGTTCAGCGCTCCGGGCGTGTACGTGCTCAAGCTCGAGGCGGAGAACCCGGCGGGCAAAGCCGCCTCCACGGTGACAGTGAAGGCCGAAGCCTCGCCGCCGGCGCGCGCGTTGGAGGAGGCGCAGGTGGAAGCGTTCGCAGTAACGGGCGGTTTCTGGAAGCCGCGGCTGCGGAACCTGATCGTGAACTGGATTCCGCACTGCATCCGGCAAATCAACCGGACGGATCTGGAAATCGGCCTGGGCGGCCTCGACAATTTCATCGAGGCAGGCAAGAAGTTGCGGGGCGAGCCGCACGGTTACCACAGAGGCTATGTTTTCTCGAACGCGTGGGTGTATCAGACGATCGAGTCGATGAGCCTGGCGCTGGGATATCGCTTTGAGGGCGACCCGGGAGTGGAAGAAGCCCACGCGCTGTTCCGCAAGACGCTGGACGAATGGATTCCCGTCATCCTCGCCGCGCAGGAGCCCGACGGATATCTGCAAACGGCGTTCACGCTGCCGCGCCGCACGCGCGACGGGAAGCTGATCGAGTCGGACAAGTTCCGCCACTGGGACCCGGCGCACCGCCCGGATCACGAGGGCTATGTGGCGGGCTACTTCCTGGAGGCGGCGATCGCGCATCACCGAATGACAGGCGGAAAGGACGACCGCCTGTACAAGGCGGCGAAGAGACTGGCCGATTGCTGGGAGAGCCACATCGGGCCGGCGCCGAAGCAGTCGTGGTATGACGAGCACCAGGGCATGGAGCAGGCGCTGATGCGGTTCGGGCGCCATGTCGATGAGGTCGAGGGCAAAGGGGCGGGCGAGCGGTACCGCAAGCTGGCGAAGTTCCTGCTGGACTGCCGCTATCACGCGGCGGTGCTGCCGCGCGACCGCAGCGAATACTCCCAAAGCCACTTGCCTGTCACCGAACAATACGAAGCTGTAGGGCACGCCGTCCGCGCGGCGTACACCTATTCGGCGATGGCGGACGTGGTGATGGAAACGGGCGACGTCGACTACCGCAGCGCGGTGAGATCGCTGTGGGAGAGCATTGCGCACCGGAAGCTGTACGTCACCGGCAGCATCGGCAGCGGGGAGACCTCGGAGGGTTTCGGGCCGGACTATTCGCTGCCGCTGCGCGGCTACGGCGAGACGTGCGCGAGCTGCGGCGAGCTGTTCTATCAGTGGAAGATGGGGCGGCTATGGCATGACGCGCGGTTCGCGGACCTGTACGAAGACACGCTGTATAACGCGATTCTCGGCTCGCTGGACCTCGAGTGCCGCCATTTCTACTACGACAATCCGCTTGAGGCGCGTGTGGCGCGCTATGGCTGGCACGTCTGCCCGTGCTGCGTGGGCAACCTGCCGCGCACGCTGCTGATGCTGCCGGAGTGGATGTATTGGAAGAGCGCCGAGGCCATCTACGTCAACCTGTTCGCGGAATGCCGCGGGCGGATCGACGGCGTGGCAGGGACGAGCGTGGAGATCGAACAGCGCACCGCGTACCCGTGGAAGGGCGCGGTGGCAATGACGTTGCGGCCCGCGAGGGCGGCGCGTTTCCGGCTCCACGTGCGTGTGCCGAACCGCAACGCGAGCGCTCTCTATCGCGCCACGCCGGAGCTGCCGGCCCCGGTGTTCCGGGTGAACGGCGGCGTGGTGAAAGCGGCCGTGCGTAACGGCTACGCCGTGATCGACCGGACATGGAAGCCGGGCGACCGCGTGGAATTCGCGTTGCCGCTGGAGCCGCAGAGGATCGAGCCGAGCGAAAAGGTGGAACAGACCCGGGGAATGCTGGCGCTGCGTTACGGCCCGCTGATTTACAACCTCGAACCGCAGGAGCAGGACATCACGAAGGCGCTGCCCATGAGCGCCCCGCTGAAAGCGGAATGGCAGGACGACCTGCTCGGCGGGATTGTCGTTCTGCGGAGCGAGTTCAGGGACGGCAGCCTGCTGACGGCGATCCCGAACTATGCCCGGATGAACCGCGAGACGCCCACCGAGTACCCGCCGCCGCCGGCGCCCGGACAGCAGCGGCCGGCGCCGCGTCCGGTCCGGTCGACGGTCTGGGCGCGGAAGGCATGATGCGGGGCGCTTCCCTGCCCTGCCGCGGGGGTCAGCCGCGGCGCTTCCGCGCCGCACCGGCTTTCGACGGCCTGCGGCGTTCCGATTCCGGCTCGACGATCGAGAAATAGAGGCGGCGTTCCACGCCGTCCACTTTGTCAAGCCGCACGCGGACGCGGTCCCCGATTTTGTACTCCCGGCGGCTGCGCTCGGCAATGATTTTCCGGCTGTTTTCGTGATACGTCCAACGGTCGCCCGGCAGCAAGTCGATTGGAACCAGGCCTTCCACAAAAAGATCCTCGAGTTCGACGAAGAAACCGAATTTCGTGGTGGAAATGATGAGGCCGCTGAACTCGTCGCCGATGCGGCCGGCCATGAACTTCGCCTTCTTCCACTCGATCAGCTCGCGTTCGGCCTCGGCGGCGCGGCGCTCCGTTTCCGAGCACTGTTCGGCGATTTCGTGGAGGCCGCCCACGCCAGGCTCTTGCCCGTCCAGCCAGGCCGCGAGAAGCCGGTGCACGACCAGGTCCGGATATCGCCGGATGGGGGAGGTAAAGTGCGTGTAGGACTTTGCTGCGAGGGCAAAATGGCCAATGTTTTTCTCTGAATATCGTGCCTGCCTGAGCGACCGAAGCATCAGGTAATTCAAAATTCTTTCTTCCGGTTTTCCTTCGAGTTTTTCGACCAGTTTCTGGTACATCCGGGAGGTAATTTTGAGGCTTTCTTCAAGCCGGACGACGTCGCGGCGCAGCTTGCGGCCGTCGCTCGTGCGCGTCACAACGGGAAAGCGGCGGGCGGGGAACGCGGGGACGCCGAGGGTGTGGCCGAAGCGCGCCGCGATCTGCTCGAAATCGAGCACCTTCTGCGCGTCCGGCGGCTCGTGCACGCGGAACAGGCTCTCCGGGAGGTGCTCTTCCAGGTGGCTGCTGACGGCCTCGTTGGCGGCGAGCATGAACTCTTCGATAATGCGGTGCGCGATGTTGCGGGGCGTGCGCTCGATGCCGGTCATGAGCCCCTGCTCGTCGAAGACGAGGAGCGGTTCGGGCAGGTCGAAGTCGATGGCGCCGCGCTTCATGCGCCGGCGGTTGAGGATGAGGGCGAGCTCCTTCATGATCTCGAATCGCGGAACGAGCGGGGCGTAGCGGCTGCGGAGCCCCGGGTCGCCTTCGAGAATGAGATGGACGTCGGTGTAGGTCATCCGCTCGACGCTGCGGATGACGCTGCGGCAGAACTCCTGTCGCACGACATCCCCCTGCCGGTCGATCTCGAGCAGCGCGGAAAGGCATAGCCGGTCCACGCCCGGTTTGAGCGAGCAGATTTCCGTGGAGAGCTCCAGCGGCAGCATGGGCACGGCGCGGTCAGGAAAGTAGACGCTGGTGCCGCGGAGGAATGCTTCGTTGTCGACGGGCGAACCCGGCAGCACATAGTGGCTGACGTCGGCGATGTGAACGTGCAGCAGAAAACGCCCGTCATGGAGGCGGTCCACCCACACGGCGTCGTCGAAATCGCGCGCCGTCTCGCCGTCGATTGTGACGATCTCCATGCCGCGAAAATCGCGGCGGCCCGCGAGATCGCCCTGGGTGAGCGTCATGGGGACGGCCTGCGCCTGCGCGAGCGCCTCTGGCGGGAACCGGTGCCGGAGGTGATGCTTGCGGATGATGATCTCCACATCCACGCCGAAATCATCGGGGCGGCCAAGGATCTCGATCACGCGGCCGACCGTTGTGTCGTCCGATTCGTCCGGATACTCGAGAATCTCGACATCGACGATCATGCCGTCCATCTCCCGAACATCGGAGACGTGCGGCGCGGCCGCGCCGATCCGGTCGACATTGGCGCCGCGTCCGGGGATTTCCAATCCTTCCGGGATCACGATCCACTGCTGGATCCGCGATTCAAAGGGCACCACGAAGCACTCGCGCCGGCCCACGCGGAACTCGCCCGTCACAGTGGGATGGGCGCGGCCGAGGACGCGGATCACTTCCCCCTCGGCCCGCCCGTCGAAGCCGACGCGGGTGATGCGGGCAAGCACGGTGTCTCCGTGCATGGCGTGCGCCGAGGCTTCGGGCGGGATGAAGATGTCGCCGGCGACGCCGGGCACGGCAGCGGCGGGGGATACGAAGCCGTAGCCGTCGCGGTGCATGCTGAGACGGCCGGTGGCGAATTGCTGCGTCCGCCCGGGTAGCACGTACTGGCCCCCGCGCAGTTCGATCAGCAGGCCCTTTTTCACCATGCGTTGCAACAGCTCCCCCAGTTGCGCGCGCTCCTCGCCGCGCAGCCCGAGCTCGCGGAGAAGCTGCTTGTAGCTGGCGCGCCCGTGGGGAAGGCGCGCGATGTGAGCGAGCAGTTCCTGTTCTTTCATTGCGTGACCGGCAGCGCAGCATGGGCAGGCGCCGGCATGGTTTCCCGCGTGAAGCGCGGCAGGCGTTCCTCGCTGGATGCCAGATGCCAGGCCACGGCCGCAATGACAGCGCTGGCCTGGCGGAGGTCCTCGGGCACCGCGCGCTCATAGGTATCGAGGTTTGTATGCCAGGTCTGCTGGAAGTATTCGATGGGGTCCTGGAAAAAACCGATGGCAGGCAGGCCGGCGCTGGAAAAAGAGGTGGAATCGGTGCCGCCCTCGCGGCGGCTGGAAGACGGCGCGGCGCCGGCGACAGCCGCGTCGCGGAAAGCCTCGAGAGCCGCGCGCACCATGGCGGCGGCCTCCTCGGGCCCGAACACGCTGGCGCCGCGGATGCGTCCCGTGCCGCTATCGAGATTCAGATAAGCCACCAGGTTCTCGAAGCCTGGCCTGGGCTGCTCGAACGTGCCGTAGTTGGCCTGCACGTGATGCTTCGACCCCAGCAGCCCCTGCTCTTCCGCGCTCCAGAGAGCGATGCGGATGGTGCGGCGCGGCTTGAGCTGGAGCGCCTGAATCAGGCGCACGGCCTCCATCATCACGGCCACTCCCGTGGCGTTGTCCGTGGCGCCGGTGGCCGCGTGCCAGGAATCCAGGTGCGCGCCGATCATGACCACCTCTTCGGGCTTGTCCGAGCCCGGGATGTCCGCCAGCACGTTCCATGTCGTGGTCCCCGGGTGCGTGCGGTTCACGATTTCGAATTCCATCTCCACCTTCTCGCCGCTCTCGATCAGGCGCGCGGCGCGGCCGTAGTCTTCATTGCGCAGATACACGGCGGGAACGGATTTCGTGACGTCGTAGGTGCGGTTCTGAAACGCGCGGATGGTCGAGTGGGGCATGCCGGAATCAAGCACCTTCACCAGCGCTCCGGATGAGACAAGCCAGGCGTCGATGGCGGCGTTGACCTGTTGCGGGCTCAGCTTGCCGGGTTCGGGCTTCGGCGCAGGGGCGCGCATGGGCGGACCGCCGCGGGCTTCCAGCCGCCGTTTGACCGCTTCGTCATCGAGCCGCTTTTGAACCGCGGAGAAACTCACAGGAATTTCGCGGGGCTTGCCGAGCAGGACGATGCGGCCCTTGACGCGCGCAGTGTGCTCCTGGAGCCAGGCGTCGAGTTCGTCTTTGGACGGCGACGCCGGCGGCGCGAGCAGCACCGCCTGGCCGCGGGCGGCGCCGTTCGTGGACGGGGTCCACGCCATCACTTCGAAGACGAGGGCATCGCGGACGGGCGCCACGAAGTGGCCTGCCGCGCGCTCGTTGGACCAGCCCGGGTGGCCGAAATCCCAGGGTTCGAGCCGGGCGTTGGCCAGCCCCCAGGCGGAAAGCTGCGCCGCCGCCCACCTGGCGGCGGCTTCATAGTTCGGCGAGCCGGTGAGGCGCGGACCGTAACGGTCGGCCAGCACGTGCAGGTGCTTCATCACCTGCGAGCGTTTTTCCGCCTCCTCGCGAATGCGGCTGGAGACGTCCGGGGCGGCGGCGGGCTGGGCGCAGAGAAGAGAGGCGGCGGCGAGCCATGCGGCAACGGTTCGCATATGATGCCAGCATACTGCACGGGTTAGGATGAGGAGTGCCATGGAACTGAAGACCGTTCGCCTGACGATTCCCGATAACGGGAACATCATTTTCGGCCAGTCGCACTTCATCAAGACGGTGGAGGACCTCTATGAGGCGATCGTGAGCACGGCGCCGCAGATGAAGTTCGGCATCGCCTTCTGCGAAGCTTCCGGCGCCTGCCTGATCCGCGTGGAAGGCAACGACGAGGAGATGAAGAAGACCGCGGTGGAAAATGCGCAGGCGGTGGGCGCGGGCCACACCTTCCACATCTGCCTGCGGGACGGCTACCCGATCAACATTCTCGGCGCGGTGCGGAACGTGCCCGAGGTGGTTCGGGTCTTCTGCGCCACGGCGAATCCCGTGGAGGTGGTGGTGGCGGAGACGGAACAGGGACGCGGCGTGCTGGGAGTGATCGACGGCTTCGCCCCCAAGGGAGTGGAAGGCCCTGCGGACGTGGAGTGGCGGCAATCGCTCCTCAGGAAGATCGGCTACAAACGGTAGGGAGGGCGGGGAGCGATTCCCCGCCCCGGTTATTGCAGCGGCAGCTCGGGCTGCGATTCGCCGTTGTCTTCCGCTGTTTCGGCTTCCTTGACGGCGCAAGCGGCGGCCACGGCGTCGCCCGGATCGAGCGTAACCACCTTCACCCCTTGCGCGTTTCGGCTGGTCATGCGGATCTTCTCGGAGTCCGTGCGAAGGATCTTGCCTTCCCGGCTGATCACGATCACGTCGGTGTCCTCTTTGACGGCAAGGACCGCGACCACCTTTCCGTTGCGGTTGGTCACCTTCATGTTGATGACGCCTTTGCCGGCGCGAGACTGGAGCCGGTACTCGCTGAGCTGCGTGCGCTTGCCGAAGCCCAGCTCGCTCACCGAGAGAATGTAGTCGTCGTCGGTGACCACTTCCATGCCGACGATCCAGTCCCCTTCGGCCAACTTCATGCTGGTGACGCCGGCTGCGGGACGGCCCATCGGGCGGACATCGGTTTCGGGGAATTTGATGGCCATGCCCTCGCGCGTGGCAAGGAAGATCATCTTCGAGCCGTCGCTCAGCGCGGCCTCGATCAGCTCGTCATTGTCCTTCAGGTTGATGGCGATGATGCCGCGCGCCATCGGGTTGTCGAACTCCGTCAATTCACATTTCTTGATGACGCCGAACTTCGTGGCCATGACGACATACTTGCCCGGCTCGAAGTCGGAGACGGTCAGGAACGCGCGCGGCTCCTCGTCTTCCTGCAGGTTCGCCAGCCCCTTGATGTGCTTGCCGCGGCCGGCGGCCTGGGCGTCCGGGATGTTGAACACCTTGAGCCAGTAGAGGCGGCCCTTGGAGGTGAAGATCAGCAGGTAGCTGTGCGTGTTGGCCACGAAGAGGTCTTCGACCACGTCCTCCGTGCGCGTGGCCATGCCGATGCGGCCTTTGCCTCCGCGCCCCTGCCGGCGGTATGTGTCCAGGGCAGTCCGCTTGAGGTAGCCGCCGCGGCTGACCGTGACGACGACGTCCTCCCGCTTGATCAGGTCCTCGAGGTTGATCTCGCCCTCGTCTTCCACGATCTGCGTGCGGCGTTCGTCTCCGAAGGTTTTCTGGACTTCCTTCAGCTCGTCGACGATGACGCCCCGGAGGACTTTTTCCGAACCAAGGATCTTGAGATACTCGGCAATCTGGCGCTGAATTTCGGCCAGTTCGTCGAGGATTTTCTGGCGCTCCATGCCGGTCAGGCGCTGGAGCTGCAGCTCGATGATGGCCTGGGCCTGCTTTTCGGTGAAATCGAACCGCGACAGAGGCTGCCCGTTCCACTTCAGCGCCGGCGCCCATTTGGCCAGCACTTTCTCCAGCGCGGGATTGTCGGGAAATTGCACCTGCCCGGTCAGCGCGTCGCGGGCTTCGCGGGGGTTGCGGGAGGCGCGGACGGTCTCGATGACGGCATCGAGGTTTTCGAGCGCCTTCTGGAATCCAAGCAGGATATGTTCGCGCTCGCGGGCTTTGCGGAGCAGGTATTCCGTGCGCCGCCGGACGACTTCGACGCGGTGGTCGATGAAGCGTTTCAGCGCGTCGATGATGCCCATTTCGCGCGGCTGCCCGTTGACGATGGCGAGCATGATGACGCCGAAATTCACCTGCATTTGCGTGTGCTTGTACAGGTTGTTCAGGATGATTTCGGGATTCTCGCCGCGCTTGATTTCAATGACCACGCGGAGCCCCTCGCGGTCGCTCTCGTCGCGGACGTTGGAGATGCCTTCGATCTTCTTGTCGTTGACGAGCTGCGCGATCTGTTCGATCAGCTTGGCCTTGTTCACCTGGTAGGGCAGTTCGGTGACGACGATGGCTTCGCGGTCTTTCTGGATCTTTTCCGTAAAAGCGCGGGCGCGAACCTTCAGCGACCCTCGTCCCCGGGTGTAGTAATCGACGATGCCCTGGCGCCCGAGAATGATGCCGCCGGTGGGAAAATCCGGCCCGGGGGCGAGTTCGAGGATGCGGGAAACCGGGGTGCCGGGGTTCTGCACGAGGGCGATGGCGGCGTCGATCATCTCGCGAAGGTTGTGCGGCGGGATGCGCGTCGCCATGCCGACGGCGATGCCCTCGCTGCCATTGACCAGCAGATTGGGGAACCGAGCCGGCAAGACTTCCGGTTCCACCTCGCTGTCGTCGTAGTTGGGGCGGAAGTCGACGGTTTCTTTGTCAATGTCTTCCAGGAGGACGGAGGAGATTTTCGACAGCCGCGCCTCGGTGTACCGCATCGCCGCGGGCGGATCGGCGTCGACGGAGCCGAAGTTGCCCTGCCCGTCGACCAGCGGGTAGCGCATGGAGAAGGGCTGGGCCATGCGAACCAGCGCGTCGTAGACGGCGGAATCCCCGTGCGGGTGGTACTTTCCGAGCACCTCGCCGACGATCTTGGCGCACTTGCGCGTGGGGCGGTTGTGCGTCAAGCCCATCTCGCTCATCCCGTACAGGATGCGGCGGTGCACGGGCTTCAGCCCGTCGCGGACGTCGGGCAGCGCGCGCCCGATGATCACCGACATCGAGTAATCGAGATACGACCGGCGCATCTCGTCTTCGATGTTCACCGCAATGATGTTGCGGCGGTCGCCCAGAGGCAGTTGCGCGCCGCCGCCCGTGTTGTGCGGAGGCGGATTTTCAGGTCCCTGAGGAGTAGACATGCTTCTTCTCCAGTGTATCAAAAAGGCTGAATTTACGGGGGTTTTGCTATACTGTGCAGAGGGCCATGCTTTCCGTCGTCATCCCGGTGCACAACGAAGAGGCGGCGTTGTTGCCGCTCTATGACCGGCTGACGGCGGTGCTCGAGCGGCTTGGCCGGCCCTACGAGGTGATCTTCGTCGACGACGCCTCCACCGACCGCAGCTTCGAGCTGCTGGCGAACCTGGTGGAGACCGACGCCCGGCTCCGCGTCGTCCGGTTGAGGCGGAACTTCGGGCAGACGGCGGCGCTTTCAGCCGGCTTCGACGAGGCGCGCGGCGAAGTGATCATCTCCATGGACGGCGACCTGCAGCACGCGCCGGAGGACCTGCCTGCGCTGCTGGAAAAAATCGACGAGGGCTATGACATCGCCAGCGGATGGCGCAAGCAGCGCAACGATCATTGGCTGCTGCGGAAGATCCCGTCGCGCATCGCCAACTGGCTGATGGCCGAGGTCAGCGGGCTCGATCTGCACGACTTCGGCACGACGTTCAAGGCCTACAGGGCCGAGATCCTGAAGGACGTCAACCTGTACGGCGAGCTGCACCGCTTCATCCCCGCCCTGGCCAGCTTTTACGGCGCCCGCATCGCCGAAGTGCCCATTCAGAACCCGCCCCGCGCGGGCGGCGCTTCGCACTACGGATTGGGCCGGACTTTCAACGTTCTTTTCGACATATTGACGATTCGCTTTTTGCTCAAGTATTTCACGCGTCCGATGCACTTTTTCGGGCGCATCGGACTCGCCAGCGTCACCCTGGGCGGCGGAATTCTGGCGTTTCTTCTGGTGAAAAAAATCCTCGGCTATGAAATCATTCTCGCCCACGGGCCGCTGTTGTTTACCGGCGGCCTGCTGCTGGTGGCCGGGCTGATGATGTTCACCACCGGCCTGCTGGGCGAGATGATGATGCGGACATACTTTGAAAGCCAGGGACGGCGGATTTACGCCGTCCGGGAAGTGCTGGCAAAGGACGCTCCCCGCCCGTCCTAGGCGGCGCCGCTTCCGGCCTGCCGGGGAACGGCGGAGTCGGAAGAGCGCGTCCACCATTGTTCGAAAAGCGCCTCCAGCGCCTGGCCGAAACTGACGTGGTCGAAGACCACGGCGGTCCAGGCGGGCCTTGTTTTCACCGGATCCAGCAGGGAAACCAGGCCCTGCTGGCCGTCGAAAACCGCCAGTTTCATCGGCAGATTTCCGGCAAAACGAACGCCGATTCCGAGGCTGCGGTATTCGTCAATCCGCTGCCGGTGAGTCTCGTCCATGGGGGCCACTTCCTGCAAAATCCGGCAGACGACACCCCGTTCCGCCGCCTGCTTGACGAGTTGTTCCTCGAGCGGATCGACGGCGTAGGGCGGCCGGGAAAACTCGACATAACGGCTGGAGACCGATTCGAGCATCGAGCGGTAATGGGCCGCGATCTGGGCCGGATCGCTGACGATGCGGAGGTAATCCAGCGTGCCGGTGGCGCCCTGCCCTTCGGCATAGGCGCGCTTCAGCTCTTCGGCCAGGGCGAGGCCAAGGCGGCGCTGCTCGGAGAGATGCTTTTCCATGGATTCCCGCTGACGCTCGAGGTAGGCGGGGATCGCGAGCCCGGGTTCGACGGCATAAAACAGCTTCGTCTTCTCCTGGACCACCTGGGCGAAGCCCTTGTCCACCAGGCTGTCGAGCACCTCGTAAATCTTCTGCCGCGGGACGCGGGCGCGGGCGGCCAGTTCCAGCGCCTTGAACCGCGGGTGGCCCACCAGCACCAGATAGGACCGCGCTTCATAGGCATTGAGCCCGATCTGCTGCAAGCGGCGCCAGTATTTTTCGTAATCCAGAGTGGCAGAGTGGTCAACCACGGCCCCGGGTCCTCAGGTTCCTCACATTAGCACAAGGATGAGGCCGGCAACGCGGGCTTGTGCGGGGAGAGGCATGCTAGACTGACATTCTGCCGTTGCCGCGGGATCCTTCATGATTCGACTGTTCAAAGTCGTGGTGCCTGCCTCGTTGCTGGTGCTGATGGCGGTGGAAGCGGCTCTGTCGTTCGGCTGCTATCTGGCTGCATTCCTTTTCACCCGGGAAGAGGACTGGGTGATCTATTACCTGTATGAGGGGGGCGGCGGGCAGACACTGGCGGCAGTGGGGAGCCTGCTGCTCGGCGTCTATTTGAACGACCTGTATTCGCAGCTGCGCGTGTACTCGCGGCTCCGGCTGGTGCAGCAGTTCTGTCTGGTATTCGGCTTCGCGTTTCTGACGCAAGGCATGATCAGCTACATTTACCCGGAGCTGGCGCTGGCGCGGTCGCAAATGATCGCGGGCAGCGCGCTGGGACTGGCCGTGCTGCCCGGCTGGCGGATTCTGTTCGACGTGCTTGTGCTGCGGGTGCTCTACCGCCAGCGGCTCCTGTTCCTGGGCCACAACCGGCTGGTACAGACGGTGGCCCGCGCCGTCGCCGAGCGGCCCCATTTCGCCATGCGATCCATCGGGTATCTGTCGCCGGCGCCTGCCGAGGACGCTCCGGAGGAACTGGGGCCATGGTTGGGTCCGCCCAGCCGGTTGCGCGAAGCCTATGAAAAGAACAAGCCGGACCGTATCGTCGTGGGGTTGAACGACCGCCGCGGGCAATTGCCGGTGGATGACCTGCTCGCCTTGCGTCTTTCGGGACTGCCGGTCGAGGATGCTTCGAGCCTTTACGAACATGTGATGTGGCGCGTGCCGCTGGAGGCCTTGCGCCCGTCGCAGCTCATTTTCGGCTCAGGCATCGGTCCCGATCCTCGAAAACTTGCGTTTCAGCGCGCGTATTCCTTCCTTTTCGCCCTGGCCGGCGCCGTGCTGACGCTGCCTCTGATGGCTGTGATTTGGCTGCTCGTCCGCGCCACCTCGCCCGGGCCGGCCATCTACCGCCAGAAGCGCGTGGGGCTCAACGGCCGCGTATTCGAGGTGTTGAAGTTTCGCTCCATGTACCAGGACGCCGAAGCCCGCACCGGCGCTGTGTGGGCGGCGCAGAACGATCCGCGGGTGACGCCTCTCGGCCGGTGGCTGCGCAAACTCAGGCTCGATGAGCTGCCGCAGTTCTTCAACGTGCTCCGCGGCGACATGTGCATCGCCGGTCCGCGTCCGGAGAGGCCCGAGTTCGTCGATGTGCTCTCCCAGAAGATTCCGTTCTACAACCTGCGGCACTCCATTGCGCCGGGCATCACCGGCTGGGCGCAGATCAACCACAGATACGGGGAGAATCTTGAAGACGTGATCGTCAAGCTCGAGTTCGACCTCTACTATCTCAAGAACCAGAGCTTCTCGCTCGACATGTACATCCTGTTCCACACAGCGAAGGTCATGTTGTTCCAGCGCGGAGCGCAGTAGCGCCCGCCATTGACCGGCCGCCTGCGGCTTCTCTAGAATTGAAGTGGCGGCCGCGAGGCCGTCCAGAGCGGGAGTAACTCAAGGGTAGAGTCACGGCCTTCCAAGCCGTTGGTTGCGGGTTCGAGTCCCGTCTCCCGCTCCACTCCGGGCGCTTCCCCAGCCGCTTTCCATTGCCGGACTGATCCCGCATTGCGTTTGAGAACGAGGCAATCCGCGGGGACAGCCCCGGCGCGCCAGGGGGTGGATTCACGCCGGGGCCGCCATTGAGCGCGCTGAAAGGGGTGGAAAGACGCGCCCAAACCTCTGCCGGAGCGCCGCTGCCCCGCTTCGCAGAACACGAAGCAAAACGCCGGGCTCTGCAAGGATAGACGCGGTTCGCCGCATGAAGGGTGCGCCGGCGCAGCGCTTTTAACACGCCTTTACAGACACGCGCATCTGATTTCCCCGAGCCGGGAATGCGGTCTCAGCAGGTGACGCAACAAAAGACGCAGGATTTGTTTGCCTTGAAGTTTGCGGCCGGCGGGGCGCTGGAGGAAGGGCGCTGCGGCCGCGGCGGGAGGGAATTCGTCAAAACGGCGCCGGCGCTTTTCGCAATGCATGAAGGCCCGCCGGGCCTCCCAAGGCGCGGGAAACGCCGGGCAAAGGACCGCAGCGGGCCTCAGAGTTGATCCAACGGGGCGAAGCCGGGCGTCAGCGGCGAGGTCCGCGCTGCCCTTTCCCCGTGCCCCCGCCGGTGCCGGGCTGATGGATGGGGCCGCTTCCGTCCTGCGGTCCGGTTTTCTTGCCCTTGGCGCCCGGCGCCGTCACCGGACCGTTGCCGCCGCGGAACGGCGGTGTCGCCTGCGCGAACACCCCGACAGAGGTCACTGCCGCCAGGATCATCATCGCGAGAGTCTTTTTCATTTCTTGAGGCCTCCTTTCCGCCTCGCTTTTCCAGACGGATTTCCGGAGAATCCGATGACATTTGCGCAAACATTGCAGCCCCGTCTCGAAAAACCGCGGATCCGGGGGAGAGGCGCAAAATCTGCGCCTCGGCCCGATCCTGCGGCATCTGCTGCTGGTGAAGCGCCATGCCTGCCCGCGACCGTCTCCCGGAAAAGATTTGCCCCCGGTGCGGCAGGCCTTTTTCCTGGCGCAAGAAATGGAGGCGGTGCTGGGAAGAAGTCCTCTACTGCAGCGCCGCCTGCCGGAAGGGCAGCCCGCGCGGCCGCAAGAGGCTGACAAAACCGGGCGGGCGCGTTTGAAACAGAATGCACGTTGTCTGGTTCAAGCGCGATTTTCGGGTGCGGGATCACGCGCCGCTGGCGGAGGCCGCACGACGGGGGACCGTGCTGCCGCTGTTCATTTACGAGCCTGAATTGTGGGCGGGCCCCGATTCCGCCCCGCGGCATTGGGCGTTCGCGCGGCAGTGCCTCGAAGAGCTGGACGGCAGCCTGCGCCGGCTCGGGGCGCCGCTGGCGGTCCGCGCCGGCGATGCCGTCGAGGTGCTGCGCTCGCTGCCCGTGCATGCGGTTTACGCGCATGAGGAAACGGGCAACGGGTGGACGTACGCGCGCGACAGGCGCGTGCGCCAGTGGGCGCGCGAGGCGGGCGTACCGTTTCTCGAATTCCCGAACAACGGCGTCTTCCGGCGGCTGCGGACGCGCGACGGGTGGTCGAGGCTCTGGCAGGAACGGATGCGGCAGCCTCTCATCGAGGCTCCTGCCAGATTGCCGGCGCATGGCGTGGATCCGGGGGGCCTGCCCGCAGCGGCGAAGACCATCGATGTGCAGCGCGGCGGAGAACGGGCGGCACACGAACTGTTGGAGTCCTTCCTGGAAAGGCGAGGGGAACGGTACCACCGGGAAATGTCGAGTCCGCTGACGGCGGCGGAGAGTTGTTCCCGGCTGAGCCCTCACCTGGCGTGGGGCACGATCTCCGCCCGGCAGGTGTTTCACGCGGTGCAGAGAAGACGGGAGAGCGCCACAGGCTCATGGCGGCAGGCTCTGGCGGCTTTCAACGCCCGACTGCACTGGCGGGACCACTTCATCCAGAAGCTGGAGGACGAGCCGCGGATCGAATTCGAGAACTTCGTGCGAGCCTATGACGGCCTGCGCGAGGCGGAGTTCGACGCGGAGAAGTTTGAGCGATGGAAGGAAGGCGCGACAGGCTTTCCTTTCGTGGACGCCTGCATGCGGATGCTGCGCGAGACCGGCTGGATCAACTTCCGGATGCGCGCGATGCTGGCAAGCTTCGCCGCCTACGACCTGTGGCTGCACTGGCGCCCCGTGGCGCTGCACCTGGCGCGGCTGTTCACTGACTACGAGCCGGGCATCCACTACAGCCAGTGCCAGATGCAGAGCGCCACCACGGGCATCAACACGGTCCGCATCTACAATCCGGAGAAGCAATGGAGAGACCACGATCCGCAAAGCGAATTCGTGAGGCGGTGGGTCCCGGAGTTCGATGATCCATCGCGTTACCCGCCTCCCATCGTGGATCATCAGCAGGCTGTTCGGAGGGCGCGCGAGCGAATTTCCGCGCTGCGGCGCAGTGTGGCAGCGCGGCAGGAAGCCGAGCAGGTGCGCGAGCGCCACGGCAGCCGGAAGCGTCCGGCGCGGCGCCCGCGCGGATGACGGCGCAAGGCGCCGCTAAGGCAAAATGTCGAAAGTGGTCGTTCCGTAGACGCGAACTTTCTCGTAGACCTTCATCCAGTCATCATGCGCGGGAGTCTTGGCGTAGGCCTTGAGGGCGTCCGGGCCGTCGAATTCCATGCACACGCCATACTGGCGCCGGATCATCTTGACCTGCGCCGGCACTGTGCCTCCCTCACGAAGCTTCTTTTGGTTGTCGGCGTCCAGGGCTCCTTCGGTCTGCAGCAGCCCCAACGGTCGGGCGAGCTTGCCGTGCCAGACGCGCTTCAGTCCGGCGATTTTCGACGGCAGCTCCTCGGTGGCTTTCTTGAAGGCCTCCCAATCGGCGGCGGAGGCCTCGGGAATTTCGGTGAACGTGAAGCAGTGCATCAGGCTGCGCTGCTGTCCGAATGCGAGCGCTGAACAAAACAAAACAAGCGGAACCAGGCGCGACATGGTCCATTGCCCTCTCTGGAAGGAATCTCGGGAGCGGCTCGGCCGCCCCGTCCCCGCGCGGCTCTGCCGGCGAGCACTCTTTACTGTAGCGCGTCTCCCGGGCGAAACGCGTTTCAGAGTTCCCCGAGGAAACGGATCTCATCGGGGCGGAGCGCCGAGGGCACGCCCCACTGGGCGGCTTCTTCACTCCGGCGCGAACCGGGGAGCTCGCGGCGCGCCGGTGGCATGCGGAGCCAGCGGGTTTCCTGCTTCGTCAGACGGCAGGCGAACAGTTCTTCTTCGACGGCGGCGAGCCGTGTGAGCCTGTCCATGCCGAGCGAGCCGGCCCCCGCGCGCAAGGCGAGCGACACGACGAACCCGAGGCGGTTCTGCACCCCTCGGCGCCGGGCTTCCGGCAGCAACCAGTTCCAGTCGAGGTGTTCGTAACGGAGCACGAGCCACGGCAGCGCTTCCAGCACCAGCTCGTCGAGGCGGTCGCAGGCAAGCGCAGCCATGAGAACCACCGCAGGATCGTGGCCCTCTTCGGCCTCGATTTCGGAGAACAGCGAGAGAAAGCCGGGATAGCCAAGCGCGCCGAGAGCGTCCTTGATGGCGCGCAAGCGGAGATCGTCGGACCGGGCCACCGTAACAATCTAGCAGCCGGACGGCTGCCGGGGCTTGCCCCGGCGCGGGCGTACAATATGGAGGCACTCCGCGAAGCGAGGAAGAACAGGGAAGTGAGCGAAGTCAAACAGCGTGTCGCCGTCTACCCCGGATCTTTTGATCCGGTGACCAACGGCCACCTCGACCTCATCGAGCGATGCGCGCCCCTGGTGGACCGGCTGATCGTGGCGGTTCTGCGCAACGCAGGCAAGGAGCCGCTGTTCACGACGGACGAGCGCGTGGAAATGCTGCGGCAGGCGGTGGCGCACCTGGGCAATGTCGAGGTGGACAGCTTCGACGGGCTGCTGGTGGAGTACGCGAGGCGGCGCGGGGCATGCCTGTTGCTGCGCGGCATCCGCGCGATCTCCGATTACGAATACGAGCTGCAGATGGCGCTGATGAACCGGCGGCTGGCGCCGGAGATCGAGACTATGTTTATGATGGCAGGAGAAGCTTACTCCTTCCTCAGTTCACGGCTGGTGAAGGAGGTGATCGCACTGGGCGGCGACGTCAGAGGCCTCGTGCCGCCCCAGGTCGAGGCGAAGCTGAGAGAGCGGTTACCGCCGCGCACCTCGCAAGCCACGTAAGCCGGCGCGAGCCGGCAATCCAAACCATTCGAGCCAAGTGCCATGCTGCAACGAGCCATCAGCTTATCCGAACGGGTCCAGGCAATCAGCGTCAGCTCGACGGCGCGCGTTTCGGCGGAAGCCGAGAAGCTGCGCCGCGCCGGGGTCGACGTCGTCGACTTTGGCGTCGGCGAGCCGGATTTCCCCACGCCGGAAAACATCAAGCGCGCCGCCGTGCGGGCGCTGGATGAGAATTTCACGCGCTACACCGCGATGGCCGGCGTGCAGGAACTCCGGGAGGCCGTCTGCCAGCGGCACCGCATGGATTTCGGAACCGATTACCGCGTGCCGGAGTGCGTGGTGAGCGTCGGGGGCAAGCACGCCATTTTCAACACGGTTCAGGCGCTGGTGAACGAAGGCGACGAAGTCATCATCCCCGTGCCGTACTGGGTGACTTACTACGACGTGGTGAGTTACTCGGGCGGGCGCCCGGTGCTCGTGGAGACCAGCGAGCAGGAGGGTTTCGCGCTGACGGCGAAGCAGATCGAGCGCGTCATCACGCCGAAGACCCGGCTGCTGATTGTCAACTCCCCCTGCAACCCCTCCGGCGCCGTGATCGACAGGGAAGAGTTCCGCAAAATCGCGCACCTGGCCAGGGCCCGCGGCTTCTGGCTGATGACGGACGAGTGCTACTGCCGTTTCCTCTATGACAGCGAGCCTTACTCGGTGGCTGCCGAGCCGGGCATGAAGGAGCACGTCATCGTCGCCGGCTCGTTGTCGAAGACGTACGCCATGACCGGGTGGCGCATCGGCTTCACGCTGGCGCCCGCGGAGGTGTGCTCGGCCATCATCAAGCTGCAATCCCATTCCACCTCCAACCCGACGTCGATCGCGCAGAAAGCGGCCATCGAGGCGCTGCTGGGAGACCAGGGCTCGGTCGGCGTGATGCTGGCCGAATACCGCCGGCGGAGGCAATCCGTGGTCGAACGGCTGCGCGCCATGCCCGGCGTGCGCTGCGCCGAGCCGCGGGGCGCCTTCTACGCCTATCCCAACATCCAGGCCGCTCTGGGGCGCAACGGCATCAGCACGCCGATGCAGTTCGCCGAAAAACTCCTGGAGACGGCGCATGTGGCGGTGGTGCCCGGCGAAGCGTTCGGCACCGAGCACCACGTGCGGATCTCCTATGCCACGTCGATGGAGAACCTCGAAAAGGGGCTGGGGCGGATCGAACAATTCCTGAGAGAAATGGTTTCCTGATCCGCCCCGCGCCGGCCCGCTGCTATTCTGGGTTTTGGCGGGCGAGGCGCCGCTGCGCATGGGCTGGAAGGCGACAATCATCGCGGTTTGCCTGGCGGGCGTGGCCGTTTCCTGCAGCCAGTCGCGGGACAGGCAGCCCGCATTGGGCGAAGCCTACGCCGGTCCGCTGGCTTTGCCGGTGCGGGAAGCTCTCGCGGCCCGGGCGGAAACCGTGGATACGCTGCATCACGGCGACCGTGTGGAACTGCTGGCCCGGAGGCGGGGGTTTTACCGGATCCGGACGGAGCGCGGCCGCGAGGGGTGGGTCGACGGCAAACACCTGCTGTCGGCCGCGCAGATGGAAGATCTGCGAAAACTGGCGGAGAGAGCTGCGGCGTCGCCGGCACAGGGAACCGCAACCGTGCCTGATGCATTGAATCTGCACACCGTGCCTCACCGTCAGGCGCCCAGTTTCCGGCAGATCCGCCCGCAAGAGCCCGTGGCCGTGATCGCCTACGCGCGCGTGGAGCGGCGGCCCTATCAGGCGGCGCCGCTTCTGGCAGGCAAGACAGGTCCGGCTGCTTCCGGGACGGCGCGGAAGAAGAAGCAGAAGATCCAGGCCGAGCCTCTCGCCAAGCCCGCTGTCCCCGGCTTGCCTCCCAATTGGCTCGAGCTGAGCCGGCCGCAGCGCCCGGAAGAAACGCCCCCGGCACAAGCGGCGCCGCCCGCTCCAAAAGACGAATGGGCGCTGGTTCGATGCAAAGACGGCGCCGCCGGGTGGGTGCTGGCGCGGATGCTGTTCATGGCGATTCCCGACGATGTGGCGCAATATGCCGAGCGGGCGCGGATCGCCGCCTTCTTCTCCATCGGCAGCACGAAGGCGAAAGACGGGGAGAAGCCGGTGTGGCTGTGGGCGGCGCAGTCGCAGCGCGATGCAGCCCACGATTTCGACTCCTTGCGGATCTTCGTCTGGAGCGCGAAACGGAACCGCTGGGAGACCTCGTTCATCGAGCGCGGGCTCAAGGGGTATCTGCCCATCGAATTGCTGAAGCCGGACGGCAAGGTCACCGGCTTCGAGGCTGTTTTCGAAGAAAAAGACGGCCGCACCCGAAAGAGACGCTACGACCTGCTCGCGGGAACCTACCGCGCCCGGGTGGCAAGCCGCGAGGAAGCGCCTCCGCCGCAATCCTGGCTGGCGCCGCAAGAGGAAAAGGCCTCAGACGCCGACACGGCGGACGCGCCGCAGAGTTGGACGGCCCGTCTGGGCGGGTGGCTGGAGGGATTGCGGACGCGCTTCAGCCGCTGAGATCCACGCGGTCCATGGCGAGAAACTCGCGCACGTGCGGGTGGTTGCACTGCTCAATCTCTTCCACGGGGCCGAAGTAGATGACCCGTCCTTCAAACAGCACCACCACGCGGTCGGCGACGCGCCGCATCAGGTCCAGATCGTGCGTCACCACGACGCTGGTCAGCCGCAGCGTGTCCTTGAGCCGCTGCATGAGGCTGGCCATCAGGTCCGACATCAGCGGATCGACCATCGTGGTGGGCTCGTCGTAGAGGATGCACTCCGGTTGGGCGGCCAGTGCGCGGGCGATAGCCACGGCGCGGCGGTGCCCGGTCGAAAGGTCGGAGGGATAATCGTTCTCGCGGTCCTCGAGCCCCACCATGCGCAGCAGGCCGCGCATGACGTCCATCTTGTTGCGCTCGTCGTAGTCTTCCCGCAGTTCGAGAGAAAAGAGCACGTTCTCGCCCACGGTCAGGGAGTCGAACAGGGCGCCGCTCTGGAAGACCATGGTCACTTTCCGGCGGATGGAGCGCAGCTCGGTCTCCGTCATGTCCGTGATGTCCTGATGCGCCACAATCACGCGGCCGCTGTCGGGCTTGAGAAACCCCATGATGTGGTTCAGGCTGACGCTCTTGCCCACGCCGCTGCGGCCGATGATGGCCAGCGTCTCGCCATCCCGGACATGAAAAGACACGTCGACCAAAACGGGCTCGTCGAACGTCTTATAGACGTGGCGAAACTCGATGTAGTGAGGGAACAGGTCGCTCAACGATTCCATTGTGCCCATTCTTCCGGGGTGTTGATGTTGGCGGCGAACCCCGCGTGCGGCGCCGGAAACGGGACCCAGCGGATCAGCGGGAGCAGGCCGTGAAGGGCCAGCTTGCCTTGGCGGATGTTCTGTTCGACAAGAGGCGCGAGCCGGGCATGGTAGGCGGCGCACAGCGGCTCCGTGCGGCCGCCGCCGCTCGTGGTGATGACGGCGTCGCAGGCGCAGCTTTCGGCCGTGTCGAGCAGGCTGCGCAACGAGGCAGCGTCCAGCCCCGGCATGTCGCAGGCGAGCAGAAGGCACCATTCCGCCTCTCCGGAGCGGAGGGCTGCGTCCAGCCCGCTCAGCGGACCGAGGCCCGGGAAGCGCTCTTCGAGGCAGGGGAAACCGAGATGGCCGTACCGCGAGGCGGAGCCGACCAGGAACGCGCGGCCGGCGGCTTCGGCGGCGATGCGGGCCACGCGGGCGGCCAGCGGCTCGCCGCCGAGCGGCAGCAGCGCCTTGTCCCGGCCCATGCGCCGGCTTCCGCCGCCAGCCAGGACAAAGGCCGCGCGGGTCATGAGAGAATTGTAGCAACGGCGGGCGCGGCCGCCGCCGGGCTGCGGTTTCCAAAAGAATGTGTTTGTGTTTGAAACATGCGGCTATATAATGTAAGAAACATAATGCTGGCGTTTTGTTTTGCCTGCGCAGGGGCTGCGGCCGCTTCGCCCGAGCCGGCCGAGGGGGAGCGTGTGCGCGCCGTGACGACGGTGCGCGCCGATCCGCGCACCGGCAGGCTGGTGCGCGTCACCGAGTTCCGCAGCCTGGGCGGGAAACGGTTGCCGGCAGCCCTGGCGGTGCGCCCTCTCATCGAGCAGACGGCGCGCAAGCATGCCGTGGACCCGGATCTGGTGGATGCCGTCATACGCGCCGAGAGCGGCTACAACCCCGCGGCGGTTTCCGTGAAAGGCGCCGCGGGGCTGATGCAGTTGATGCCCGCCACCGCGCGCGCGCTGGGCGCGCGCGACCGGTTCGATCCGGGGGAAAACCTCGAGGCGGGAGTGAAGCTGCTCAAGCAGCTCCAGCAGCGTTATGGCGACGACCGCCTGGCCTTGGCCGCCTACAACGCCGGCGAGGGCGCAGTGGCGAGATACAACGGCATCCCGCCGTACCGTGAGACCGTCGAGTATGTGAGGAAGATTGAGTCAGCCTACAGGCGGCCCCGCGCCGCCGGCGCGGACGAAGGCAGCCGGGGCCGGCGGCAGGAGGAGCCGGTTCGGAGCCTGCTGGTGGAAACCGATGCGGACGGCAGAGTGTATCTGCGCACGCGTTAGGAGGCAGCGCTGAGAGCAACACATCCAGCCCTGGCGCTGGCGTTGGCGGCGGCAGCGGCGGCGTGCCTGGCGGAGGCCCAGACCGCTCCGGCGGCTTCCTTCGCCGAATTGCGTTCCGTGCGCGCCTGGAGCGCGGCGGACTCAACGCGGGTCGTGGTGGAGCTGAGCCGCGAAACGAAGTGGAAGTACGGCCGGCTGTCGAAGCCCGAACGGCTGTTCGTGGATTTCCTGGAGACACACCCGCGCCTGGGGCCGCGGCGGCTGTTCGTGACCGATATCGGAGATGCGTTGGTCCAGCGCGCCCGCGTGGCGCAGAAGGACCCCACGACGACCCGGCTGGTGCTGGATCTGAACGCGGAAGCGGACTATGAGCTGTCTCATCTGACCAACCCGGAGCGGCTCGTCATCGAAGTCCGCGCCAAGGGCGCCAAGCGCAAGCAGACGGAGATCTCGCAGACGGAGAAGGCGGCGCCGCCGGTTGAGAGCGCTCCGCCAGCGGCGCCGCCGCGCAGGCCGCCGGAACAGCCCAGGCCCGAAGCCGGGCCCCGCGCGGGGCCGGAGGAATTGGCGAAAGCCGCGCCTGAACCGCGCTCCCCTGCCAAGCCTGCCGTGGCGGAACGCGCCAGCCCGCCGGCGGCAGAGAAGCCGGGGGCAAGACCCGCAGCAGGTCCGGAAGGCCGGCCGGAATCGGCGAGGCGGCCGGAGCCGGCTGCCACGCCGGCAGCCCCGCGCGAAGAGGCGAAAGAGAAGCCGCCCGCCAACGTGCCGGCCGCTCCGCCCAAACGTGCCGACCTTGCGGCGGACGCGGCTACGGCGCCCTCCGGCGCTGCTCCCTTGCAGCCTGCGCGTCCCGCCAGGGACGGCACCCGTTCGCTGACTCGCGCGTTGGGACTTCGAATCGGGCGCGTGGTGCTGGATCCCGGCCATGGCGGGCATGACGAGGGAACACGAGGCCCCGGCGGCCTGCTGGAAAAGGAGCTGGTGCTGGACGTCGCGCTGCGGCTCGGGGCGTTGATCGAGGAACGGCTCGGCGGCGAAATCGTCTACACGCGGCAAAGCGACGTTTTCGTGCCGCTCGAGGAGCGCACCGCCATCGCCAACGAGCAGCGCGCCGACCTGTTCCTCTCCATCCACGCCAATTCCTCGCCGATCAAGCGGGTCTCCGGCGCCGAGGTTTTCTACCTGAACTTCACGACGTCGAAGGAAGCTCTGGATCTGGCCGCCAGGGAAAACGCGGGCCACGGCAAGTCGATCTTCGAGCTGAGGGAGCTGATCCAGAAAATCGCATTGAAGGACAAGCTGGACGAATCGCGGGAATTCGCCGGATTCGTACAGCGGGAACTCTCGCGCGAGTGGAAGCGTTTGAACGTGACATCGCGCGACAGGGGCGTAAAGAAGGCGCCTTTCGTCGTGCTGATCGGCGCATCGATGCCCTCGGTGCTGGCCGAGATCGGCTTCCTCAGCAATCCACGCGATGAAGAGATGCTGAAGAAGAGCGAATTCCGCGGCCGGCTGGCCGAGGCGCTGTACCGGGGAGTGGAGCGGTACGCGCAGAGCCTGGGGCAAACGCAAGCGTTGCGGGCGGCCACGCCCGCGGCAACCGTTCAGGCTCAGTCGATGCGCTGAACCGCGGAGGCGGCTCTGTAGACGACGCGGTTGCGCCCTGTCCGCTTGGCCTCGTAGAGCGCGTCGTCGGCGGCCCGGATCAGTTCCATTGAGGAGGCGCGAACGCCCGGCTCCATGCTGGTGGCTCCGGCGCTGATCGTCATCGCCACGGAGTGGCCTTCGATCTCGAAAGGCGAGGAAGCCACAGCGAGCCGGAGACGTTCGGCTTGCCGGACCAGGTCGTGCTCGCCGCAGCCGGGAGTGAGGATCAGGAACTCCTCGCCGCCGTAGCGGCCGAAGCTGTCATAAGAGCGGACGGCGGCCTGCACGCGGCGGGAGAATGCCCGCAAGGCGAGATCTCCGAACTGATGGCCGCGGGTGTCGTTGAGCTGCTTGAAGTGGTCCAGGTCCAGCAGCAGGATTCCGAGGGGCGTCGAGTCGCGCCGGGCGCGGTCCAGTTCGCGTTCCAGCGCCTCAAGGATGGAGGCGCGGTTCCAGATGCCCGTCAAGGGGTCGCGCATGGCCTGTTCGCGGAGCCTCGCCTGGGCGCTCATCAGCTCGGCCTGCAATTCGATAATCCGGCGTCCCGCCCGGAGGCGCACTTCGAGCTCGTGCTTGTCGAATGGCTTGACGATATAGTCGTCGGCGCCGGCATTGAGACCTTCCACGATGTCCTCGCGAAGCCCCCGCGAGGTGAGCAGAATCACATACACGTAAGGCGGCGCCTGACGCTCCCGCAAGCGGCGGCAAATGGCGAGTCCGGAAAGTCCAGGCATCATCCAGTCGAGGATGGCGATGGGGGGAGGATCGGCGGAGGACAGGATGTCCCACGCCTGGTCGCCGTCGGCGGCGCTCACCGGTTCGTAGCCCCAACTGGAGATGGACGCTTCCAGCAGGCGGCGCATCACGAGGCTGTCGTCAGCGACGAGGACTTTCACTGGCGTACCCGCGGCTCAGGCAATCATCATAACAGCCTTGCAAACTCTGACGGAAGGTCCCGAAACGGGTTACGCTGGAGACAGAGGCGGCCGGGGGCCGGCCTGCGCACGGCTCAGGGCATCGGGATGATTCAGAATCCATTTCAGAACATCGAGCTTCGCGTCCGGCAGAAGAGGTTTGAAAGCTGGGACGAGTTTCTCCGCGAGGCGCCCGAATATTCGGTGGCGCTGGAGGTGCTCGACGACGTGCCGGGGCACCGCGGCCATTACGTCAACTTCGACCACCACGCCGGCGTCGTCCGGGAAGCCACCATGAGCGCGGCGATGCAAGCCTACATCGCCGTGAGACAGGGCCATCTGATGCAGCGCTGGCTGCAGAAGCGGCGTCCCGTTCCCGTCTATGTGTGGAACGCGGATCAGGACGTCTGCCTCGCGGCGTTCGTGCTGGAGTATCACACGATGCTCGAGCGCGCCGAGGGCATGCCCATGCTGCGGTGGATCGTCCAGTACAACAACAAGCTGGACGTCTGCGGCGGGCTGTACCCGGTCAACCTCGAGGATCTGGTGAAGAACCATTTCACCTGGGTGTTCGAGCCGTACCGCCAGCAGAGGATCCATGGCAAGGTGCAAGGAGACGAGGCGCTGGTGACCACCACCATCCGTCTGGTGTGCGACCGCCTGCTGGCCCTGCTGAACGGCGAAGCGGGCATTGCGCCCATCTCCGCCCGCCCCGACATCCTGTACCAATCGCCATACAACTACGTCATCGCCGATGAAAAAGGCGACCCGCTGGCGCGGCTGGTGCTCGCCTCGGCCGGATACACGAACCTGATCAGCCTCATTTGCAGGCGCGCGAGCGGCCGGTACACCTACAGCATCATCCGCGGTTCCCCGTACGACGAGGACATCTTTGATATCCCGCGCCTGATCGAGGCGTTTCAGGCCGCCGAGGATCAGCCCCGCGAAAAGATCTGGGGCGGCTCGAACCTGGCGGCCGGCTCCGACAGCGTGCTCGGCAGCAGCCTGCACTGGACCCAAATTCGGGAGATTGCCGACCATGTGGTGGGGGAGGCGCACCGCCGGACCTCGACGCCGCCGTTGCAATATGAAGCCCGCTTCGAGCACGCGCCCGTGGTTCTGCTCGCGGTGAGCCCGGAAACCGAGATGCAATTGCGCCCGCTGCTGGCGCAATGCGGGGCGCGGATCCACTCCGTCAGTTCCTGCCAGCAAGCGAAGGCGTCGCTGGCGTTGAACCCGGACATCGACGCGATCTTCACCAACCTGTGTTTCAGCGACGGCTCCTTCGCCGATCTGGCCCGTCAGACGGCCGGCGGCGCCAGGACCGTGCCCGCCGTCGCCTGCGTGGAGGCGCTGGATGGCGGTTGCATGGACGTGCTGGAGACAGGCGCATTCACGGTGCTGGCGCCGCCGTTCACGCTGGAGCAGATGCACTGGGTGCTTGGCGAGTGCATGAAGATGCACGCCGCCGCGCCGGCGTCCTGATTCTCAGCCGGGGGCCAGGCGCGCCAACTCCGCGGCGTGGCGGCGGATGCGGTGGATGGCTTCCGCGATCCCGTCCATGTCGGACCGCGGCCCCAGCAGCATGTTCTGCGTCAGCCAGACGGCTTGCGAGCAGAGACGGTCATTGGCAGGGCAGGCGGTTCTTTCCGGCCATTCTTTCAGCATCTTTTCCGGGAAAATTCTCCGGTATCCGCGCGAATTCAGCGTGTTTTTCAGAAATGCCTGCGTATTCAGCGGCGAGTAACCGCCGGCGGCGGGGATCCCCTCCGCGCGCAAGGCTTTCAGGAACATTTCGCGGGAAAGCCCGGAGAATTCCGCCGATTCATAGCGGAACATATAGAGGTGATAGGCGTTGAGCGTGCAGCCAGGATATTGGCGCGCGGGGCGGATTCCCGGGATTTTTTCCAGCAGCGGCGTCAGATACGCTCCGTTGGCTGCGCGCGTGCGGACCTGTGCGCCGAGGCGGTTCATCTGCTCGAGCAGCAGCGCCGCCTGAAACTCGGTCAGGCGGAGGTTGTGCCCGGTGGAGGCGTACGTGAAGTTCGTGCCGATGGCTTTCAGCCCGCTGCCATTGTTGTGGAAGGCGTAGGCGCGTTCATACAGGGCTTCGTCATCGGTCAACACGGCGCCGCCCTCGCCGGAATTGAGGTTCTTGGAAGCCTGGAAACTGAAGCACCCGGCGGCGCCCCAGGTGCCGGCTTTGCGGCCCCTCCATTCCGCCATATGGGCCTGGCAGGCATCCTCGATCACCGGGATGCCTCGCCGGCGGGCCGTCTCCAGGATCCGGTCGAGGTCGCACACATTGCCGCCGAGGTGGACGGGCATGATGGCGCGGGTGCGCTCTGTGACCGCCGCTTCCAACTTCCCAGCGTCCATCTGGAAGGTCTCCGGGTCGGTGTCCACAAAGACCGGCAGGGCAAACTGCCGCAGGACAACGTTGACCGTGGCGATGAACGTGTAAGGCGGAAGGATCACTTCATCGCCGGGCTGGACGTCAAGAGCGTTGAGACACACGAACAGGGCCGACGTGCCGTTGCACGTGGCCAGGCAGCGGCGGGCGCCGGCAGCCTGCGCGTAAGCTTCCTCAAAGCGCCGCACATGATCGCCGTTGCCGCGGTACCACTTGCCTGAGCGCAGCGTGCGCAGCAGCGCCTGCTCTTCCGGCTCGCCGAAGACCGGCCAGGAAGGAAATGCGTTCTGGCGCACGGGCGCGCCACCCAGCAGAGCCGGCTTGTCGCCCAGCCGCAGGGAGGCCAGCAGCGGAGGCGCCGCCAGAACGGCGCGGCGGGTGGGTTCGCGTTTCATGGCCCCATTCTACTGCCCGCGGGCCGCCGGTTCAGCCTCCAGCATGGCGGGAGACGGGACGATGCGCGGCAGCGATTCCGGCGGCTGATCGATGCGGAACGGGCGCGCCTCCGCCTCGCAATCAGGCAAGGGCGCCCCCGCATAATAGGCGAGGCCGTAGCGCCAGCTCCGGTGGAGCCGTTCGATGCAGACCCGCTGGCGGCGCGGTTCCGCCTTGCGCCACAAGCCGCGCGCGGACACGATCTGGTCAAGCACGGGCGCCGCGCTGAGCTGGATGAAGACGAACGCCGCCGCCGCCACGCCTGCCGCCGCCCCGGCCGCTGCGGCGCGATGCCCGCGCGCATCCAGCCACCACACTCCCAGCGCCACGGGCAGCAGAACGGCGAAATACTCCCACGCCGCCCCTTCCATGCGGGCGTTGGTGATGCCGTACAGCAGCGCTTCGGGCAGCAGGGCGGCAGCGGCGGGGCTGAATCCGGCCAGCATCACCGTCCAGAAAAAAGCGCGCCCGGCGCGCGGCGCCCCGGCCAGGCCGGCCGCCAGCAGGATGCAAGCCGACGGCCATAAAGGCAGCATATATCCTGGCAATTTATTGCGTGAAAGCGAGAAAAACACAAATCCGAATACAAAAACGGCCAGAGGAATTCTCAGCCGGACGTCCTCCCATTGCCTTCGCCCTGCAGTGATCAGCGCGGGAATCCAGGGGAACAAACCTCCGATGAAAACCGGAAAATAGAACCAGAATGGCTGCACGTGCTGCAGCTCATCGCTCGAAAACCGGGACAAGTGGTGGCGCAGGAAGAATTCTTCGAGAAACGGCTGCCCGTGCACCCACGCCATGGCGGCGTACCACGGCGCGGCCAAGATGAGGAAGAGCGCGGCCGGCCCCGCCCAGGCGCGCCAGGCGCTTCTCAAAAACCAGAGCACCGGCAGGAACAGCACCAGCGGCACCAGCCCCTTGGCCAGCACTGCCGCCGCCAGGCAGGCCGCCGCGCCGTAGCGCGCCGCCGGCGCGGGCGCCTGGAGCGACAGCCACGCAAGCAGGACCGCCAACTGGAAGAAGACAGCCAGAGGCAAGTCGGTCACGGCGATCTTGCTGTAGGCGACCCAGCCCGCCGTGGTCGCATTCACCAGGGCCGCCAGCCAGGCGGCGCGCTCGTCGAGCAGCCGGCGCAGCAGAAGCCATTGCAGCAGCAGAAACGCGGCCGACAACAGCGCCACCGGCAGTCGGGGGGCCAGATCCGGGCCGAGGCCCAGCCGGAAGGCCGCAGCGGTCATCCAATACAGCAGCGGCGGTTTTTCAAACCAGGGTTCGCCCCACAGCCGGGGGGTGAGCCAGTCGCCGCTGCGCGCCATTTCGCGGCCGATGAAGGCGTACCGCGGCTCATCCGGCCCCAGCAAGCCGACGTCAGCCAGGCCGGAAAGGTAGAAGCCGCCTGCCAGCAGAAAAAACGCGGCGGGCAGCCAGCGGCGCAGACCGGACGAGCGGGGCTGGAACACCCACCAGTATAATGGCCGCGATGCGACAGCGATTCCTCGCCGCCGCCTTGCTTGGGCTGGCGTCCCCGCTTCTGGCCGACGTTTCGCAGTGCGCCTGCGACCCGGCCGATCCCGCGTCCTTGCGGGCGCGCAACTGTTCCCTTTGCGTGGAGGCGGAGAAGCAGCCGCAGGGCGCGGAGTTGTTCCTGCTGAAAGACATCAACCCGCGCAAGCCGAACCGCTGGCTTGCCCTGCCCCGGATGCACGCCCCCGGCGCCCACGAGTTGCGCGATTACCCGAAACCGGTGCGGGACAAATTGTGGCGCTTCGCCGTGCAGGCGGCGCGCGAGAAGTTCGGGGAAGACTGGGGCATTGCTTACAACGGCTCGCAGGTGCGCACCCAATGCCACATGCACCTCCACATCGGGCGCTTTGCGCGCGCAGCCGAAAACAGCCGCTTCGTCTTTGTCCGCCGCGTGGAAGACATCCCCGCGCCCGAGGAAGGGGGACTGTGGGTGCACCCCGTGCCGGGAGGCTTCCACGTCCACCTGGGGGAACAGATCACGGAGACAGCGCTGGTGCGGTGAACCGGGGCCCCGCCCCGCCCAGCCGGTGTTACTCTGGAATCAAAATCCACGGAATCACCAGGGTGAGATGAGAATTCTGGTCATCGAAGACGAAGAGCGCATCGCCGACTTCATCCAGCGCGGGCTCGAGGGCGCCGGCTACCAGGTGGACACGGCAGCCGACGGGCAGGGCGGCTTGCAGAAGATGCACGAGCTCGACTACGACCTGCTGATTCTCGATCTGATGCTGCCGGACATGGACGGGCTGACCGTGCTCGAGAAAACCCGCAACCGCAAAGTGAGCCCGCCCGTGCTGATCCTGAGCGCCCGCAGCGAGGTGGAAGACCGCGTGCGCGGGCTGGAACTGGGCGCGGACGATTATCTGGTCAAGCCGTTCGCGTTCGAGGAGCTGCTGGCGCGCGTGAAAGCCCTCTTGCGCCGGGGACAGCCGGTTCCGGAGCGCCTGGTCGCCGGCGATCTGGTGGTGGATTGCCTGCGGCGGAAGGTGACGCGCGCGGGCAAGCCCATCGACTTGGCGCCGAAAGAGTTCAGCATTCTCGAGTATCTGGTCCGCAACCAGGGCAAGGCGCTGACGCGCACGATGATCGTTGAGCATGTCTGGGACATGGAATACGACGGGTTGACCAACATCGTCGATGTTTACATCCGCCATCTGAGGGCCAAGATCGACGATCCGTTCCCCGTAAGAATGATCCGGACGGTCCGCGGCAAGGGCTACATGCTGGAGACGGCGGACACAGCGGCCTCGCAGGGCGGCGCTTCCGGCTGAGGAAGGGGGCCGGCGGAAGCGCCGGAGCGACATGGCGCCAGACTCAGCGGCAAGCAGGATCCGGCGGGCCGGCCGGCCGGCGCCGGGGCTGCGCACGCGGCTCACCCTGAGTTATGTCCTGCTGTTCGCCATTGTGATGGCGTCCATCGGATTCACGTTCCATCAGGCGCTGGTGGTGATCTCGCATCAGCAGGCCGAGCGCCTGCTCGATGGAGAGTGGGCGGCGTTGAAAGGGTTTCTTCGCAGCCGCGACGCGGAGCTCGTGTGGACCTACGACCCGGAACACCCGGAAGAGTCTTTCACTGTGGAGCGGCTCCGCCGCGTGTTCATGCTCGCCACTGCGGAAGGCGAGATCGTGGAGATCTCGAACGGGTACCTTTCGATCGGGCGCGAATCGGAGGAGACGATCCGCGAGGTTCTCCGCGCGGGGCGGACGGTCACGGCCAAGCGGCGCGACGCCCGGGGCGACACGTATCTCGTGCGCATGGGGCCCTACGGAGGGGCGGGCAAAACGTATTTCGCCGCAATCGGGCTGCGCGCGAGCGATACGGAGCGCATCCCCTCGCGGATGCTGGCCGTCTACGCGGTCAGCATGCCGGTGATGCTGATTGCGATCGGCATCCTGGGCTGGTATGCGGCGGGCAGGGCGCTGTCGCCGCTGCAGCGCGTGGTGGCGGCGGCGCAGACGGTTTCCGCCGGCAATCTCAGCCTGCGCATCGACCCGCTTGGCACGGGCGACGAACTGGACGAGCTGATCGGGACTTTCAACAGCATGATGGAGCGGCTGGAAGCGAACTTTGACCAGATGAAGCGTTTTTCGATGGACGCCTCCCATGAACTGCGCACGCCGCTGACCGCCATCCGGGGACAGCTCGAGGTAGCGCAATTGACGGCGAAGACCACGGAGGATTTCCGGCGCGCCATCGCCACGGCGCTGGAAGACGTCGAGCGGCTGGGCCGCATCGTGCAATCGCTGCTCCAGTTGGCGCAGGCCGAGGCGGGCCAAATCCGCCTGAACTGCGAGCCCGAGCTGCTGGCGGAAGTGGCCGCGCGGCAAATGGCGCGCTTCCGGCCGCTGGCGGATGCGAAGGGGCTCCGGCTCGCGCTGGAAGCCGGCGATGGCTGCATGGCGATGGTGGACCGGCTGCAGTTGGAGCGACTGATGGACAATCTGCTCTCGAACGCCGTGAAGTACACCCAGCAGGGAGGCAGCGTCACGGTGCGCGTGAGGAACGAAGCAGAGGAAGCTGTCATCGAGGTCGCCGACACGGGCCCAGGCATTGCGCCGCAACATCTGCCGCATATCTTTGACAAGTTCTACCGCGTGCGCGAGGGCGAGAAGACGGCAGGGCGCGGCGTGGGACTCGGCCTGGCGTTTGTGGAATGGATCGCCCGGGCCCACGGCGGGCGCGTCAGCGTGGAAAGCGAGCCTGGCAAGGGGTCCACGTTCCGCGTGCATCTGCCGGCGCGCGCCGCCCGCGCAGGACAGGCGCAACAGAGCTAAACACGCTTGAGCCGCCAGCCGGCTGGTATGCTGACAGGCGGAAGACCACCCCCAGCGGGAGGATTGGGCGCTCATGTTGGACAGACGAACCTTCCTGGGCCTTGCAGCGGCCGCCGCGGCCGCGCAGGAGCCGCCCGGAGTGAATTACGACGAGTCGAAAGTCCCTGCCTATTCGCTTCCGGATGTCTTGCGTTTCTCCTCCGGCGCGCCGGTGAACAGCCGCGGCGGCTGGAGGAAAAGGCGGCTGGAAATCCTCAGGCTTTTCGAGCGCGAAATTTACGGCCGGACCGTGGCGCAGAAGCCGAACGGCCTGCGCTTCGAGATCCTGTCGGACACCGAGCCTGCTCTCGGCGGCGCAGTGCTGCGCAAGCAGGTGCGCATTCATTTTTCTTCAGGCCCGCAGGCGCCCAAGATGGATTTACTCCTTTATTTTCCGCGCGAAAGCCGCGGAAAATCGCCTGTATTTCTCGGGTTGAATTTCAACGGGAACCAGGCCGTGCGGCGCGATCCGGCCGTGCCGCTGAATCCCAACTGGATCCGGAACAACGAGCCGGCGGGCATCGTGAACAACCGCGCCACCGAAGCCTCCCGCGGCGCCAACACCTCGCGCTGGGCGGTGGAACGGATCACAGAGGCCGGTTTCGCGCTGGCCACCGCCTGCTACGCCGACCTGGCGCCCGACAATGCCCGGGACGCCTTCCGGCAGGGCGTCATCCCGCTCTTCTACCGCGCGGGACAGCAGGCGCCGGAGCCGGATGAATGGGGCACGATCGGCGCCTGGGCGTGGGGTCTGAGCCGCGCTCTGGATTATCTGGAGCAGGAGCCCATGGCGGACGCCCGCCGCGTGGCGGTGATGGGCCACTCCCGGCTGGGCAAGACCGCGCTGTGGGCGGGAGCGCAGGACGAGCGCTTCGCGCTGGTGATCGCCAACAACTCCGGCTGCATGGGCGCGGCATTGAGCCGCAGGCGTTACGGGGAAACCATCGCCAACATCACGAAGCTGGCACCTTATTGGTTCTGCCGCAATTTCCTGAAATATGCTGATCGCGAGGATGATTTGCCGGTGGACCAGCACATGCTCATCGCCCTCTGCGCCCCCCGGCCCGTTTATGTCGCCAGCGCAGAGCAGGACCGCTGGGCGGACCCGCGCGGCGAGTTCCTCTCCCTCGTGCATGCCGATCCCGTTTACCGGCTGCTCGGCACGGAAGGTTTCCCCGCGAAAGAGATGCCGCCGTTGCACCAGCCCGTCATGGGCAGGCTCGGCTACCACATCCGGGCCGGGGCCCACGATGTCACCGACTACGACTGGGAGCAATACATTGCATTTGCCAGCCGCCATTTTGGCATGAAACGCTCATGATATTCTCTTTTCACACAGGATCATGCAAAGCGATTTATTGCCTTGTTTGTCTGATTTTCCAATGTGTTTATGGAGACATATCTTGAAAATGGCGGCGCTTGCCGGGCTGTTTCTGGTGCTATTGGGGATTGCTGCATGGGTGGCGGGACAGGCGAGGTGGCGCTCTTTTTCCGCGGAGTGGCAAGCGCGGATGCATGTGTCGGCGCCGGCGCCTCAGGCCTCCCGCGCAAGCGAGGAATCGCTGCCGCTGCCCGTACAGCGCTACCTGCGCCGCGTGTACCTCAACGGGCCCGTGCCGGCCGGCATCGTCCGCATCCGGCAGGAAGGCATGTTCAACGTGAGCGAGCAGGGCGAGCGTTGGGTCCCGTTCACGGCAGAGCAAGTCTCCTCGCTCGGCGAACCCGCCTTCGATTGGGACGCGCGCGTGCGGATGGCGCCTGGCGTCACGGTCTTCGTCCGGGATGCCTATGCCGGCGGAGAGGGCCTGACGGAAGCCCGCGTTTTCGGCCTCTGGCCGGTGGCCCGCGCGAGCGGCGCAGGCGCCATCGCGGAGGGGCAGCTCCTCCGTTTCCTCGCCGAAGCTCCGTGGTATCCCATGGTGCTGCAGGCGGGCGGGCGGGTGGCCTGGAGCGAAGTGGACTACAGGTCCGCCCGCGCCACGCTGCGGCACGGGGCGCTGCAAGCTTCCCTGTTGTTCACGTTCGCGGAAGATGATTCGGTGATGGCGGTGCGCGCCGAGGCGCGCGGGCGCATGAGCGGCGGGCGGCTGCTGCCGACGCCTTGGCTGGGGCGGTTCTGGAACTATTCATTCCGCAATGGCGTCCGGATTCCGCTGGAAGGGGAAGTGTCCTGGATCCTGCCCTCCGGCCCGCAACCGTATTGGCGGGGAAAGATCACGGAAATCCGGTACGAGCTGCAGCGGTAACGGCATCAGCGCGGGCGCAGGCGCGGCCAGGCGATTTCCACGCCCTGGCGCATCAGCTCCTCCTGAAACTCCTTGCGCAGGCTTTCCGTGTTCCGCACCTGCCGGGGTTGCAGGCGCCGCCGCACGCAATGGGCCGCCAAAGCGCCGGCGCTCTCCCCGATGTTCCACTCCACGGGATGAAGCCGGTAGCAGCCGTTGGTGATGTGGGTGACGCCGAGGTTCTTGCAGCCCGGCAGAAGGTTCTCCACCCGCTTCGGGATCAACGCTCCCAGAGGAATCTGGAACGGGAGGCTGCTGACGTCGATGTAGTTGTCGCCTCCGCTGGAAGGATGCAAGTCAATCCGGTAGCTGCCGACGCCGACGGAATCCGGAAACGCCTCGGCAGAGACCTCGTCCGGGAGCTTGCCTGCGAGCTTCATGCGGGCCTCCGTGCCGACGTGATGTTCGAGCACGGTGAACTCCGCCTGGATGCGCCGCGACTCGCGGACATAAGGGCACATGGCCAGACCGTCGGCCGTGCCCGTGATGTCCGGGCGCAGATGCAGCCCCTTCCAGCCGGCGCCGCCGTCCGGGCGCGGCGCTTCCGTTTGCAGCCAGTACAGCAGCGAAAGGCTGAGCTGGCGGCCGCGCCGGAGATGGCGCGCGGCTTCCTCCGGCGCGACATCGTAAAGGTTGCCGAGCCAATAGTCGTTTTGCGGCCAGTTGACCAGTGTGACATCGGTGGAACAGAAGCCGGGCTCGTAAATGTCCTTGCGGAGGATGCGGCGGTAGAGCCAGAGATTCAGCCCGGGTTCTTTGGCCTGAAGCGTGGGGTCGAAAAAGACGCGGCGGGGCTGGAGCGTGACAGGATCCGACATGGCCCAGCTCAGGAGCTTGCCGGGCCACGGCGGGCGCATTTCCGGAATGTAGTCGCGCCAGAAGGCGTACTCTTCCGGACGGTCGATCGTGTGGTCCGCGTCCGGATCGTAACCGAGGGCGAAGCAGACGGTGAAGGCCTGATGGTTGTGCGGCTGCGGCCGTTCCGGGGCGTGCAGTTCGCCGGTCTGCGCGCGGGATTCGGCGCCGGTCACGAATTCGGTGCGAGTCATGGGCAGCAGTTCGCCGGTTTCCGTCGCGTCGATGAAAAAAGGCGCACGGACAATGCGAGCGGCGCCGGAGTCGTCGCGGAACTCGACGGCTTCCACCCGGTCCCCCTCCGTGCCGGCCCGGAGCGCCTTGGCGCGCGTGAACAGCGCCAGGCGCCCGGAGGCGAGGTGCTTCTGGAGCATCGCGTGGAGAACGGCCAGCGCCACGCGGGGCTCGTGCGTGAGGGCGGAGACCGAGCCGCCGCCCGGATTCAGCCGCGCGTCGCCGCGGTGCGCCGGCAGCAGCGGGTAGTGATCGCGGTAGTATGTCCGGATCCCGTTGCGAAAAGCCCGGTAAGAAGCGGTGCAGCCGAACATCTCGATCCAGGGGTGCTCGTCGGGCGGCACGGCCTGCGCGGTGAGCTGGCCGCCGATCCAGTGCGTCTCTTCGGTGATCACCACGCGAAGCCCGGCGCGACAGGCAGCCAGGGCGGCGGCGCAGCCGCCCGTGCCGCCGCCGATGACGGCCACATCGGCGGCGATCTCCCGCCCGGAAGCCCAGGCGGGCGCTGAAACAACAGGAATGGCAGAGATTGTTTGAACGAAGGAACGGCGGGTGAGCTTCATCGGGGATCGACCCTAAGCTATCATGGGCATGGGTCCGCGATGCGGGCCCCCTACATGGCGGTTGTCACCGTATCCGGGCAGGCTGGATGCAGAACGCGCGAGGTGGCGCGACTGGCGGCGCAGCGGCTGGGCTTCACGCACTTGAGCGCCGAGAGGCTGGATGCGCTGATGGCGGAGGAATTCGGGCCTGTGGTGGAACGCGCCAGCCGCGCCTGGCCCGACATGGCCGCATCCATTCTCCTGCGCCTGGCGACCACCGAGCACCTGGTGGTCGGCCTCGACGGAGCGGAAGAGCTCTTTCGCGGCTTCCCTGCCCTGCTGCGCGTCCGCGTGGTGGCGCCGGCGGCGCGGCGCACGGGCAACGTGATGCTGGACGACGGGCTGAACCGGGCCGGAGCGCGGCAAGCCCTCGCCGCGCGGGACCGGGAAGCAGCCCGGACAAGAAAAGCGCGGTTCGGACGCGCCACCGCGGCAGCCGAAGCGTTCGATCTGGTGGTGAACGCGGCCTCGCTGGACGCCTCGCACATGGCCGAGCTGATTGCGGTGGCAGTGATGCAGAAGAAGCTGATCGAACACGGTTTTCTATCGCCGGCGGCGGAAGCGCAGTTGCAGTTCCAGATCCGGCTGAGGCTGGCGCGGCTCGGCATTCATCCGCGCGGGCGCGCTTCGCTGGCCAAGCCCCAGTTCGGCCACCCTTCGGAAGAGATCTTCGCCAACCTGCTCGATTTCTACCGGATCCCGTGGGAGTACGAGCCGCGTTCGTTTCCCATCGCCTGGGACGAGCACGGCAATGTGATCGAGTCCTTCACTCCCGATTTCTACTTGCCCGAATCAAACCTTTACGTGGAACTCACCACGATGAAACAGTCGCTGGTCACAAAGAAAAACCGGAAGATCCGCCTGCTGCGGGAGATTTACCCGCACATCAACATCCAGGTTTTTTACCAGAAGGACATCATGGATCTGGTCATGAAATACGGGCTGGCGCCGCAGGCGCAGCCGCAGCCATGAGCGAAAGATGAAAGTCCCCGCCCTACCCGTCATCGACCGCGTGCTGTTCACCGAGGAGCAGGTGCAGCAGCGGATCCGCGAAGTGGCAGCCGAGATCTCTTCGCGCTACAACGACGGGAACCTGAAGATGATCGGGGTGCTGAAGGGTTCGGTCTTCTTCCTCACTGCGCTGGCCCGCGAGCTGACCATCCCGGTGAAGATCGACTTCCTGTCGATCTCGCCGTTCTCGAACCACACGAAAGCGCCGGGCGTCGTCCGGATCGCCAAGGATCTCGACGAGCCCGTCGAGGGCGAAGACGTCCTGCTGGTCGAAGACATCGTGGACACGGGCTTCACCGCGCGCTACCTGCTGCAGACGATCGCCGGGCGGGAGCCGAATTCGATCGCGCTGTGCACGATGCTCGACCGCCCGGCGCGGCGCATCGTGCCGCTCAAGATCGACTTCAAGTGTTTTGAGATCCCCGACCGGTTCGTCATCGGCTGCGGGCTGGACTACAAGCAGCTCTACCGCAACCTGAACTTCCTCGCCGTGCTGAAGCCCGATTGACGCGGCTCAGCCGTCCCGCCGCAGCACGAAATCCTCTTCGAACAATTCATATTCGGTCCTCTTCATGCCGCACCGCAGATACGTCTGCTGCGCGCGCTGGTTGGACCTCTCCACATAGAGCCGCAGCCCGCAGACGCCGGCGTCCGCCTTGGCCAGCGAGCGGACATGGCCGTACAGCGCGCGGAAGACGCCCTGCCCGCGGTGCTCCGGCGCCACCCACACGCTCTGGATCCACCAGAAGACGCCGTTGCGCCAGTCCGACCACTCGTACGTGATCATGAGCTGCCCGGCGCGGCGGCCGGCGCGCTCGGCGATGTAGTAGCGGCCGCGGGAGGGGTTTTCGAACAACGCATGGACGCCGGCGCGCAGCCGGTCCAGGTCGAGCGAGAGATGCTCCGTTTCCAGCGCCATCTCTGCGTTGCCGCGAACCAGGAACTCGGCGTCCTCCGGGCCGGCGTCGCGAACGACAATTTCTTCCTGCATCTGTTTCAAACAACCCTTTTCAGTTTTGTCACGCGGCCGGCTTCCACCCACTCGACCACGAAGATGTTGCCTTCCTTGTCGAAGCAGGCCGAGTGCGGGCAGATGAAGCGCCCCGCGGGGAAGCGCTCGCGCGGCTGCTTGCGCAGCTCCCCCCACGTGCCGGAAGGATCCTCGCCGAGATGCGCGAGCAGGCGGTCGGCGCCGTCGAGCAGCGTCACGCGCGCCTCCAGATCCGGCACGAGGAGCGTTGAGCCGCGGTGGTCGAAGTGGCACGGCAGCTTCACCGCCCCCTCGGCGGCGAAGCCAAGGTGCCTGCCGTCCAGCGAGAAGTACTGCAGCCGGCGGTTGGTGCGGTCGGCCACCAGCACGCGCTCCTGGCCGGAGCGGCGGTCGATGGCGATGCCATGCGGGCAGTCCAGCTTGCCTGGCTCCTTGCCTTTGCCGCCGAAGGTGAATTTCCAGCGGCCCTGCGCGTCGTAGACGTTGATGAACGACGAGCCGTAGCCGTCGCCGACATAGATGTCGCCGGTGGAGGCGATGGCAAGGTTTGTCGGGCTGTAGCGCGGGCGCTTGCCATCCGCCGAGGGCTGGTAAGCAGGCGACTCCTCCGGGTAGCCGAGCTCCCAGACGCGCTCCCCTCGCAATGAGTATTTCGCCACCAAGGCGCGGCGGGTGTCGCAGAAGTACAGGAATTCGTCCGCGCCTTCACGCCGGATGGCGAGGCCGTGCGCGCCGCCCTTGAACTCGGCGCCCCAGCTCCGCACGAAGCGGCCGCGCGGGTCGAACACGACGACGGTGTCATCGCTCTGCGAGGCCGCATTCACGGTGTGGTGGATGTAGACGAATCCTTGCGAATCGATGCACACGCCGTGGGTGTTGCCGTAGGCGATGCGCGCGGGCAGCTCGCCCCAGTCGTGGCGGACTTCAAAAAGCCATTCGCCCGCGCCGGTCATTGGCGTTCGCGAGCCGGATTTGTCGTCGGTCCAGGCGGCGGGCGCGGCGGCCAGCGCGGCAAGAGCGGTGCGGCGAGTCGTGTTGAGCATTGGCGTAAGCCCCTCTGTGAAAATCGGGCAGTGTCTGAGATTCTACCGAACCCGGGCCGCCGCGGCGATGTGCCGGCGCAGTTCGGCGAGTCCTTCGCGCAAGGCCGTGACGCCCGGCTGAAGGATGAGGCTCGAGCGGATCTCGTGGATCCGGCCGTACCGGACGGCGGCCGTGCCGCTCCAACCGGGACGCGTCCGAATGGCTTCGAGGCGCACCCGGCGGCCGCACCAACTGGCGAGGATCAGTTCGGGATTCCGGCGCGCCACCTCGGCGGGATCCACCACGCGGTCCGCGGCGCGCCATCGATGGCGCAACTCGGGAAACAGCGGCCGGCCGCCGGCGATTTCGATCAGATCCTCCACCCAGCCGGCGCCGGAGATCAGCGGATCCATCCATTCCTCGAACCACACGGCCGGGTGCGACGGCAATTTATCGCCCCATTGACGGCACTGTTCCAGATGCGCGCGCAATTCCGCCACCAGCGCCTGCGCAGCGGTTCCTGCCTGGACGGCTGCGCCGAGCAGCAGGATTGTGTCCAGGATCTGCTCCACGGTGCGCTGCGTGGTGACCAGCACGTTGCAGCCCGCGCGGACAAGGGCGGCGGCGATATCGGCTTGCACGTCCGACCAGGCGATCACGAGGTCGGGTTCCAATGCCAGGATCCGGTCCAGTTTCGCCGTGGAGAAACCGGCCACGCGCGGCTTGTCTGCCAGTGCTGCCGTGCGCGGCGCATAGGCAGTCACGCCTGCGATGCGGCCAGCCTGGCCCAGGATCGCGAGGATCTCAGCCGATTCGGCGCTGAGACAGACGATGCGTGAGGCAGGCAACACCACCAATGTAGCTGCAGGCGGCGAGAATGCGCCAATGGAACGACACGCCCGGATGGCCTCCGCTTCTTGCTCCGCCGCCGCCCGGGCGAGTGGGGTAAAAAACCGTTTCAAGCCAGTGCGTCTTGCTATAATTGGGCCAAATCGCAGCCGTGGCATGGCCGCGAAAGTGAGAGGGAGGGATGCATGACATTGACGAAATACCACCGATGGACTGTGCTTTTGGTCATGTTTGGGCTGACGGCCGCCGCAGGCATGGCGCAGGAGGATGTCAAAGGCAGCGCCGACCACCCCATGCTGTCGCGTTATCCGAACTCCCACATCACGGAGTACGAGAAGACTTATAACGCCGTGGAGATGTCTGTGGGAGGAGCGCCCGGCACACGGCCCAAGAAGCAGTCGCTGGAAGGGCAGTTCACGCGAATTCGATATTTCCACAATGACCCGAACTCCCAGCCGAGCGCCCTGCAGGTCATCCGGAATTACCAGAATGCCGTCCGGTCTGTTGGCGGCAAAGTCGTTTACGAACGGCTGCCCAGGCCCAATGATGGCGGCGAAACGACGCTGGTGGCGCAGTCCGGCGGCAAGGAAGTCTGGGTTCGCGTGCGGCCCGAAATCTTTTCCGCCCCGACGCAGAGCTATCTGCTCGAGATCCTGGAGCGCGAGGGCATGGAACAGAAGGTGACCGCTGCGCGCCTGCTCGACGAGCTGCAGAAGCAGGGCTTCACGGCTCTGTATCTGAGTTTCGAGACCAACTCCTGGCAAATCCGCCCGTCCGACGCGGCGACTCTGGACGAGGTGGCCGCGGCGCTGAAGCAGACGCCGGGCATGAAGGTGAGCATCGAAGGGCACACGGACAACGTGGGCACGCCGGAGTCCAACCGGGTTTTGTCCGAACGGAGGGCGCAAAGCGTCCTGGATGCGCTGGTGCAGCGAGGCGTGGACCGGGCGCGGCTGAGCGCGGCCGGGTTCGGCCAGGAGCGGCCCGTCGCCGACAACCGCACCGAAGAGGGACGCGCGAAGAACCGGCGCGTCGAGTTGGTCCGCAAATAGCGCCCGGGCAGCCCTCACCCCCTGCGCCGCGGCGCGCACTGCGGGCAAAGCCCGAACAGCAGGATCTCGTGATCTTCGACGACGAACCCTTCCGGCGCGAGCTTCTGCACTTCCGGCAGGCAGCCCTCCACTTCAAACACCCGGTGGCAGCGCCGGCAACGGAAATGATGGTGGTGGCCGCGCCCGGAAACCTCGTAGCGCGGCGCCTCGCCGCCGATCTCGACCGCGGAAAGGGAGCCTTCCTCGACCAGCGCTCCGACCGTGCGGTACACGGTGGCGATGCCGAGGCCGGGAACCACGCGCTGCGCCTCCTCCAATACCTCGGCGATGCTCAACGGGCGGCGCGCCTGTTCAAAAACCGCCCGGATGGCGGTTCGCTGGCGCGTGCGCCGGCGCTGGACGGGGTTGCCTTTCATGAGAACAGTTCCTCAACTGGAATTGTAACAGCAGCGCCAGGGGCAAGCCGGAACAAAACAAGCGCAATTTGTTTCCGCCGTGCGCGCCCTACAGCCGTGCTAGCATAGGTGTTTGTCAGGCTCCGGGCTCCGTGCAACGGGGCGGTCCGAACCCCGCCAGGTCCGGAAGGAAGCAACGGTAGGACCCCACCCCGTGTGCCGCGGATCCCCCGGGGCCTGGCAGTTTCCGCCCTTCCCATGTACCAGGTCCTGGCCCGCAAGTACCGCCCGCAGAGCTTCGCAGAACTGCTCGGACAGGAGCATGTGCGGGCGACGCTGGAAAACGCCATCGCGCAGAACCGCATCGCCCACGGCTACATCTTCGCCGGGCAGCGGGGCACGGGCAAGACCACCGTGGCGCGCATTCTGGCGCGTTGCCTGAACTGCGTTGAAGGCCCCACGCCCGCGCCCTGCGGAAAGTGCAGCTCGTGCCTGGAAATCGCGCAGGGCAACGCCCCGGATGTCATCGAGATCGACGCCGCTTCCAACCGGGGCATCAACGAAATGCGCGAGCTGCGCGAGAACGTGCGCTACCGCCCCTCGCGCGACCGCTACAAGATCTTCATCATCGACGAGGCGCACCAGATCACCAACGAAGCCTTCAACGCGCTGCTGAAGACGCTGGAGGAGCCGCCCGAGTGGGCGGTGTTCGTGCTCTGCACCACGGAAGCGCACAAGATCCCGGCCACGATCGCCAGCCGGTGCCAGCAGTTCGCCTTCCGCAGCGTCGACTTCGCGGTGCTGGTGGCGCGCATGGCGGAGATTTGCCGCGCCGAGGGAATCGAGGCCGACGAGGAGGCGCTGGCAGTGCTGGCGCAGGCGGGCGAGGGCAGCGTGCGGGACTCGCTTTCGGCGCTGGACCAGGCGATCGCCTGCTGCGGCGCGAAATTGACAGGCGCGGAAGTGCGCCAGTTGCTCGGCCTGTATTCACTGGAAACTCTGGAGAAAACCACGGCCGCGCTCGAATCGGATTCCCCGGCGGCCATGCTGGAAATTGTCGGCGAACTGGAGAATTCCGGCAGAAATCTCCAGTACTATTGCAGGGAATTGTGCCGCTATTTCCGCAATCTTCTGGTGGCCCGGATCGCCGGCACGCCCACCCGCCTCATCGCCGCTTCGGCGGCGGAGCAGGCCAGACTTGCTGCAACCGCCGCCCGCTTCCGGGAAGAAGATCTGACCCGGTGGCTGCAGATCGCGCTCGACACCTATTCGCAACTGCAATATTCGCTGCAGCCCCGCCTGCACCTCGAGCTTGGTTTGTTGCGGCTGCTGCACGCGGGACGGCTCAAGCCCATCGAGGAAGTCCTGGCAGCCGTGTCCGGCGGGGGCGGCGCTCCCGCGGCGCCGGCGTCCGGGCAGGGTCCGGGCGCCTCCGCGCAGGGCAGCGCTTCCCGGGGGGCTGCCAAGGCGGCGCCCGTACCGGCCTCGGCGGGCGGCGTGCCGTCGCGCGCGCCCGAGGCTTCAGCCCCGGCGGCGGGGTCGTTGCAGCAGCGGCTGGCGGCGGCGCTGGAAGCCATGAATGCGAGTCTCAGCGCCCACGCCGTCGCGGAAAGCGAAGTCCGCGAATCACAGAACACCGTGGAATTCATCGCGCCCCGCCACTCTCTCATCGCGCTGCGCTCGCCCGATGTCGGCAGAGCGCTCGAACAGGTCCTGGGCCGCAAAATGAAAGTCGTGATCACGGCGGGCAACGGCAACGCGGAGGCGCCTTCAGGCGACCTGCAATCCGCGCCCCGGCAGGATGACACGGCGGCGCGAGCCCTGGAGCACCCGGCGGTGCGGCGCTTCCAGGAGTTGTTCCCGCAAAGCCAGGTGCGGGACGTCCGCAATCTGAGGGAGGAATAGATGAAACTGCCCGGCGGCAACATGCAGCAGATGATGAAACAGGCGCAGCAGATGCAGCAGCGCCTGCAGGAAGAAATCGCCGCCATCCGCGTGGAAGCCAGCGCGGGCGGCGGCATGGTCTCGGTCAAGCTCGACGGCAGCAAGCACTGCCTCGGCGTCGCCATCGACCCTGAGGCGGCAGGCGACGCCGAGATGCTCGCCGACATGGTGATGGCCGCATTCAACGAGGCCGTCCGCAAGGTGGATGAAGAGACCCAGAAGAAGACGGCCGCGTTGCTCGGCGGCCTCGGCCTGCCGCCCGGGCTGTTCTGAGGAGAGGCGCTCGCGAACATGCCGGACTTTGCCGAGCCGCTGGCGCGGCTCATTCAGGAAGTGAAGCGGCTGCCCGGCATCGGGCAGAAGTCGGCGCAGCGGATCGCTTTCCACGTTCTGCGGGCGCCGCGCGAGGACGTCGAGAGGCTCGCCGCCGCGCTGCTCGGCGTCAAAGACAAGCTCGGACTGTGCGCCGAGTGCAACAACATCAGCGACGCCGAGCTGTGCCCGTTTTGCCGCGACCCGCACCGCGACCGCCGCAAGATCTGCGTCGTCGAGGAGCCCCACAACATTCTGCCGGTTGAAACCACGCGGATTTACGACGGGCTGTACCACGTGCTGCATGGCTCGATCAGCCCGCTCCGGGGCGTCGGACCGGAGCAGCTCCGCATCAAGGAATTGCTGGCGCGGCTGGAAAAAGGCGAGGTGGAAGAGATCATCCTCGCCACCAACCCCACGGTGGAAGGCGAAGCGACCGCCGTGTATCTGGCGCGCCTGCTGAAACCCCTGGGCGTGCGCGTCACGCGCATCGCGATGGGCATCCCCGTCGGCAGCGACCTCGAGTACGCCGACGAAGTGACGATGTCGAAGTCGCTCGAAAACCGCCGGGAGATGTAACCCGGGGCCGGACGCAGGCGAAGCAAGCCCCGGCCGCCGCCTTCACGCCGCGGCACCGGCCGGCGCTTCTTCAGGCTCTGCGGCGCCGGGTTGCGGCAGCAGGAGTCCAGCCACGGCGCCAAGAACTGCCAGGGAATACATGGCGCACCAGGGAGGGCCTGCCACCCACAGAAGCCAAGGCAGGGGCGACAGCAGGAACACCCAGAGCCAGAGCGGCAATCCCCGGAGCTGCCCGGCGCGCAACAGCGCAAACGCGGGCAACAACAGCACCAGGTCAGGCAAATAGGAGTGGTAGCTCACCGCCAGCCCCCCTGCAAGGGCGGCGGCCATCCCTGTTGCGAGCCGGGCCGAACGAAAGGCGATGCAGGCGACAGCCGCGGCCGTCGCCACGCACAGCGCCCAATAGACCCATGGCGGGCCTCCCGCCGTGGCGACCAGGTTTCGCAACGTGGGCATCACTTCGAGGCGCGGGTGGATTCTTG
>Ga0272446_1000937_pt1 | contig 44218 bp, 36 predicted proteins | sample YNPCB0061_FD_194587 | JGI IMG/M metagenome (GOLD analysis project Ga0272446, IMG submission 194587) | Hot spring microbial mat communities from Yellowstone National Park, WY, United States - YNP-CB-006-1 | ecosystem: Environmental > Aquatic > Thermal springs > Hot (42-90C) > Sediment | place...
GGGCAGTTATATCTCCGCGATAAGGTTGTTGCCGAAATCTTCACGGTCGTGATAGATGTTCAAGAGTATTACTATAGTTGGCGCTGCCGAAGGCGTCTAACGCCAACAGGCGCGTTAGAGAACGCGCCCTACACGACGTTACGAGATTATTTTGTTAAAAACCATAAGCGGATTTTGTACTGGTAGCCCGGAGATTTATCTCCGGGCGGAGCCGGGATTGCGGGAATTTTCGGATAGGTTCTTAGTATTACAGCGCAAGGTTGATTTCTGTGTTGGCAAACCGTCCACGAACCCTTCGACTGCGCTCAGGACAAATATTTCACGAATACTCGAATGCACGGCTCAAATTCGCCGAAGGTTCGTGGTCGAAATTCGTGGACGGTTTGGGCGTGGCGGAAAATGAAACTGTCGGTGGCTGGGAATTTTGCCAGAAAACGGACATTTTCCAACCGCCTCTCTCCCCGCTCGAACCTGATTCCGGTAAAATTACCGCATGCCCACCTACGATTTTATCTGCAATGACTGCAACCAGCGCTTTGAGGTGTTCCTGACGTTTGCCGAATACGGCAAAAAGACCGTCAAATGCACCCTGTGTGGCAGCAAAAATGTCCGCCGGCGGATGACAAAAGTGCGCATCGCCAAATCCGAAGAGAGCCGCATGGAAGCCATGGCAGACGACTTCAGCGGCTTCGAAGGCTTGGAAGAAGATCCCCGCGCCATGGGAAAGATGATGCGAAAACTCGGCAAAGAAATGGGCGAGGAACTTCCCCCCGAATTTGACGAAGTGGTGGACCGGCTGGAAAAGGGTCAAAGCCCCGAGGAGATCGAAAAAGAAGTCCCCAGCCTGAGCGAAGACTCAGGTGAGTTGTAACGCGGCGCCGCAATCAGGTCTAAAAAAAGAACCGCCCCTCCATTGGAAGAGCGGTTCTTGTTATCATCCTTCTTTGCCAGCGACGACCTGCTCAACTTGTTTGGCGGTGTCCTTGAGATTGCGGACGCGCCCAAGCATATCGTGCCAGAAGGAACTGCCGGCGCTCGCCGCCAAACCGGTAATCACCGTCCCGCCGATTTGCCCAAGCGGTGTGCCAAGCGATGCCGCCACCTGCGGAGAAAAGAACGAGCCGAGAATATCGAAGGTATTGAGTTGCAGGGCAAACGCGATGACGATGCCAATCAGCCCCGAAAGCGTTCGCAAAATGGTGATGCGCTGTTTAGTGCTGGCGGCATATCGTTCGCGCAAGATCGCCAGTTTGATGGCTGCTTCCTTGCGGGTGGTATCCACCTGTTCTTGCAACCCCATCTCCTCCAGCGCCTTGGCTGCGCTTTCAGCCACATCTTTCGCGATACGGTTCAACTCATCGAGATTGGTGCCGGTCTTTTCGGCAACCGTCTGAATAGCGACCAGTTTTGCCGCCTCCCCCGAGCCTTCGGGCAGCCACTCCTGCACTGACCTCACCACATCGTCTGGGTTGACCTGCTTGCGCAGCCCCTTGAAAAACGAAAACGGCTCGAGAATGGTCTCCACACTGACCGACAATACCAGCAGGATCGAAAAGTATGCGCCCAACACGCCGAGAACTGCTGAAATGCTATTGATATCGAATTGCATGGGGAATCTCCTCTATCAGATTGGCTGCGGACAGTATATCATCTTCCGAATTGAATGACCGCTTCTTCACTTCGGGACGGCTGTTTCGCCCTCAGCGGCTTTTCCTACGCTCCAGCCGCTCCAACACCACACGGCGCAACTCTGCCTGCACCTGTTCCCAGGCTCGCTCCGTATTGACCACGACCCACCGTTGGGATTCCTGCCTGACCATCTCCAGGTACCCTGCGCGGACACGCTGGTGAAATTCAGCCGTGTACGCATCCAGGCGATTCCACTCATTTTTCTTCTTCTTTCTTCTCAATCCTTCTTCCACATCTACATCCAGCAGAATGGTGAGATCGGGCATCAAGCCGCCGGTGGCATAGTTGACCAAAGCGCGGATTTCCTCCAAAGCCTGGCGGTGACCGTATCCCTGATAGGCAATGGTCGAGTCGGCGTAGCGGTCTGAGATGACAACCTCCCCATCTGCCAAGCGCGGCTTGATCACCTGCTCCACAATCTGGGCGCGCGCCGCCTGGTAGAGCAGCGTCTCGGTGCGGGGGTGCATTTCGGCGTTTTTCATGTCGTGCAGAATATCGCGGATCTGCTCGCTGATGGAGGTGCCGCCTGGTTCGCGGGTGGGGAAGACGCGGTATCCCTTTTCGCGCAGGTATTCCACCAGGTGGGGAATGTGAGAAGTCTTGCCCGAGCCTTCGGGTCCTTCGAGAGTGATAAACATGACGCAATTATAAGGTTGCTTTCAGCAATTGCACACACTTTGTACACAATCTTCTAACTTGCCGGTAACAATGAGGGAATAGAATTTTTTTGTAACTCACCTTACGCAAAACGTCCCGAAGGCTCACGTAAATCAGGCTTGGATTTTGCCCAAACCTTCGGGACGGTGCGTAACATCAATTTGTAATTTTCTCTACCGTGCATTTTAGATTTTTTACCGCCAGGTGCGCCAGGAAAAAACTTGAAATCTTGGCGGCTCGATTTTGTGCGTTTGTACGGTAGAGAATGGTAATTTACAGGAGGCAGAAATGTCATTGAAGAAAGTCCTTTACGCGTTCTTTGTCGTTGTGATTGCCGGCGCATCGGCGCTGACAGGCGCGGCGGCGGGCGGGTTCGCCGTCTACCGGGCAATTCAACAGCGGGGCAGCCTGCCGGCTCCCGTTCAAAATATCTTGCCGGTCAGCAACGCATCGCAAACGCTGGTCATCAACAACACGAACATCGAAACCGCCATCACCCAGTCGGTGCAGAAGGTGGCGCCGGCGGTTGTAACCGTTGTAGGAACTGTGCCCGGACAGATGACCTTTTTTGGTCCCACCCCCGATCAAACCGTAAGCGGAAGCGGCTTCTTCATCAACGAACAGGGCTACCTGCTCACCAATAACCATGTGGTCGAAGGGACAAAAGAAATCCGCATCATTCTTTCGGACGGCACGGAACAAAAGGCATCTGTGGTTGGCACAGACCGATATGCCGACATTGCGGTGTTGAAGACCGACGGGAAAGTCCCTGCGGTGGCGGCGCTTGGAAACTCCGACCGGCTCGACCCGGGCGAAACGGTTATTGCCATCGGCTCGCCGCTGGGAAACTTCAAGAACACCGTCACGGTAGGTGTGGTCAGCGCAACGGGGCGCTCGATAGACACCGGCAACGGCTACCAGATCGAAGACCTCATCCAAACTGACGCGGCAATCAACCACGGTAACTCCGGTGGACCGCTGGTCAACCTTGCCGGTCAGGTCATCGGCATCAACACGCTGGTTGTCCGCAATACCGCCAGCGGCGATGTGGCAGAAGGGCTCGGCTTTGCTATCCCGGTCAATACGGCGGCGGCAATCGCTCAGCAAATCATCCAAAAGGGTTATTTTGCCCGCCCCTACATGGGGATCCGCTTCCAACCCATCAACCCCGCCATTGCAGCGCGCTACAACCTGCCTGCTCAATGGGGCGTTTACGTAATGGAAGTGGTGGAGGGAAGCCCCGCCAGCAAGGCAGGCTTACAACAGGGCGACATCATCACCAGGATTGGCGATGTAGCGCTCGATGAAACTCATTCCTACGTCAACACCTTGTTCACCTTCAAGCCCGGCGACGAAATTACCCTGACCGTGATGCGCGGCGGAAAAGAAATGCAGGTAAAGATTACGCTGGGAGAGGCAAAACACGGATGAGTAAACAGCTGCACAGGTAGAAATGTAAACAGGGAAATGAGGCGCATGGCGCGCACTCGTTTCCCTGTTTTTTTGCTTAACTCACCTTACGCGAAACGTCCCGAAGGTTTTCGTAATTTGTGCTTGATTTCCAGTCCAACCTTCGGGACGGTGCGTAACATCAGTGCTTAAGTGTGTACCTTCTCTAGCCACCTGACAGTTTCATTTTCCGCCCCATCGCCCGACGATAAATCGTCGGGCTGATGCCCACAAAGCCCGCTGAAGCGGGCTGGCAGTCGGTTTTAGCCGACTTTGTAGGCGTAGCCAGCGGATTTATCCGCTGGCGATGGCGGCAAGACCAGGCGAAGGACTCATGATTTTGAAAAGTGTCAGGTAGCTAGTACCTTCTTACTCCCTGAAAATCCTCACATGCCTCCTCGGCTCCTTGCCATACGAGTGACTGACCAGTTCAGCCTGACGCGCCATCTCATGTTGAAGACGGCGCACAATGGAAGGACCCGGCGGCAGGTCTACCCAGCGCTCGCCGTTGAGCACCGCCGCAATCGCCTTTTGCGTTTCATTGCGGATGTCGTCCATGTTATCGCGCAGAGGGACGGCGTTGAGGTTGTACAAATCGCCGAGGAACTGCTCCACCTGCGCCACCGTGTTGGCGCGCAAAACATAAATCGGCATGCCGCGTTGTTCGGCTTCGATCACCGTCTGCTGACGGTTGCGATAATACGTCCGCAGGGTTACCAGCGCGTCGGCTTCCTCCACGTCGCGCACGATGATGGCAGGCACGCCGAGCCGCTTGGCGGCTTGCTGCAGGCGGTTGCGCGCCACGCCATACGGATAGACTTTCACCGGTTGAAGCGCCGCGCCCACCGATGACAGACCCGCCCTGGGGGTTTGATACGTTTCCTCGGAAGCCGAAGCAGGCTTGAGCGGAGTCTGATCGAGCGGAGCCGCCCGTCCGCGGCGAGCCGGTTTGGTGGTCTCCTTCGCATCCACGCGCGACGAGGAAACTGCTTCCGCTTTCTCGATCCTGATTCTTCCCTCTTCATCGCGCGTGCGAATCTCGGGCGGGATGGGGTAGCCGCGCAGCAGCGCATCTACCGACGCCATGATGTCGTGATGAATCGCAAAGCGTTCGCGATTTTGGATTTCGATGAGCACGTCGAAGGTGGGTGGGGCGCGTCTTTCGAGGACCGTTTTCTGGGTGCCGCGCCGACGCGCTTCCTCATCTGAAAGCGTTACCGCTTCGATGCCGCCGACGAGGTCGCTGAGGGTGGGGTTGAGGAGCAGGTTGTCGAGCGTCTGACCGTGCGCCGTGCCGATGAGCTGCACGCCGCGCTCGGCGATGGTGCGGGCGGCAAGGGCTTCGAGTTCGCGCCCGATCTCGTCAATGACGATGACTTCGGGGTTATGGTTTTCGACGGCTTCAATCATGACCTCGTGCTGGAGCATGGGTTCGCGCACTTGCATGCGGCGCGCCTTGCCCACGGCAGGATGCGGCACATCGCCGTCGCCGCCGATTTCGTTGGAGGTATCCACGATGACCACGCGCTTCTTTTCTGCAAGAATGCGCGCGGCTTCGCGGAGCAGGGTGGTCTTGCCCACGCCAGGGCGACCGAGGATGAGCACAGATTTGCCCGACTCGATGATGTCCTGGATGATGTCCACCGTGCCGTAGACGGCGCGCCCGACGCGCAGGGTGAGCCCGACGATGTGTCCGCGCCGGTTGCGAATGGCGGAGATGCGGTGCAGGGTGCGCTCGATGCCGGCGCGGTTGTCGGCGTCGAACTCGCCGGTGCGTTCGTCCACGTAGTCAATTTCTTCGCGGGTGATTTCGGTATCGCGCAGGTTGACTTCGCCGTCCACAAAGCGGACTGTGGGGATGCGCCCCAGGTCCAGAATGATCTCGAGCAGGTTCTCGCTGTTATCTGCCTTTTCCACCGCACGGCGGATGTCGAGGGGCAAAACATCGAGGAGAGCGTCGAGGTCGTCGGTAATTTTGAGTTGTTGAGTCATAGGATCAGTAATTGGTAATGGGTCGTTAGGGATTCGAGTACTTGCGCCGCGTTATCCCATTCGGCGGCTTACAGGGTTTTAGATGCAGTTGAACATGGAAAAGTTCCTGCCTTGTCTGAGGGTATCAAGCGTTATGTTCCATATTGAGTCTACTGCAAAAGGTGAAAATCGAACCACTGAGTCACGGAGAATCACCAATGAAAGGAAAACCCCGTGACTCCGTGTCTTTGTGGTGAATCTTCAGGGTTTTTGCAGTGGAGTCATATCTATTATACGGGAAATGGGATGTCCCCGCATTGAAAAGGGATTGTAGGAACTTCCCCCCAAACAGACAGGCTGTCAATTCAGCGCCACTCCCTCAACTCATCTTCCAGCGCTTCAATCAACTTGACGTATTTATCTGCCTCACCCTTCAGGCTGGTTTCGAAGGCGATGGTGTTCAGCCCTTCCGAAATTTTGTGTTCGTCTTCGGGCGAAATGTTCTGTTCGAGCAGGGGGAAAATCAGGTTCTTGATGTGGTTAAGATGCGCGCGCATGGTGGATGTGTATTCGCTCGCTGCCCAGCCCACCTCCACGCGGGCTTCCTCATCTCCTGCCTGCCATCCCTTTGCGGCGTTCAACATGTGTTCGCCCGCCTCGCGGCTCTTCTTTTGTGCGGTCAGCATTGCGCCCACAGGTCCGTCGTCGGGCGGAAAACCATTGTCCACCAGCGCCCGGATGAGCAGGGCTTCCTTTTTGAAGAAATTCTCCTCCACGAATTCACGGATGAAGGTATGCGCAAAGATGAATAATCCCGGACGAGCCTTCTTGCTGCTCGAAAGGATCGCCGCGCCGCCGCCCAGCGCGTCCAAAAAACGCAGGATGACATCCTGATCGGAACGAAACGACTTCTCGAAACGCATGATTCAACTTCCTCCGCTTAGCGGCTCTCCGCCCGGACCGTGTTCCTGAGTTCGCCCAACCCTTCGATTTCTATTGACACTTCATCGCCGTCTTTCAAGATTCCGACGCCGGAGGGGGTGCCGGTGAAGATCAAGTCACCCGGCTCGAGGGTCATGACCGATGAAATGTAAGCAATCAATACACCCACGTTGAAGACCATATCCCGCGTGGATGCCATCTGCCGCATTTGCCCATTGACGCGCACAGTAAGGATGGCGTCGGCGGGGTCGAAGTCGGTATCTATCCATGGACCAAACGGACAGAACGTGTCGAAGCCTTTGGCGCGCGTCCACTGACCGTCAATTTTTTGCAGGTCACGCGCAGTCACGTCGTTGCCGATGGTGTAACCGAAGATGTGTTTTCTGGCATTTTCGGCGGTGATGTAACGCCCGCGTTTGCCAATTACCACCACCAGTTCACCCTCATGCTCCACCTGGGCAGATTGGGGCGGGAGGATGATTGTGTCATTGGGGTTGATGATGGACGATGGCGGCTTCAGGAAAATGAGCGGCACCTTTGGCACTTCGTTGCCCAGTTCTTTCGCGTGTTCCACATAGTTGCGTCCCACGCAGATGATTTTGGTCGGCTCGCAGGGGGCAAGCAGGTTCACATCGGCGAGAGGCGTTTCGGCTTCTTTACGGCGGTAGCGCCCAAAGAGATTCCCGCCAATCTCTCCAATCTTATCGCCCAACAGCCAGCCGTATTTGGGTTTGGCTCTTCCTTCCTTCAACTCATAGCGAACAATGCGCATGGTTTCCTCCAACGCTTCAAGTGTAACATGATGTATAATAGCGGGCACGGGCGCTTAGCTCAGTTGGTTAGAGCGTCTCTCTTACACAGAGAAGGTCAGGGGTTCGAGTCCCTTAGCGCCCACAAAAGTCCCGGCGGGGGCTTTTTTGTTCTCCCCGGAGTTCCCCCAATCCTTTCAAAAAGGTTAGTTGCGTTGTAAATTTCTCTCATTTCAGGGCAGTTTGTGACATCTCTCCCATACTATCTCGTATAATGTAACAATAACATACCTCATCCGTCAGGAAAATAGGTTTTCGAGTGAGTATCCGTTTCAAGGTCATTCTACCTTACCTGCTGCTAACGCTCCTGATTGCAGTCACCGGTGCGTTCGTGGTGACGCGCCTGGTCACAAACTCATTGGAAGAGCGTCTGTCCAATCAACTTTTGGAGGCGGGGCGGGTAGTCTCCGACGAAATGGTGCGGCAGGAAATCAGCCAGGTCAACGATGCCAGATGGGTGGCGTTCACAGACGGTATGGCTAAAGCGCTCAAAGCCGGGGACGAGAAAGAAGTTGCGGGTCTGGCAAAGCCTGCTGCAGCGGGGCTGAGAAGCGAAAATGTCACGGTGTTCGACAGCCGCGGACGCGAAATCCTGCACACGATCAAACAAGCCGACGGCAGCATCCTGGATGTTACTCAAACGGGGCGCGCCGCGTCTCTTCCCTTTGTGCAGGAATTGCTCAACGAAAACAACCCCAACAGCTTCCCCCGCCGCATACTGGCACAAGACCCGCTGGATGGACGATATTACTTCTTTACTGCCCTTGTTGTGCCGTTCGAAAACGAGAGTGCCGGCGTCGTTGTAACCGGCACTTCGCTGAATACGCTTCTTCCCTCCCTGAAAGCGACCGCTTCCGCCGATGTCATTTTTTACGACCAAAACGGACAGGCACTGGCTTCTACATTTGGAAAAGGCACAACCGACCCGCTCTTCTTGCGCACTGTATCCATCCCGAAGGAGTTTCACGATAGAGTCATCACACAGGATGAGAGCGTCGAAGGCGAAAACTTCGAGGTGGATGGGCGGTTCTATCGCAGCGCCTTCAGTCCCCTGAAAATTGGCAGCGACCGCCTCGCCGTGTTTGCCGTCGTCCTGCCCATGCAGTTCGTAGTAGAGTCCAGTTCTGTCAGCCGCAATCAATACATCCTGCTCTACTCCATTGCTATGGTGGCGGTCATCCTCATCGGCTATCTGATTGCGCGCATGATCATCATCCCGCTTTCCTCTCTGGTGCGCACCTCACGTGCCATTGCCGAGGGCGATCTCACCCGCCGCACCGGCGTGAGAACCAACGATGAAATCGGCATCCTTGCCAACACGTTCGACGTGATGACCGAAAACCTGCAGCAGCGCACCCTCGAACTCGAAAAAACCAATCAAATCCTCGAGCAAATGGACCGCGCCAAAATCCGCTTCATCCAGGTCTCTGCCCACGAACTGCGCACGCCGCTCACCCTCGTCCAGGGATACGCTCAGATCATTCAAATGAAAGCCAAAGATAACCAGGACCTGGAAAAATACGCCAAGGGCATCATGGACGGCACCGCACGCATGACAGACATCGTGGATAATCTGCTCGACGTCTCCCGCATCAACAGCAACCTGCTCGAAATCCGCCCTGTTGAAGTAGAAATCAAAGACCTCATCCAGCGCGCCGAAAAAACCTTCCAGGCTGCCTTTACCGAACGACGCCTTACCTTCATTACTCAGGGGCTAGACGACCTCCCGCCCATCAAAGCCGATAAAGAACTGCTCTACAAAGTTTTCTACCACGTCATCGGCAACGCCATCAAATACACCCCCGATGGCGGCTCCATCACTGTCAGCGGTTGCACCCTCCACGAACCCAACCAGCCTGCCGAAATCGAAATTAAAATTCAAGATACCGGCATTGGCATAGACCCGCAATATCATGAACTGGTCTTCGAGAAGTTCTATCAGACCGGTGACGTACTCCTGCACTCTTCCGGAAAAACCAAATTCAAAGGCGGCGGTCCGGGTTTAGGGCTCGCCATTGCGCGCGGCATCATGGATGCCCATCACGGACGCATCTGGCTCGTCAGCCCTGGGTACGACGAAACCAACCTGCCGGGCACCACCGTCTTCATCCGAATACCGATTGACGGAAACCAATGACATGAACGCAAACGGAACCCGCGCAGAACGCGAACGACGAGACTGGGTCATCGTCCTGGTCATCCTTCTGATTGGATTCCTCTGCATCGCCCTCGCCGGCGAACGCGCCATCCGCCTCGCCCCCTTCTGGAAGTTGAATACCAACATGCTGTCGAATCTCGACCCCGACAGCGCCTTCCTCACCAGCCGTCCCGCCGGTTACTACCTCCCCCTCGATCCATCCGTCCTCACACCGCTGCCCTGGATCAATATCTACCTCACACCCGGTGCACAAGTCCCTACTCGCCCGCCCGCACGTCCTTCCGAAACTCCTTTCCCTGCTTTCACGCCACTCCCCTCACGCAGTCCCTCTCCCACCGCCACAGCGATAGTTTTCTTCCCAACGTTAACCTTCACCAGCGCCCCAACCTTCACCAGCGCGCCATCCACACCCATCCCGCCCACCCCAACGCCCACCCTGCCCCTTACCCCCATCGCAGTTGACCTGCGCATCACCAAAACCGACGGCTCCGCCACCTATACCCCCGGCGCAGCCGTCACCTACACCATCGTCGTTACCAACAACGGATCCAACAACGTGACCGGCGCTACCGTCACCGATACCTTCCCCCCCATCATCACCAGCGCCTCCTGGACCTGCGTTCCCTCCGGCGCCGCAACCTGCACCCCCAACGGAAGCGGGAACCTCGCCGACACCGTCAACATCCCCGCCGGCGCTTCACTGACCTACACCGTCAACGTCAACACCAACCAGGCTGCTCTCACAGACCTGACCAATACCGCCTCCATCTCCGCCCCGGCCGGCTACACCGAGACCAACCCTGCCGACAACTCCGCCACCGATACAGATACCCCTCTCTTCCTCGCCGACCTCCAAATCACCAAAACCGACTACGCCACTCACTATGTTAATAATGCTGTAAAGACCTACACCATTGCAGTTACCAACGCTGGACCCTCCAACGTCAGCGGCGCAACCGTGACGGACACCTTCTCGACCAACCCCAACATCGCCAGTGCCAGTTGGACCTGCTCCGGAACAAACGGCGGCACATGCACCTCCAGCGGCACCGGCGACATCAACGACACCGTGAACCTGCCTGCCAGCGCATCCGTCACATACACCGTCACCGTCACAGTTTCTGCCAGCCCGTCGGGCAATCTCGTCAACACTGCCACCGTCACACCTCCCGCCGGTGTCACCGACCCAACCCCCGCCAACAACTCCGCCACAGATACCGATATCTTGATCGTAAGCGACCCTCTCCCGCCCAACATGGGAACAAAAGACAACGTGTTCTACATCCTGTCTGCCGGCAACACACTGACATTAAACATCAACCTGACAGCAAATAGCGACCCGGCCTGGGATCTGGTCTTCTACGAATATTCGCTCTCACCAATGTTCGACGGCATCTGGCTCGACTGGATCGTCATAGAAATCAGCGACGGAAACAACTGGTATCAAGTCTTCAACTGGGGAAACAACATCCCCGACACCAACACCAATATCAATTACGTCACCTACCCCCCTCCAGAAACAGACCAGTATCCCATCGCCAGCGTTGACCTCTATAATGGCACAGGCGTGGCAATTGACATTGACAGCCTTGTCCCGCCCGGAACATACACATTCATCCGCTTCTATGCCCCCTTGGGCGACGTGGATGGGCAGGCAGAAATTGACGCCATCGAAATCCTGCCTTAACCCACACAATGAAATCAAAACAGGTGAGACGGAGGAGACGCCTCACCTGTTTTGATTCACCTGCTCAGCGCTTCTATTGACCGCTGGAGGCTGGAGTTTGCACCATCGGGCAGTTACCGCCCCCTCTGCCGAATCCCGCTCCGCGCATGCCAAAACCGTGACCAAACCCGCCTGCCCCGCCGCCGATGAAGCCCTTATCGAGTCCCTCGAGCAGCCAGTCAGCCTTTTCCTGGGTCATGGTACCGTTTGCAACCGCCTGAGCAATGGCTTCCCGCATCTCAGCCACATGCACAGCCTGAATTGCCGCCTGAACCTCTGCAATATTCACCCCTTTCTCGGCGGCAAGGTCCTGAAGCGTCTTCCCAGACTGCAAAGCGGCTTTGACCTCATCAACAGTCATGCCAAGCACTTTGGCGGCGGCTTCCAGCTCCGCATCACCCAAACCGAACCCGCGCCCGCCGCCAGGACCACGTCCATACTCCATCATGCCAAACCCGGGAGGGTTAGGACCCTGTGCATACGCAGACGTGGCGCCCACAACCCCCACCACCAGCAAAGCGGCGAGCAGACCGCCAATCACAATCAACATTTTGTTTTTCATAGTCTTATCTCCTTGTTTATCAATTGGCTGGACCGCGTCCAACCTTGCCCCTATCTTAGCGGAGAGGTGTTATGAAGTTGTGATGCCAGTATGTGAAAATTATGGGGGTGGTTGTGTCATTTCTCACTTGACCCTTCCCCCTTCCCGTCCTACAATTCGGATTGGACTGATAGTCTCAGTACTTCACGAAAGCGCGTAATTGGCGTTCTCTAACGCCAGTTTTGCGCTACACCTGCCCTGGCGGGCGGCGCCAGGGGAGAGCGCACACTACGCGAAGTTTTCGTGATCTACTGAGACTGCCAGACTACTCGACCATTCGACCAGGAGACCAAAATGTCCGACTACCTTTTTCGCGGCAAACTAGCCGAACTCGACCCCGACGTATTCGCTCTGACTCAACTCGAAGCGGAGAGGCAAGCCCGCAAATTGATTCTCATCCCCAGCGAATCTACCGCGCCGATGGCGGTGCGCGAGGCGCTGGCATCTGCCTTCCAAAACATCTATGCCGAAGGCTACCCCGATGAAGAGACGCGCTGGATGACCGAAGAAGAGATTCTCGATTATCCGGCGCGTTTAGCGCATTACCGCCGTTACAGCGACCCGCGCTACTACAAGGGCGTGGAATATGCCGACCTCGTCGAAGCGCTGGCGCGGCGGCGCGCGGCGGAGGCGTTTGCTGCCAACGGCTTTACCGCCGACCAGATTTACGTCAACGTGCAGGCGCTTTCGGGCGCGCCCGCCAACAACGCCGTCTATCAGGCGCTGCTCAACGTCGGCGAGACGGTGATGGGGCTGGACCTGCTGCACGGCGGTCATCTCTCGCACGGATCGCCCGTCAACCGCAGCGGCAAATGGTTCAAAGCCGTGCATTACAGCGTGGGCGCCGACGAACGGCTGGACTACGAAGCCATCCGCAAACTGGCGCAAGAAGCCAAACCGAAACTCATCATCGCCGGCTATTCATCCTACTCGTGGGTTCCCGATTGGAAGAAATTCCGTGAAATTGCAGACGAAGTCGGCGCGTACTTCCTGGCAGATATTTCGCACATCGGCGGGCTGGTGGCGGCGGGCGTCGTCCCCTCGCCGATTGGGGTTGCCGACGTGGTCATGTCCACCACGCACAAATCACTCGACGGTCCGCGCGGAGCGGTGCTGTTGACCACCCAAGCCGACATCGCCAAAAAACTCGACAAAGCCGTCTTCCCCGGCGAGCAGGGAGGTCCGCACGTCAACGTGTTTGCGGCTCTCGCCCTGACCTTCAAACTGGCTCGCACCAAACAGTTCAAGAAACTGCAAGCGCAGACCATCGCCAACGCCCAAGCCATGGCAGACCAGTTCCAGAAGCGCGGGCTGCGCATCCCCTTCGGCGGCACGGATTGTCACATGCTGAATGTGGATTGCTCGTCTGTGATGGGCGAGGACGGCACGAAGTTGAGCGGCGACCAGGCGGCTCGCATTCTGGACCTCGTGGGCGTAGTCGTCAACCGCAACACCATCCCCGGCGACAAGAGCGCGGCGGCGCCTTCGGGTATTCGCCTCGGCACGCCCTGGATCACCCAGCGCGGCTTCGACGAGAAGAAGAGCCGCGCACTGGCAGACCTCATTGCGGATGTGCTGCTGGCCTGCGCGCCGCATTCGGTGGATACGCCGCATAAGGGACGAGTCCGCCGCGCGAAGTTGGATTTCAATGTGTTGAATACCGCCCGTTTGAAGGTTCGCACGTTGGCGGAATCGGCTGGTATTGACTTCAAGTTCAAAAAGAGCGGCTATCCTCACTTTTATTTCATTGACGATGCCCCTCACCCCATCCCCTCTCCCAAGGGGAGAGGGGCAAGGGGTGAGGGAGTGGCGGTCTTCGAGTTGCAGGGCAAGCGTGTGCGACAAGTTCTCGATTACGCGGTGTCTTCTGATTTGAGCGCGCTGAAGAAGGGACAATCGCAGGCGACCTCCATCACGACGCCCAAGGGCGGCACGGTCAAAGGCGTGCTCGCCAAGGTGGATGACTTCACCTATCAACTGCAAGTCCCTGCGGCGAAGGCGGGCGTGGTCGGCACGTGGCTGCGCGATCTCTCGGATGGGTATGTTTCGCTTAAACTCGATGGTGGAAAGGATTTCGATGCAGCGCGTATGCCGGGTCCGTTCCTGGTGCTGGAGAGTCGCAAGAGGGTCAAAGAGGCTACGGGGAAACCTGTCAGCGAGGAGAAACCCTGGTTTATCGGCGACCCGCTCAAGGCTCGCGCTGAGCCGAGTCGAAGCGTCCAGAAAGAGGCGCTTCCGCCCTTCGAGTGGGTGGAGCCGGCTGAAGGGGATCCTTCGACAGGCTCAGGACAAGGGTTGAAAAAGACTCGCTTGAATCAGGTGCATCGAGACCTCGGCGGCAGGATGGTCCCGTTTGCCGGTTGGGAAATGCCGGTAGTGTACACGTCTATTTATGAGGAGCATCTGGCGACGCGGCAGGCGGCGGGGCTGTTCGATGTGAGTCATATGGGTGTGTATGAGGTGCGCGGGGCGGACGCGGCGTCGTTCCTGGATGCGATTTGCGGTAACGATTGCGGCGGGCTGGAGCCGGGCGAGAGCCTGTATACGCATTTCCTGACGCCCGATGCGGATGTGATTGATGATACGCTGGTCTATCGCCGCGCCTGGGATAAGTATCTGGTGGTGGTGAATGCTTCCAACGATGACAAGGACCGGACGTGGTTCGAGGCGGTGCGCGATGGTAAGGTGCGGATTGATCACCGCAAGCCGTGGGCGCGCACGTATGGCTATGAAGCGGAGATCCGCAACCTGCGCGACCCGAAGGCGGGCGAGGATATGCGGGTGGATATTGCTTTGCAGGGTCCGCGCAGCCGCGATATTTTGCTGGCGATGGGGGTGGATGAGGAGACGCGGGCGCGCATTCTGAAGTTGAAACGCACGGAGTTGTGCGATGCGGTGGTTGGCGGATTCGATTTGATTGTCTCGCGCACGGGTTACACGGGCGAGAAGATGGCGTTCGAGTTGTTCGTCCATCCCGACCGCGCGGTGGAGTTCTGGAATGCGGTGTTGAAGGCGGGCGAGCCGTTTGGCGTGAAGCCGATTGGGCTGGGCGCGCGCGACTCACTCCGCACCGAAGCAGGACTGCCGCTCTACGGTCACGAGATGGGGCTGGGGTCTGGCAAGTTTGGCGAGCGTGACCTGGGTGTGGCGGAAGGCGGTTTCGGTTCGTATGTCAAGCCGTATAAGCCGTGGTTCATCGGGCGCGAGGCGTATCTTGCGCGTGAGAAGGAACGCAAGGGCGTGGTGGTGCGCTTTACGTTCGATGAGCAGCGCACGCGTATGGCGCACAACGGCGATCCGGTGGTATCCACGAATGGCGAACGCATTGGCTGGGTCACTTCGTGCGCGATTGACAGCGCGCGCTTCATCACGGGTCAGGCGTATGTGGCGTTGGAGTATGCAAAAGAAGGCACGCCGATTTTCATCCATCAGGGCGGCGCGATGGATCGTGCACCCAGCGCGGCGAAGGTGGTGAGTCGGTTTGCGAAGTTGTAGTAATTGGTAATTGGTAATTGGTAATTGGAGATTGGGACGGCTTGTCTGCTCTCGCTGGAGGGCGGAGGAGCCGTCCCTTTTTGGTTTTTGGATGAAAGGGGCTGTATAATTACAGCACGATGGTTACGGTAAAAGTCCCGACGATTGACAGGCGCGAACGCATTCCACAGGAAGCCATTGACGAGGTGGTGAGGCAGATTGTGGAAAAGTTCAAGCCGCAGAAGATTATCCTATTCGGCTCGTATGCGCGCGGGAATCCGCGCCCTGAGAGCGATGTGGATTTGCTGGTGGTGACCAAAACATCCGACAAAGCAAACACATCACTGGATATCCGCCGCCACCTGGATGTGATGTTTGGATTGGATCTGGTGGTTTATACATCGAAACGACTACAGGAACGAGTGGATATGGGCGATTGGTTTCTGCGCGATATTCTCAAAGAGGGAAAGGTGTTGTATGAATCCAGCGACCGCTGAGTGGGTGTCCAAAGCCGAAGGCGATTTTCTGACAGCGGGGCGCGAATTGCGCGCCCGCAAATCCCCAAACTACGATGCGGTCTGTTTTCATGCCCAGCAATGCGCCGAGAAATATCTCAAGGCTGTATTGCAAGAAAATGGCAAGCGGATTCCAAAAATCCATTACCTGTTGGAATTACTCGCTCTCATCCTGGAATTCGATGCAAGTTATGAATTTTTGAAAGCCGACCTGGAAGCGCTGGAGGATTACGCGGTGCGATTCCGCTATCCTGGTGATCTTGCGGAAAAGAGCGAGGCTCAAATGGCTTACGCCGCGGCTGGGACGGTAAGAGCCTTTGTCAGACAGAAATTGGGAGTGAAGTGATGGACAGGCGCTTCAGGGGGAGAATTCTCTAGGCGGCGAGTCGGGGTGGGTAATTGGAGATTGGGAGGAGAAGGTCGTCTCTAATGTGTTTATTTCATCGTATCTGCGCTTCCAGGATCGAGGAAAGAACTGCTTCATACCAGTTGATTTTTTCGCCCAGCAGTTCTATGACCCTATTCAGTTCATCGTCTGATAACTCCCTTTCCAATTCCTCGATTGCGACTGTCTGAATATCTTCCACGTTCAGCGAGTAAACAATATCATCGTTTTTCATGGCGCTCCGCAAAGGTGTTGAAAGAAGAGAACTTCATCAACGGGTAGTCGTTATATGGGATTCGGATTATACCCGCAATGAAAAAGCCCGCTTTGCAGCCATAGCCCGACGGTTCATCGTCGGGCGGGTGATGGGAGGAAAGAGTCTGCTGGCAGGGAAGGAGATGTATCGGTTGGCAAGAAAGCAGATTCATCCCTGATGATAGACAAATAAAAGGTTCGAATTCGACGGGTAAAACCAGCCAAACCATGCTATATTGATATAACTGTGCAGATTTGCAGAGAGAAAAGAGGAACCAGATGACTAAAAAACAACAGGAAGAAATGGAACAGCGCAAGCAAAAGCGCCAGGAACTGGAAGATGAGCAGGAAAAACAGCGATTAGAGCGCCAGCAAGAGCGGCTGAAACTTGAGCAGGAACAGGCAGAAAAACAACAACTGCGTAAACAGGAACGGCTGAAGCTCGAGCAGGAGCAGGAAGAAAAGCAAAAACTGCGCCGGCAGGCGCAGGTCAAACTGGAAGAGGAACAAGCGGAAAAACAAAAATTGCGCCGGCAAAAGCAGGATCAAGAGAAAGCATAAAACGAAGGACACCCCAAAAACAAAAGAGCCCTTTAAAACGGGCGCTTTTGTTCAAATAACCATAATTTGTGGGCGAGATAGGGCTCGAACCTACGACCTCTGCTATGTCAAAGCAGTGCTCTAACCAACTGAGCTACCCGCCCGGTGGAGGGACATTATAACGAGGGAAGTCCGTTTTGGCAATATATACCGCGTTCGGTCACATTTTCATCTGGCGTGACACGCCCGCCAGCGTGCCGCCCTGCAACCCTTATACCGCCTCGCCAAAGACAATCTTGTCGCCTTCCATTGAAGTAATGCACGCCAGCGAATGGATAGGGACCCCCAGCGGCTTGAGCGCCTCCCGCCCGCCCTCAAACACCTTCTCGATCAACGCTCCAATGCCGACGATGCGCGCCCCGGAAGCCTCCGCCAGCCGCGCCAGCCCCAGGATGGTCTGACCGCTTGCGAGAAAATCGTCAATAATCAACACCTTCTCCCCATTTGCCAGATACTCCGGGGAAACAATCAACTCCACCATGCGCCCTTTCGTGTGCGAAGGCGCAAGCGTCAGGTACACCTGATCGGGCATCGTAATCGGCTTGTGCTTGCGGGCATACACCACCGGCAAACCGAGATGAATCGCCGTTGTCAGCGCAGGAGCAATGCCCGAGATTTCAGCGGTCAACACCTTTGTCGCGCCGACCGAAGCGAAAAGACGCGCAAACTCCCGCCCGCAGGCATCCATCAACAACGGGTCCACCTGATGATTCACAAAACTATCCACCTTCAAAATCCCCCCGCCCAGTGACTTGCCGTCGCGCAAAATGCGCTCCTCCAGTTCTTTCACCTCTGCCTCCTGACCAGACAATTTTACCGACATTTTACAACGCACGCCGCCGGATTGCAAACGCCATTGGACGAAGATCACTGTGTTAGAATCTTTTCCCATGACCCTTATCCTTGCCTCCAACTCACCGCGCCGGCGTCAGCTGCTCTCCCTCGCCGGCTGGGAGTTTACCATCTCCGTTGCCGATGTGGACGAGACACCGCTCCAGAACGAAACGCCCGCCGCTTACGTTTTAAGGCTGGCGCAAACCAAAGCGCGCGTCATCGCAAACCGCATAAACAACGGGCATCTCATCCTCGCGGCAGATACCACCGTTGTAGAGGCGGGCAGCATCCTCGGCAAGCCCGCCGACGAAGCCGAAGCAATTGCCATGCTTACCCGTCTGCGCGGGCGCACACATCAGGTTTATACCGGCATTGCCCTGCTGCGCAGAGAGGATGACCTCCTCCTCACCGACCTGTGCATCACCGACGTACCCATGCGCTCCTATACCGATGAAGAAATCCGCGCCTACGTCGCCACTGGCGACCCCCTCGATAAAGCAGGCGCCTACGCCATTCAACACCCCGGCTTTCGCCCCGTCGCCCGCATGGACGGCTGTTATGCCGGCGTCATGGGGCTGCCTCTCTGCCACGTCGTCAGGCTGATGCGCCGGGTACATCTCCCTCCCGCGGCAGATGTCCCCTCGAATTGTCAGAACCTGCTCGAATACCACTGTCCGGTCTTCCAATCCATCCTTGGATGACAAAATAACTGAAAGGTCAAGAATGAAGTTTCTTCGCTGGATACACCTTATCGTCATCATGACTTTCCTGAGCGCCTGCGGATCAGGCGGAAGTGGACTCGTTTCCCTCAACCCCACCGACACCCCCCTCCCGCCTCCTGCCGTGACCGTCATCTCTGCCCCCGACCCAAGCCTCACCCTCGCCGCCTACCTCAACGCCTACAAGGCAGACGATTACAACACCATGTATTCGCTCGTCAGCAAAGCCACGCAGGACACACTCCCCCTCGAAGAATTTGCCAAACGCAACCGCGACGCGCTCAACGAAATGAGCGCCGCCTCCTTCGACTACGAAGTGCTTTCCTCGCTGGTCAATCCCTACTCGGCTGAAATTGCCTACAAAGTTACCTACCACACCGCCCTCGTCGGCGAGATTCAACGCGACATCGTTGCCCGGCTCACGCTCGAAAACGGCGAATGGAAACTGCAATGGGACGACGCGCTCATCCTGCCCGAACTGGCAGGCGGCAACATCCTGCGCATGGACTACAGCATCCCCTCGCGCGGCAACATCTACGACCGCGACGGCGATGTCATTGCTGCCCAAACCGACGCCTACGCCTTCAGCATCCTGCCTGGCAATGTCACCGAAGAGAGCCTCTCCACACTGCTCACCGAAGTCTGGCGGCTGTGCGGCAACAGCATGGATGCCCTGGCAGAACAGATTGCCAATACCCCTGCCTTATTTCCCATCCCCCTGTGCGAAGCCTCGGCTCAGGAATCCGAGCGCATCCGCAGCATTGCACCTGCCGGCTTGCAGTGGGTGCAATACAACTCACGCTTTTACTTCGACCAGGGAGCAAGTTCCAACATCGTCGGATACACCCAATTCATCTCGCCCGAAAACCTGGAGAAATACCGCCGCCTGGGCTACCGCGGCGACGAACGCGTGGGCGCTGCAGGTATCGAACAATGGGCAGAAGATTACCTTGCCGGTCAGCATGGCGGAACCTTATATGTGGTGAACCCCTCCACAGGTCAGATTGTGACGCGGGTGGGGGAGAGCGCGCCCAAACCCGCCGACTCGGTTTATCTCACCATTGACGACAACCTTCAATATTACGCCCAGCAAGCCATCAAAGGCTTCACGGGCGCCGCGGTAGTCATCGAAGTCAAAACCGGACGCGTGCTGGCAATGGCATCCTCGCCCGGCTTCGACTCTAACATCTTCGAGCCGAACAACCCCAACGCCTCGAACCTGATCTCGCAACTGGCGCCCGGCTCTTTGCTCAACCGCGCCGCCCAGGGACAGTACCCCCTCGGCTCGGTCTTCAAAATCATTACCATGGCGGCAGGTATGGAAAGCGGTCTCTTCATCCCCGAAAGCACCTACGACTGTCAATATACCTGGACGCGCCTGCCCGACCAGATCCGCTACGACTGGACCTACCAGCATTGCCAGGACAGGCTGGCAGCAGGACAGGAATGCAACACCAGCGACAGCCTCCCCTCGGGTCCGCTCACCCTCTCCGAAGGGTTGATGCGCTCCTGCAACCCGTTTTTCTGGGAAATCGGCTACACTCTCTACCAGAACAACCGCCCCAACGACATTGCCAACATGGCACGCGCCTTTGGGCTGGGACAGCCCACCGGCATCCAGCAAATCCCCGAAGAGGCTGGGCAGATCAACGACCCCCCCACCCCTGTGGACGTGGTCAACCAGGCGATTGGGCAGGGCGATGTGCTGGTCACCCCATTGCAGGTGGCAGATTTCATTGCCGCCATTGCCAACGGCGGTACCCTTTACCGTCCGCAATTGGTGGAACGTATCGAACCGGTGGACGGTTCCCCCGCCACTCAGGTCTTCAAGCCGGAAGCGCGCGGCACCCTGCCCCTTCAACCTTTCCGCCTGGAATTCATCAAAAACGCCATGATTGAAGTGGTCAAAAACCCGCGCGGCACGGCGAACTTCCGCCTGCGCGGATTGACGATACCCGTAGCGGGAAAAACCGGCACCGCCGAATCTGGCAGCGGCAAGCCCCATGCCTGGTTTGCCGGCTTCACCATGGCGGAGGAAAATACAGGCTTGCCCGATATTGCCGTCGTCGTCATCCTGGAAAACGCCGGTGAAGGCTCCGACTACGCTGCGCCCGTCTTCAAACGCATCGTCGAGACGTATTACTACGGCAGCCCGCGCACCTTCTACTGGTTTGAATCCAACTTCGGCGTGACCAAAACCCCAACACCCATCGGCGGCATCCCCACCGAAACACCGAAGCCGTAAATTCACTCACCACAGAGCGTTGAAAAAATCAAAACTCTCTCAGTGACCTCACCGGTAAAAATTGACAAACGATAAATTCATACAAGGTCTCATCATCAAAGCCCAGTCCGGTTTCTTTACAGTAGAAACCGGGCAGGGCTTTGTCGTATGCCGGCTGCGCGGCAAACTCAAACAGGGACGCCCCACCGGCGACATTGCCGCCGTCGGCGACCGTGTGCGCATCACCGTCCTGCCAGATGGCAGCGGGGTGATCGAAGAGGTCGAAGAGCGGAAGCGGGCTATCGTCCGGCTCGACCCGCGCCCGCAGGGCGAATATCAACAAGTGTTGCTGGCAAATCCCGATCAGGCAGTTTTCGTCTTTGCCTGCGCACATCCCGCCCCGCGCCTGCGTATGCTCGACCGCTTCCTTGTCATTGCAGAAAAACAAAACGTGCCGCCTCTCATCGTCGCCAACAAAACTGACCTGGTAAAAAACCCGCGCGAAATTTTCGGCTTGTACGAAACCATCGGCTACCGCGTCATCTACGCCTCCACCAAAACCGGCGCGGGCATTGCAGAACTACACGACGCGCTCAAAGGGAAAATTTCCGCCCTCGCCGGTCCCAGCGGCGTGGGCAAGTCTTCACTGCTCAATGCCATTCAGCCGGGGCTCGGGCTGGCAGTGAGAGAAATCAGCCATGCCCTCAAAAAGGGCAGGCACACCACCGTCACACGTCAACTGTTTCCGCTGGAGAGCGGCGGTTACGTTGCCGATACGCCCGGCTGGAAATCGCTGGCATTGTGGGATACCCAGCCCGAGGAGATGGATGCCTACTTTCCCGAACTGCGCAGCCTTGTGGCGCATTGTCAGTTCAGCGATTGCACCCACATCCATGAGCCCGGCTGTGCCGTGCGCCGCGCCCTCGACGAAGGTAAAATTCACCCGCAGCGGTACGACTCTTATTTGCGATTGCGCGCAGGCGAAGAAGGATGAACACGAACTGGAATCTGACCGGTCACGAGTGGGCTGTGGACATGCTGAAGAAGCACGTCATCCACAGTGCAACCCGCCATGCGTATCTTTTTTCTGGACCTCCGGGGCTGGGTCGCCGCACACTGGCTTTACGCTTCGCCCAAGCCTTGAACTGCCAAACCCCCGCCGCGCCCGGCGTCCCCTGCGGAGAGTGCCGCGACTGCCGCCAGATCGAAGCCATGCACCACGCCGACCTGACCGTCGTCCAGGCGGATGCGGAAGGCGGTATCCTCAAGGTGGATCAAATCCGTGAGTCGCGCAAACTACTCTCCCTCAAACCGTATCAATCGAAATACCGTGTCGCCCTCTTCCTCCGCTTTCACGAAGCGAACGACAACGCCGCCAACGCCCTGCTGAAAACCCTCGAAGAAGCCCCCTCCTACGCCGTCCTCATCCTCACCGCCGACAACCCCGAACAACTCCTGCCCACCATCGTTTCGCGCTGCGAAATTCTGCGATTGAGACCTCTCTCCATTGCCGAAGTGCAAAGAGACCTGGAAAATATCGGCGTGGAAAGCGAGCGTGCCCGGCTCATCGCTCACATCTCCGGCGGGCGTCCCGGCTATGCCCGCCGTCTGGCGCAGGATGACGCCCTGCTCGGTCAACGCGAGAACCGCCTGAACGAGATACTTTCCCTGCTCCCGGCCTCGCGCGTGGAAAAATTCAAATACGCCGAACAATTGTCGAAGGATAAGGATGCCATGCGCCAGGCAATTTTGTTCTGGCTCTCCTACTGGCGCGACGTGATGCTGAGAACCGCCAAAGCCGAAACCCCGCTCGTCAACGTGGACCGCAACGTGGAAATCGAAGGTCTCGCCGGGCAGTTGGATTTGTCCACTGCGCGCAGGATGGTTGTCCATCTCGAAACCGCCCTCGAGCGGCTGGAGAAGAACGTCAACCCGCGTCTGCTGGCGGAGGTATTGTTGCTGGATTTGCCGAAGGTTTAGGAGTATTTCATGTGCCGAAGCATCAAAACATTGCGTAACGCCGAAGTCCCCGCCACGCGGGAGGAAATCCGCGCCGCGGCGTTACAGTACGTGCGGAAGGTGAGCGGCTACCGCAAGCCGTCGAAGGTCAATGAAGAGGCGTTCGAGCGGGCAGTGGAGGAGGTGGCAGAGGCCACGAGGCGTTTACTCGACGGATTGAAAGCGGCAAAATAGCAGCAGCGGATGGCGTTTGCCATCCGCTGCTTTTATTCTATTGCATCCCGCAATTTCCTCGCCAGTTTGCCGAAGTGCGCGGTGAAGCGTATCGCCTCCTCGCGCGGACGGGGCAGGTCCACCCTCATGTCCATTTTGATCGTGCCGGGACGCTGCGTCAACACCAGGACGCGGTCCGCCAGAAAAAGCGACTCGCTGATCGAATGCGTCACCATGATGACCGTCTTCTGGCGCGCCTGCCAGATGCGCGAGAGTTCCGTCCACATGCGTTCGCGGGTCAGGGCATCCAGCGAGCCGAAAGGCTCATCGAGCAGGAGCAGGTCGGGGTCATGGATGAGCGCACGGGCGATTGCCACGCGTTGCGCCATCCCGCCGGAGAGGTCGCGCGGGAGCGAGTGTTCGAATCCCTGCAATCCCACCAGTTCGATCATTTCGCGCGCTTTTCTGTGGGCGGAAGGATTGCCGTCGCCGCGAATCTCCAGCGGGAGCGTGATGTTTTGAAGCACCGTGCGCCACGGCATGAGAGTTGCCTGCTGAAAGACCATGCCGATGCGCGGCTGTTGTTTGCGCGCAAACGTGACCTCGCCGCTGGTGGGTTGCAGCAAACCGGCAATCACCCGCAGCAGGGTCGTCTTACCTGAACCGGAAGGACCCAGCACGCAGATGAACTCACGCGGATGCACATCGAAGGAAACATCTCGCAGCGCGTGCAAGCCGCCGTTTTCATCGGGGAAAATGGTGGTCAGGTTGCGGACGGTCAAAATTGGAGGTTGGGTCATTTTTTAACCACGAAGGGCACAAAGGTCACGAAGGTTGCATTGTGAAGGGTCTAGCCGATTGGGTTCTTCGTGTCCTTTGGGGTAACAGTTTACGGAATGCTCTGTTGCAAAGATGCCCAATGGCATGGAGCATCGCTTTTTCCCTCACCCCTTGCCCCTCTCCCACCGGGAGAGGGGTTGGGGTGAGGGCGAAAAAGGTTCTGATTTACGGAACGAATTCGTTTGTAAACGCCTTGCTCAAATCCAGCGGTTCGGTGAGCAAGCCCATATCGAGCAAAACCGACTGCATGTTCTCCCAGGCTTGCGGGTCAGAGTAGCCGAGGCGCTCTGCCTGCCACTGCTCGAGGGAGGTGGTCAGCACCTGCTTTTGCACGTCCGCATCGAGATCGGCAAAGTTGGGAATGTACGCCGCGCTCAAATCAAACGCTTCATCGGGATGGTCGAGCGTGTATTGCAGTCCCTTCAGGAACGCGCCGACGAATGCCCGCACCATTTCGGGATTCTCGGCAATCATCTTTTCGCTGGTGAGCAGACCGTTGGCGGCAAGTTGAGCGTAATCTGCCACGCGGATTTCGGTCACGGCGATGCCGCGTGCGCGCAGTTGAATCGGCTCATTGGCGGAATATCCCACCACAATCTCCTGCTGTCCTGCCGCCATCGCCTCCACCTGATTGAAACCGATGGCATCCAGCGTCACATCTGCCTCGGTCAGTTTGCCCGCATTCAACAGGGCGCGCAAGCCAATGTAATTTGCGCCGAACAAACCCGGCAGACCGATCTTCCTGCCCTTCAAATCCTGTGGCACAATCACCCCCGCTTCGCTCTTTGCCACCACCGAAACGGGATACTGCTGATACCACGCCGCCACATACGTCACGGGCAGCCCCTGCGCGCGCGCCAGCAAAACCTGCTCGCCCGAAACCACCGCAAACGGCAGTTCGCCCGCCGCCACCAGTTCCACGCCCTTGGTCTCGAAAGAATAATCGAACTCGATTTCAAACCCCGCCTCTTTGAAATAGCCCTTTTCGACGGCAACGTAGAACGGAGCATACTGGATGTTGGGGATATACCCCATCGGCAGGCGGACCTTCGTCAACGCGCCCGCTTCATTCTGGACCTCGGACCTGCCACAGCCCGCCAAAGCGACTGCCAGCCCGAGCATGAGTAAAACAAACTTACGGAACATAGAAACTCCTTATACTGTTTTTTACGTTCAAACGTTCGAACGTTCCTGCCACTTCAAGAATTTATTCTCCAGAAATCTCACAATCCCATACAACGCCAGCGCCAGCGCAATCAAGGTGAAGACCGCCACGAAGACCATCGGCGTATCGTATTGAAAGTCGCCCACCTGCAGCAAAAAGCCGAGACCTTCCTCCGCGTCCACCAGCTCGCCCACGATTGCGCCGATGACCGAGAGCGTGGCGCCGATGCGCAAGCCGCCGAGGAAGACGGGCAGCGAAGCAGGTACCTCCACCTTCCACAGGATTTGCGCCCGCGTGGCATGGAGCGAATGCATCAGGTCGTAAAGAGCCGTTGGCACTGCCCGCACTCCCACAACGGTGTTGACCAGCACCGGGAAGAACACAATCAGCGCGCAGATGACCACCTTCGAGAGGATGCCGTCTCCCAGCCAGATGACCAGCAGCGGCGCAATTGCAATAACCGGAATCGCCTGACTTGCCACCAGGTATGGCGACAGCGCCTTTTCCAGCGAGCGTGATTTGGCGAGGAGATACCCAACCACAGTGGCAAAGGTCACGCCTGCCAGCAAGCCCAGCAGAATCTCGGTCAGGGTGATCCAGGTGTGGTATTGCAGGCTCCCGTCGCCGACGGCGCGCAGGAAACGCGTCCACACGCTGAGCGGGGAGGGCAGGATGAAGTTCGGGATTCCGCTGTAGCGCGTGAGCAGGTGCCATCCAAGCAGGAAGGCGAGAAGGGAAAGTAAGACAGGTAAAAAGCGTTTGGTCATTGTGTATCTTTTCTCACCCGTCCTTCGAGGGCAGGGGTGAGGTCAAAACAAAAAGCGCCGCGAAGGTTCGGGGCGCAGAATCAGGACTCGGCGAGGTCTGAACCGAATGAAAGTCCCGAAAACAAAGCGCGTTTTCGGGACGGTCAAATCAGACTCGTATAGAGCGTAGGTGACCTTCTTCTATCCAGACTGTTACTGTCGGCTCCGGAGTTTCACCGGATCATGCCCGCTTTCCCAAAGAGGAAAGGCGTTCCACCCAAACAGGCTCGTGGGCTGTACCACCGATCGGGAATTGCACCCTGCCCCGAAGGTTGAATATTTGATTGTTGTAATTATACACCGTCCCGAAGGTTTTGAACCTTCGGGCGTTTTTATTATTAACTGATGTTACGCGAAACGTCCCGAAGGTTCTCATAAATCAAGCCTGTTTTCCGTTCCAACCTTCGGGACGGTGCGTAAGGTGAATTATTAAAGTTCCACCGTTTTTAGCGGGAAGACAAAAACTTTAGCCGCGAATTACACAGATTTTCGCTGATTTTTCCTTTTGTAATCTGAGTGAATTCGTGAAATCGGTGGCAAAAAAAAATAGACTTTATCGGAATTAACGTTTTTTCCACGAAGTTCACGAAGAAACGCGAATTTTGCCTCTTTTTCGTGATCATTCGTGTTCTTCGTGGATAGAAACTCTTATTTCCGATAGAGTCTATTGAAATGCTGGCGTCTTGGCAGTTCGATTTTGTGCGTTTGTATGGTGATCTGCGGAGTCTGTGGCATAGGGCTTTCCCCTGCCAGCGAGCCTGTCGCCGCATCAGGGAAAATCACTCCTTCAGCAAAAAATCGCCGTTGTTCAAAATCCCGTCCAAAATTGCCTTCACCGCATCTGCCTCGAGCAGCGCCTCCAGCGAAAACGACTTCAAACGCGACTGCGTCGTCCGCACCGACGGCTCGAGAAAATCGCCAAACGGCAGCGAGGTGCGGAATAACTGATAATACAAAAACCGCCGCGCGTTGCGCCGAAACTCCGGCGGCGTTTCGATGCGTTCTGCGTTCAAAAACTCCTCAAGCTGCGCTCTGTAGGCTTCCACGCTTTGAGGGAAGAAAACCGTCGGGTATTGCGTAAAGCGCGCCCTGCCCGCGCACAACACCGCCGCCCCCATGATGGACGCCTCCAGTCCAATCGTCGAATTATAGATCATCACAAACTTGGACTTTTGAATCAACTCATAGGAACTCAGCGTTTCAGTGGGACGCACAAAGACAACATTCGGCTCTTTCTGGACCTCGCGCCTCTCCACCCAGCCCTGAACGGTCTCACGGCTGGATTTGCGCACGCGTAATTCGTCGGGATGCGCGCGGATGACGAACAGCGTCTCACGGTGAGAGCGAATTGCCTCAAGCGCCACATCCAGCCACTCGAACATATCCTCGAAGACCGTGTTGGCGTGGGGCTGACTGGTGTCGAAGATGACGTTGGTAAACACCGGCACGATTTGTTTGAACTGAGCCGCCTTTTGCAAAAATGCCTCATCCAGCCCCTTCATATCTGCCCAGAATTTGATGCCCGCCATGGTGAAATCGCCTTGAAAGCGCCTGGCAAGGTAGGCATCCAGGCGGGCGTTTTGTTCGTCATCGAGTTCAAAGTCATCCGGAATGCGGATGGGATATGCCGTTGCTTCCCCATCGGTGAAAAAAGCCGAGGCGGGCTGCAGCCCCACCTCGTGCGTGATGACGCGGATGCTGCGTTGTTGCGCCACCCAGCGGGCGGCGGCTTCGGGGTAGAACTGCCCGTTGAACACCACCACAGCCCGCGGCTGAGTCTGATCGAGAAAGTCCGAAAATTTGCGCACCACGTTCCACGCAGAGAGGATGTATTCGCGCAATAGATAACGCGTGTTCTCGTCGTCGTTCAGGTGATGGATTCGTAAAATCCAGCGCAAACCAGGCAGACAAAGAGGTCCGAGGGGAATGCCTTGAAAATGGAAAGTGGACAGTTCCGGCACGGAAAGCGATGAGAGGCGAGACGCCAGCTCCTCGTCGCGGTGATACTCAAACCAGTTGACATTTGTCGTTTGCGCGTTGGAGCGTTTGAATGGTTCAACGCCGCTATAGAGGGTCTTGGACTGATATACACACGACCTGCACGGCATTGCCCGATGCGGATTGTCCCGATCTGTTCCCAGCACACATTTGCTCATGCCGGAATGACAGGCAAAATACGCCACCGGCACCCCCTTCAGGCGCAGCGCCCACGAAGCCAACAGGTGAAAGCCACTGTTCCACGAGAGGTCGTCTATGCCCGAGGAAGCCTTGAAGAAGACCACCGGCGCACCGGAGGGGGGCGGCTCGCGGCGTGCAACCTCCCGCGCTGCGCGCGCAATTTTGAAGTTATTCAGCCTGCGAACCACTCCGCGCTTGAGGCGTTGGGTGAAAAATTCATTCAGTGATTTCATTACCAGTCGTTGTTCTTTTCGTATCCCAGCCTGATCAGCAAATCTCCCGCCACTTCCTTGAACAGAGACTTGTGTACTTCGGTAAAGTATTGTCTCCAGCCGCCGGTCTTGCCCGAACGGAAGGTGTGACTCTTTTTCGGCTGGATGGCTTCTGTGAGTATGGCGAGCGCTTTTTCGCGGGAGGTAGGGATGGAGTAGCCGGTCTTTTCCACCTCATCGAGCATGGAGTGGAGCGCGGCTTCGCGGTTGTTGATCAGGTCTTCAAAACGCAGGCACAAGACGCCGGGCGTCGCCAGCCACTGAAAAACGCCTTCATATCTTTGCTTCACGCTGACCATCTTCATCCCTTCACGCTCGATGCCGGTGATTGCCACTTTGAGCCGCTCGCTGAAATCGGGTAGGGATTGGTAGTAGGTGTGCATGCCGTGTTCTTCGTGCATGTCGGTGGCAAAGAAGACGTGTGAGACGAGCATGTCGCGGGGGTCGCGGTAAATGAAGTAGTTGACGCGCCCGTTCGAGGTCAGAAATGAGACGTTTTCCGGGGTGGCATCCACATAACCCCAGCCGATCACGCCCGGCGGGATGGATTTCAAATCCGCCAGAATCTCATCCGCTGTGCGCCGTCTGCCGTCTTTGGTAATCGTGCGGACGGGGTCAGCGTCCACGTAGCGGTATGGCATGATTTGCGTAAAGCCGTTGAGGATTTGCAGCAGCAAATGCGACCCGCTCTTGGGTTTGGCGTTACCAAAAATGGGCGGCGCATCGTTGAACGAAAAACGCTTCCAACGCCAGATGGCTTGAGCGGTCTTGCCGTATGGGCGGAGGGCGCGGCGGAGAGTTTTCATCAGGTTGAATAGTTCGAAAGTTGACAGGTTGGAAAGTTGGTCAACCTGCTAATGTTCCAACTTTCCAACCCGCAAACGTGTTTTATTCGTTTACAACGCGGCGGAGTTTCTTCAACGAACCCATCTCCGATTCGTACACGCGCTTCACGCCGTCGCCCAGCGAGGCTTCGGTGACGCGGATGTATTTGACCAGCCGCTCGAACCCGCCCGGCTCTACCGAGGCAGCCTGGTCGCTGCCCCACATGGCGCGGTCGAGGGTGAGGTGGCGCTCCACCATGCAGGCGCCGAATGCAACGGCAATTGCCGAGGGCACCAGCCCCACTTCGTGACCGGAGTAGCCAATGGGCGTATTCGGAAATTCACGGCGCAGGGTTTCGATCATGCGCAGGTTCAACTCTTCCGGCTCGCACGGATAGGTGCTGGTGCAGTGCATGATGACCAGGTTGTCTTCGCCAACCACATCCACTCCGCGATGAATCTGCTCCATGGTGGACATGCCCGTGGAGATGATCACGGGTTTGCCGGTTTTGCGAACGTATCGCAGCAGGTTATGGTCGGTGAGCGAGGCGGATGGCACTTTGTAGGCAGGCGTGTCGAATTGTTCCATGAAATCCACCGAAGGCTCATCCCACACCGAGACCATCCAGGCGATGCCTTTTTCGCGGCAATAGCGGTCAATCTCGCGGTACTGCTCCTCGTTAAATTCCACTTTGTAGCGGTATTCGAGATAGGTGATGTAGCCCCAGGGCGTTTCACGCATCTGCTTTTGTTGTTCGGGCGGCGTGCACACCTCCGGCGTGCGCTTCTGAAATTTGACCGCATCCGCGCCGGCATGCACTGCCGCATCTATCATGCGTTTGGCAATCTCCAGGTCGCCGTTATGGTTGATGCCGATTTCCGCAATGACATAAGCAGGATGACCATCGCCCACCATGCGATTTCCAATTTTGATTTCACGAGCCATTTGTTCTCCTTGATGTTTGCGTAACGCGCGGTAGAGAACGCGCATTACGCGGATATTTGTTTAAGAACCAACTCACAAACTTCGCGCACCGCGCCCTGCCCTCCGCGGCGGGTCAACACGTAATCGGCAGCCTGAATGACTTGCGGGTACGCATCTGCCACCGCCACTGCCCAGCCGGCAACCTCGAAACAGGGCAGGTCATTGAGATCATTGCCCACATAAACGACATTCTCCGCTTTGACCTTTTTCTGCTCGAGGACTTCGCGCATCACACGCCCCTTATCCTGTAACCCAATCCCCTGCCTTACCTCCACCCCGAGTTTTTTCGCGCGCGCCGTTACTACGGGATTCGGCTCCGAGGAAAGAATCAACAGTTCGACGCCCTTCGCGCGCAATTCCCCAAAGCGGATGCTGTCACTGCGCGAAGCCGCCACCGATTCGCGTCCATCCTGATCGGTCCACACGCGGTTATCGGTGAACACACCATCGAAATCGAAGACAATCAGGTCCACCTGTTTGGGCATGGGGCGGCGCGCCCGTCCATCCGGCGTGACCATCTCCAGCCCGCCCTGATAAACCAGCGCTTCGTACTTCGTCCAATCGGCGGGGGTGTCAATGTCCACGGTGTAGCGCGGGTCAATGACCAGCGGATAGACCACGCTGCCGGTCAGCGAATGTTTGCGGAGAATGGTTGCCGTGCGGATGGCGTCAATATGACCGGTCTGCCAGTAGACCGGCGGGAGAATCTGACGCGGCGCATTGTACGGCTCGGCGATGCCCTCCACTTCAAGCAGAGGGGTCAGGGGTTTATCGTATCCGTGAAAGCGCCACATCTTGAAGGGGTTTTGACCGGCCGGCACCACGCCGCGCACGCTGTCGGCGTCGGCATGATTGAGCAAGAGCCGAACTGCCTCGTCCACCATCCCTTTCGGGCGGATAGGCGAGGTGGGGCGCAATTGGACGACAATCTCAGGGAAGTAGCCTTCCATGTCCTTCAGCCACTGCAGGGCATGCTCGAAGACCGGCAAATCGGGAGTACGATCCTGTGCTAGTTCCGCCGGGCGAAGGAAAGGCGTCTCCGCGCCCCACTCGCGGGCAACGGCGGCAATCTCCGCGTCATCCGTCGAGACGATGACGCGCGTCACAATGCCAGATTGCTTCGCCGCGGCAATGCTCCAGGCAATCAGGGGATAGCCGGCAAAGGGTTTGATATTCTTGCGCGGGATTCCTTTCGAACCGCCGCGCGCGGGGATGAGGGCGAGGATATGCGTCAAAGAATACCCCTTATAAATCAACTTGATATACGACAAAATAGCCGTTCAGCGGATGTTTGATAGAAAAGGATTTTATTTTTTTTAATTTATCTTCGCCAAAAACAACTTTCATCTTTTCGTAAATAGATTTTCTTTCTTTTTCGGAATGAAAAGGAACTATCAAGTTCAAAGTATTATCTTTGATTTCGGGATATTGGTTTGCGTTCAAGATATTGCCTTCTGCTTTTACCTCAGTCATAATGCGAAAGCGCAAACGCACAGACGCTTTTTCCACATTTCGCACACGGCTGAAACTTTCCTGATGAGAGAAGATAGACTTTAATTTATCTTTCACTTCTTCTGAAACATCAGAATCCGCTAATTCTTCATCCAAAACCTGCGCAAAAGAATCCCGAATCAAATCGTTGGCTTTCACTGTCTCGAAGAAACTGCCATGAACCAGGCAAACTTTTTGGCAGCCACGTTTACGTCCACGCACAAGGTAATAGACTTCTCGTTCTTCCAGCGAATAAACATCATCGCCCGCCTCCTGCATTTGCCGAAAGATGATGCCACCTTCGGAAGGGATAATCTCACGGATGTTCTTCTTGCCTGTGGGTATTGTGGAATTAAATGATGCTACGCTATACGTTTGGCTATCTTTCAACTCAATAAGTTCACCTCCTCTAAAACGCGAATCGTCTGTATTTATCTTGATTGCAAGGTCAGGAAAAACGCCTTGATTTTTACAAGAAAGCATATCTACAGGAAACGGAAACTCGTCAAGAGTTTTGATTTTCGCAAATTTCGCTTTGTTCTTGAGCAGGCTTTGCCAAAAGTGGAAAATCGAATACATATTTTATCCAAACAATGAAGGCTGCTTTAATTTTTTCTTCACTGTATCAAGGGTGGCAGGGTTTCCCCAAATGACGGGTAAGTTTTCTGTATATCTATATTCTTCGTAATATTTCTCGACATTATCCGCCTCGCGGATTTTTTCCAAGCGCAAGCGAATCATTTCCACGTTTTTGGGGTCAATCTCGATGCCGATGCTGTTTCTGCCTACTTGATACGCCGTCACCAGCGTTGTGCCTGTCCCCGCAAAGGGATCCAGCACGGTATCGCCAATCTTTGAAGACGATAAAATAATTCGGAGCAGCAGGGCTATAGGGGCTTGCTGTTTATGGAATCGTTCACCATCTTTATTGCGAATTGCCTCATCCCCCGCAAAATAGCCTGAAGTTAATTCGCGGATATCGTCCCAAACGTCTGTGACATAAACGCCGTTCTCACGCTGTAATTTGTAATTCGGCGGCAATGGCGGTGATATGCGCAAGCGATGAAAAACTCGTGCTTTTTCGCCTTTCGTAGCATAAGCAATGATTTGATATTGCTTACCATACTTGCCGGAAACCGGCACGGCGGAGGTTTTCTTCTTCCAAATAATCAGGTTTTGTAAAGTCCACCCCGTCTCGCGCAGGCAGCGTAAAACATCTTCCGCATTTTTTTCTCGCTGCATAAAATAAACTGCGCCGCCTGTGGATGTGATATTGAATGTTTTCTGGCAAACTTCCTTCATCATGCCCCAATATTCTTCGGGCGATAGATTGTCATCGTGAAGGGAATAATCTTTGCCTTGATTGAAGGGAGGATCAAGGAAAGTTAAGTCAACCGCTTTTGGAAAATTCTCGCGGTTCAATTTTTGCAAACAGTCGCCTGTTATAACACTGTACTCGGTCATATTTATTCCTTGCTACCATGCCGTCCAACCGCCATCCACTATAACATTATTTCCTGTCATGTACGAGGAAGCGTCGGAGGCGAGAAACAGCAGCGCGCCGTTCATTTCGTCTCTGTTCGCCATGCGCCCGAGAATGGTTTTGGCAGAATAGTTGCGGACGAAGTAATCTTCGTGGTTGTTGAACACACCGCCGGGTGTGAGCGCGTTGACGCGGATTTCGGTACCGGCGTAATAAGCCGCAAGATATTTGGTGAAGCCCAGCACGCCAGCCTTGGTCACCGTGTAATAGACCGGTTTGAACGCCACACGCTGACCGTCTTTGATGTAAATCCGCTGGTCGGGACCATTCAGCCCATAGGTGGAGCAGATGTTGACGATGCTGCCCTTCTTCCCCTGCGCCAGCATCGGTTGGACGCACGCCTGAGTAACGAGGAACATACCGGTCAGATTGACGTTCAGGGCGGCGTTCCAATCACTGAGCGGGTAATCTTCGAAGGCGCCAGGGGCAATGCCCTTTGCGGCAGCGTCGGGGTCGAATTTCGGGTCGAGCGCTGCGCTGTTGACGAGGATATCCAGCCGCCCAAAGGTAGAAAGCACCTTTTCCACCATCGCGCGGACGGAGTCTGGCTGGGTGATGTTGGTGGGGATGGCAAGGGCGTGGTATCCGCTTTTCGAGAGCGTATCAGCCGTCCCGTTGGCAGAGGCGGCGTTCAAATCCACCACTGCAACAGAGGCGCCGGCTTCGGCGAGCGTGCGGCAGAATTCCGAACCGAGCAGTCCTGCGCCTCCTGTTACCACTGCCACTCGCCCGGTCAGGTCAAATTTCTTTTGAATGTGCATGCTTTCCTCTAGGGTTTGATGTAGATTTCATCGCCCTGCCCTTTGAAAACAAGGCGTAAACCGGCAGTTAACCTTTCGCTTTCGGCGGCAATGTTCTCGCCGCCGTCGAACAGCGCCAGCACTGCCTTGCCCTGGAGGATATCGGCTTGCATGGCAGCGACCGACGCTTCGAAGTCGGGGCGTTCGCGGGCGGTTGCCGAGTCGTAGGGGGTGGGCAGCACGCGCACGCCGCGCCCAGTGTAGAGATAGACGGCAGCAGGTTCGTTGGTGTAAATGCTGACATCGTCGGGCAGTTCGCGCAGGTATGCCATCGCCTGCGAGTCGTACCACTGGAAGGATGCGTACCCCAACCCGCCCTGCGACCAGTGTGTCAGCGTGACGGATTGTTTGTACACCGAAAGCCCCATCAACAGGATGACCGCCGCAATCACCAGCGGACGGTTCTTTTTGCGCATCCAGATTCCAAATGCCACCAGCAGGATGAGCAAGCCGATGAAGACAGGCGCCAGGATGCGCAGTTTGAATTTGGTGGCGGCGTCGAAGAGGGTCATGGAGGCAATGATGGATGCAAGATAGGCAAAGATGTAGAGCCCGGTGGCGAAGGAAATCACCTCCCGCGACTCTTTTCCGCCTCTTTTCAACTCTGCAGCCTGCCTCGGTTTCAGGAGGTGGTGCCTCGCCTGAAGCAGTGTCCACGTCAGCGCCGCGGCAAGGACGAGGAAAATCAGCCCTTCGAGCAGGTAAGGCTGTTGTGCCAGCGCCCGCCGCCACTGCTCCACAGGGATGAGGAAACTGGAGAAGGTGTACACGCCCAGCCGCAGGTTTTCGGCGGTGATGGGATGCCAGGCAAGGACACGGTTGGTGGTGTTTTCAGCGACCAGCCGGTTGCGGAGCGCCCATCCGAGCGCAAACGGCAGGAAGCCCGCCAGGAAGATTCCAATGCTGGTAAAACGCTTGCGCCAGGTGGAACGTAAAACGACGATAGCGGCAAGAAATGTGGCAGCCAGCGCCAGCCCGGCGTACCGCGTGAGGTACGCCATGCCCGCAAAGGCTCCGCAGGCGGCAAGCCACCACCATTCGCCGGCAATACCGCGCCCCACTGAGGAAGGTGGGAGTTCGAAATACAGGTCGAAGGTCCAAAAGGCGAGGAGCGAGAGGAAGATAAAGAGCGGCTCGCTCATGGCGGCGGCGTGAACCTGGAGCAGGTCGCCGCTGGCAACAAACAGGGCGGCGGCTATAAGTCCAGCCGTCAGCGAGGGGGTCATCCGCCAGACGAGGATGCCCAGCAGGGCGGCGTTGAATCCGAACAGCAGGGCGTTGAGAAAGCGCGCCCCGCGCAAGGGATCCAGCCCGAACAAGCCGATGAACGCCAGCGCGGAGGAAAAACCCGGCGGGAAGTGTGTCACCGGGCGGTTGCTCTCCAGCCATGCCGCGCGGTAGCCTTCTCCTGCCAGCAGGCTGCGCGCGCCGGCAATGTAGGCAACCGAATCATCGGAGAGGTGCAAGCCTTCGGGGGTGGCTCGAAGGACGAGAAATGTCCCGATACCGGCGAGCAGGATCAGGGTCAGGAGTGAAGCGAGGCGGGGAGGGATGCGGAGGGTCATGGAAAGAACAGGGAGGGCGGGGTTACCCCCGCCCAGCCGTGATGATATTCCATTTTTAGTTGTGGTTCAAATATCCCTTTTCTTCGAGATATTGGATGATGATGCGGGCGTTCTCTTCAGGGGTAGAGCCGTAGCCCTTGAGGGTGATTTCAGGGTCAATGGGCGGTTCGTAAGGATCATCCACGCCGGTGAAGCCCATGGGTTTGCCTTCCTGCATTGCCTGGCGCGCCTTGGCGTAGAGACCTTTCACGTCACGCTGTTCACAGACTTCGACAGGCGTGTCCATGTAAACGGTGATGAAGTTTTCGCCGACCATTTTGCGCGCTTCGTTGCGGGTGGCGCGGTAGGGGCTGATGGCAGCGCAAATCACCACCCCGCCCGCACGGACGATTTCGCCCGCTACAAAGCCGATGCGCAGGATGTTGGTGTCGCGGTCTTCCTTGCTGAAGCCAAGTCCTTTGGAGAGGTGGGTGCGTACCACGTCGCCGTCGAGGACGGTGATTTGACGGCCCCGTTCGAGCAGGAGCGAGGTCAGTACCTGGGTGGTGGCGGTCTTGCCCGAACCGCTCAAGCCGGTAAACCAGATGCAGAAGCCCTGTTTGTGGCGCGGGGGGTACATTTCGCGCAGGATTTCGGCGGTTTCGGGGCGGGTGAACCATTCGGGCAGAAGTTTGCCCTTGGCGAGATATTCGTCGCGCACTTGTGTGCCAGAGATGCTGAGCGTGCGGGCGCCGGGCGGCACGTCTTTTTGCTCCACGTAACGATCTTCATCGGGAAGATAGACGAGTTCTTCGAAGGGAATCATCTTGACGCCAATCTCCGCTTCGTACTTTTGCATGATCTCCTGCGCGTCATACGGACCGTAGAACGGTTTGCCGGTGGAATCTTTGCCCGGTCCGGCATGGTCGCGCCCGACGATGAAGTGGTTGGCGCCATGGTTGCGGCGGATGATGGCGTGCAAGAGGGCTTCTTTGGGTCCTGCCATGCGCATGGCAAGCGGCAGCAGGCTGAGCAGAGTGCTGTTCTTGTCGTAATAATTCTCGACCAGGGCTTTGTAGATGCGGACGCGGGTGTAGTGGTCTACATCGCCGGGCTTGGTCATGCCGACGACAGGATGGATGAGGAGTGAGCCTTGTACCTGAGCGGCGGCGCGCTTGGTCAGTTCTTCGTGGATGCGGTGCAGGGGGTTGCGGGTCTGGAAGGCGACGACGTTGTCGTGTCCCATCTCTTCGAGGATGGCGCGCACCTGCGACGGCGTGCGCCGCAGTTCGACAAAGTCGTGATATTTGGGCAGGTTGACCACCTTGAGCGGTCCCGAAATGCAGACCTTGCCCCAGCGTTCCATTTCGGAAACCATGGGGTGGCGCGGGTCGGTGGAGCCGTAGGCGAGTGCGGCTTCGGTGGAGCGATCCCAGTGATAGACCTCCTCGAGGGTCATGATGGCGATAACGTCATTGTTGGCGTTGCGCAGGACAATATCTTCGCCGACGGTGGGCAGTTCCTTGGGGTCAGCCGTTAATGTGATGGGAAGCGGGAAGAGGGTTCCATCTGCAAGGCGCATTTCGTGGAGGACGCGTTCGTAATCTGCCTTTCCCATGAAACGATCCAGCGGGGAAAAACCGCCGGTGGCAAGCAGTTCGAGGTCGCACAGATTGCGCATGGTGATTTTGATGGAGGAAAGTTTGGGCGCGCGGGCGAGCAGTTCCTCGCGCTCCTTTCCTTCCACAACCAGGTTCACCAGTTTTCCCCCGTAGAGGGGGATGAGTTTGGCTTTTGACATAATTTCTCCTTGAATTACATTTTGATGTTACGCACCGTCCCGAAGGTTTGGGCAAAATCCAAGCCTGATTTACGTGAGCCTTCGGGACGTTTTGCGTAAGGTGAGTTACATTTAAAACTTCGAAAGTTTAGGAGCCTGGCAGTTGGGATTTAGCCCGGAGAAACTTCCAAAGTTTGCAGGTTTCAGACACAGGGCGCAATTATAACCCAAAATTCAGCGGGTGAATTTTGGGTTATAGAGAAATAACCCTGTCGGATTTCTGAGACTCTTTCGCCGCCAGGGCAAGACGCAGCGCCATGATACCATCTTCGAGACTGCAAACCGGTTCAGACTCCCCCCGAGCTGTTTCAATGAAATGACGCGTTTGACTCACGAACAGCCAATTCCGCTCGAAGCCGGGGGGCGGGGAAAACGTCTCGGTAACGGGAGCCGGCGCGGGGTCCGCGAAAGAGCCGAAGGGAAGGGTGGCGCGGTAAACGTGGAGCAAGCCGTCGGCGTTGTCCCAGCGAAGCGTACCTTGAGTCCCGACGATCTCCAGCGTGTGACGCGGCGGTCTCTGGATGTAGTTCAAATGCACACCGCCGATGGCGCCGTTGGAGAAGCGCAGCCCGATTTCAGCCACGTCCTCCACGTCGAGTTCGAGGGGGGAGATGTGACCGTTGAATGACCAGAGGGCTATGACTTCGCCCAGCAGATAGCGCAGGTAGTCGAGCGGATGGGTGAGCGTGCGGATGACGCCGCCGCCGAGGTCGGCGCGGGCGGCGTAACTCTGGCGGTAATCTTCCCAGGGATGCCACTGCGGCAGGTACTCGCCCCAGTGAGCGTGGACGGTAAGTACCTCACCGAGGGCGCCCGCTTGAATCAACTCGCGGGCTTTGTTGAGAGTGGGGTGATAGCGGAACTGAAACCCAACGAGGATTTTGCTTCCGCTTTTTTGGGCGGTTCGCTGGAGGGTGTCGAGGCGGTCGAGCGAATCGGAGACGGGTTTTTCAAGCAGGATGTGACAGCCCGCTTCGGCGGCAGGGAGGGCAATATCGAGGTGCAGGGCGGTGGGGTTGGCGACGATGACCGCGTGAGGCTTGTGCTTCGCCAGCGCGGTGTGAATGTCGGTTTCAACGGGATAGCCCGCCAGTTCGTCATCGGGCAGGGTGGCGCGGTGACTGCGAAGCAGGACGATGTCTTTTTCGCCGAGAGCGATCAGGTTGCGGAAGTGTCGGCGTCCGATGGAGCCGAGGCCAGCGATGAGGAATTTCATACATCCTTTCTTACCACGAAGGACACAAAGAGCACTAAGGTTTTAAATTTCGCTTTGTGTCTTTCGTGACCTTTGTGGTTATTAAGATTTACCAATTCAAGTCCTTCTCGTACTCCCATTTGACCAGCATCTCACCCGCGATTGTCTTGAACAAAGATTTGTCTCTTTCGGTGAACAGTCTCTGCCAGTTGCCCGCCTGGCCCTTGGGCAGGAAGGAGGCAATGTCCTGGTTACGGCGTTCCTGCCACTCTTCATCGGGGTTGGATGCCATTTCGGCGCGGATGGCGGATTCGAGCGAGGGGTCAGCATCCACGCCGAGGAAACGCCACAAGCGGGTCATTTCTTCGAACGGGCGGGCGAGCAGGTCTTCGTAGCGCAGGGTGTGATAGTTTTGACCGTACAATCTGCGGGCTTCGGCGTCGGTCTCGGTCAAGTCGTCCACCCAGCGGGAGGCAATGTTGCGGATGAAGGTTTCGGTGAAGATGGAGCGGCGTCCGTCGCTGAAGGGTGCGGGGTCAGCCCGAAGGTCTGCAATGATGCGTTTGTCTTCTGCGGTGAGGAATCTGGATTCTTCGACAAAGTTGCGGAAGCGTTCCGAGATCAGCACATCGCGCCCGTCGCGGATGATGTTGACAATCTTCGCATCGGGATAGACCGAGAACATGTCGCGCACAACCTGACCATGAATCACGCTGGAAGGACTCTTATCCCCGACGATGCGTTTGCCCTGGCGGGCGGCGTCGCGTTCCATGATGAAATCGGCGGCGGCGCGCAGGACGAGCGGCGAGAGGTCGCGCCCGTGATTCCAGCGGTTGGATTTGCGCGTCAGCCATTCTTCGATTTCGGGCGAATTGACCAGCGATTTGAGCAGCGGCTTGCGCGTGAAGAAGTGCGCCTGGTAGTTGCAATGCACGTCGGGGTGCAGGCGGGTGAGGCGCATGAGGAGCGTTGTCCCTGAACGGGCATGACCGAGGAGGAAGAATTTTTGGCGCGGGAAGAATTGCTTGATCTCCGCCACTTCCTCGTCCGTGATGGCGGGGATGGGGTTACGGGATTTGTTTTTTTGTTCGCCCTTGAGCAGGATGCGGGCAGCGGTTTTGAAACGGGAAAACATTGGGTTTCTCCAGTGATGTTAAAGTTTAGCATGACCCTCTTCTTTATACAAACCGAGTGACGATGAGCGGCGGTTCAATTTGCAGGGTTTATTGAAGGTCTATGAGGGTGTTTTGGTTTGAGAAGGCAGTCTATCTGGCGGCTTGTATTGATGGGGCAAGTTGACAAACCTATTATCCCATAGTAATATTTGCGGCGCTCTGGCAAAAGCCGCACGCCGAGGTAGCTCAGCGGCAGAGCAGGGGACTCATAAGCCCTTGGTCGTGAGTTCAAATCTCACCCTCGGCACACTAAAAAACCCGCGTTTGGCGGGTTTTTAATTTGGAATGGTTCAGATGGGAAAGTATCGGTCGCGCTTGCCGATTTATCGGCGGTGAGCGGTTGCGGTAATTTCTCGGAAGAAGCAAGGTTATGACTCTCATTGTGGGGATTGGCGTTTTCATGTTTCGCTCTTTTCTCTCGTTGCCGCAGAGTATATGTCCTCTTATGGGGAAGTCCCTTACGGCTGGCTTGTAGTTATCTTTCTGCCAACTGCATTTTTTCTCACACCTTCCTTTCAAAAAACGAAAAGTGGATTGGAGCAATTCCAATCCACCAAAACAGATGCTTGTACTGGGCGTGAGATTATTGGCTGTTTCTATCCGCCTGGAGCAATTGCAGCGCCTGCAGCCTGACCAATTCGGGATAGATCGCCTTGTACACGCTGCAATACGGGGATGAGACATTCGACGAGCCGGTCACATTTTTGGCATGGATGGGACATCCGCCCGCGCACCAGTAGCGCCATTCGCAGGTGTTGCATCCGTTGCGGTGGTCAATGGACGGGTTGGCGAAGTCGTCGAAGCGCGGCGATTCCAGCATTTGCAGGGGGATGCCTGGCAAATTGTAACCCGTCAGCATGTGACAGGGCAGGACGCTGCCATCCGTGTCAATGCTCAGATAGTTGCGCCCCGCGCCGCACACGTGCTGATGCGCCGCGCCAAAGTTGCTGCGGTCAATCAGCCCTTCCAGGAAGTTGTAATCGGGCAGGTTCGCTTCAATGACCTGTAATGCCTCTCGCAGGGCGCGGGTCAGGGAGGCGTTATCGGCGGCGAGGGTGTCTTCAGGGTTATGGGGGCGGTAAAAGTTCAGGTTCAGCATGAGGCGGTGTTCGAGCGCAAAGGCGACCAGCGCAGGCACCTCGTCCACGTTCAGGCGGGTGATCGTGATGATGAGGTAAGGGTTGATTCCCATTTCCAGCGCGAGCAGCACAGAGCGGAGGACGCGCTCGAAGGTCGGGTTGCCGTTCAGAACGGGGCGCTGGCGGTCATGCCCCTCGCCGAAGCCGTCCATCGAAATGGACAGGCGGAAATCTTCGTCTTTGATGAATTGCAGGCGCTCGCGGTTGAGCAGCGTGGCGTTGGTGACCAGCACTTCGGTCAGGGTCAGACCCGTTGCCTGCGCCAGGGATTTTGCCCGCGCGTGCAGAGCGGGGATCAAATCCCAGTTCATGGTCGGCTCGCCACCCGCGTATTTGATTTTGACTTCGGGATGCCCGTGCGTTTCCGCCAGCTCGAAGAGGCGCTCCACCGCCCTCAAGCCTGTTTCCAGGTTCATGCGGCGCACATCCTTGCTGACGAAGCAATGGGCGCAGACCAGGTTGCAGGCGCGGGTGAGGTACAGCCAGGCTTCCAGCGGCGCAGCGGTGTGTGCGAACTCGGGAAGCGCGGTTTGGGTAGATGCTTCTTGCAGTAGCCCCAACTCGTAGAATTGGGCGATGGCGGTTTGCGCCTGATCGTAGGCAATGCCGCTGGCGCGGGACCATTCGGCAGGGTCGCGCGGCTGGGAGAAGAAATCAAGTATCTCTTGCGCGGGGGCGTTGAGGACGAAGAGCGGCGCTCTGGCGTTTGCGACCAGCATGGCGCGTTGGTCGTTTTGAAAAAAGACAGAGTGTTGCTGTCCTGTGGTTTGTTTTAGAATTTTGCCTGCCAGTGTGTGTTTGAATTGTAAACTTCCCCCGCCGCTGTCACAGCCATCGCAGCTGCTGGCATATAGCCCTGCAAGACCAGGGGGCTCTTCTCTTTCGATGGCGATGGAATGAGAACAGGCGCAATCGCCGTCACATCCCCCGTTAAAATTGTGCCGGGTGTTTTCCAGCGGATGGGAGAAGAGAATTTTTGGTTTCATGGGTCACCCCAGTTTGTAAAAGAAAACCAACACGACAGAGCGCTGTCATTATAGTCCAAACTGTTCTGTGCGCAAGAAACCAAAATCCCCGTTTGGTACCGGGGATTTTGATATATCAAATATGTCTATATCAGTTAATTAATGTCACGCACCGTTCCGAAGGCTTGTACAAAACCAAGATCAATTCATGGACGTTTTACGCGTTTCTTTCTCCCTCACCCCTTCACCCCTCTCCCACTGGGAGAGGGGACGGGGGTGAGGGAGAGTAACATCAGCAGTTCAATCGGCAAACCACAAGGCGTGATCTCTCATCAGTGTTTGCAGCACGGACGGCTTCTTTGGGATTTTTTCATCTTCCTCCGCTTGCAAAACATAGTTGCCGAAGCGCTTTAATTCATCGGGATCCAGAGTCGCAATCTCTTTCAAAAGCGTGCGGCGTCCCTCCCTCAGACCGCGGTGGTCTTCGGCAAAGGTGGCGCTGTAGGTTACACCCAGCATCATGAAGCACGCCGCGTCCTTGAGAAATTCCTCTTTCTTTTCCTCTTTCCATTTTTTCAGCGACACCATGCCGCGTCCCACGTAATACTTGCCAATCTGCGACCAGAGCTGTGGGTTCTTCCGCGCCTGGGCTTCGTCAACGAATTTGCCGTCCCTAAGCCAATAGGGCTTGAGAACCTCGAGCAGTTCGAATTCTTTGGCGGCTTGTTCCGCATGATCCGTATCATTGGCGTAATATCCCAGCCAGACGCGGTTGCACATGGCGTCCGCCTGCCTGTATTCGATCTTTGCGCTTTCTGCCTCGTTGGCGACCTTCTTGAAGAGTGTATCGGCTTTTTCGAACCAGGCTTTTTTCGTTGCCCAATCCTTTTCGATGCGCACGCGGTCGCGGTACAGGCAGGCTTGCTCCAGGCTGGCGTCAATCAGGCGGGCGGCTTCACTGAGATTATCGAGGGCAATGTCAATAGCGTCCTGCGCCTCCCGCAGGTACTCCTCCTGATTTGAGGGACCCTGCGCCGAGAAGGCAAAGCGCCGCGCTGCCTCCGCCAGCGCCAGCCTGCCAAAGCCGATGCCGCGGCGGTAGCCTACCGCGCCCGCGATGCGGACGGCGAACTGGGCGTGTTTGCGCGCTTCCTCGTACGCGCCTGTGGCGATGAAGTGCTGCGCCAGCGAACTGTGACTGAGCGCAATGCGAGGTCCGACCGCCAGTTTGTATCTCAATCCCAAACCATCCCACATATTTTCGAAGGCAGGTTGGAACCTGCCAGCCAGCATTTGGGCATAGCCCATGTCATTGCGCAGAGTAGCCTCTTCATGGTCGAAGTGAATGAAGCGGCAGTAATATAACCCCTGCTTGAAATCTTCGATGGCATCCTCGAATAAACCGCGGATGCGGCGCAGATACGCCCGCTGGCGGTGCGCCAGGCTGAGAGCGGCGTTCTTGAACCACGCCAGCTGCTCATTCACGGGCAATTTTTCTGTTTTTTCAATGACTTTTGTGAAAACTTCCTGCGCGCGGTTGTAATCAGGCTTCCCAAATACCAGTCCTGTTCCTAGCCAGGTTTCCAACAAGGCATGCAGGATGGCTTCTTGATCGGTTGAAAGGTTTGGGATGCCATCCAACGTTTTTTCAAACCTGGGAACGTCCTCCCAATAGTTTTGCCCCGTTGCCACCTTGAGCCAGATTTCGTGAATCAACAACAACCCTTCAATGAAGGGCTTCCAGAAGTCTCCATCTTCAAGGCTGAGCCAGAAATTGGTCAGTTCGATTTGCAGGGGAATCAGAATTTCATCGTTGTTGCTGGTGGCGGCTTCGTGACCGTAGCGGTAGTACATCTTCAGCCCCGCGAAGACGGGGTCGTCCTCATGCGCCTTTCTCTTCCCTTTCTTCTCGACCTGGTAGCGCAGACGGTAGTGAACGAACTCCGTTTTCAACTGCTGGCGTTTGATTTCGAGTTCGCGAATCCTGGGAACATAAACTTCAGAAGGTAGAGCAGATTGCTCGGGTTTTTCCGCCGTCAGGCTGGCGAACATGTTCTTCAATTCTTCGTTCTTTTTTCTAATCTCATCCCTATAATACTCGTAGATGGCTTGCGCCGCGGCGTGACGGTCGGCGGCGTCGGCGGGGTCGGCGTAAACGAGCTCTTCGAGCAGGGCATACATTTCGTCGTGCAAAAAGATGCGCTCATCATCGGGAAAGGACTTGGCAAAGACCCGTTCTTTGAGCGCTTCGAGCGCGGCTTTTGCATCCTTCAACG
>Ga0272446_1000939_pt1 | contig 44182 bp, 32 predicted proteins | sample YNPCB0061_FD_194587 | JGI IMG/M metagenome (GOLD analysis project Ga0272446, IMG submission 194587) | Hot spring microbial mat communities from Yellowstone National Park, WY, United States - YNP-CB-006-1 | ecosystem: Environmental > Aquatic > Thermal springs > Hot (42-90C) > Sediment | place...
GGCCGTGGCGATGGATGATGATGGCGGGGGGTGCGGCGCGGCCGTGGCGATGGATGATGGTGGCGGGGGGTGCGGCGCGGCCGTGGCGATGGATGATGGTGGCGGGGGGTGCGGCGCGGCCGTGGCGATGGATGATGGTGGCGGGGGGTGCGGCGCGGCCGTGGCGATGGATGATGGTGGCGGGGGGGTAGGGGCGCAGCGAGCTGCGCCCCTACGTGTATCCGTCATGCATCGCGATCACCGGTGCCGCGCCGTGTATCCGTCATGCATCGCGATCACCGGTGCCGCGCGGTATCTCCAAATCATGCGCCGTGCTGTAAGCAAGATGATGCCGCCGCACATACGCCGGTAACGATGCAATCGTCTCGATCATCGCCGCCTTCGGCACACGGTCGAGAGGAACGCCGGCCTGGCGCATCGCCCGCTGCAACGGCGCGATGTCCTGCCCCTGCCAGGCCGCGGCGCGCAGAATCGCCGGCCCCACCAGGTCTCCGTGGGCGTGGCCGGCGCCGATCGCCGGGTGCGCCTCCAGCGCATAGGCCAGGTAATGCTCGGAGCCTTCTTCCGGCCGGCTATGGCCAATCAGGTTGCAGAGTTGCACTTCCAGCGCCAGCAACTGCATCAATTCACGGAGTCCTGCCGGATCGCCGCGACCGGCCGCTTCGGCGACGACGATTGCACCATCAAGGATCGCCTGCGCGGCAGCCGCGACCCACGGCAGGTAACGCTGCGCCGGTGGGTTCATGCCACATTCTTCGGCATAGCGCCAGTCGTGCAGGCCGGTAGCGATCGATAGCAGGTCGCAGATGCCGGCGGCGCGAATATGAATCGGAGCGGCGGCAAGGAATGCCAGATCGGCAAAGATGGTTGCGGCCGGACCGGTTTCAAGATAGATGACGCACCCATGACGCCGCACACCGCTGGCCCAGGTGAAATGGGCATCCACCGAAAGTGCGGTCGGGACCAGCGCCAGTGGCAGGCCACGCCGCCAGGCGACATACTTCGCCGCGTCGGCAGCCAGCCCGCCGCCAACACCGTAGACAACCTCGCACGCCGCAGGAACGGTGCGGGCCAGGTATTCAAATCCCTCTTCGGTCGCCTCGCCCGGTTCGGCGCTCCAGGTTGCCGGTAGCTGGAGGCCGGCGCGTCTGGCGGCCTCCAGCGCAGGGCCGCTTGCGATCAGTGCCACACACCGGCGATCGGTAAGCTCGCTGAGCGGCGCTTCAATGATTGCGGGAACAGGGTGAAGCAATGTCGTCAATCCTGATCGGGGCGCAGACTGGCGCGCGCCGCCGCCTCCAGTGTTGCATAGAGCCGTGCCTCGATCGCCGCATAGCGTGCCTCATCGAGCATACCTGCCAGGCGTTCGCCGCGTGCACGGGCCAGTTCGCGAACCAGCGCGCTGATGACCGGCGCGCACACAATTGAGGCATGCCGCCAGGCGATGGCATATTCATCGAGGGTGAAGGCGCGATCGGCAAGCACCGTGAGCATCCCGGACGTATCAGCAAACGCCTGGAAAGCAATGGCCTGCGTGGGTGCCGTTCCATTGTGATCAGGCGGCGGCATGGCGGCAATGTCGCCAAGCATATGCGCGCGCGCCAGAAGCAATGTGCGCAGTTCCTCATGAAGCGGCGCCGGAGCCGGCCCTGCAGGCAGGAGCAGGTAACTATCGGTCACGCCATGCTCATCCTCAGCCACGTAGGGCAAGGCCAGGTTGGCGCCTTCAATCTGAGAGGCGGCGGGCAGTATCTCACCACTCACCATCAAGCGATACGGCACGAGGCCGTCCCAGCCCTGTGGCCGCCGGACCTGGAACCGCCCACTATGTGGCGCTGAGAAACGCAGGCCGTGACCACAGGGCGCGACGACACCGGCGCCGCCATTGAACACCATGCTCGAGCGCATCCCTCGGATGAGCCATGCGCCCTCAGATGCATCGCCGCCTACTGCGCAGCCGGCAACATCATCGCCGTCGAGGATTGCAATGCCAATGCGCGGCCCACCGATACCGACGTGCAGATGCTGCAACGAGCCATCGGCGACACGATACGTCAGTGTGCCGCTGTAGGCTTCCGCCCGTCGGTTCGCGATGAAGATGTAGGTGTACCGTGAGCCATGGCGCACCGTGACGTCAACATCCGATCCATCGGCCCAGCCATAATGCGCACTGCCACCGTGCTGTTCGATGAGCGCGGCGATACGCTCGGCACTGATGCCATCCGGCAGGCGTGCAATCGATGCCCGTGTGACGGAGGATCCTTCCGGATGCTGGTCGCCGTGTGCAAGCGCGAAATGCGGCACGAGGAGATTGCATGCATCCAGATATTCATCAAAAGCCGGGCGCACCTCGCCAACCAGCGCCAGGTTGGCGCAAGCGGAGAGTTTTAGTTGTGTGGCACGGGCAATCACGGCTGATGAGGGCACGAGCAGTAACGGGTAGAGCGCCAGTTCATCAGGTGTTGCCGTGTCCAGGTCGAGAACGTCGAAGGCGATACCGGCGCGCACGAGGCGCTGAGCAAGTTCCTGGGCGCGCCGGCCAGTGTCGCACCCGGCAACGGCATCGTGCCGGGCCGGCCCTGGATACAGCGCAACTCGCTCGGGCACATGGGAGTAACCAATGGCGACGCTGGCCGGCGCGCGCGCCGCGACGAAATCCGCACCGGCTGCGCCGAGGAGCGTAAAGATCGTTTTTGCATTCCAGAACCGCGGGCGCAGACTGCCATCGGGCCGCAGTGGTGCTTCCATCGCCCAGCGCGGTAAAGCGCCGATCGCCGGATGTTCGGGCAGCGCCTGTTGTGCTGCATAAACATTGAGCGCCTGTGCGCCTCCCATCAGCGGGGTGGCGAAGTAGAAATCCTGCGCCGCACTGATCTCCGGAACAAAGACCGGGTATGTCCGGCTCAGATCGGCGGCCAGGCGCGGGAGCCAGAACCCGTAATGCACATACTCCTCGAACGACAGGGCATACCCGGCGCCGCCGACAAACGGTTCCACGACATCTTCGGCGTAGACGTTGAAGCCTAGCCAGCCAGCGGCACGCGCCAGCCCGAGGGTGTCGATGATCGTGCCGCAATGTTGCCAGGGCGCTGCCAGGCGATCATGGAACACCGGCACATGCCAGCCATCATCGCGTAGCCAGGCGACAATCGTCGCAACGCTCTCGGTATAAAACCAGTCGGTGAACACTTCGAGCGCCAGGCATTGCCGAAGCTCATCAATGCTTCGGGGTGAACCAGGGGCGCGTGGTGGTTGAGGGGAGATCAGTGAACGTTGAGCGGCAACCGTTGAGCGTTCCCACCTGCCTGCATGCTCTTCCCCGTCCCCCGTGTCCAGTCCCCAGAACCATGGCCAGAGGCGTTCAACCACATACTGGTTGTAATCGAGGCGCAGGCGCGGATCAAGACCGATGTCGGCGGGCAACAATCCATCTCCCGGCGTCTCATTATCGGCCTGGACCGCGACCACCGGGCCGGCGGGATGCTGGAACGGGATCATGGCCGTCGAGAATGCCGCAATCCAGCGGCGCGCGGCGTCGAGATACGCAGGATGCAGGTAGCAGGCGCGCGGCGCGCCGCTGTCGGAGTGACGCCAGACATCATCATCGGCGCGCCGCGCGTGGATCTCGGGGTGTTGCTGCAGCAACCAGGGTGGAATGCCCCCGCCGAGCAATTCGGCGTCCACGAACGGGCCAGGTTTCAAGATCAGTCTCAGTCCAAGGAGAAGGCACAGGTGGGCAAACTGTACCAGATTCCGGCGCGGATCCGTGGTGCCGTTGAAGTCCACAAGGCCGGGTTGCGGTTCATGCCAGCACCAGGGAACGTAGGTGGAGACAGTGTTGGCGCCCATCTGGCGCAGACGCACAAGCAGGAATGCCCACTGTTCAGGCGGGATGCGGAAATAATGGAGTTCGGCAGCCAGGATCGGTGCATCGGCGAGCGCTGGCGGTTCATCCATAGGGCAACGCTCCACTGGTCATGAGCGCTGCCAGCTATGTCTCGGGGTCGTTCTGGCGCGCACCTGACACATCACGCGCCAGATAATACGTCATACTGTGGAGTACCGCAACCGGATCAATGTAGCGAACCCAGACGCCATCAGGAACCTGGAGCACGGTGGGGGCATAGCTCAAGATCGCGCGCACACCGGCCATGACCAGGCGATCTGCCACTTCCTGCGCGCGCTGGGCCGGCACAGCGATGATCGCCAGCCGGATACCCTGCTCCTTGATGACGGTGTCAGCATCATCAAAGCTGAGTATCGGCATATCGTCAATCATCGTGCCGATCTTCTCCGGGTTGCTGTCGAACAGGCCGGCAATACGAATACCTTGCTGGCGAAACCCTTCGTAGCGCGCGATCGCCGCGCCCAGGTGCCCGATACCGACCAGCGCCACCGGCCATTCGTGCGACAAACCGAGGATGTCTTCGATTTGCTGCAGCAGTTTTCTGACGTCGTAGCCGATGCCTTGCTTGCCAAACTCGCCAAAATAGGAAAGGTCCTTGCGGATCTGCGCGGCAGTGACATTGATACGATCGCCAAGCTCCTGCGAAGAGACGGACTCGATCCCTTCCTGAAGCAGGTACCGTAGACTGCGCGCGTACAATGGCAAGCGGCGGATGACGACATCAGGGGGTGCTTCCATCCGATCCACGTCTACCTCCACGCCGATTGCCACACATTGGCAGGGATAGTTCCAGAAAGTATGTGAAGTGTAGCACTAACTTTACCGGATTGTCAAGACGATATCAGATCCCACAGGGTCGGAGGTAGCGACTCGCGCTTTGAGGCACGCAGCAGAGCGATCTGCGTGGCGAGGCGCGCGGCGTCGCATGTGTACGCCTTTGCGGTGACACGCAGCCCGGGCGCGACAATATGTGTGACGTCACGTGCCGGTTGCGCCCTGTGCCGGGATAGCCACGGCGCTCCTCCTTGCCCGCCCGGGGTGACAATCGCCGGCAGGATCGCGTGACCCTGCCGGTTGCTCTCGGTCGGGCGCGATTGCACCAGCAACAGGTGCAGTGGTATATCGGGCTGGCGCCTGAGTCTGGCGAGAAGCTCGGTGCATGCTGCAAGCGTGTCGGCATCGGGCTCGACCAGGACGATCAACGCCGGACGCACCTCTGCGCTCCGGGCACGCGCTCGCCGCATCATGCGACCCATTGCGGCAAGGGCGTCGGGAGCGGTGCAGGGGGTGCGAACAAGATGGGGCACGCCATCGTAAAGCGGGCTGATCTGTCCCTGGTCAACGATGGTCAGCGCCAGCGTTTCGGGCGCTTCTGCATAGAGCAGGCCGCTCAGTGCAGCGTGCAGTGTGTCCACGGCCAGGTCGCCGTACAGTCCGACATGGCGCCACGTGCGCAGTGGCACGTAGTAGATCGCTGTGTCGCCATGACCCATGACTGGCATACGTCTGGCCGGAGCGCGTTGCGCCACCGGCAGGAGAAATGCGGCGTAATCAGGCATCGGCACGTGATGGCGCATTGCGATCGTCAGTTCGGGCGGGGCATGCGTGTTGCCTCGCCAGGCGATGTGTGATTCTGGCCAGGTCTCCAGCAGGCGCTCCGGCAGTGTTGTGAGCGCAGTTGTTTCTTCAGGATGCGGATCGATCGTCAGGCGCGCCCATGCGTTCCGAGGGCCGGCGCATGCTTCCACCAGCAACACGGCGCTGCGCAGCCTGCCATAGTGCTCATATGCATACATCGCCAGGGTTGCACTGGTTGCAACGGAATTGCCGGGTTCAGCGATCGGTGGAATGTCCGCCGCGATGTGCGGTGCAGCGGTGTCAGGATGTGCGCTGTATTCCCGGCTTACGCTGTCGCTGGACGCCTGCCGTTGTATGTCACGGCGAGGTGCATCGCGCACAGATTGCATCAGCGAACTCCACACGCTTCGCGCCTTCGCTTTTGCGTGCTGTGCCCGGAGAGCGTCGCGCGTCCTTATTCGGAAACCGGCGACGAGAAGGCTTGCGTGCTGATAACCTGACCGCATGCGTGTCATCGTCGAGCTTGGCACTTTCGTGCGCGAGTACATGAACATCGCTCGCGCGCGAGAAGGTAGATCGATGTGGCGGCTGGCGCGGAACATCAGGAGTATTGCCGCGACGCTCCAGAGCGCGATGATCCATCCAGGAGCAGACTCGCCGATATCCATCCATGCTGTGGCGGATAGTTGTTGCCCGGTCTGCTCCGCTTTCAGCGGCAGCGGTTGATGGCCTGACTCCTGGACGATTGCCGGACCTTGAGGCGGCATGGCTGAGGGAACGTATACTGCCGCCAGCGCCACACCGGAAGCGGCGAGCAGTATCAGGCTCACAAGCAGTGCCTCAATACGCGGCGCACTGAAACGCATATCAATCCTCCACGTCATTCATGGCACTCACCGATCGTCGCCTGCCATCGTGATCAGCCAGGCACGTTCTCCGCTCCGCAACAGCAGTTCGGCATCGTGCCACTCACCGACCAGGTCGCCGGTTGCCGATACGCTCTGCAGCACCACTTCACCGATCAGCAGTTCTCCCTGCATGCGGCCAATCACCACATGACCCGCGTGTTCCACCACGACCCGCATCGTTCCATCTGCCAGCATTGTGAGCGCTCGCGCCTCAAGCGTTTCCTGCCGTTCCGGTAAGAGTGTGCCGGTGTCGGCGCGCCAGAGCCACGGTGTGCCGTCATCGTCCGGGGCGATCCAGAGGAAATCATGACCTGCCCAGGTGTACGGCGGCAGGCCGTCGGTGGGTGGCTCGGCAATCACTGCCGCAACCGGCGCGGGGCGAAGTCGTGCCAGCGTTAATGTACGTTCGTTCCCCATGCGACTTGCAATCACGACGGCATCGCCACCTGGCTGCCACACAAGACCAGTAATGCTGCCTGGCACGGCCACGACCGGCGCTGGCGGCCCGCTCGGCGTCACATAGCTAATCTGTTCACCCGCGGCTGCGCGTTCGGCCAGTAGTAATCCTGCGCCATCCGGCGCGAATCGCACCAGTGAAACGTCGCCTTCCGTCACGATTGGTGCGCGATTCCAGCCATGCACGAGAACCTGGCCTCCTGATTGCGTGCCAGGTCGGTGGGGCTCGTAGACGGCTTCGTAGCGTGTGCCAGCGGCATGGATCATATCGGCGAGGCCACGGTAGGCGTCGATTGTCGTCAGGCGCTCGACACCGCGCGCGCTGATGGCGACGGTCTGGGTTGCCGCAACGATACCGGCTTCCTCACTACCGTCATCTTTCGGCAGCGGCATGGCAGCGCTCTGGAGCCGCCATGCGCCATCGGCCCGCCAGATCATGTCAATATGCATACCGGGCGCAGCGGCAGGCAACTGCTGCTCACGCGGCGCCGGCAGGCCGGGTGGCAACACGACCTCCCTCGTTTCGCTGGCCTCTAGCGTCAGATTGACCCAGGAGCGGCGACCGTCAGGGAGCGCGGCGACGATTGTGTGGTCGCCGGCATACAGGTCGACGGGCCAGTGCCGTCCATCTACCGTGACAAGCGCTTCAGGCGGCGACTGGATGTGTAACGTGGCGCGACCGCGCCAGAAAGGTGGAATCGTTCCACTCGCGAGGCCGAAAAGTGCCAGTAATGCGAGCATACCGGCAACGGTTTTCCAGTGCCAGCGAAACACAATCCGCGCCAGCAGCGCATCCATATTGATACGGTGGTCCGCAATGATCATGGCTCACTCCAGCGTGTCTTCCAGGAAGGTTTGACCTTCCCGAAAGATAGTCAGATGGCGCCTCCCGTGACGATACGGTGCAGCATCCCCGGCCACATCGGTATGAACAATGGGGTCCGTTCGCCGTCTGCCAGGAGTAATGCCGTTGCGCCGATGCCACGCTCGATCCGGCAGGTCGCCAGGTAGGCGGTTTCTTCATCATTCAAACGTAGAATGGCCGCCGCCCGGTTTACGGCGTCCGAGTCCTGATTCAGCCCCAGGATCAGTTTGGTGCGCGCGTTTTCGAGCAAGACGCGCGTCTGCTCGCTTTCGTCCAGATCGTCAAGACTCTGGGTGATGACGGTTGCCTTGAACTGGAGGCTGCGCCCGATACGGAAGATCATCTGCAGCGTGCGCGCACCGGCTTCAGAGTGCAACAATGCATGGGCCTCGTCGAGTACCAGGTGGCTGCGCCGACCGGTCGGGCGATTGATCGCTGTGGTGACGAAGAAATCCATCACGATGACCGGCAACAGCCGGGCGAGGGTCTCGTCGTTGCTCTGTAGCAGTGACCAGAGATCGATCGCCAGCAAGGGGTTGTCAGTGGGCACATTCGACGGATGATTGAACAGGTCGCCAATCGTGCCACGCGTGAACAGGGCCAGGGCGCGCGCAAGGTCGGGCGCGGTCTCGGCGAGCTGAACCTGCACGTCGCTGAACGTCGGCATGAGCCGCGTGAACGTATGCGGATCGCTACTGATCTCGCGTGCTGCATAGGCTGCGGCGATTGCGTCCTGGATTGCCGCAGCGCCGATGGCGTCGATATGGGTGCCCTGGGCCTTCAATTCACGCACGATCAGCGCCTTGATGACACTGATGCGCTGCCCGAGTAAGTCCTCTTCCAGCTCGGCGACGGCGCGGGCGCGTTCGGGCGCGAGCGCCGGTAGTTCGAGAGGATTGATGTGGTAGCCGGCGCGGCTGGAGAGCGAGATATACGCTCCGCCAAGCGCGGTCGCCAGCGCCCTGTACTCCTGGCGCTTGGGGTCGAGGATCAGCAGAGCGTCCTCGCCAAGTGCCAGTTCCTGCGCCAGTAACCCGCCCATGGTATAGGTCTTTCCGCTACCCGACTCAGCAACAATGAGCATATGCGGGTTTGCTGCCTGCCAGCGATCGTAGATCAGGGGCGCGCCGCTACGCGGGTGCTCGCCCCAGATGATCGGTAATCCACCGTGCCGGGTCAGCCCCGGCGATGTTGTTGGCAGACCCATAGCGGCTACCCGCCCGCTGGTATCGTGCACCAGACCGAGCGCCTCGCGCCCCAGCGGTAGCGCATTGATGTACCCTTCCCATTGCTGAAACTGCGCCACACCGAGCAAGATGCCTTGCTGTGCTGCTGCGAGCCGTACCCGGTCAACGCGCGCCGCCAGCTCCTCGGGGGTTGCGGCGGCAATGCTGATGGTCACCACCATCTGAAACAGACGATCAACGCCGGCCGCCAGGTCGCGCCGGAGCGTTGCTGCGGCCTCGGCCCCCTGCTGGGCGTCGGCGTCGAAATGTGTGCCGGCCTGGGCGTCACCGGCCAGCGTTCCGAGCGCCGCATCTTCGCTGCGGGCCAGCGCCCGGCGCGCAAGCGCATCGGGTAGCGGAACAATGCGTTGATGGATGGTAATTCCGGGCGCATCAAGGCCAAGCGCAGGATCACTAATCCATGCCAGCGGCAACGTCGGCGGGAACGTGCGTACCTCGAGTGTGGTGAAGAATGAATCGCCCACCTGGATCATGTGGCTCCAGTGACGATCGATGCCGTCAGGGGCAAGCAGATCGGCGAGGGTCGTTGCGCCGGAAGGCAATGTTGCATTCCCGGCCCGGCGACGGCGCGCCGGCTCAATAATCGGTTTGTTCAACGCATCGCGGAGCGGCATGACACGATCTCCTCCTCGCCATCAGGCTTCAGCAATAATCATGTGTCGAATGCGTTCGAGGAGTGTTCCCGCAAGCGGGTAACGCGCGGCACGTAGCGGATCGGTGAGGCGAAACAGCAGCCGGGCGATCTCTTCGGCTTCAAGCAGACGTGGCAATGGTACGCCGCCGAGCGATGCCAGCGCATCGGCCAGACGTCGTGCCCGTGCCACTGCCTCGGCGATCACGGCGGTCGCCTGCGCGACCCGAGGTCCCGCCGGCCTGGTCGCGGCACGCTGAAAGAGTGCGCTGAGGGTGACCGTCCTTGCGACAACCAGGCTGGCCGGCGAGGGGTCAACTGTCACTGCCCAGATCGTGAGCCGGCTGCGACTGATGGTTGCCGTCGCCCGGTCGTCCAGGTATTCCGCAAGTTCGTCGAGGATCATCGACGCGGCCGGGTTCACGGCGCGTTTGCTTCGCTGGTAGAGATCGGTGATCTCGTTCGCCAGGTCGGGCGCTCCATCGAAACTGTAGATGTCAAGAGGTGCATCCTGTGCCAGCAGGATGCGATGGTACGCTTCCGCAACATGTGCCCGGCTCGCGCTGGAACGTAGATCCCATGCCGGCGCTCCGCCACCGACCAGCCCGACAGCGCAACCATCCCGTCGCAGCAGGGCGCCGCGCACAATGTGTTGCGGGAGCAGGTCGCGTAGATCGTTGTCGTTCATCGCCCTTGCTCCTCTTGCTGCCAGCGCGGGCGTGGCATCACCGTGGCCGCAACCGGTGGCTCCGGTGGCAACGTCACCAGCGGTCGAGCAAGGCGGAGGCGCTGTCGCCTGCTCATATGACGCCACACAATCGTTACAACCTCACGTGACGACCGCCCCCACAGGCGGCCTTCGGTCACGAGCAGGCCACCCAGGATCAGGCCGCCCGTGCTCCAGATCGCGCGTTCAATATCTGCGCCGAGGGTGATGGCGATCCCACCGGCTGCTATCAGTCCTGCGGTCATCAAGAATGCGCGGGCCGGCACGCGCATCCCGGCAAGCTGGACCGAAGCGCTTACCCGCAGCCCGCGTGGAACAATCGCGCCCAGATAGTCATTCATGGTGGTCATCCTCCACGAACTAGCCGCTCAGCCCCATCGCCCAGATGACGATGCTGGTTGATTGGTTGGCGACCACCAGCAGAATGACGAACACGGCCAGGTCGATCCCTGCGCTGCGCAGGTCGCGCGGCGAGGAGAAGATGTGTTTCGCCAGGTCGATCAGCAGGAAGAAACCGCCGGCCACGGTGATAATGTTCTTCAGCCAGTCGAACAATGCTTTGAAGAGGCCGTCGAACTTTGGCGGCTCCGCAAGATTCTGCCAGACGTCTGCAGGCAGATGTGATGTGAGTGTGGCGATGATACAGGTGATCGTTGACATGATGCCAGTGCTCCTTTCAGATTGTGGTTGATGATGCTCAGTACCGGCATGCCGTGCCCTGTGGGGCGTTGTTGTGGCTTTGCTTTGCCGCCATGCCGCCCGCCGCCGTAGCGACCGCCATTCTGGTAGGGCGACCAGTACTGGCCGACGGGCGTGGCACCGGGTGGTGGCCTGGTATACAGCGATCCCGGATGGTTGGGGGGCGGCAACTGGTACGGTGCGCCCTCAGATATCGCCGGCCCGCCACTGTCCGGCGGCGCCAGCGGTAGAAATGCGATTGGATCGGCCATCTCGGTCCAGCAAGAGGCGTCAGGCGGTGGGACCATACCGTGAAGCCAGGCCTCGCTGCAAATGTTGATCTGCATGTACGCGCCGTTGTAGCCGCGCTGCCGGATGCCGAGGTGCAGATGCGCCCCGGTCGTCTGCCCGGTGGTTCCGACAAAGCCAACGATGCTGTCAAGTTGAAACACCTGATCACCGGCGCGTAGCGGTGGACCACACCCGGGCAACTCTTCGACGGTGGTGGCGAATGATGGGATGCCGGGGGTGCATACAGCCGCCTCAACGGGCGCTGGAGACTCTGAGCCAGGTAGTTCCGCGCCACAACCGGTACGCAACCAGCTAATCTGAGGGAAGGCGGACTGCAGGCGTGTCCGTGGCCATACCTGTACCATGGCGCCTGCCCAGGATACGTGGTCCGGATGGTACTCGTAGTGCCACCATTCCGGAACGCCATTCTGCGCCGTGATCCGGTTCCAGCCATGTCGTTCAAAGATTGCGGTGACGTCCACTGTCCCGCTCCAGACGCGGTACATGCGTCCCTCGGGCATGATGCGCCAGGATGCGCTGGTATCCAGGTCAATGGCGCGTCCTGCCATGTGCCACGACATAAGCGCCACGCCTGGTTTGGTTGAGCGAAACTCTGGCGCGCGTAGCGCATCGGCCAGGCGCGCGAGCGGATCGGTCCCAGTTCGTAACAGTATCTCCGTACGGACGGCGGTGAAGCTTGCCGCTGCCGGCGCCGCCAGGCGCATCATGGCTGTGCCGCCGTGGGCATTGGTAACGCCATGGAGTGGCACGAGTTCCAGCGGAAGACACGGCGCCGGCATGGCGCCGGGGCCGCTGCCAGGTGGCGGCGCGGGAGGCGGAGCCGGCGATGGGAGTGGCGCCGCAGGTGCGGTTGGCGCGGGTACGGGCGTCGGCCAGGTAATCGTCGCAGTCGGTAGCGCCGTCGGTGGCGGCCAGGGTTGCGGTGTCACCAGATACTGGTCCACCAGGATGACAACTGTATCTGAGCGATGTTCGTCGCCACGGATCGCATCCACGCGCGCGGTAAGGATGCTGCCCATTGGCGTTCCGCTGCGCACATCGGCAATGATTGAGACAATCGAGTCGCCAGGCTGGCTGAAGTTACAGCTCGCGCCGTTGTCCGTCACGCGGCATGCGCCGGCGCCCGGCGATACGCTCTGTACCAGCAGGGCCGGGTCAAGCGTGACGACCATGTTGTGGTTACTGGAGCTGCTCACACTGGCGTAGAATGTCAGGCGGCTACCGACCGGCACATGGGCGCGTGAGGCGGAAATGCTCGTCGTGAGCCATGCCGGCGTCGTGGTAGGGGTTGCCGTCATGGCAGCGCGGGAGTGCCACGGCGCCGATCCGCGTCCTGCCGTGCCGGGTGCGAACGCCGTGACGCTGGCGCTGATCGCGGGAATCGCCCCCAGCAACCAGGTGCATTGCACGCCGCCAGCGCTGCGTTCGCAGGCCGGGTTGCCAGCCGCTATCACTGGCCGGTTCACTTCTTGATCACCTGACAGTGGTACCGTCAGTGTGTCGCTTATCACCGGCGTGGCCGTTGGCGGCGGCGGTGGCGGTGTCAGGTGGGCGCGAAAGCGCAGCGCAGTGTCGCCGGCGCGACGTTGCGCCGCGCTGGCCGGATCTCTGCCCGGTGGTAACGGCGTTTGCCACGCAAGTGTCGCATTCCCGTCGGCGCCGGCTGGAGGGTCGTCGGCAATCCAGCCTTCCCAGCCGTCGCCGCGTTGTGGCCAGAGAACACTGGCGCGGCAGGAAGCCGGGCGGTCATAGAGAAACGTCACAGTTGCACCATTGCGCACCGGCTGGAAGGTGGGCGCATCACCTGCGCACCATAGCGCAATTGCGGCGGCATCGGCGGTGGGTGATAGTTCGCCGTGGCCGATCTCACGATACTCTGAATAGTCGTCATAACGACCGTAGGAGTCGTCAATTCGCCCCTGGAGTTGCACGTGAAGCTGGTAGGGCGCCAGATGGGCATACAGTGTCTCGATCTCATCATCGCCGCTGCTCACAATCACGACCTGGCCACCTCCGGCGGCCGCCGGTTCCCTTGCGGTACCCTGATCCCAGCCGACATAACGGACGATGCCATCGAAGATGGATGCCACCGGGCAGTTCGGGCCAAGGGGACAGCGTCCATCGGGTGACGCAATATCGATCCCGTCGTGGAACTCGGGGTTGCCCGTCAGCGGGCTGGAACGCCAGCCAAAGGGACTGGTAACGATCCATCCGCTCGCGGTGTAGCCGTCGCCGGGGCGCGAGTCGAGAGGTACGGGCCAGGCGGCCGTGGTATGCTGAAATATCGCGCCAGGAGCGGCTATGACCGCCAGCAAGGCAACGCCGGCAAGTACCAGTGCCAGGAGTACCAGTGCTCCTGTGATGGCAGTTTTTCCGCCTGCAGCGGCGCCGGCGCGTAACAACGCCGACCCGGCGGCCGAGAGCATGCGCCGCGCCATGTGTTCCGTTGTCACGCGGGCGGCAGTGGTTGCGAGGCGCTGCCCGGGCCGATCAGCCATATGCTCGCGATCGTCAGCGCTCATCGCGCGCGGCTCCCTTCCCGCTGGTCCGTTGGTTCTGGCCGGGTGGTTGCTGTACCGGTCGCGGCGGGTGACATCAGTCCTTCGGCTGCAAGTCGCTGGCGCGCCACCTGCGCCGCCTGCACACGTGTGGCCATTGCCAGCGTCTCACCCTTTGCGGGAGTCAGTTCGGCGGCCCGCGTCTGCCGCAGATGGATCTGGGCCATAATTGGCGCGCGCTCACCGGCGGGCACGGTATGCAGGTTGCGCTGGTCAACCTCGATGGCGGCCACGACACCGGCGCGTTCGACGTCGTGCGCGCCCTGCATTTCCAGCAGGGCAGCGCGCCAGATCGCGCGGCGGCGTTGTTTCTGTTCGTCGGTCCACGGCGATCGGCGCGGCAAGAGCTTGCCCTGCGCGAACCGTTGCTGGAGATCAGCGCGCCGGCGCAGTGCATGCGCCTGCTCGATCAAGGAGCGGCGCCCGTCACCGGGTGCGATGGAGTATGCACGGCCCTCGATTTCGTCGGCCTGAGCGCGCATATGACGTGCCCGGGCCGCGGCGCGCCCCTGGCGGTTTCGCAACGCAGCACCCTCCATCGGCTCAGATGGGCGCGCCGTCGTCGCCGGTCGGCCGTCGTCACGGTGCGCCGGGCGTCTGGCGTCTGGCGAACGATCCTCGCGGGTCCGGGGCGCTGCAGCGGAACGACCATCGGTTGCAACAGCGTTCGCGGCGACGGTCTCAGGTGCCGGACGGCGCGAGGGGTGGTTGGCGTGCCATGTGGCGGCTATGGCGGCGGCTGTGGCGCCTGCACCATGCTTTACGCCCTTGCCTGCCCTGCTGCCAAGATGATTCATGGTGTGTTGTAGCCGCGCTCTCAGGTAGCCGCCCTGAACGGCCGTGCGCGCGACGCCGGTCAATTGCGGTGCGCCATACGCTGCCATTAACAATGTCGCCGATCCAAGCAGGAAGTTGACAAAAACATCCACCGAACCGTCACGGAATGGCTGCAACAGCGCGACAGCCACAACAATCGCAATGGTTAATGCCACCTGTTCAAACAGCAGATCGATCAGGCGTTGCAACCAGCCGTGAAAGCGCGGTGCGGTGGCGCGATCCATCAGGAGCGCGCCGGCGACGGGCGCGACCCCGACCAGCACGATAATGTTGATCAGACGAAAGAAGCTCTTGAAGATCAAAAGGAGCATGATGGTCCAGAACACCGCGTACATGCAGTACGAGCCAAGGTTCAGATTGGCATCGAGCGGCGTCAGAAGGTCAAGATGCGCCCGTGCAAGCAGCGCCTCACTTATGGCGTTAAAAATGTCAATGACAAAGCCCAGTGTCTGTGCGGTGGTATTGACGAAGAGTGAGACCCCCATAAACGTCAATAGCAGGCGTTTTCCTTCTTCCGCCAGACTGCGCGCGCCTTCTGCGAGCAGGCGGCTGATACGTACCAGGAAGAGAGTCGTTGCCAGCGCCTGAGCCGCAGCGCGCATGATGTTCCAGATCGGTGGCAGGTTGGGATGTGCGTAGGTCAGTTCTGGTGGCGTACAGAAAACAAAGTTTGTCGCCTGGTTATCATTGCAGGTGCGCGGTACGATGGACCATGAGTCGCCATCTCCAGCGCCGAGCAAGGTTCGCGCGGCGCGTTCCTCAGTGGCGCCGACCGTCGCGATTACGCCGGCAACGACGCCCATGCCCGCGTCGAGCACCCAGTTGCCGGGGTTCAGATTGCGCCCCAGCCAGGATTGCGTCTCACTCGTCCAGTCTCCCGCCGAGCCGAACCGGACCGGCGTTGCTGGAGTTGCTGCTCCAGGTGGTGTCAACGGCTGCACGCCCTGCCATACCTGCGGTCCGTCAGCCGGCGCTTCTGCCCGAGAGGCCGATCCTTGCGGCAGCGGCGGATCGCCGCGTGTTCCCGGCGCGTCGGCGGAGACGGTGGCCGGAAGAAACAACGCGAGCGCCAGCGCAACGGTAATGACGACCCGGCGCAGGATATGAGGGTGTACACAAATCGGCAGATGGTGGTACATCGTTATCATGGCGCGCTACTAATTCATCAGTACTGTTGTTGCCACATCAACGATCCGCCAGCCGCCGGCGTCGAGGCGGAGCATGTACGCATTGCGCAGCAACACGCCGCGCCGGCTGCTCACAATGTCCCCACCGGCGATGGTGACGACATCCCACTGTTCCTGGGTTTCAACAATAGCCGTATCGGTGTCAATGGCGGCCTTCAGCACTCCCCATCGCGCGAGGGTTGCCTCACGGCGCTCGCCTGATATGGCGCGCCGTGCGTATTCCTGCTGTACCGCCCGCCATGCCGGTCCATCCGGTGCAAGGTAGGGTGCGAGCAGGTCGGCCCGGCCCTGCGCCGCGGCTACGGCACTTGCCTGGTTGTAGGCGGCGATGAGTCGCAAGGCGTCGTCGCCGGAGGATGGGGCAGGGGTGATGGCTGCGCTATCCGCCGCAGGCACCGTTCCTGCATCGCCGCGCCAGAACGGCGCGATCGACCAGGCCGTGAGCGCCGTTCCTGCGATGGCAACCAGTGCCACCAGCAACCGCGGGTGGCGCAACGCGCTGGCGAGAATGCGGTCGAACGCGGGCTGCGCCAGCAGCCACTCCGTTGCGCGATCCAGCGCCAGTGTTCGATTGCCTGCATCATCAGGCCGTTTACCGCTGTGTCGCGAGCGATCGGAAAATGCAGGCGAGGATCGTTGCCGGCGCACATGTCGGGTGGAACGCATCAGACGAACCTCGCGTGATCACGTGATCAGAAGTAACGCAACGCGCCGCTGCCCATCACAATGACATACATGATCTGAATCAGTACACTGATCACCGCGAGTGCCGCCAGTGCGAGCAAATAGAGCTTGCGTCGTTCGATCATCTGGCGGAACTCGTCGTGCAACACCTGGTTGAGTGTCGCTTCCTGGGCCTGCAGTACGAGTTGCGGATCGGAACCTTCGGCCTCAGCCTGCGCCAGCGCCTCTGTAACGTCAATCAACTCCTGGCAGCCGCGTTCTCGCGCCACTCGCCGAAGCGCCTCAAACGGCAGGACACCCCGATCACGCATCAGGTGCAGGGCATCGGCGACGACACCTTGCATCACTGCGCGGCGTGGGTTGGGCCTGACAAGGTAGCGTTCCAGCAAGACGGGGGGCGAGTCGTAGCCGGCGAGCGCGACACGCACATACGATACGAACGATGGTGTGAGTTGGCGCAGTCGTTTGCGCTCTTGCTGAGCCGCGGTGATCGGCTTGCGCGGAATGACGACACCGACGTAGAGATAGATCCCGAGTGCTGCCGTCGCCAGCAGCAGGCGCGGCATGCCGTCAATACCTGCCGAGATGATCAGCAGCGCCGGTACTGCTGCGAGCGGCAATGCTGCCAGGTGCCCCAGAATGAAGCGCCCGGTCATACCCCAGCGTGAGGGAAGAGTGCGCAACCCGATCGCCAGGATGCGCCCCCGTTCAAGTTGCAGCATACCCGTGATAGCGAGCAGCAAGCCGGCAACGCTCAGCGCAACGGTCCATGCCCCGGGTTGAATAAGAATATCGATCATCGTGCGTCTCGCTTTGGTAGTGTCGAACAGCTTCAGTATTCAATGTCGTCTACGCGGCCAAGCAGGTACCCGCCAAGCAGGGGGGCGCAGATCACGAGCGCCAGAACGGCGCCGACGATGACACCCAGGCCGTTGCTGTAGGCGATCAGAAAGCGCTCGTGCTGCACAACAAAGAGATAGAGCGTAATGCCGACGTTAATCAGGAAGAGCGCAATGCCGGTGTTGCGCATCTGCGCCAGTTCGGTCTTGAGTGTGCTTGCGCGGCGGTCAGCCGCCTGCATCGCTTCAAAAGCGGCGCGGACGCGCTGGACGAGCGTGGCGTGCGGTTGCTCAATCGCGATCTCCAGATGGCCGAGGAGCGTGGCATGGCGCGGTGCCGGCGTCTGCGCCAGGAGCGCTGCACACACGGTTGTTGCTGTTGCCAGCGACCCACCGTCGAGCGGCTGGCCGAGGCGACCAAGGAACCATGCCCATTCGGCGCGAAGCGGGCCATCAGGCGCATCGGCAATGACCTTCTCAATTGCAGGTTGTACGCCGCTTCCGGATCGTAATTGTGCCTCCAGTCGCCCTACGGCAGCCGGTAATGCTGCGTCGAGCCCGGCAACATAGCGCCGCTCTTCGATCCAGAGCAACAGCCATACGAGGAGTGCGGTCAGCGGGCCAGCGAGCACAATGGCCGCCAGGAGTGGTCCGATCAGGCTCAGGATGACGAGGATCGCCAGCATCGCGACCAGGCAGAGGGCCAGCATCCGCGGCGCGGTGACGATCGGCGGATGCCAGCGTAGCGCCGGATCGATCTGCTCGCTGCCGGCGTGAGAGAAACGCCGGGCCAGATATGCGTCGAGTGCCATACCCAGCCGGCTGCGAAAAATGAGGGTGAATGCGAGAATCGCTGCAATTGTTGCCGCCAGTGGTACCAGATCAGCCAGCCAGGCAGTCTCCGGGTGGGTCACAGGCGGCACGTATGATGTCGGATCCATCGGGTATGCCTTTCAACATGGAGAGTGAACCCTGAACGTTCAACGTTCGACGTCCGACTCCAGCGCCCGACGCTGCGCCCGAACGGTTGCCAGCGCGGCTTCGGAACCCTGACCGGCGTCTACCAGGCGTTCCATCGCTTGCTCACGGATACGTACCAGCGGGAGTGCGACCGCGGCTGGCAGTTCAGCGACGACACATGGCGCAAGGATGTCGATAGCCAGCCGTGCGTGTCCTTGCGCCAGTGCGCGTTCCGCCTCGATCCGCGCTTCGTCGGCCGCAGACTCGCCCGCGATGCCCTGGCGAAGCATGGCTTCGATGGCTTCCCATCCACCAGGCGGGGCAGCCTGTGCTGCCAGTGCCAGGTCAGTCATCATGACATCGAGTGCCAGGCGCGCGTCGCGCCAGCGTCGCGCCGCGAGGAGACGGCGCAGCGCCGCCTCCTCGGTCGCCGCCTGCCGGGCGATGGCGGCAAAGGTTCCCGGGGCCTGGTTGAGTGTCTCCTGGGCCGCGCCTATCAAGCGCGGGTCGCGCCGCTGCGTCCAGGCGCTCCGTAACGCGGCCATGGCTCGCTCCGGTTCTCCAGCCAGCAGGTGTTTGCGCGCCCGGGCAATCGCATCGGCAACTGCGTCAAGCGTTGTGGCCGTCTGACGAACCTGTGCCAGCGCGCGCGCGCGCACAAGCTTCTCGCGTAGTGATGCCGGCGTCCAGTCGTCGCCGGCCCATTCCAGCAACCCGCCACTCCCGACGGTGACGCGGCATTGCCAGGCAATCCGTCCATCGGGCCGGACATCAACGTTTGCCACCGGGATGATGACCGGCCGCATCACGCCCTCATCAACTGTCACGCCGTCAAGGAGCGCGACTTCCGTAATCAGCCGAAGCCCCAGTTCTTCCCAGTTGTCTACCTTGATGATGACATCGAAGCCGCCGGAGGCATCGCGCAGCGCATCAGCACGGCGTCCTTCATACATGTAGGCGCCCGGCATCGCGGCGAAACTGGCGAAGCGCTCCACGGCTTCGGCGCACGAGCGTGCGTGCAGCGTGGTGATAACCGGGTGGTCGGAGAGCACGAGGGCGAGTACGGCGCCTGCCTCGTTACCGCGAATCTCGCCAGGGCAGAGAAGATCGGGTGTCTGGCGCAGCGCCTCCCTGGCCACGCGCCCGAATGCGCCCGGATCGCGTTGCGTGTTGACCTGCTCGCGCGTCCAGAGATCGGCTCGCCGGATGTGAATCTCAGCCATATGGTCTTCAATGGTTAATGTATGGGGGTCGCCAGGCCAGGAGTTGGCCAGTGACTCGAGCAGTGCCGTCTTGCCGCTGCCGGTGCGTCCGGCAATCAGGAAAGAACAGCGCGCCCGTGCCAGCAGCAGCAGAATCTCATGTACCTGCCGGTCGAGCGTGCCGCGTTGCAGCACATCATCGAGATCCCAGGCGACGCGGCGCCCGCGCCGGATGCAGATCAATGCGCCATCCTCCGGCGGAATGCGCGGCGGGATGGTCGCGTGGATGCGGGTGCCGTGGTCGGCAGGCAGTGTCTCCTGGGGGTTCTGGGCATCGAGGTGCACACCCATCAATGACGCCAGCAAGACGACGCGGTCGCGCACTTCGTCGGCTGCAGCGAATTGCTCGGCGACGGTGAGAAATGGCTTACCGCTCTCCTGGACGCGAATGCGCCGGCCAATAATCTTGATTTCATTGACCCGCGGATCGTCGAGGTACCGTTGCGCCGGCCCCCAGCCGAGTGTGGCGGCGAAGATTGCGAGCAGGGTTTCATCGTCGGTTGGAACACGGGCGAGCGGGCCGCCGCGCGCGCGATGTTGCCCGATCGCCTGGCGCAATACCGTAATAACCTCGGCATTGCGCTCGGTGGCAGGGGCGAATGGATTCAACAGGTGGCGCCGGCCGTCGGTGCTGAAGGCCTGTTGCAGTTCATCGCGCGCTGCCTGTAGAATCGCTGCCTCGCGCAGCGCAGCGTCACGTCCAAGGGCATCGGTCTGGCCGCCGAGGAGTGTCGCCAGGCCGCCGTCTTCTTCGATGGCAAGGGAGGGCGGCGATCCCTGACGGGCGAGACGCCCTGCCGGTGTGTCGGTGGTGAAACGGGTCACGGTTGATCCTTTCGGTGGTTGTGCCGTAGTTTCGGTCCCTTATCCGGTGCCTCGTATGCCGGTGCGATTCCTGATTCTGGAGACCGTCGGCGTTGCACTGATGGCAGAACAGGTCGCCCGCGAATGTATCAGCTGGCACCTGTCTGCGCCGCCGCCTGTAACGGTGTGATACCGGGCTTGCCAGGGAACAGTCGGCGAAACAGGCTGGCGGTCGGTCTCGGTTGGGGCGGGGTCAACCCGATCACGGTGCAGATGGTGTCAACCAGATCGTGGACCGCCAGCGAAAATGGGCGAAACCGGCCGACATCCAGCGGCGAGACATAGCGATCGGCCTCTTCATTCGCCAGGCTGACCAGGTGCGGGTCGCGGGGTAGGGTGCCGACAATGCGTGCCTTCGGCCAGTGCTGGCTGAACAACGGCGCGACATGCCGCAATCCGACGGTGACGCCGCGTTCGGGTTCCATCAGCACCAGCAGGCAGCGGTCGGTCAGGTCCGGCTGATGTGCTGCGAATTGCTGGAGAGCAATGCCGACGCCGGCACGCTCCTTGCGTCCTGGCGGAGACGGCAACACGACCCAGCCGCCGTTGCGCGCCGCTTCGAGAGCGTAGGGCCGCTTTTTCATATCGGGACCGGTATCGATCAGGACGACGTCGTAATCCTGTTCGAGCGTCTCGCCCAGACTGCCGATGGCCTGCATCAGCGCGCGCCAGTCAGGTAGTGTGAAGTCGGCGGCGAGCGCGGCTTCATCGGCGCCGAGGAGGAAGTCAATGCCACTCGGCGCGTGATGGTAGATCAGGCGGGCGATATTGGCCGGCGTGAATTGCGTATGGCCGCGCCCTTCCTGGCGCAGGGTCAGAAATGAGCCGAAGCCTGTGGGGATACGGAACTCAGGCACCAGGCCCGAGTTTGAGAGGTCGCCGTCAACCACCAGCACACGCAGCCCCCGGCGGTGCATTCCCTCGGCGAGTGCTGAGACGACCAGGCTCTTGCCGATACCACCCTTTGCACCGCCTACAGCAATCGTCACCTGCCTGGCTGCAATGCGCCGGGCCGCCCCCAGTTGCTGCGCGATCCAGCCGGCGAGTGCCTCTGGTTCGCGTAGTGTGGTGACAGCCAGTCCGGCGTCGGCAAAATCACTGGCGTGGACAATCCCGATACTCTGCAGGCCTACCAGCACACGCACGCCATGCGCCTGCGCGGCGTGGATAATGTCCCAGAGCTCGGCGACGGTGCCGCGTGTATCTTCGAGGTACACGACCGGCGGTGGTTGTTCGCTGACCACCAGGCTGCGCACACGCGCCAGGCCAGGCGCCGGGAATGGCTGGATGCCATTGTAGCCGGCGAGGGCCTCAACCATGCCCGGAGTATTGGTAACGAGCAGGAGTTCGGTTGCCATGGTTTGCTCCTTTGCGCCGCGCTCACCAGGCGGCGTTGACGATAGCGAGACGATGCGTAACTGCTAACGATTTAGAGACGCCCTTTCCCCCAGGCGCCCTGCACCGGATATTTCCGTTCGAGACGGCCAGTCTGGGCGCTGAATGCGTAGAGCGTATTGTGCGGAATCGTATCGCCGGCCTGGCCACCACTGGTGACGAGCACCTCCACGATCTGGCCGACGCACCGGCGCCCGCCATAGTTGCCGATGTGAACCACGATGAGTGGCACGGCGCCGCCGGTCATCATGCCGCGTACGATTCCGGCGTTGCCTTCGGCGCCACGGGCTGCAAAGCGCTCCAGGTTGCGCAATGCCGTGAGCGCATCCGGCCCGTGGATCGTGCAGATGCCGGGGTGGCCGGTGGCGGCGGCTTCGAGCATGGCGAGTGCCTCGGGACCGCGCACCTCGCCGAGCACGATTACATCCGGGCGCTGGCGCAAGGTAAGTCTGACGCAATCGGTGAAACTGCTCTGGCTACGTAATACCTCGACTGCCATACCGTCGGGCGGCAGCGGCAACTCGCGCGCATCCTCGATGACGATCACGCGCTTCTCTTCGGCGATCGCCTGTAGCAGCGCGGCAGTCAGCGTGGTTTTGCCGCTGCCGGTGCCGCCGGCGATCAGAATCGTGACGCCGCGGCGGATTGCCTCGAGGAGCAACTCGGCGGCATCGCGCGGTAATATGCCGCTCTCGTGCTGCACCAGGTCGTGGATGGTGCGCCAGCGCGCAGGCAAGGCGCGTACCGCGACGGATGGGCCGTCAGGAGTATAGGGCGGCCGGGTGATGGCAAAACGTAACCGGCGATCGGCGGTGCCATAGAGCGCATGGACAGGATGCCCATCGGCGTTGCGCCAGTCGCCAGGCGCTTCGGGCGTGACGAAACCGGCACGCAACAGCAACTGGCGCTGGGTCCAGTGAATCCAGTCCTCGCACACGAGAACGCCCGTGTCGCTGCGGTTCCCCTGTTCCACAACAACCATTGCCCGGTCAGGACGATTGATCAGGATATCGGACGCCGCTGTACCCGGACAGAGCCAGGTGTCAAGCGGGCCATACCAGGGGATCTCGGCCCACTCGGCCGTGGTGTATCCTTCGCCAAGACCGGCACGCACCAGGGTTTCGGTAACCGGTCGCCTCCAATCGCCCAGGCGGCCGGTCTCCTGGCAGAACCGCAGTTCTGCCAGGCGATCACTTGCTCCCGACGCCGGATCAAGCGCGCGGCTCCTGTGATTACAGTGAATCGCGCCTGGATGCTCATCAACCTCAGTGGTCAGCGGGGATCTGGCCATGATGTGGCTCCTGTGCTACTGCTGTGGCCCATGGCTGCGGTTACGGCACATTGGCTGGCTGTATGCCTGGCACCGGGCTGCTGGTTCCGGGAACCGTCTGCAACGGCGCGACGCGTTGCGGCTCGATGCGCAGGGTTGTCGTGACGGGTTGTGTCAGGTCGGGCAGGATGACCTGCGAAGCGTCAAGGCGATCCATGTGCATCAGCGGTGTTGACCGGGCGCCATAACGCTCACCCCATAATGTGACGCCGGCCGCCTGCAAGGCGCGCAACGCATGCGCCTGGGCTGGCGTCATTTCGAGGTATGCGATTCCGTCGCCCTCGCCGCCTGCGATATAGAGGATTGGCACACCCGACATCCAGCGGCAGGCGTATGCCAGCGACTGTGCCGTATCGCCTGTGTGCGACAATGGCGCAACAGGTTCGAGGGCGGCGCCTGCCGGGACATTGGCATGTTCGCGATCACACAGTGCAGGATCAGCCGACAAAAAGCCAATGTTGAGCGTGTCACGATCGGTAATCGGTCCGACCGCATTCAGGGCGAATGGCACAGGGACCATGTTGTGCCCAAGTTCGCGCCCGTTCGGATAGACCGGATGATCTGGCGGGTTGTTTGCCAGCATTGCTGGCTGGACCAGGTCATTGGCTCCGATCTGGCGCGTAGCATAGGTTCCGATGACGGCGTTCGGGTCGCCGACGCCGGCAAGTTGCGCCGGCCGGTGCAGCGGCAACTCGATCGTCGCCAGGTCGTCGGCGCTAATCTGCTGCCCATAGGGAACGTCACGCGCGGCAATGACCACTCGCTCGGTGCGGCGGCTCTCGATGTATCCATAGGCCGCCGCGGCAATGGTAATCGCCATGCCGACGATCAGGAGCAACGCCGGCAACAGGCTCGACCGTTTCGGCGTCAGGGCGCTGCTCAACGGAGTAGATAGGCTTGAAGACATCAGAATCCTCCTCTAGGTTGCGCCGCAAGCCGACTGGACACGGCAAACAACACGAAGAAGCCAGGAATGAACACCACCGTAAACAAACCCGAATCGCACGACGCAGGTGGTCGGACGGATCAACCAGCCATCCTCGAACGACTCGCGTACGCGCCACCGCATCAGCAACGCCAGCAACATCGGCGAGGGGCTGCACCTGCGGCGGCATATCGGGGCAGAACGCGAGCAGGTCGCGCACTTCCGTCTCAATGGCGGTACGCAGGGTGACAATCGCGCTCTCCAGATGGTCACGGTCGCGGCTGGCTTTGCGAAGACGGCGAAGCCCATCGCGTCGCTGCCGCTGACTCATCGTCAGGGTTGTGGTTGCCATGGCACTTCACTATCTCTCGACGCGATCCAGTGTTGATGCGGCGGTGATCTGCGGCTGGTAGGGCGCGTACCCCAGCAGCGCAAAGCCGGTCAGCACGGGCCGCACCTCGGCGCACACCACCGGCGTAACGAATGTCTGCGCCGGCAATCCGGCAAACCGGCAGGTTCCCCCTTGTGGGAGGATCGTCCACGTTACGCGGTTGACCAGCGTCTCCACCGGCTCGCTCAGGCCGTGTACCGTGCCAAGATTCTGCGCAAACGTCTGCGTCGCGACCTGTTGCACCCGCGCTTCGTCGATCCGTTCGTTGTTCTCGGCCAGCGCGGCATAGTCGAGCAACTGCACCGACGCCCGCGCCGCCTGTTGCAACGCATCCTGCATCTGCGCCACTTCCAGTTGCCGCTCGCTGAACTCGACAATGCCGAAGATGAACGGTACGGCACATGCCAGCACCAGGGCGAAAAACACCAGCGATTGCCCTTCGGAACGCTGAACGTTGAACGCTGAACGCTGGACGTTGAACGTTGAACGTTGAACAGGGAACGGGCAGCAGCGAACAATCTGTCGTTGTTGTAGTCGTACTTGATTCAACCAACCGTGCAGTTTTGACGGTATATGGCGTAATCGGTTATGCATAATGCATTCCTCTGGCGATGAATCGTTTTACGTTCTACGTTCTACGGTCTCCGTTTTACTGCGCATCTTTCTCCGCCGTCCGCACCGCGCTGCGATCGACCGTCACCTCCGACAGGCCAGGAATCGGTGTCCAGAGCGCGCCGTGGTAGGTGATCCGTACCGTGATGGGGCTATAGCGGCGGCAGGGATTCGCGGCGCAGCGCGCGCTAATCGTGGCCGCGGCGGGATCCGCGAAGGCGCTACCGGCGAAGGCGTTGCGCGCCGCTTCGGCGACCGGCCCCGGCGCTTCCGCCAGGCCGTAGGCGCGGTCGCGTTCCAGCCCGCCGGTCGAGCCGAGGAGTGCCGCCTGGTGTGCCGCCACCCGCACCGCCTGGTTCACCGCATAGTGCGTCCCGATCGCCTGTAACGCCCCCAGGCCGCCGAAGATGATCGTCAGCACCAGCAGCAGGACGATCGCGGTTTCCACGATGGCCTGACCGTTGCAAGGATGCCGGATGCAGCATGAAGGTTGAGAACGCCGTTGTCCGTTCGGTATTCCTTGCGCTGTATCGTTATCGTAGAACGAACGTAGCATGTCTGACTCCTCAAGCGTATTCCGATGTGTGACGGAGACGCATCCGCGACCCTGTCACCGTGTCTCCGCTGCCTGCAGTGAGCCGAAGCATTCGCTCATGCATACTGGCGGTGACGAAGGCCCTGATGGGCGAATGCTTCGGCCTTACGGCGCTGTCTCCCCGTCTCCCCGTCTCCGCTTCTCCTCACCGTGCGTCGCGTGGTACCAGCAGCGTCGGCGTGAACCCGCCGGTGACGGTGTGCGTGCGGTAGAGCAACACACTGGTCGCGCTGCCGTCACCATTCAGGTCATAGCTGCCGTTCTCGCTGAGCGTGCTCAGCACCGCGATCTGGATCGCCAGGTCGGTGGGGCCGGCGGGCAGCGGCGTCAGCATATACACATCGGCGCGCATACGCTCGGGCGGCGTCGCAGCCCAGTAGAGATGCCCCATGCCCGCCATCTCTGCCGCGCTCGGGTTCGCCAGGTAGCGGTAGACACATCCCTGCAGCGCGCTCAGGTCGGCATTGGCGATCTCGCCCGCCGTCGGCGTGGTGCGCGCCTTGCAGCCTGCCCCGCCCGGCTGTAGCCCGCCCGAGCGCACAAAGCTCCATGCGACCACCTGTTGTGTCAGGCGGTAGAACCCTTCCGGTGGCTGCGCCGGTGGCTGGAGTTCGATGAATGGCGCGAAGTCGAGCACCTCGCCTGCCGGCCAGCGGAATGCGCTGCCGCTCGTCAGGTACACCCCGTCGTTCGGATCGAGCGACGAGTGGATGCGCAGGCGGAACGTCGCCTGCGGTGGCGGGGCGCGCAGCACGACCGTTGAGGTCTCGGCTTCGTTATCGAGCTGGTTCGCATCCTCCGGCGACTCGATCCACACCACGTTGCGCAACACGTTCGGCGCGGCATCCTCGACGCGAATCCGTAGCGTGATGGTCGCGCTTGCACCGGCAGGAACCGTGCCCAGATCCCAGGTCACGCGCTGCTGTCCGCCGGCATCTTCGTTCAAGGCCGGCGCGCGACTGCTGGAGAGCAGCGTGATGCCCGGCGGCAGCAGGTTCTTCAGTGTGGTGAAGCGCACCGGATAGCCGGTGGTATTGCGGTAGCCGATGGTCAGGTCGATGCTCTGCCCGGGTTCGACTGTACGCGGCGCGCTGGCAGTGACGGTGACGTTCCCCTGCGGCACGCTGGTGGTCGCTTCGGCGTGGTTATCGCGCGGGTCGCTGTCGTTCGTTGCCGTGATATCGGCGACGTTCACCAGCGACGCGGGCGCATTGCCGTTGACCGTCGCGCGCACCGTGATGGTTCCTGATGTCCCCGCCGGCACATCACCCAGATTCCAGCTCAATCGCCGGCCACTGATGCCCGCCGGCGCGGGGCTGGCGCTGACGTAGGTCACGCTTGCCGGCAGGTCGTCGGTGAGGGTCGCGCCAGTGACCGTGCCAGGCGAGGCGTTCTGGTAGAACAGGGTGTACTCGAGCGTCTCGCCGCGCAGCGCGATGTCCGGCGCGCTCTTGGTGAGCCCCAGGTTCGGCTGCACCACCGGGAAGGTGCTGAAGAGCAACTGCGAGCTGTTGTAGTACCAGCGCCCGCACGCCTCGCGCCCGACGGTGGCGACCAGCCGGTAGACGCGGTTCGGCTGCGTGACGAAGCGCACGCTGTAGCTGTTCGTGCCGTCGCGCGAGTCGACGATCCACCAGCGCTCGCCTGGACCGAGGTCCGGTGTGCTGGCGCGCTGGCCGTAGGTGCTGCCGGTGCGCGACTCGAACATGACGCTGGCAGTGCTCCAGGCGCCGCCGCCGAGGCCGAAGCCACCGATGTTACCGGGGTAGTCCACCGGGCCATTGGCGGGGATGCCATCGCCGAAGTAGTCGGTCTTGATCCAGTCACGCGCGACGCGCATCACGCGCGGGTCACCCTCGGCGCTGCCGTTGAGCCAGGTGAGCAGCGTATCGGCATTCGCACCGCCACCGCCAGGCGCGCCGTCCGCGCCGAGGTCCTGCAGCGCCAGCATGAACTCGCGCCGGCTACTCTGCGGCCCGCCGACCAGGCCGTAATCCACCGGCTGGTTGTTGGTCATGCGGGTCAGGCCGACTTCGAACACGGCGCGCATCTCCACCCCTGCCGCAATCTGTGGGTAGGGCGCGGGCGGAACAGCCGGCGCTACCGCGCCACCCTGCATCTCGCTGGCGTGGCTGCCCGTGCGCAGGTAGGGCCAGCCTGGCACCTGCCACGCGCCACCCATGAATGCCTGCACCGTGAGCGGCATCGGCCCGAACGGGATGACATCGCTGTCGTAGCACGGCGGTGGAGTAGGGAGAACAAAAGATGTTGGTGGGATAAGAATTGGTGGCACCGTCGGTGGCGGGCCGCTGACCGGTGTTCCCGGTACGCCGCCGCCACCGCCAATCGTCGGCGTGACCGCATTGGGGCCTTCGGCGCGGCAGACATCGTTATGCTCAAAGGCCCAGTGCTCGCTGCTCGGGCCGATCCAGTGCTGCGCACCATTGCGGATTTCCAGAGTCCAGCGCCCGCCGTGGTGCCAGACGCCGGCCGGCCAGTACATGAAGCGGCCATTGACGATACAGGCGTCGCGCGGCTCATAGGTCGGGTAGCCGCCATGGCTGGCGAGGCTCGGCGACTGGCTGTAGTTCCGCCCGACACTCTGGCGGTCGGGCTTGTACTCATACAGCGTCGGGCTGCCGGGCGTCACCTCGCTGGAGCAGACCGTCACATTTCCCTGCTGGACACAACCGCCGCTGACCACATCAGCCTTGACCCAGCCAGAGCCCGGGCCGGCGAAGGCGGGTAGCGCGGGCAGGATGGCCAGCAGGAGCAGGGCAGGCAGCGACATCCAGTTCGCGGTGGGCAGGCGGCCGTGCTGACGAGCGGCGGCTGAGCTGGATAGGACGGTCATGACGTTCTCCCAGAGCTGCAATGTGATGATGTGATGCGGTAGAACGTGTCTCTAGAAATATGAGATTGCAGTGATTACAGGCCAGGAATCTCTGGATAGACGCCAAGCGTAATCACCCAGGCAGAGGTTCCAGCATAAGCGCCAGCAGCGATCGGGTATACTCCCATACCAATGTAATTAGAAGTCCGATCGAGTATGACGTACCGATGCCCCGCTGGACTATCCATCCACCCGCGCACAACGTGCTCAGGTGATGTATAGCCCCATCCAGCTGCTTCGGTCCATGGCGTTCCGGCGAATCCTTCCTCAAGCATGCGTTGAAAGTGGGTCGAACCGTCACTTCCTGTATGACCAATGGCATTATTCACCGCCATATCCATCGCGTGCCGCCGGGCTGCCTGTGTGAGCGCCGGGTCTTCGATGAGCGGCCAGAGGCCGGCGGCGGCGCGTTGTTCGTTAACCAGGCGCAATACTTCCAATTCGTAGGCGCGATTGGCGGGCGGGTACTTCTCGGCGCGCTGGATGACGGGCAGGTAGATGGTGTACTCCATAGCGGATAGCGGATGGCCGATAGCCGATAGGTTGTCGCTGGTCGGCTCGGCGTTGACCGGCTGCGCTGGTTCGGCGAGGGGGCTTTCGGCAACCGGCGTCGGGACGGGATCAACCAGCGTCGGCCGGGTCGGGTCGGCGGGTTGCGCTGTATCAGCTATCGCGTATCGGCTATCGGCTATGAACAGGGCGATGATCGCGGCGACCAGGGCGACGAGCAGAGAGCGAGTTGTGGCGCCAGCTTTCATAGGGCTATCTCCTGATACAACCTTCCTACGTTCCCACGTTCCACGTTCCACGTTCCTACGTTCCTACGTTCCACGTTCACCGCCCGACGATCATCACGGTCGAGTCGTCCATCCCGTCGTTCAGATCGGCATCGGCGAAGACCGCGACGCCTACGGCGCTAAGGCCGCTCAGGTTAAGCTGGCTGAAATCCATGCCGGCGAACGGGCAGGTTGCGCCGGTTGCTGTGACTGATTCAAGGCCAGGGGCCAGGGTCACCGGAACGGCGGCGACATAGGCGTACTGATTACCGGCGACCGTACTCAGTTCCAGTTCAGGTTCCGCGACCGTCGCGCGCCACAGGCCGGCGGCGGCATCGTCGAGGGTCGTGTCGCGGGCGAGTTCCCCATTCCCCGCGGCGCACTGGATCGCGGCCAGCGCCGGCGCGGCATAGCCCTCATCGGGCAGACGGGTGGCGAGCAGGCCACGATCGGCGGCGGGGCGAGCAGGGCCGCTGGCGGGGCCGGTGCGGGCAGGCGCGGCGGGGCGAATCACGGGCGGATCGGCAATCAGCGGCGCAGGGGCGGCAGGTTCGGCGCGCGGCGCGGCGCTATCCCCGAGCAACACCGGTGCGACCGGTGCGGGCGGAAGCATACGCAGCACGCCAGCAAGTGCTCCGGCAACGAACAGCACCGCCCCGGCAACAACCAGACGGTGACGGTGGATGGACCAGGTAACACGCAACATACGGCCCTCGTCAGCTAAAAAAGCGCTCGTACCAGTGGCGTCGCAGCTCCACGTACAAACGCCGTCTGCAATGGCGCGGCTGTATTTCACGCCGCAGATATGCTGTTCAGGTCAGGCAGAGTATAGAATGTCACGGCTTTGCTGCGAAGACCAACGACGTCCAACCATCGGTTGATAACGGCGGCACAATGATCACTATCCGGTTGTGTGCCCACGGAGTACCAACTGATGCGATTTTGAACAGCTATCGATTGCCGCGCCGTGGTGGATGATCGCGGATCTGGCTGGAAACCAGCGGTAATTGCGTTGAGATTGTTGAACTCTACGGGGCGGACGTGGAGGGCCTGGCAGCCAGCCGGATCGTACTATGCTGCCACAGGCTATGGCACGGCCAGAAATGCGCCAGCGCATAAGTCCTATAACGTAACAGCCCTGACACGGTCACCCTATCGGGCGCATTGTGCAACGTTTGCACGTGTCCTTCGACGGTGAACCAGCTTCACGTCCCCACAGCTTCAGCAATACTTGACATGTCGGTTGGAGGAATATATACTCCTGATATATATCCTCATGTTTCTGGGAGGTCGTGATGGATACTGCAAAGTTGTTTCAAAATGGCAAGAGTCAGGCGGTTCGTTTACCAAAAGAATATCGGTTTGATGGGACCACTGTCTATATCAAGAAGATGGGAAACGCGGTCATTCTTATTCCAGAAAGAAACTCATGGCAATCTCTGTTTGATAGCTTAGATCTCTTTTCGGAGGATTTTCTTGCGGATCGTGCTCAACCTGTGCTTGAGACCCGTGAAGGATTCTTTGAATGAGATACATGCTTGACACGAATATCTGCATTTATATTATTCGCAGGAAACCAATCGACGTACGAGCGAAGTTCGAACAGTATTCGATCACTGATTTCGCATTGTCGACGATAACGCTTGCCGAACTCGAATACGGGGTTGAAAAAAGCAGTGCTAAAGCGACAAACCGGCACGCACTTGATCTGTTCCTGATCCCATTGACGATCCTCGACTTTGATGAGGCTGCAGGTAAGCAGTATGGGGGTATCCGTACAGCCCTCGAAATGACCGGCTTACCAATTGGAGCAATGGATTTATTAATCGCTGCGCATGCCCTGAGTCTTCAACTCACCCTGGTCACTAATAACGCGCGAGAGTTTCGCCGCGTTCCCGGTCTGATGGTAGAGGAGTGGTTCAGTCCTTAGGGATGGTTGGATATCATTGCGAGCGAAGCGAAGCAATCTACCGGCGTGGTAGGAGATTGCTTCAGCCACGCTGCGCTCGCTGCAGGCTGTCGCTCGCGCTCCGCGCAATGACCAGAGGCGTATCGTTTTTCGGATAGGCATTACGTTGCTGCTTATCCACGACCTGACAGGGAAAAACATTATGGAAGGGTTTGACCCGGCGTCAAGCTTTGGCCCGGAAGTGGCCACACACTATGATGATCACCCCCGTGGTGACGAGGAAGCCGCCGTGGCGTTTCTGCTGGAATATGCACGGGGGCGGCGTGCGCTCGAGTTCGCCATCGGCACTGGCCGCATTGCGCTCCCGCTGGCGGCAAAAGGCATCCAGGTCGATGGGATCGAACTGTCTACCCATATGGTTGAGCGCCTCCGCACAAGGCCCGGTGGCGATCAGATCAACGTCACCATCGGCGACATGAGTGTCGCCACAACCGGCCATCGATATGGGCTTGTGTATCTGGTCTTCAACACGATCTTTAACCTCCTTACCGTGGATGACCAGATCCACTGTTTCGAGAACGCTGCACGCCATCTCGCCGCCGATGGGTACTTCGTTGTTGAGGCAGCAGTGCCGCATGCCTGGATTACCCCCGGCAAAACAGACTACGTGCATGCTGAACACGTGGGCATGAAGACTGTCGTACTCGACGTGGCTCGCTATGACCCGGTAACGCAGTTACTCGACGAAAATCACCTCTGTCTCACGACAGGTGGCATCACGATGAACCCCATCGTGTGCCGCTTGATTACCCCGGGCGAGATGGACCTGATGGCGCGCATCGCTGGAATGCAACTCATCGAACGGTTCGCGAGCTGGCAACGCACCGCCTTTGATGCACACAGCAGCGCGCACATCTCGGTCTACGGTCGTGCTACGATGAGTTGAGTGCCTGAGTGCTGGCCAACTTGACGCCCACCATCCCGAGACGTACAATTGTTCCGCCTGTCCACCTGAATGAACCTCTACCCTATGCGCTTGCTGCACCTTGCCGATCTGCACCTCGGCGTCGAAAACTATGGTCGTGTCGATCCGGCCAGTGGTCTGCACAGCCGGCTGCGCGATTATCTTGAACGTCTTGACGAGGCGATTGACATCGGCCTTGCCGAAGGTGTGGATGCGGTGCTGATCGCCGGCGATGTGTATAAGAACCGCACGCCGAACCCGACTCAGCAGCGAGAATTTGCCCGCCGCATCCACCGGTTGCGCGCCGCGGATCTGCCGGTGCTCATCCTCACCGGCAACCACGACGTCTCGCCGGCTGCCGGTCGCGCGCACTCGATCGAGATCTTCGATACTCTCGCCGTTGCCGGCGTCACGATCGCCGATCGGCCCCGTACCCATGTGCTGCAGACGCGTTCCGGACCGCTTCAGGTGATTGCGTTGCCCTGGGTGACGCGCCATAATCTGCTGACGAAAGAAGAATTGCGCCTGGCGTCGTACCTTGAGGTCGAAACCATGCTCATGGAACGCGTCGAACGCTTCCTGCGCCAGGCCGCCGAGGATCTTGACCCGGCGCTGCCGGCGGTATTGACGGTTCACGGCACGATTGACGGCGCGATGGTCGGTGCCGAACGCCAGATCCTGCTCGGGCGCGACCTGGTCTATCCGCGTGGTATGGTCACGCTGCCGAACGTTGATTATGTGGCGATGGGTCACATTCATCGCCACCAGTCACTCGGCGAACATCCGCCGATTGTGTATCCCGGCAGTATCGAGCGCATTGATTTCGGTGAGGAGGACGAGGACAAGGGATGCGTCATCGTTGATCTTGCCGCACGGGGCGAAACCCGCTGGCGCTTCCATAAGCTCGCCGCGCGCCCCTTTGTCACGATCGCGGTGGATGTGCGTGCTGCCGGCGATCCATTGCAGCGTGTGTTGATGGCCATTGAACGCCGCGCGTTGCCGGGAGCCGTGGTGCGGTTGAAAATCGAGGCGCGCGCCGAGCAGGCCGATCTGCTGCCCACCGAAGACATCCGCCGCGCGCTCGACGCCGCCGGCGCGCACATGATCGCGGCGGTGGCCGTTGATGTCGAACGGAGCAATCGCGGGCGGCTGGCCGGCGCCGCTGCCGATGTGCTCGATGGCCTGACGCCGCGACGGGCGCTGGAGTTGTATCTGCGCCAGAAAACCCCCGCACCTTCTGAGGAACGCCTGGCGGCGCTCCTGGCCGCCGCCGACGAGTTGCTGGCCGAAGCCGGCGCCGATCCGTCTCCTGACGGATAATCAGTGCGCGGGCATGTGGTATGCTTCGTGTGGCGGAAGGGATCAGGAGAGCTCAACCCATGCGCTGGAGTCGCACATCGTCATCCTGGGAGTCGTCTCGCGGCGGAATGCTGCGCGCCGATCATAGGCGAAGTATGCCCTGCGACCGGTGCGAGATGTAAGATATTTTCTGGAACAGTGAAGCATAGCTGTGGGTCGTAGCGGCGGCCCACGGCTCTTTTGTTTTTACATGGTGCGTGCGGTTGCCCTGGGCCCGTAAGGAGCACGGGATGATTATCGCGGATCTCAACAACCTGACAAAGCTACATGGTGCCCGCCCCATCCTCTCGGGTGTCAGCTGGACGATTCAGGATGGAGAGAAAATCGGTATGGTCGGGCCGAACGGTACCGGCAAGTCGACGCTGCTTCGTGTGCTGGCCGGCCTCGATGCCGCCGACGAAGGCGCGGTCACGTTGCGGCGCGGCGCGCGTGTCGCGTACCTGCCGCAGGAATACGCTGGCGAACCGGAGCGCCCCGTCATCGATGAATTACTGGCCGCGCGCGCCGATATTGCCGCCGTTGAGGCGCGCCTGAGCGCAATTGAAGCTAGCCTGGGCAACCCGGATGTCGCCGGCGATTTCGATGCGCTGGAGCGCGCCCTTGCAGAACACGGCCGGCTGCTGGGCCAACTCGAGGCACTGGATGCCGCGCAGGTGCGCGGGCGGGCCGAGGAATTGCTCAATCGCCTTGGCCTCGCGGAAGAAGACTGGCGCAAGCCCATGAAGCTGCTGAGCGGCGGCCAGCGGAAAATGGTGGGGCTCGCACGCTGCCTGCTTGAGGCGCCGGATCTGCTGCTTCTTGACGAACCTGACAACCATCTTGACATGGCGCGCAAGACGCTGCTGGAGACGATTATTCGCGACTTCTCCGGCGCGGTCGTGATCGTGTCCCACGATCGATACTTGCTTGATGAAACCGTCAGCCTGATCGTCGAACTGGAACCACTGGGCGTCGGAGCCAATCTTAAGGGCGCGCGCCTGCGCCGCTGGGAAGGAAACTATTCCTCGTACGCGACGCAAAAAGAGCTGGCCCTGCTCAAACAGCAGGCAGACTACACCGCGCAGCAGAAGGAGATTGCACGGCTCGAAGCGGCCGTAGCGCGATTCAAGCTCTGGGCCAGCATTGTTATTAACGAACGCCATATCAAACAGGCGCGCAACAAACAACGCCAGATCGATCGCCTGGAGAAGGTCGAGCGCCCGGTGCTCGAACGGCGCAGTATCGCCATGGAGCTACGCCCACATGCGCGCGGCGGCGCAAAGGCAATCGAACTTCGCGACATTGACAGGGCGTTTGGCGACCAGATCGTGCTGCTTGGCGCGCGCGCCACCATCATGAATGGTGAACGCGTCGGCATCGTCGGGCCGAATGGCGCCGGGAAATCGGTGTTGCTGCGGCTCATGCTGGGTCTGTTGCAGCCCGACAGCGGCGAGGTCTGGGTTGGCCCCGGCATCCATACCGCCTACTTCGCCCAGCACCACGAGACGCTCGATCAGGCGCAGACGCCGATTGAGGCGTTGCGCGCCCTCCGACCAATGTACGAGGGCGAGGCGGTTGCGAGATTGAGTCGCTTTCTGATTCCGTACGCCGCGTGCCATCAGCCGATTGCACGGCTCAGCGGCGGCGAAAAGAGTCGCCTGCAGCTGGTGCGGCTCATGCTGGAAGGTGCGAACTGCCTGTTGCTCGACGAACCAACCAATCACCTCGATATTCCGTCGGCTGAAGTCCTGGAGGATGAGCTGGAACGCTTCCCCGGTACGGTCGTCGTTGTGTCGCACGATCGTTACCTGCTCGACCGGGTGGCCGACCGGATCTTCGAAGTGTGCGACGGCGAATTACGGGTGTATGAAGGCGGTTACAGCTATTACGCAGAACAACGTGCGCTGCGGATATGAGGCGCGACTTCCTCGGCGAACTGGTAGAGCGGCGTATGGTCGTAGGCGACTCGCGGGAAATAGGTGATGAAATAATCGACTCCCACGTCGGCCATGGCCTGTAGCCGCTCGACCACCTGCTCGCTGGTGCCGACAATCGCATTCTGCTGCATCTGCTCGACGGTCCAGCCGTAGGTGGCGCGCACTTTCTCCGTCGCTGCGGCAATGTCGTCACCCGGTTTCAACAGCACCAGGTTCACGCTGCTCGACTTGATGATTTCATCGTAGTTGCGCCCGAGATTCACGCAATGCTCGCGGAGGATGCCAAGTTTGTGGCGAATGGTATCGGGAGAACCGCCAATATTGCAGGCGTTGCCGTACCGGGCTACCAGTTTCAACGTCACCTGCTCGCCGCTTCCGCCAATCCAGAGCGAGGGATGCGGCTTCTGGACACCGCGCGGCTCGTTGATCGCACCGCGAATATGATAATACTCTCCTTCGAATGTCGGCGTCGTCTCGGTCCACATTTTTACAATGATTTTCGTCGCTTCACGGAAGGCGCGCATGCGGTCGCGCGTATCGGGGAAGCCGTAGCCATACGCGCGCCACTCATGTTCATACCAACCCGCGCCGATGCCACAGTAGAGGCGCCCGTGACTGAGCACGTCGATGGTCGAGGCCGTCTTTGCCAGCAGCGCCGGGTTTCGGTAGCCGATGCACGACACCATCTGGCCAACCTTCACGCGCTTTGTGTCGCGCGCCAGCGCCGCCGTGATCGTCCAGCATTCGAAGACCGCTTCCTGCTCGATACGCGGAACAGTATGGTAATGGTCGTAGACCCAGATCGAATCGTAAACAGGAAGACCATCGGCAGTCTTCGCTACCGCGGTCATCGCCTCGTACTTGGTGATCGGATCGTCGATCTCGATCAGGTCGAGACGCCAACCCTGTGGAACGAATACACCGAACCGGATCGCCATGTCACGCTCCTTCCAATCCACGGTTCCCACAAAGGATGGTAGGATGGTAGAAGAGTTATCAGAGGATGTCAAACGTAGGAGGTCCGACGCCACAGGTCAGACCTGATGCCGATAACCGCCGTACCGCGTATCCCTCCTTGCCTCCTCACACCAGTATGCTAGACTCACGCCGGGGGAACAGAAACGACGCCACGCGCGTCTTGTACTTGAGATTGGTCGCGCAAAACCAGCATAAGGAGGCCTTCTATGCCTCTTCCGCGTCGCCTGGCAACGCTGTTGCTCCTCGCCGTCACGTTTGTCGCCGCCTGCGGTGGCCCCTCGCCGCAGCCAGCCCCGACTGCTGTGACCTCACAGCCAACTCCGGTTCCACCGGCGAGCGAGATCCCGCCCCCGCCGCAACGGGCTGCGCCGGTCCTTGTCGCGCGCTCGCCGGAGCGCGGTGAGGCGCTCGATCCGTCAGCACCCATTGACCTGGTGTTCGACCGGCCCATGGATCAGGCGTCGGTCGTGGCGGCCCTCTCGGTCGCCGGTGTGGCTGGCACGGTCACGTGGCCCGATGCGCGTACCGCGCGCTTCGTCCCGGCTGCGACGTTGCAGCGCGCCGCTACCTACGACGTTACGCTGGCTGAGACGGCCAGGGCCGCTGATGGCATGCCGCTTGCTGCGCCGCTGCGTTTCCGTTTCGCCACCGCCGGTTTCCTTGAGGTTGGCCAGGTCATCCCCGCCAACGGCGCCACCGATGTGCAACCAGGCGCAACGATCACGGTCTTCTTCAATCGTCCGGTCGTGCCGCTGACAGCCGTCGAGTCGCAGGGCAACCTGCCGCAGCCGGTCACGTTCGACCCGCCGGTCGTGGGACGTGGTGCATGGCTCAGTACGGCAATCTACACCTTCACCCCTGCCGCGCCGCTTGCCGGTGGTACGACCTACACCGCGCGCATTGCTGCCGGGCTGGCCGATGTGACCGGCAACCCGTTGCAGGCCGAGTATACCTGGCGCTTTACCGTCGCCCGGCCGCAGCTGGTCGCGATCGATCCGCCCGACGGCGCGACCCTCGTGTCGCTGCAACCGTCCATCACACTGACGTTCAATGTGCCGCTCAATCCTGCATCGGCACGCGCTTCCTTCCGTCTGCGTAGCAATGACAGCGTGGAGATCCCGGGAGATCTTCAGGTCTCCGGTGCGACCCTGGTCTTTACACCGGCACAACGGCTGGCCTTCGATACCAGCTATACCGTTGATGTGGCAGCCGGTCTGACCGGCGCATCGGGCGGGCTCGGCATGGCCGCTGATGCTCGTTCAACGCTGCGTACCGTACCGCTGCCGCGTATTCTCGGTACTGACCCGGCTGATGGCGCGACCGATGCGCCGCCGGGGAGCGGGATGCGTATCACGTTCAATGCTCCGATTGACCCGGCCACCGTGATGCCCAATGTTGTCATCACGCCGTCGCCAACCCGTGTCTATACCTATTTCAATCAGTATGACACGACGTTCTATATTGGCTTCGATGCGCAGCCCTCACGTGATTACACGGTCGCTATCGGGCCAGATATTGCCGACCCGTATGGCAATCGCACCGGCCAGTCGTTGACGGTACGCTTCCGAACTGCGCCGCTCGCGCCATCCTTGAGCCTGGCAACAGCTGGTTTTGTTTCGACCTACGACACCAACCGCGCCCCGCGCGCCGCGCTGTTTGCAACGAATATCAGCCAGGCATCGCTGGCGCTCTATCGTCTGCCGCTGGATACGTTGCGGAGTGGCGAGTTTCTGGCGCGTGACGGCACCGGCCCTCCCGGCGGCGCGACGGAACTGCGCCGCTGGCAGGTTCAGTTCAGCGTTCCGCGCGACACGCCGACCATCGTGCCGGTCGCATTGACGGAAGGGAACGGGCGACTGGACCCTGGTGTCTACCTGCTGCTGCTCGATCAAGCAGGTGGGTCGCCGCAGGGGCACGTGCTGATCGTTTCCGGTTTGCACCTGACGCTCAAGGCCGCCGAACGTGATGTGCTTGCCTGGGCCAGCGACCTGGCTACCGGTGCGCCGGTGGCCGGCCTGGCGCTCGAGTTCTTCGACGAGCAGGGAACAGCGCTTGGCCAGGCGACGACCGGCGCCGATGGCGTGGCGACGGCGCTTCTGAATCGAACTGACAATCGTGGCGTGCTGGCGCTGGCGCGCCAGCCGTTCGCGGCATTTGCCGCCGGCTGGGGCAGCGGCACCACGCCATGGGACTTTGGCCTGCAGGCAGCCTATGATCTGCCGGAACTTGCAGCCTATGTCTACACCGACCGGCCGATCTATCGCCCTGGCCAGCAGGTCTGGTTCAAAGGCGCCATCCGCGCTGAGAATGACGTTCGCTTCAGCCTGATCCAGGGGTTGAACGCCGCACAGGTCACCGTGTTCGATGCTGCCGGAGAACAGGTCTTCCAGCAACCGGTCAACCTGAATCAGAATGGAACGTTTGACGGCGGCTTCGTGCTGGCAGCAGGCGCTTCCACAGGCCAGTACAGGATCAGCCTGGACGTCGGTGGTCGCGCGTTCACGTTTCCCTTCCAGGTCGCCGCCTACCGCCCACCGGAAATTGAGGTCACCGTGACGCCGCGGGTTGCCGAAACCGTGCGCGGTACGCCGAATGAGGTGACAGTGCGCGCCGGCTATTTCTTCGGCGCGCCGGCAGCGAACCTGCCGGTGGAATGGCGCGTTCTCGCCGAACCATATATCCCGTCGCCCGACTGGGCCGGGCGCTATACCTTCGGTGAGAGCGATGGGCCGTGGGTCTGCCGCTTCTGCTGGTGGATTCCATCGCCGCCACCGCAAGCGATCCTTTCCGGTACTGCGACAACCGATGCGCAAGGGCTGGCGATCATCAGCCTGCCGGGCGATCTGCGCGACACGCAGGGCAACGTCATCACCCGCAGCGTGCGCCTGACCGTCGAGGCGACCGTGACCGGGCGCGACAACCAGGCGATCAATGGTCGCTCCGGCGTCGTCGTACATGCCGGCGACCTGTACATCGGCCTGGCGCCACGCGCCTACGTGGGCAGGGCCGGCCTGGAGCAACAGGTCGATCTTGTGACGATTGATGCCGGCGGGAGGCGCCTCTCCAATCGCGCCGTTGATATCGAAGTGCTGCGCACGACCTGGGAGAACCGGTTCGTCGAGGATGCGGCGGGTGGGCGCTGGGAATCGCGCGAGGTGCGGGAACCGGCCAGAACGCAGACGGTCACAACCGATGCGAATGGCGAGGCGACGATGCGCTTTACGCCGGACAACGGCGGCGCCTATCTGGTACTGGCGCGCACGCGCGATTCTGGCGCTCGTGAGGTGCGTTCTTCGCTCTATGTCTGGGTCTACGGTGGTGACGCAATCTGGCTGCGTGAGAACAATGACCGGATCAATCTTGTTGCTGACAAAGGTGAATATCGCTCTGGCGAAACCGCAACCATTCTGGTGCCGTCGCCGTTTACCGGGCCCCACTGGGCGCTGCTGACGGTCGAACGCGGCGGGGTGTTGAGCCATGAAGTGCGCCAGGTAAGCGGCGGCAGCCTGGTATATCAACTGCCGATCACAGCCGCTCACGCGCCGAATATCTACGTGTCGGCCGTGTTGTTTGCGCCGCCTGACGGTCCTGGCGCGCCGGCAGATTACAAGGTTGGCATTCTGCCGTTGAGTGTTGCGCCCACGGCCCAGACGTTGCGCGTGGCTGTCACGCCTGCCGCAGCACAGGCCGCACCTGGCGAGACGGCTGCGTTCACCATTCAGGTGACCGACATGGCTGGCGCGGCCGTGGCGGCTGAACTGTCACTCGACCTGGTTGACAAAGCAATCCTGACCTTGCAGCCGCGCGAGACGGATGCAGTTGTGCAGGCATTCTACGCCCGCCGTCCACTCGGGGTTGTCACCGCCGCCGGCCTTTCGATTTCTGCCGAGCGCTTCGAGCGTTTGCTGGATGAGGAACTGGCGCGGCGCAATGCCGCGCCCGGCGCCGTGATGGGCGGCGGGATGGCAACCGATGCGGAGGCTCTGCCGGCCGCTGCACCCATGGCCGCGCCCGCGGCGGGTTCTGCTGCCGCACCGCCCGGCCTGACCGTACGCGAGCAGTTTGCCGATACCGCCTTCTGGCAGGCCGTCGTTGCAACCGATGCCACCGGTCGCGCGACCGTCCAGGTGAAGTTGCCCGACAACCTGACCACCTGGGTGATGCGTGGTGTAGCGCTCACGAGCGACACGCGCGTCGGTGAGGGAACCGGTGAACTGGTCAGCACGAAACCATTGCTGGTACGCCCGGTGACACCCCGCTTCTTCGTGGTTGGCGACACGGCGGAACTGGCGGTGAATGTCACGAATACGACAGGCGCGCCCCTGACCGCCGAGGTCGCGTTGAGTGCGGATGGCCTGGACGTCGGCACGCCACTGGCGCAGACGGTGCAGATCCCGGCGGGCGGTGAGGCCTCGGCGACCTGGCAGGTGACTGTGCTGGATGTCGAGTCGGTTGACCTGGTGTTCAGCGCGGTTGCCGGGCAGTATAGCGACGCGGCGCGGCCACGTCTGGTGGGCGCTCCTGGCGGGCGCATTCCGGTCTATCGCTACAGCGCGCCGGAAACCGTGGCGACCGGCGGCCAGATCGACACTGCCGGGGCGCGCGCCGAGGCGGTTGGTCTGCCACCGCAGAGTGATGCGCGCCTGGGAGAATTGCGCGTCCGCCTCGATCCATCCCTGGCAGCGGGAGTGCTCGATGGCCTGCAGGCGCTGGAGAACTATCCGTACGATTCGGTTGAGGCGACGGTCTCGCGCTTTTTGCCGAATGTGGTTACGGCGCGCGCGCTGCGGCAACTTGGCGTGCAAAACGCCGAGCTTGAGTCACGGTTGCCTGCGCTGGTTACCGAGGCGCTTGACCGGTTGTACCTGTGGCAGAAGGAGGATGGTGGCTGGAGCTGGTGGTCGGATGGCGAAAGCAACTCGCATATCAGCGCATATGTTGTCTTCGGCATGCTCCGGGCGCGCGAAGCCGGCTTCACCGTGCGCGACGACGTTCTGGCGCGCGGGCTGGAATACCTCGCCGCGCAACTCCCCGCCGACGCCGCAGTGCGCACCGCGCCGCAGGCGAATCGCCAGGCATGGCTGCTGTACGTGCTGGCCGATGGCGGGCGCGCCGACAGCGGGCGTATGGATGCGTTGTACAACAACCGCGAACGCCTGGGTGTCTACGGTAAAGCACTGCTGGCGCTGGCGCTGAATCGTGTCAATACCGGCGACCTGCGGCTGAAAACGCTCCTTTCCGATCTCAACAATGCCGCGATCGTGAGCGCAACCGGCATACACTGGGAGGAGACCGAGCCTGACCACTGGGCGCCCGGTGGCGATACCCGCAGTAGCGCGATTGCGCTTGCCGCGCTGGTGCGTCTTGACCCGCAGAACCAGATCATTCCCGGTGCCGTGCGCTGGCTGATGATCGCCCGCCGTGGCGACGCCTGGCAGACGACGCAGGAATCAGCCTGGGCGTTGATTGCGCTGAGTGACTGGATGGTGACAACCGGCGAATTGAACGGCGCCTACGACTATGCCGTCTGGCTGAATGGCGCCGAGCGCGCCGCCGGCAGCGTCACCCCCGCCACCGTAACCTCGCCGGCGATTGTGCGTGTGCCGGTTGCCGAACTCCTGGCGCAGCAAGCTGCCGGCGGCGCGTCGCTGGTGGCTGTCGGGCGTGGCGACGGGCCAGGACGGCTGTACTACACCGCACATCTGAACCTGGCCCTGCCCGCCGACCAGGTCAAAGCGCTTGATCGCGGCATCGCCGTCACGCGCCGTTACGTCGCCGCCGATTGTGCCGATGGGCCGCGTTGCCCTGAACTCAACCAGGTTGTGCTCGGCGACACCGTGCGCGTCGAACTGTCCGTCGTCGCCGCGCGCGATCTCTACTACCTGCAGATTGAGGATCCGCTGCCCGCCGGTGGCGAAGCCATAGACCCGAATCTGGCAACAACATCGGTCGCGGCGGGAGGCGAACCCTCCGTGGCATTGCAGGCCGGCGAACGCGGGCCATGGTGGTGGTGGTGGCGCTGGTACAGCCGGGCAGAAATACGTGATGAAAAGGTTGTCCTGTTCGCCGATTATCTGCCGCGCGGCGCCTATCTGTTCAGTTACACCTTCCGCGCCACGTTGCCCGGCGAGTATCGCGTCATCCCGACCATGGCACAGGAGAGTTTCTTCCCCGAAGTCTTCGGGCGCTCGGATGGGCGACTGTTCACTGTGACGCGGCAGAGCGCCCGATAGGGTGACCAGGGGTAACTATTTACAGTCGGAGGTTCGGGCGAGGCCCCCGGTAGGGATGTGCGCGGGCGGGATACCCGCGCATGCAGGTTCACCAGCAGTATCAGCTGCATGTCTGCATGCAAGCGGGTCGTATAACTACGGAACTTCGGTATAATGGCGGCCCTGGATATCGCAAGCGGAGGTCATTGACCTCCGCATTGTTCCACCCGGAGGACGCATGGCCACCCAACCTGTGCGCACGGTGATGGTCGGTTGCGGCGGCATGGCACGCCACCACATGCGCGCCATGTATGAGTTACGTGGTAGCACCGAAATCGTCGCCGTGTGCGAGCCGTCGCAGGCCGCCTATGATGCCACTGCCGCACTGTTTGAACAGGCCGGCATGACCCCGCCGCCCAATCAGCCGGATCTTGACCAGCTGCTCGCGGACCATCATGATGCGCTGGACGCAGCATTCATCGTCACGCCGCACGTCTACCACCATGACCAGGCGCAGGCCTGCCTGGAGGCCGGGCTTGATGTGCTGCTCGAAAAGCCCATGGTGATGACCGCCGACGAAGCGCGCAGCCTGATAGCAACGCGCGACCGGACCGGTAAGCTACTCGTTGTCGCCTTCCCCGGCAGCCTGTCACCCAATGTGCGCACCGCAACGGCGCTGCTGCGCTCCGGTGCGTTCGGCCGCATCCTCACCATCAGCGGCGTTGTCTGGCAGAATTGGGGACCCAATACAGCCGGTACGTGGCGCCAGCAGCCGGACATCGCAGGTGGCGGATTTCTCTTCGATACCGGCGCGCATCTGCTCAATACGGTCGTTGACCTGGCGGGTGAGGAGGTCGCGGAAGTGGCGGCGTACCTCGACAACCAGGGCCGCCCGGTGGAAACACTGGGCGCCGTGATTGCGCGGCTGCGTTCCGGCGCCCTGGTCACGCTGCACGCATGTGGCGAGGCGATCCCCTCATGCGATTCTGATGTACGGGTCTTCTGTGAGCGTGCCATCCTGTACAGCGGCGTCTGGGGAGAACGACTCGAGGTGCAGTATACCAGCAAGAATCCGCCGGCAGCCATACCGGTTCCCGAGTCGCGTGGCGTCTGGGAGCAGTTCCTGGCGGTGCGCTCCGGAAAACAGGCCAACCCCTGCCCGCCGGAAGTCGGGCTGCGCATGGCGCAACTCTGGGATGCGATCAAGGCCTCGGCAGCACAGGGGGGCGTGCCGGTTCAAATCTCCTGATCGAGTGTGACGAATGCCGTGCAACCACGTGTCAGGCGCACGCTTCCAGGAAGCTCTCTTTGTTGCAGCACGTGTCGTCACGCCCCTCCTGACCCTGGTCTCCACCATGGCGCGTGGGAACACCACCACGCGCCATGACCATCAGCCCGAGCCACGCCGTGCATGTCGCCCGTCGTAC
>Ga0272446_1000940_pt1 | contig 44177 bp, 26 predicted proteins | sample YNPCB0061_FD_194587 | JGI IMG/M metagenome (GOLD analysis project Ga0272446, IMG submission 194587) | Hot spring microbial mat communities from Yellowstone National Park, WY, United States - YNP-CB-006-1 | ecosystem: Environmental > Aquatic > Thermal springs > Hot (42-90C) > Sediment | place...
CCGAACTGTACTCTTTTTCTGCGGGGTGGTTGCTGTTGTATTGGTTTCAGTGTTGCTTGCCATGCCACTATTCTACCGCAATCTCGAATTTGACAAGCTCAAAAATGCCTTAATTTCCGACCAATGCCCTTCGACATAACCAGCCTGCACGACTGCCGCCACGTGATCGACGGGCGCCTCCGTCGATGGCGTGTGGCCGATGGCTTCATGCCGCGCCGGGTCGAACGGTGCGTTGACCGGTTCGATGCGCTCGACGCCGTAACGCCGCAGCGTCTCTAAAAAGGCGCGGCGCGTAGCCTCGATATTGCTGATGAAGTTGCGCACCTGCACATCGTCGGTCTGCGGTCGGTGCTGCAACGCCAGATCGAGATGATCGGCTAAGGGCAGCATGTCGGCCAGGATGCGCCGCCGATTCTCGGCCGTTTCGGCGTTGGCGCGCTGCTCCCAGCGCTTGCGCAAGTTGTCCATCTCCGCCTGCTGGCGCAGAAAGCGCTCCTGCCAGGTTGCTTCTTCAGCATTGGCGGCCAGCTTCTCTTGCGCCTCGGCGAGCGCCGCTCGCACAAAGACCAACTCCGCCTCTAGCTCTTTCTGGTGCTCGCTCTGCTTGCGCAGCGCTTCATCCTTGATCTCCAATTCCTGCGTCTTATGATGCAGTTCTTTTGCCTGGCGGTCAAGTGCTGCCTGCAACTCCTGGTTCTGGGCGATCTGTTGATCCAGGCGTGCGCCCAGTTCTTCGACAATCTGCTGCATTTTTTGTAGTTCGGCGGGGCTGATCACCACACCGCCCGGCTGTCCGGTGCGCGAGCGGCGTCCCCCAAAAGAATCATATGGATATGTCATGGTCTCTCCCTATTCCTATCACCTGCTGCCTGGCTTCCTGGAGACTTCAACGAAAGCAGGCATATCTATATTGGGCTTACGCAGATTCTAGTGTGCCGCCTTCCGTATGTCACCTTCCTGGAAGCTGAGAGCTTCCAGGAAGGTTGCTGAGCTAAATGCGTAAGTCCCACTATACTTTTCTGCGCCGCTGCGTCCTCGCGTCAACGAGCGCGAATCCTCAAGCGGCCTCTAACAGAACGGGCGAGGTCGCGCCCCGCCCGTTCTGTCTCTATCATTCAACTCAGCAGCTCTCCAGCCTGGAAGCTGCACGTCAGCGCCGCTTAGACGGTGCGGTATTCGCCCTCGACCACGTCGTCATCGCTGGCTGTCCGCCCACCGCCTGGCTGTCCGCCTGGCATCCCAGCGCCGTCAGCGCCGGATTGGGCGTACATCTGCTGCGCCAGGGCGTTGGTCGCCTGCTGCAACTGCTCGGTGAGGCTGCGGATGCGCGGCAGCTCGCCGGTCTCCTTCGCCTGCTTCAGTTCCTCCACCAGGTTCTCGATCGTGGCGCGATCGTTGGTGGGAATCTTGTCGCCCAGGTCACGCAGCGACTTCTCGGTGACGTAGACCAGGTTGTCGGCGGCATTGCGGGCTTCCGCAAGCTCCCGCTGGCGCTTGTCCTCTTCCTCGTGCTGCTTCGCCTCGCGCACCAGGCGTTCGACCTCATCGCTCGCCAGGTTGGTGGATGCCGTGATCTTGACGCTCTGCTCCTTGCCGGTGGCCTTGTCTTTGGCCGTCACGTGCAAGATGCCATTGGCGTCGATGTCGAACGTCACTTCGATCTGCGGCACGCCACGCGGCGCCGGCGGAATCCCATCCAGGCGGAAGTTGCCCAGCGTCTTGTTGCCGCTCGCCATCGGCCGTTCGCCCTGCAGGATGTGGATGTCCACCGCCGTCTGGTTGTCCGCCGCCGTGCTGAAGACCTCTGTCTTCTTGGTCGGGATCGTCGTGTTGCGCGGGATGAGCACTGTCATCACGCCGCCCAACGTCTCCAGACCCAGGCTCAACGGCGTCACGTCGAGCAGCAGCAAGTCGCTGACTTCGCCGCCGAGCACGCCAGCCTGCACCGCTGCACCGACTGCCACCACCTCATCCGGGTTGACGCCCTTGTGGGGCTCCTTGCCGGTGAGCTGACGCACCAGCTCCTGCACCATCGGCATGCGAGTCGAACCACCGACCAGCACCACCTCATCCAGGTCTTTGGCCGTCAAGCCAGCATCCTTGAGCGCATTGAAGAATGGCTGCTTGCAGCGCTCCAGCAGGTCGGCGGTGAGTTGCTCGAACTTGGCGCGACTCAACGTGACGACCAGGTGCTTGGGCCCGGTGCTGTCCGCCGTAATGAAGGGCAGGTTGATCTCGGTCTGCGTGACCGTCGACAGCTCGATCTTGGCCTTTTCCGCCGCCTCGCGCAGACGTTGAAGCGCCTGGCGATCGCCGCTGAGATCGACGCCCTGCTCTTTCTTGAACTCCGAAATCAGCCAGTGCACGATACGCTCGTCCCAGTCGTCGCCGCCCAACAGCGTGTCGCCATTGGTGGACTTGACCTCAATCACGCCGTCGCCCACTTCGAGCACCGACACGTCGAAGGTGCCGCCACCCAGGTCAAAGACCAGGATCGTCTCGTCGTTCTTCTTGTCCAGACCATAGGCCACCGCCGCCGCCGTTGGCTCGTTGATGATGCGCAGCACTTCGAGACCGGCGATCTGCCCGGCGTCTTTGGTTGCCTGGCGCTGGCTGTCATTGAAGTACGCCGGCACGGTAATCACGGCCTGCTTGACTTCCTCGCCCAGGTAGTTCTCTGCATCCCGTTTGAGCTTGGCCAACACCATCGCGCTGATCTCTTGCGGCGTGTAGACCTTGTTCTTGATCGGGATGCTGACGCGCGCATCACCATTCGGCCCTTCGGTGATGGCGTACGAGACCATCTTGCGCGCCTTCTGCGTTTCGGGGTCGTCGAAGCGGCGCCCCATCAGACGTTTGACCGAGTAAACCGTGTTTTCCGGGTTGACGACCGCCTGGCGCTTGGCGGTGATGCCGACCAACCGCTCACCGTTTTTGTTGAAGGCGACCACCGACGGCGTCGTGCGGTTGCCTTCCGCGTTGGCGATCACGGTCGGGTTGCCGCCTTCCATGACAGCCACCACGCTGTTCGTCGTGCCCAGATCGATGCCGATAATCTTGCCCATAATATTTTGATGCCTCCCAGTTGTTTCGGGTCATTTCCCTCTATATTCAGCACAAGCGCAACGTGATGCGCCTGCCCTGTTCAGTTTGATGCCTACAGTGTAGCGAATAAGCGTCAGCATGTCATTGGGTTTTCATTTGCGATTTGTTTGAATGTGCTGCAGCCCGTACTCGGCAAAATCGCACACAGGGCGATAGCCGATCTGCTGGTAGATGTGGTTGGAGGTGGGGTTCGCCAGGTCCGTGAAGAGTGTGCAAAAGTCCTTGCCCTCATCCAGGATGAGTTGACTGAGCGCAGCGACGCACGCACTGGCGTAGCCGCGTCCGCGCCACGTTGGCGGCGTGTAGACCGGGCCAACCGACGTGCCGTGCGCGGTGCGCCTGCCTTTGCTCGCCAGAGACACCGGGCGCCCCTCATCTTCCCAGAGGTAAATGTTGCCCTCGGCGATGGCGCGCTCCACGTGGGTTGGGCGCGGCGCCGCTCCAGTCGGTGTCGCTTCCCGATGAAAGGCGTCGTACCAGGCGAACACCAGCTCGGCGTCAGCCTGCGTGGCCTGTCGGAACCGGCCAGACGGCCATAGCGGCGGCGTGACCGCGCGCAATTCGAACACGCGCAACACCATCAGCGGGGTCACGACGCCGGCGGTCAATTCCTGCCACACATCGGCAAATGCGCGCGAGACAGTCGCCACGCCGTTGACCGTCGGCAGCGGCCACTGAGCTGCGATCAACGCCTCGGCGATCAGGCGCAGCGCCGGGCGAGGTTCGTCCACTGTGGCGTAGACCAGCAAGCCATGGGGCGGCGTCATGGTGGCAGCGGCGATCAACGCGTCGCCCTGCTGCACCGTCGCCAGAAAGGGAGGCTGTTCGTAGTGTGTGGGGTCGTGGCGCAAGCGCAGCGCCACGCCCAACATCAGGCCGTTGGTGACTTCATCGCGCGCCAGGTCGGCTTCCGCCAGCGCCAGGAACGCCTCGATGTCGGTGTGAACTGTCAGTTGCAGCATGTTTCTCCCGCGCTACGCCTCAGTTTCCCGGGCAAACAAGATCATATCGATGTCGCCCGGCGAGCACCCCAACTGCGTGAGGACATGGGCGACCTCGGCGCGGTGTTGCGTGCCGTGGTTGACGACGTGCATCAGGATGTGCCAGAGCGTGCCGGAGAATGGTCGTCCTGCTGTGCTGACGTAGGCCAGTGGCTGCGATAACGCCGCTTCGTCCAACGACGCCAGATAAGCGCGCATCGCCGCCTCCTCCTCCGCCCAGCGCGCCTTCAGCGCCGCCAGCGTGGGAAACTCCTGTGGGTCGAGCAGGCTGCTGGGCGAACGGTGTTCCTGGCAGCGCATCCGCCAGATCCATTCGGCGCCCATCGTATGCACCAGCACGTCGCGAATGCTGCCCCAGCTCAGATCGTGCGGCGCCACGAATTGCTCGGTGGTCAGGCCCTCGGCAGCGCGGAGAATGCGACGATTCGCCCAATAGTTGTAATCGTACAGGGTGTTCAGGTCGGCAAGGTTCATCGTGCAACTCCTTTACTGCGGTGGGTGCGGTCAAGAATGGAGCAGGCGCCGCTTCGGTGGCCTGCTTGTTTCAGTATACGCAGAATTCACGCCAGTCAGAAATCAGCGGTCAGTACGTCAGTTCTTGCAACCACCAGCGCCCGTCACGAAAGCTGAAGCGCCAGGCGTCGGCGCCAAGCGTAGCGGTCGCTGCGTCGCCATGGAGAGTCGCCTTCAGTGCAGGCGCGGTTGCAAATGGCGGCGGCGGCGCTGGAAAGACGGCCAGCACGTAGCGGTCGAGGATGGCGGCGCGGCCGCGCCAGACGAAATCGTCGGCGGGATCGGGCGTGCCGCGTCGATCGATGATCTGTGCGTCCTCCGCCCACATCTGACGCAGCAGCGCCAGGTCGCGGCTGTTGGCGGCGGCGCGCTCCGCCAGCACCAATGCCGGCAGCGCGGCGGCGGCAGGCAGTTTCACAAAGGCGGGGGCAGCGACGGTGGGGTGGGGCGTCGGCGTCGCTAACGGCGTTGTGCGCGTACAACCGGCCAGGAGTACCGCTGTCGCCAGCAGGTGCGCTATGCACAGCCGCAACCGACGATCTGCTTTGGCGATTCCGTCGATGCACACTATACTAGCCAACTTGAATGAGTTATTGCCTGTTCGGCGTGGGTGCCCCTGCCCTTGCCGCCGCCTGTCAAACGGAAAGAGCAATTGTATGAATCCGGTCATCTTCCAAATTGGGCCTTTCTCGCTGCACTGGTATGGCGTCTTCATCGTCGGCGGCGCTGTGCTGGCGGCGTGGCTGGCGGGGCGCACCGCCAGCCGGGCAAACTACAACCCCGACCACGTGTGGAATATGTTGGCGTGGGCGCTGGTCGTCGGCATCATTGGCGCCCGTCTCTATCATGTCTTCAGCACACCTGCCAACGGTGTTGGCTTCAGCTATTATATGCAACACCCGGATCAGATCTTCAATTTCTGGAACGGCGGCTTTCGCGGGCTGGGCATCTATGGCGGGTTGATTGGCGGCATTCTGGCTATCGCAGTGTACGCACGCGTGCAGAAGCTCGACATTCTGATGTGGCTGGATTTCATCGCCCCCAATGTGCTGCTGGCGCAGGCGATCGGTCGCCTGGGCAACTGGGTCAACCAGGAGTTGTACGGGCCGCCCACCGACCTGCCCTGGGCTTTTCACATCAACCCCAACTTCCCGTGTCAGGATCCATCCAACCGCCCGTTGACCGTGCAGCCTTGCGGTGCAGGCGCTCAGGAGCCGCTCAGACAGGACTCGCTGGATTGGTACGCCAACAACGGTTTTCATCCCACCTTCTTCTACGAGGCGCTGTGGAACCTGTTCGCCTTTGCGCTGTTGACCGTAATCTTCCGGCGCTATGGCGAACGCTTCCGCAAAGGCGACGCGATCTGGCTCTACTTTATCGCCTATCCTCTCGGTCGCTTCTGGGTCGAGATGTTCCGCCCGGACGCCTGGGTGATGGGCACGCTGCCCACCGCGCAGTGGATCGCGCTGGGCGCCATCGCTCTCAGCGTGATCATGCTGATCGTGCGGCATTGGGGTTGGGACTGGCGCACTGACCGCGCCGGATCCATGGCCTACATGCAGGGACCCGTGAGCACAGAGTAACGGACGGTTGAGGAGGCGACGGGCACACCCATGCAAACCCTGTTTAGCCTGGAGCACGCGCAGGCGCTGGATGCCGCCGACCCGCTGCGCCATTTCCGTCAGCGCTTCGTATTTGCGGAGCCGGAGCTGATCTATCTGGACGGCAATTCGCTGGGGCGGTTGACGCAGGCAAGCGTCAACCTGGCGCGCGAACTGGTTGAACGACAGTGGGGCGAGCGCTTGATACGCAGTTGGAACGAGGGCTGGTTTGACCTGCCCTTGCGCGTGGGCGGCAAGCTGGCGCCCTTGCTTGGCGCCCATGCCGACGAGGTGGCGATCGCCGATTCGACTTCGGTCAATCTCTTCAAGCTGGCGGTGGCGGCGTTGCGCCAGCAGCGCGGGCGCACGCGCATCCTCACCGACGACCTGAACTTCCCCTCCGATCTCTACGTGCTGCAAGGCGCCATTGACCTGCTGGGCAGCGGTCACCGGCTCGAAATTGTCCGCTCGCCGGATGGTGTACATGGCCCGGTCGACGCGCTCCTGACGCAACTCGACGACGACGTGGCGCTGGTGGTGCTGTCGCACACTGTCTTCAAGAGCGGCTATATCTACGACATGGCGGCGATTACGGCGGCGGCGCACGCGGTGGGCGCACTTGTCTTATGGGACTTGAGCCACTCAGTTGGCAGCGTCCCGGTGGCGCTGCGCGACGCCAACGCCGACCTGGCGATCGGCTGCACCTACAAGTACGTCAACGGTGGGCCGGGCGCTCCCGCCTTGCTCTATGTGCGTCGGGACCTTCAGGCGTCGCTGCGCAACCCGATCAGCGGCTGGATGGGGCAGCACGATCCCTTTGCTTTTGGGCTGGAGTATGTCGCCGCGCCGGGGATGCGCCATTTTCTCACCGGGACGCCGCCGGTGCTCTCGCTGGCGCTGATTGAGCCAGGCGTCGATCTGCTGGCGGAGGCAGGGCTGGCAGCGTTGCGCGCCAAATCGGTGCAGCAGACCGAGTATTTCATCGCGCTGTGGGCGGCGCGGTTGGCGCCGGTGGGCTACACGCTCAAGTCGCCGCGGCAGGCGGCGCAGCGTGGGTCGCACGTCTCGTTGGGTCACGTCGAAGGCTGGCGCATCAACCAGGCGCTCATCCGCGATCTTGGCGTGCTGCCCGACTTCCGCGCGCCTGACAACATCCGCCTGGGTTTTGCACCGCTCTACACGCGCTTCGCCGATCTCTATCACGCCGCCGAACGCCTGCGCCGGGCGGTGGATGAAGGCGTCTATGCACGGTATTCACTGCAGCGCACCGAAGTTACATAATCACTATTTCGGGAGGAAAACATGGTTTCCGCAGTCGTATTGCTCAAGTGTCAGCGCAACAAAATCAACACAGTTGCCGAGACATTGGCTGGCATCAGCGGCATCTCTGAGGTCTTTTCGGTGGCCGGCGCCTATGATCTGGTCGCCATCCTGCGCGTGCGCAACAACGACGCCCTCGCCGACCTCGTCACCAGCGAGATGTTGCAGGTCGACGGCATCGTCGATTCGGAGACGCTGATCGCGTTCAAAGTCTTCTCACGGCACGATCTGGAGAGCATGTTCGAGATCGGCTTCGAACGCGAATAGGGGAGTGGGGCGTGCTGCGTGGCACGTCGAGCATGGTGCGCGTGATGCGCCGTGCATGACTTGACGCAACACGCAACACGCCCCACGCAACACTAGACGGCAGGCTCGACCGGTTGCCGGCTGGCCCACGCGAAAATGCTGATCCCGACGATGACGCCAATGCTCAGCGCCGCCAGCTTAAGGAGGCGGTCATCGATGAGCAACGTGAACGCGCCCAACATGGCGCAGAAAAGCCAGTAACCCACCACCAGCGTGCGCTCGTTCACGCCCATGTCGAGCAGGCGAAAGTGCAGGTGGTCGCGCCCGCCTTCTCCCGGTGAGACGCCGCGCCGCCAGCGCGTGAACATCAACCAACCCACCTCCAGCGCGGGTAGCCCGACGACCATCATCACCGTCGCCAGGCGCGCGCCGCCGATGATGCCCAGCGCAGCGACGACAAAGCCGAGGAAATAGCTGCCGCTGCTGCCCATGAAGATGCGTCGCCCAAAGTTGAAGGGCAGAAAGCCGAGCGTCACGCCAAGCAGCGCGCTGGGCAAGAGCGCCACGCTGAGCTGTGGTGGTTCGGCTTTGAAGATCATGTGCAACGCCAGCACCGCCGACAACACCGCCGTCACCCCCGCCACCAGCCCGCTGGCGCCATCGAGGAAGTTGATCGTGTTCATCATCCCCATGAACCAGAAGACGGTGAGCAAGAAGACGAGCCACCAGGGAAAGCCTTCCGCCCCAAAGAGGAAGCCCTCGCCAAAAGGGTTGTTGACGTGCTTGATGAAGATCAAGCCAGCGAAGCCGATGATGGCCGCCCCGAACTGGATCAGATATTGCGGGCCGGCTTTGAAGCTGAAACGATCGTCCAGCAAGCCAAAGCCAACGCAATAGACCGAACCGACAAGCAGTGCGGTCAAGCGGCGTTCTTCGTTGGGGTCGTTGCGCGCCGGTAGCCAGGCCGCGGCTGCAGGCAGCCAGTCGGGCAGAAAGGTCAGCAGCAACACGGTGACAAAAAAGCCACCAAAGAGCGCCAGCCCGCCTGTGCGCGGGACGATGCCTTTGTGTTTGCGCCGTCCACCCGGTGCATCGACCAGTCCCCACCGATGGCCCAGCCTGCCCGCCAGCGGTGTGAGCAGGAACGTGAGCAGAAAGGCAAAGACGAGCGTGGTGAGGAAGATCATAGGAATTCGCGAAGTGTGAATTGTAGCTGCCGAAGGGACTTGTCCTGCATCCGCGCGGTGCGAATCGAGCAGGTCAAATCACAATCGACAAGCCACAATTCATCCTTCTGATCTTTCTTTCATGGGCGCATGGTCGTCAACATGCGCGGGAAGGCAATTGTCTCGCGCACGTGATCCAGCCCACAGACCCAGGCGACGGTGCGCTCCACGCCCAGACCAAAGCCGCTGTGAACAACCGAACCATAGCGGCGTAGATCGACGTACCACTGATAAGGCTCCAGGGGCAGATGATGGCGCTCGATGGCAGCCAGCAGCCTGGACGCGTCGCTCATGCGTTCGCTGCCGCCGGTGATCTCGCCGTAGCCTTCGGGCGCCAGCAGATCGACGCTGCGACACACCTCCGGACGGTCGGCTTCCGGTTCCATGTAGAAGGCTTTGACCTGCGTCGGGTAATGGTGAACGAAGACCGGCTTCTCGAACTGGGCGGCGATGTAGGTCTCGTGCGGGCTGCCAAAGTCGTCGCCCCATTCGATGGGTGGCACGGGGTCCGGGTAGCCGGGCACCAGTTCACCGCGCGCGGCGGCTTCGTTGATCATCTTCACCGCGTCGTCGTAGTGGATGCGTGGGAAGGGGGCGATGACGCGTGCCAGGGAAGTGGTGTCGCGTTCCAAAACCTTCAGCTCGGGCGCGCATTCGGTCAGACAGCGCTGGACGATGGCGCTCACGAACTGTTCCTCGATTTCCATCAACTGGTCGAGGTCGCAGAAGGCGATCTCCGGCTCCACCATCCAGAACTCCTGGAGGTGGCGGCGCGTTTTGCTCTTTTCGGCGCGGAAAGTGGGGCCGAAACAGTAGACCTTGCCAAAGGCGAAGATGTTGGCTTCGTTGTAGAGTTGCCCGGTCTGCGCCAGATAGGCTGGCTCGCCGTGATAGTCGATCTCGAAGAGCGTGGTTGTGCCCTCGGCGGCGGCTGGCGTGATGATCGGCGTGTCTACGTTGAGGAAGCCGTGGCTGTCCAGCCAGTCGCGGATGGCGCGGACGATCGTGGCGCGCACGCGCATCGCCGCCCACTGCCGCGAGGAACGCAGCCACAGGTGACGATTCTGCATCAGGAACTCGACGCCATGCTCCTTCGGTTGGATCGGATAGGGGTCGGAGATGCCGATCGCCTCGATGCCGCGCACATCGAGCTCGTAGCCCCCCGGAATGCCAGGCGCGCGCGGGTCGGCCTTGACGATGCCGCGCACGATCAGGCTGCTTTCCTGCGTCACGGCCCTGGCGATGTCAAAGTCCGCGTCGGTGACATTCCCGCGAAAGACAACCGCCTGGCAGAGGCCAGTGCCGTCGCGCACCTGCAGAAAGACCAGCTTGCCTTTGCCGGTTTTTGCGTAGCACCAGCCCTGAATGGTCACTTCCTGATCGACGTGTTCGTGTAAGGAGCGAATCGTTACAATCGGCGCTTGCATGGCGACACTTATTCCTGTTCTTCTTCTTCCCAATCGGTCCAATTGAAATTCGGCTTGGGCAGGCTCTTGATCACCGGCAGATCGTCGGCGCCCCGCTTGTCGGCGGCAAACAACGCTGAAATGTCGATCTGGTAGTCGTCGAGACGACGGCCCACGCTGGAAAAATGTTCGGGGCGAAATTCGTAGCTGTCGCGCATTTCAGGGTGCGCGCTGTGCGTATAGATAAACACCGACCTGGGCGCCACATAGGCGACATCGGCTTCGCTGCTCTGGGCGCGCACATCCTCTTGCGTGCGTTGGCGCGAACGCGCCTTACGCCGCGCCTTGCGCTGGCGCGCTGCGGTCTGTTTGGGTTCAGGTGGGCGCGCCGGTTCGAGCGCTGGCGCCTGCCCTGGCGTTTCTTTTTTGGGGCGGAAGAAACGGCGCCGGCTGCGCCGCGCTCCGCCGCGGTTCGACTTGTCGTCGCTCATCGTAGCGTGACCCCCTTGTCTGCAAATTCCCTTTGACTCATGGCGCGGTCAACTGCGAAACTTCCTGTCCCTGCGCATTGATTAGACGCGCCACACTGCCGCGTTCCCAGAGCGGCGTCGTCTGATTCCAATAGAGCGCAACGCTGGTGTCGACGCCAGCGCCAGTGTACAGGACTAACCCACTGCCTGGGAAGAGCGAGAGACCGCCAAACGTGTAGGCGGGGCCGCCCTCCTTTTCCAGCCGCCAGCCTTGCAGGTTGATCACCAGATCGCTGTCGTTGGCGATCTGCACCGCCTCGCCGGGGAGGGCGCCGTTGCTGACGAAGGAGGCGACGCGCAGCCCTTGCCCTGCTGTGGCTGACGCTGCGGCTGTGGGAGATGGCGCTGCTGCCGCCGCGTCTGCTCGCGGGATGATCAGCCGCTGCCCGGAAAAGACGAAGTCTGGATCGGTCAGATTGTTGGCATCCATGATCGCCTGCATACTCACGCCGTAGCGCCCGGCGATTGCCAGCAGGCTGTCTCCCGCCTGGACGACGTAGACTTCCTCTGCGCCTGGCGCTGTCGTGGCGACTGGCGACGCGTCAGCCTCGGCAGGGGCTGGCGTCGCCGCCGGCGTCGGTGTGAAGGTCGGCGCGATCACCGGCGCAGTGATCGGCGTGGCAAGCGCCGCCAACGTCTCCGGGTCGGGGCGGCGCTGCTCCACCACCCAAACGACGGCAACCGCAATCGTCAGACTGATCAGGGCGTTTAGAATGATGACAAGTGCAAGTTGACGACGGTTCATGCTGGGTCACACGTTGGCGGCGAATGATTTTATTTTATGGCCATTGTATCACGACACGCCGGAAACGCCGCTCCTATCGCACGCCAATGTGATGCGCACGCCAATGTGATCGGTGTCACCGTTGCCACTATCGATGCGGCGTAGAATCGGAGCATCAGCAGGCGTTACCTTAGTGAATGGTGAAACCACATGTACGATCTGACTCCACCCTCCCGCCGCACCAAAGCACCTGTGTTTCTGATCGGCGGCGCTGCATTGCTGATCTTTGTTGCGCTTTGCGCCGTCGTGACGCTTGGGTTCGTCAACATGTTGCGCCCGGCGACGGCGCGTCCGGCGACGGCCGATGCGCAGTTCGTGCGCGCTGTCGCCAGCCAGCCAACGCCGCGCCCGCAGATCATCGTCCAGGCGCCGCCAGAGGGCGTTGATTACGAGAGCGCCGTGCTGCGCAACGTCTACGAACAGAATAACCGCGCCGTAGTCAACATCACTGTGTGGATGGATCACCCACCCATCGACAGTGAATCGACGCTGCCGGTTCCGCTGCCCAACGACAACGGCGAGTTGCTGCCGCTGGTCAACGGCTCTGGTTTTGTGTGGGATGTTGAGGGTCACATCGTCACCAATTTTCACGTGGTCGAGGGCGGGCAGCGCTTCCAGGTCACATTCTACGATGGCGCTACGGCGCTGGCGGAAGTCATCGGGCGCGACGAGGACAGCGACCTGGCCGTGCTCAAGATCGACCCGGAGGGCTACGATCTGACGCCTGTGCGACTCGGCGCCATGGAGGATGTCTACGTTGGGATGCGCGTTGCCGCCATCGGCAATCCCTTTGGCTTGCAGGGCACGCTCACCAGCGGCATTGTCAGCGCCATCGGCCGCACGATCCCATCGCGCGGCAGTTTCAGCATTCCCGACTCGATCCAGACTGACGCCGCTATCAACCCTGGCAACTCAGGCGGGCCGCTCTTTAACGAGCGCGGCGAGGTCATCGGCGTCAACGCGCAGATTCGCTCCGAGGTGCGCGCCAACAGCGGCGTCGGTTTTGCCATTCCCATTGCGATCGTGGCGCGCGTGGCGCCCAGCCTGATCGAGAACGGCAAGTACGAACACAGCTACATGGGCATCAGTGGCGTAACCTTCAGCCCGATCTGTAGCGAGGAACAGGGCATCGATAAACAACAACGCGGCTTCATCGTCGAGCGCGTATTGCCGGGCACGCCAGCCGCCCGCGCCGGGCTACGCGGCAGCACGCGCCCGGTGCGCACGGCGTACGCTGCGCTCTGCCCGGACGCCAAAGGCGGCGACTTTGTGATCGCTGTCGATGGGCAACCGGTGACCACCTTCGACGACATTCTGATCTACCTGGCGCGCAACACCAGCCCAGGCATGACGATTACGCTGACTGTGCTGCGCGATGGCGAAATGCTCGATGTGCCATTGACGCTGGCGCCACGCCCGCGATGAGGGGTCTACTTGACGCCGGGGCAAAGGTTTGCGCAGGTCATCACCGCCGGCGTGACATTGCGCCCCGTCACGCCGGCGGCAGCTGACCTGCGATGGGCGCCGCCAGGTTGAATTGCGACCACGATGAGCGCAGTGCGTGTACAGCGGCTGGCGGGTGTGCGCTTGAGTGGAGCGCACACCCGCCAGCCGCTTTTCCAGACACAGCCGCCCCCGCCTCGCTACCGCTGGACGATTGGCAGGTAGAGCGGCGTAGTGACCCCGCCCGGCTGTTCACCCACTGAGATTGTCACGACACCGACGCCCTCTGCACCCTGCCCATCGCTGGCGCGGAAGGTGAAACTGTCGGCGCCCACGTAGTTGGTGTCCGGCGTGTAGATCAGGTTGGGGGCGAGACCTGTAAGCACCCCGTGCGCAGGCGGCAGCACGACGGCGAAGCTCACTGGCTCGTTGTCTGTCGCCGTCAGCGTAATGCCCGTTGCCTGGTTTGTGGCGGTCGTCACCCGCTGGTCGTTCGCCTGCGGCGGCGCGTTCACAACCCGCCACACGTGGCGCGTCGCTGCACCGGCCACATTGGCGGCGTCGCGAGCGCGCACACGGAAGAGATGCTCCCCGTCACGTAGCCCGGCGTAGCGCTGTGGGCTGGTGCACTGCGCATAGAGACCGTCATCGAGCGCACATTCGAACGTGGCGGCGTCAGCGCTGCCGGTGAAGGCGAAGGTGGCGCTGCGCTCGGTGGTTGAACTGGCGGGCTGCTCGTTGAGGGTGACATCGAGCGCGCCAGCGACAACCGTCCAGGCGAAGGTCGCCGGCGACAGATCGACAAAACCGCGACTGTCGACCGCACGCACGCGGAAGATGTGGTCGCCCTTGCTCAGGTCGGCGTACTGTTGGGGGCTGGCGCAGGGTTGGAAGAGGCTGCCGTCGATCTGGCATTCGAACACGACGGCGCTGGCGCTCCCAATAAAGGTGAAGTCGCCGCGGTTGGCGCCGCTGGGGGTCGTCGGCCCGCCGGTGATCGCAGTGTCCGGTGCATCCTCCGCCGAGAGCGCTGCCTCAATTGCCTGTGTAATCTCCGTGACCCGTCCGGCGCGGTCAATGGCGCGCACCGTGACGGCGAGCGTGCGCCCTTCCGGGTCGGGTGCGTACACCGCCGTCTGCCACGTTCCATTGCCAAACGTTGCGTCGACGAATGCGCCGTCATCGACACGCACCTGCACGGCGGACAACCCCACGGCATCGCTGGCGGCGCCGTTGAAGCGCAACATCCCACTCTGCGGCGCCCAGGTGTCTGCGGGCGTCAGCGCGCTGGCGTCGATGGTGACGGTCGGCGGGGTGGTGTCCAGCGTGAAGTCGACCGGGAAGCCCGCCGTCTGCGCCGCCCCGCTCCAATCCGTCGCCTGGGCTTCCACCGTGTGTGGCCCTTCGTTGGCGATCATGACGCTCACCGTGCGCTGCACCTGTGTCACGGCGTCGCTTTCGGCAAAGCTCACGGTCTGCACCACCACGCCGTCCACGCGGATGACCACCTCCTTGAGCAGCGCCGCCGCCTCCGCCGCCACCGTGATGCTGACCAGGTTGCCTGCCGCAACGATGGCGCCGGCCGTCGGGGCGACGACGAGCGCCTGTGGTGTGACGGACGCTGTTGGCGGATTGTCTACACTGCGGATCTCGGGCGCGCTGGCCTGCGCACAGCGGCCGAGGGTGTCACAGGCGCGGGCGACCGTGGGGGCGCTGGCGCCAGCCACCCACAGCGTGTAGGAGAGCGCCAGCCCGTTGCGGATGGTGAGGTCAGGGAAGATCGCCTGTAGTTCGGGAATTACGGCGAAGGAGCGCGTCGGTTCAGCCAGACCCGCGCCAGGGCAGACGAAACTGGCGGCATCGAGGTTGCGATCCACCGCCGCACAGAGATAGCGAATGGCCTGGCGGCGCTGGCCGCCCGCGTCGAGATAGCTGGCGCCGGTTGGGGTCGCAGTCATCACCACGCGTGGGTCGGTCGTGTCGATCATCCCGCGCCAGAGGTTGGTGTTGAGCGCAACGTTGCCGAGCATGTCGGTGGCGCGCAGGTCGATCTGATAGAGGTTTTCCAGCCCGGCAGGGATCGGATAGCTCCAGGTGGTCGTTGCCACGCCGGGGCCGCGCTGCGCCAGATTGACCGGCGCCCAGACGCGGTTGAGCTGCGCCTCAGCCTGCGCGCTGGTGAGACCGGCGGGCAGCGCAGCGATCTGCTCCACCGGCGTGAAAGCGATCTCCAGCGTGTTGACGCCGGCGTTGCTGTCCGTATCCACAAGCACGCCGCCGATGGTGAGGGTCTGACTGATGGCCTGGCGGGCGGTGTCGCTGGCGCTCAGGGTGGCTTCGGGCCCGCGCGCATCGAGGCGCAGCACAGCGATGGCGGGCGTCGCCTGGTTGCCGACGCTGTCCGCCGCCTGCACCGTCACCGTGTACGCGCCGGTGGGGTCGTACAACCCGGCGTTGAGCAGATAGCCGATGCTCCAGTTGGCGCCGTTGAGCGCAGCCTGCTGCACGCTTTGCGCCATGCCAACGCCCGACTGTTGTTCGAGCCTGACCAGCAGCGATGCGGGATTGACGCCGCTGGCATCGCTCGCTGCGCCGCTCAGGTTGATCTGCCAGCGACCTTCGGCGTTCTTCGTGGGCTTGAGCGTAGCGGGCGGGACGACGACGCTCACGACCGGCGCCACCGTGTCCACGACCAGGTTGAGCGGCGCGCTCGCCGCGCCGACATTGCCGACCCGGTCGGTGGCACGCACGCGCAGGTTGATCGCCCCGCTTTGCCCGGCGAGCGAGAAAGCCCAGGCATTAGCGCCCGACGCCGGCTGCCAGGCGCCGTTGTTGATGCTCACCTCCACCAGGCCCACGCCGGAAGTTGAGTCGCTGGCGCTGCCGCCGATGACCTGGCCGGGGCCGACGATCGCGCCATTCTGCAGCGCAGCGAATTGCGCAGTGGGCAGGTCGGCGTCGATGGTCAGGTGCAGCCCGTTGCTGGCGCTGACGCGCCCGCCGCGCACGTCGGGTTGCGTCGCCTGCACCCGCGCCCAGTAGACGTTGCTGTCACGCGTGCCCGCCGCCACACAGTAGGATTGCAGCGTGCGGTTGTACATCGCCAATACCGTGTCGGCGGCCAGCGCCGCGGGGATGATCTGCAGATGATCCAGCGTGGCGCGCAGCGGCAGCGTTCCATCGGGCTTGACGCCGATGCGCAGGGTGGCGGCGTTGGTCAGCGCCACGCCAGGCGTGCCGGGAAGACCGCGCGCCAGTGCGCCGTCGATGTAGATGTCCACCTGACCGGATGCGTTGTTGCGGCTCACGACGACGAAATGCCACTGGTCGTCATCGACGCGCTGGATGGTCTGGAAGCTGACGCCTGGCACGTAGACGGAGACGCCGCCGCTGTTGAGGCGAATGGCGAAGCCGTTGCTGGCGATGTTGCCGCCATCGACGATCGTGCGCTGACCGGTGCTCGGCGGCGCTTTGATCCAGAAAGCGACGCTGAAGTTGTCCTGGATGGTGCGGGCGATCGTCAGGCCGTCATCAACGCCGTCGAACTGCGCGGCGTAGTCGGAGAGTGGAGCGTTGGGCGCGCCGGCAAGGCCCGCAAGTGGGCAGGTTGCGCCTGTGCAGGTGGCGTTGTTCGCCCGCCCCGACGCATCGGCGAAGGTAGCGGCGCCGGGCAGCTCCTCGAAGCGCAACTCGACCGCTGGCGCACTCTGGGGCGCCGGGCAGGCCAGGCTGTTGTCGTTGGCGGCGATGAAGAAACCGGATGCAGCGGGGAACGCCTGCACGCCGTCGGCGTTGACCGGCACGAAGAGATGTCGCTGACTCGCCGTCTCATCCTGGTAGCTGACCAGCCAGCCGCGATAACCCGGATGCCACGCCACCTGCGGTGAGCGCGCCGACGGGAACTGATCCAGCGACAGGACGAGCGGGTTGCCGATCACGGCGCCGCCATTCTGGAGAATGCCGATCACACGCCGCACGTCGGAGAGGAAGACCGTCAGCACGCGCCCGGTGAGCGGATCGTAGGCGACGCTGGGGCCATAGTTGATCCCGGCGTTGGTCAGTGCATTGCCGAAGAGCTGCAGCGGCCCCGACATCGACGAGCCGTCGCGCACGACGTCGATCGCTCTGACCTGCGCCGCGCGGCGATCTTGCCAGACCACGCGGTAGGCATAGCCGATCCAGGCCGCGTCCAGAGCAATGCTGCTGTACTGCGGATCGCTGGCCTGTGCGCTGCCAGCGGCCTGGTAGCTGCTCTGCAGCGGGTTGCCGTCCTTGTCGAAAGCCTGCACCACAATCTGCGGACTGCCCGGCGTCGCCGGCGCAGTTTCCGCATACGATTCGTAGGCGACCAGGAAACCGTCGCCGTCGCTGGCGACCGCCGGGCCAAAGCTGCCGCGGAGCGCGTTGATCGAGACCGGCGAGCGTGGGAAGGTGATCGACCGTTTGACTTGCCCGTCCGGCCCCAGGAGCGCGCCGGCGATGACGAAGCGATCGATGACCGGGATCGTCATGTTGACCACGATCGTGTGCCCCGCGCCGGTGAAGGTGACATCCCCGTTGACCGGCGTGTACATAAAGACGCTTTGACTTGCCACCAGTTCATTGGCGGCGCCATCGTTGTCGTACACACGGAAGGTGACCGCGCCGTTGCAGAATTCGGCGGAAACGGGGAAGCCGTTGGCGCCTGGGCCGCGCTGCTGGCCGCCTGTCATCGAGCCGCCGCCCGTGTCCCAGCGCCAGGCAAAGCTCTCCGTGCCGCCGTTCGGGGTGAGCGCAATGATCGGCTCGATGCCCGGCGACGCGTCCTGGCCGTCGGCGCCGGCTGTCGTCACGCGGATCGAGTTGAAAGTGACGGTGTTGCAGTAGCGTTGCTGCCCCCAGGCGGCGAAGGTGTCGCCAGCAGTGTTGGTCGCCATGCTGGGCGCAGTGGCGCCCATGAAGGCGCGCGTGTTGTTGGCGTCGTTCTCGATAGCGCGCACCGTGCCAGCCGGCAGCGTGTAGGCGAGGATGTCGCCGCGCCCGATCGGGCTGAGCACGGGGGAGTTGAGGTTGTCGAACGCCATTGCGGCGACATGGTAGTTGTCCTGGCGGTCGGGGCGGCTGGCGGTCACAGCGCTGTAGTAGGGTAGATTCGGCGCAATGATGCCCCCCAATGGCGGTTCGGTGGTGACGGATGTGAAGCCCCACGCCGCCGGGCCAGTGTCCGCCAGGCGCGTGCTGGCGATGGTCGAGATGGCAGTCTGCTGCGTGCCGAGGCCCGACGCTACGGTGACACTGATCCCTTGCGCAACTGCCTGCGTCACGCTGAAGGTCTGCGTATCGAAGGGCGCCAACAGGGGGCCGCGCGCCCCGCCGAGGATGGCCGGTGCGTCCACGTTGAGCACGCCCGGCGCCATCGCTGCGTTGGCGATCACCGTGCTTGTGTAGAGGAAGCTCTGACCCGGCGCCACGTAGCCGTCGAAATCGTCGCTCTCCACGACGACGGCCAGCGGCGGGCTGTTGGGTACGGCAGGGTGGTAGGGCCGGTTCTGGCTGTCGACGCGGTTGGCGGGATTGGGGTCTAGCGCCAGTTGGCGCTCAGCCAGATCGTTGACGCCATCGTTGTCGCCATCGGCGCTCAGCGGGTCGGAAGAGACGCGCACCGTGAAAGGCGTGAGCGCATTGATGGTCACGTTCCAGCCGCCGGCCCAGGTCGTCGTCGGCGCGCCGGTGTCAGGGTTGATGACCAGATGGGCGACCTCTTCACCGTCGGTCAGCCCGTCGTTGTCGCTGTCGGCGGCGGCGGGGTTCGTGCCGAGGCGAAGCTCCTGCGCATCGGGCAGGCCGTCGTTGTCCGTATCGCGCAGCACCGGCGAGATGTTCACGCCGGCGGCGCGGCGGTCCAGCTCGAAGCGGTCGGTCAACCCGTCGCCGTCAGCGTCGGCGGCCGCGTCGTTGGGGTCCAGCCCATTGTAGGCAGTGGAGAGCAGCCCGTCGCCGTCGGCATCGCGCAGCGAGGGGAAGCGCGCATCCCAGCTCAGGCCCAGGCCGCCGTCGCCCTTGGCGCTCATTGCCAGGAACTCGTTGAGGGAGGCAGGGAAGACGTCATAGTGGAGCGAGTCGATGGGCATGTGATTGTCGCCCTTGTACTCGCGCGTGTAGCAGATGGGGATCACGATGAGCGTCCAGCATTCGTAGGCTGGCACGGCATAGCTCATGTTGAGCATCAACGGAACCGGGCGGTTGATGCCGGCGGTGAGCGTCTGTCCGGTCACCGCCGGCGGGGTGCTGCTCAGCTCGCCGCGATACATGGGCGAGACGAGGTAGGTGTGATCGACGCCCACGTTTTGCCACAGCGCCTTCATCTGGTCGAGCGCAACAGCCAGGGCCTGCTCAGCGCCGCTGGTCAGGCTGTAGAGGAACGAGCTGCGCCTGAGATTGTCTGCGGAAAAGAGGTACATGTAGGGATAGATGAGGACGCCGTTGTTGGGGTCGGGGTCCTTGTGCACCGCAGTGGTCGTCACCGGCAGCGTGACGCTGAGCGTGTTGCCGGCGACGAAGCCCTTGCCGGGGTCGCCCAGAACCACATCGGGCGCGCCGGTCACCATGAGGTCACTGCGTCCCATGTCGATCATCAAGTCGTAGCTGTAGAGCAGCTTGGTCAGCACCTTGGTCAGCGCGCCGGTGAGGGTGAAACAGGCGCCGTCCAGCGTCGGCGCCTGGCGCAATTCCGCGACGCCCAGCTCGCAGATGAGCGACAGGATGGCGTCGATGGCGCCGAGAATGGCCGACACAATGGCGCCGATCGGATTGGCGGTCAGCACGGCCATCAATACGGTGACGATCGTAGCGGCAACCGTCTCGAAGAAGAGGCGATTGAGCGTAGGGTTGCCTGCCGCCAGCCCGCTGGTGGCCGCGCCATAGATGAAGAAACCCCAGATCAACACCGCGGAGAGCACCGCGCCCACCGCCGCGCCGCGCTGCACGACCGCGTAGCTCTTGCCGACAAAGCTCAGGACTCTGGCGGCGCTGAGCGGTGACTGAATGATGCTGCGCACCAGGTCGACGATGGGCGCCACGACGTTGATCATGATGTTGAGCGCCGTGGAGAACGCGCCCAGGATCAGGCGCGTCTGGTTCGGCAGGTTCGGCACGAGGCTGGCAATCTGCAGTGACACCATCAGCACGGCGCCAGCAGCGCCGGCAATGGCCGCACCGAAGCGGAAAACCAGGTATTTGGCTCTGGACAGCCTGGCTTTGGCACGGGTAAGCGCCTTGGCGTAGTCCTCGGCGGATGTACCTTTACCACTCCCCGTGCTGATCTTGTCCGCCAGATCCTCCTTTGCTTCCTTGAGCCCCTCGCGCAGGATGCCGGCATAGCCAAGCGTGGCTTTTTTCTGAATCTGCGGTGCGTCGCCCGGAACGTAGCCGGGGAAGAGCCGGTAGAAACTCTGCGCGGCGAGCAGCGGCGCCGTGGCCGCGCCCTGGCGGGCGGCGCGCACGGCCAACGCAGTCTGGCTTTCGGTCTCCAGGCCAAACTGGGAGAGCACCTGCGCGCCTGCCTGCACGTTGGCGTAGAAGCCGCTGCGCATGCCGGTGAAAAAGAGTTGCGCCAGCATCACGCGCGCGCCCACCCAGCCGGCTTCTTCGTCGTCGGGCTGCGGGGCGAGCGCCGCATAGCGGGACTCCAGCGTGGCCCAGTAGTCGTCGTCCGAGCAGGGGCTGAGGGTGACGGCGCCGGTGGCGGGCGCACAGTAGCCCATCCACTTCATGCCGGCGTTGACGTCGACCGTGAGCGCGGGCGCGGCGCCCGGCGCCAGGTCGAAGGTCAGCGCGGCGCCGTTGAATGCCGCATAGCCTTGCCCGGCGGTGCTCAAGTCCAGGGTCAGATAGCGCCCGCGGTTCTCCTGGGCAAAGAAGAGCAGGGGCTTGATCTGGCGGTCGTTGGCGACCAGCGGCTTGAAGACGGTGTCCAGGATGGCGGCGGTTTCGGTCATCGTCGTCGAAGCCAACGCCGCATCGAGCGTGGCATAGCTGCGGGTGACGACCTGCAGGATGTTGGGCACGTCCATGCGTTGCGCGTCGGTGGGGTTGTTATCGCGGTCGAAGCGCGCGGCCAGGTTCGCCACCTGCACATCACGCACGCCGTCATTGCCAGCGTCGCGACCGATGACGAAATGCTGGTCGAAGACATGCGCCAGCGCCCAGAGCGCGGCGTCGTCCTTGACATTATCGTCGACGGCGGGGTCTTCGAAGATGATCGCCATATCCGTGCCGTGTTCCTCGCGCACGTTCATCCCGGTCAGCGTCCAGTCGCCGTAATAGGTCTGGAGCATCTGCGGCACGTTGTTGCGATAGCCGTCAGCCTGACAGTCAGGAGAGGTGTCCACGGCCTTGTCGCACGGCATGTCGACGAGCGCCTGCACGACCCAGGCCAATCGCACCTGGTGGGGGGTGAGCCAACTGCCGGTGGGCAGGTAGCGCATTTGCCCGGAGAAGGCCACGCGCTGGCCGCTCTTGTCGTCGGTGACGATGTTGAGCGGAATGTAGGCGACCTTCGTCTGTCCATCGGCCGTGAAGTCGTTGACCGAGATGTTGAAGGGCGTCAGCTCGTCCTGTGCAGGAAGGTTAGCGCTATCTGCCGGGATGCGGATTTCCAGCATCGGCAGCACTTTCATGTCGCCGTTGGCTTCACTCGCTTCCGTGGTGCGCCCGGCGGCGGTGGCAAGGTCGGCATAGCTCCTGGCGTCCACGTCCCGCACCTGACCAACATCGTCGCGCGGCCAGTCGAGTACGTTGTAAGCAAACCAGAGTTGCTTCTCATCCTGCGGGCGCAGTTGAAATTCGATAAAGGTCGGCTTGCCGGCGGTGAGGTTCTTGATCGTCAACTGGAGGGGCGTGTTGGCGTTATGCACGGTTGCCCCGCGCGCAAAGGGCGCCAGATCTTTGTGGTCCGGCACGCCGTCGCCGTCGTTGTCGGCATCGAAGAGATCCGGGATGCCGTCGCCGTCGGTGTCGAACGGCGTGGCGCGCAGGCTCCCGCTCGCATCCACGCCCCACTCCACGATGTCGCCCAGACCGTCACCGTTGCTGTCGGTGGCGTCGGGGTTTGTGTACCAGGTCTGGCCGCCAAAGGCGAAGCCATTCACCTCGACATTGTCGCGGAGACCGTCGCCGTCGGTGTCGGCGGTGGCGAGGCTCGTACCGATACGTTCCTCGGCAAAATCAGTCAGACCGTCGCCGTCGGTGTCGAGGCCAGTGTCGGTCGTCTGGAGCGCAGGGGCGGATTGAAGGCTGGAGATTGGAGATTGGAGATTGGACTCGACAGGAGCGTTCCCAGTCTCCAATCTCCAATCTCTACTCTCATCACGCTCAAGCGGACTCACATGCGGATTGAAGTCGACCGTTCCCAGCACGTCGCGCAATTCACGGTCTTCATCGGCCCTGGCGCGCCGTTCCTCCTGGTCGGCGGCCTGGGCAGCCTGGGCGGCGAAGAATCTCATGTTGGTGTCGGTCGTGAAGAGCGGACCGGCCACCTGGGCAAAGATCACCACGCCGACGACGGTCGCCTGGAGGGCGCGGGCGCGGCGGTAGTAGAGCAGCACGGTCGTCAAGGCCAGCAAGCCCAGGAGCATGGCCGCAGGGACGCCATAGTCCGACCATGCCGCCAGCGTGGCGAGGCTGAACGCGCCGCCTGCTGCGGCGGCGGGCAGGATGGCGGCGAGCTGTGCATTGCCAAAGCTGGAGAAGTTCACCACGATCTGGGCGTGAACCTGCTCGTCTTTCTGCGGCGGGAATTCCAGCGTGAGAATCTGGCGCAGGGGCAGGCCATCGTCGCCCACCCACAGCTCGCCCGAGCCGGCCATGTCACGGAAGTAGGTCGGCGCCTCCAGGTGGATGCCGTTGGGCAGTTCACCGCGCGCACGCAGGGCGGCGACCGTCTGTTCGTGCAGATAGAGCGCCAGGCGCGGACTGTCGATCTGGAAGGTGTAGCGCGTAAACGTGATGCCGCCGCGTTGCTCCGCAGGCTGCGCCGTCACGTCTTTGACGGCAGCCAGAAAACTCATGAAATCGCCTTGGGGTGCAATGGCGCCCGCCATGTCGTCAACGATCTCCCACGCGCCGGCGCCGCGGCGGGCGTAGGTCTGGCCGTCTTCCATGCGCACGCTGACGCCGCTCTCCGCCTGCAACACATTGCCCCCATCACTCCACAGCGTGAAGGCCATCTGCCGGGCGCGCAGGTCGTTCTGCCCCTCCAGGTGGAGCTGGTCGGTGCGGCTGGTGTGGCCTACGTTGGCGACCGTCGCCAGCGGCAGCGTCACCTGAGTGATGTCGCTGGTGAAGCGATAGTTGCCGGCGGCTTTGGCGCGCTGCCAGGCTGCCGTCACCGGGTCGGGCGCGGCGGCGCGCGTCCAGGCTGGAAGCAGCGCCATGCCGATCAGGACGCCGCTCAGCAACACGGCGATGACCAGCAGCGCACGGCCGTGCTGCGTTCGAATGGCGGAAGAGCGATGTGTAGAGGCGGACATGGGTTGCTCCTTTTCGATAGTGGCGCCTGGTGAACGCGCCGACAAGACTTTGGCGGGAGGATAACCGGTGTGGGTTGCCTAATCGTTGCCAACTGTGCGGCGGATCGTTGCCAGACGCCCCGCATTTATCGTAAGTTTGCCAGTTTTCGTTTCCATCGTGGGAAGAGTGATTTCTGACAACGGGACGCTGCGCAGTAGAATAGCTGTGACTGGCGCGCATGATTCTGCCGACAGGTGACATCCGCCCGTTGTTTTGTCGGTCTGTTTATGTGTCTACCTGTTCTTCGAGTCACCTGCCCGCCATGGGTGTTCTATCACTGACCTTTTTGGGCACTTTGGAAGCCGCCACCGCCACTGGTGCGATCAGCGGCTTTCGCACCGACAAAGTCCGGGCGTTGCTGGTCTACCTGGCGCTCGAAGCAGCGCGCCCACAACGTCGCGAGCGACTTGCAGCCCTCTTCTGGCCCGAAACTGACCACGCGGCTGCGCTCGCCAACTTGCGGCTCACCCTGCATCGTCTGCGCCAGACCATTGACGCCGCTGACCCCGGCCTTGCCGCCTCCCTCTTCACCATCACCCGCTCGACTGTCACCTTTCACGCTGCCGCAGCGCAGGTGGACGTGTTGCGTTTCCAACGCCTTGTGGCTGAATGCGAAGCCCACCCGCACAGCGACTTACACCGCTGTGACCTCTGTCTGGCGCGTCTGTCCGAGGCTGTCGAACTATATCGCGGTGAGCTGCTGGCTGGCTTTGGCGTGGATGACGCCCCGGAGTTTGAGGAATGGCTGCTGCTGCGTCGTGAGACGCTCCACCACCTGGGGCTGCTGGCGCTCCACCGCCTGGCTGGCGCCTACGAAGCGCAGGCTGATCTTGATCGGGCGCTGCACTACGCCCAGCGCAAACTGGCGCTTGACCCCTACCGCGAGGAGACGCACCAACAAGTCATGCGCCTGCTTGCCCGCAATGGCTATACCAGTCGGGCGCTGGCGCAGTACGAAACGTGCCGCCGCCTGCTGCGCAACGAAGTCGGCGTCGAGCCGGACGCCGAGACCATCGCCCTGGCCGAGCAGATCCGCGCTGGCAAATTTGACAAGAGCACCAGAGAGCCGCCCGCAAAGGATAAGGGGCCAGGCATCGATTTTCAAGCCAAAATTCCCTATCGCCCGCTGCACAACTTGCCGGCGGAAGTCACTCCCCTGGTCGGGCGCGAACGCAACGTCGCCGAGGTGCTGGCTCGCCTGCAGGAACCTGGCGTCCGGCTCCTGACCCTGGTCGGGGCTGGCGGCATCGGCAAGACACGCCTGGCCCTGGCCGTCGCCCAGGCGTGTCTGGATTTGGCTGACGCGTCCGCAGACGTCCGCCCTTCTCGCCCTCAATACGCCGACGGCGTCTTTTTTGTGACGTTGGCGCCGCTCACCGACGTGGCGGCGATGCGCGCCAGCATTGCCAGCGCGATCGGGCTTGAGCTGCGTGGCGGCGATCCCGACCAGGCGTTGCTCCAGGCGCTCCGCACCAAACAGATGTTGCTCGTGCTGGACAACTTCGAGCACCTGCTGGAGGGCAGTAGCCTGGTTGCAGCGATTTTGGAACGCGCGCCGGGGGTGCAGGTCCTGGCGACGTCGCGCGAACGCCTGGCGCTGCGCAGCGAACATCGCTACCTGGTGCGGGGATTGGATGCGCCACCAGGCGAGACAGCGGCTGAGGCGCTGTCCTCCTCCGCCGTGCGGCTTTTTGTCCAGAGTGCACGGCGCGCTCAGGCCGACTTTCAACTCAACCCAGGCAATACGGCTGCTGTCGTGCGCATCTGCCGGCTGGTGCAGGGCGCGCCGCTGGCGCTGGAAATGGCGGCGGCATGGGTGGGGGCGCTGCCGCTCCACACCATCGCCAGCGAGATCGAGCAACGGGTCGACTTCCTGGCCTTTGATTGGCGCGACGTCCCTGAGCGTCAGCGCAGCCTCCGCGCGGTCTTCGAGTGGTCGTGGAAGTTGCTGAATGCGGAGGAGCGCCGCGTACTCTGCGCTGTAGCAGTCTTTCGCGGCGGCTTCACTGCCGCCGCCGCCCAGAGCGTAGCCGGCGCGTCGTGGGCGGTCTTGACCAGTCTGGTGCACAAGTCGCTCTTGAGTTGGGACGAGACGCACGGCGCTGCAGGGCGCTATGACTTCCACGAACTGGTGCGGCAATTTGCGGCGCAACAACTGCGCGCAGCGGAACTCACCGCCGCCGAAGCAGAGCACAGCCATTTCTACCTGGCCTGCGTTGCCGCGCACGAACAGCGGATGGCGCGCCATGAACTGCAGCAGGCAGCGGCTGAGCTTCAGAGCGAAATCGACAACATCCGCCAGGCCTGGATGTGGGCTGCCCGCCAACAGGTTCTGCACGATCTGGACAGCAGTGCGTTTGCGCTGTGGCAGTTCTACTACTTCATCGGTTTCTGGTCAGAGGGGGCTGAAGCCTTTCAACTGGCCGTCGAGTGCGTGCGCCGTCGCCTGGTGAGTGAGCCGGGATCAGGCTTGCAGCAAACCTCTGCGCCCGCCCAGTCCCTCTTGAGCAAGCTGACGGCGATCCATGCCTCCTTACTCATTAGCCTGAGCAGGCACGATCAGGCGCTGATCCAGGCGCAGGAGGCGATTGCGCTGGGTGAGGGCGAGGTGAGCAGCGAAGGGGAGGCGCTCGGCTATCTCGTCTTGGGGCAGGCTCTGCGCCGCGGAGGACAAGATCAGGCGGCTCAGCTTCAGTTGGAGCGGGCGATTCACCTGGTGCAACAGTGTCAACACCGCCAATATTTTTCCGAGGCGCTTCCCGAAATCGAAATGCGAGCGTATGGGTGGCTCTGTTCGATTGCACTCAACCCGTTGCAGGATATTGCGGCGGCGCGCTACTACTCTGAGCAGCGGATCGCTATCTGTCGCAGATGGAACAAGCGCTACGGCGAGGCGGTGGCGCTGACCGATCTGGTGGACATTGCCCTGGCCCTGGACGACCTGCACGGCGCCCGCCGTGAGAGCCAGCGAGTGTATGAGCTTGCGTTGAGCGTGGGCAATCGTTGGTTGCAGGCCATCAGCGCGCACGATTTGGGCGAAATCCACCGGCTGTTGGGGGAATACAGCCCTGCCTACGCGTTGACATTGCAGGCGTTGACCCTCTTCCGCATGGTGGGTGATGCCGTCAATGAGATCGGCTGCCTGTCCGCACTCGGCCGTCTCTGCACGCTCATGGGGGCGTACGACCTGGCGCACGAATGGTTTGGTCACTTCCAGCAGGGGATCACCACCGCCGAAACTCTGGTCGGAGAATTATTGGATGGCTTGCTGGCGCAGACGCTGCTGGCCTGTTACCAGAACAATCCAAAGCAGGTGCTGCATCTTGCAGACCGCTGCTGGCAGATCGCCCAGAAAATCGGCGACCCCATTCGCCAGGCGCAGGCGCAACTGTACCGGGGTCACGCCTGCGCTGGTCTGCAACAATGGGAGGCTGCCACTGCCGCCTATCAGCAGGCGCTGGCGCTGTATCTTGGGGCGGGCAAGGAGTCGCTGGCCGTCGAGCCGCGCGCCGGTCTGGCTGCCATCGCGCTGGTGCAAGGCGACCTGGCGCAGGCGCAGGACGTGGTCGCGGCGATTCTTCCCGCACTGGCTGCAAACCGGCGGGTGGGGGTCGATGAACCGTTCTACACCTGCTGGGTCTGTTATCGTGTGCTGGCGGCCGGCGGTGATGCGCGCGCGGCCATGATTCTTGAGCAGGCCAATGCCTGGCGACGGCACGACGCTGCTCACATCGCCGATGAAGCCGTGCGTCATCTATTCCTGGCGCGTTCGCCAGCGGACTACGCGCAAGTGTGAAGGAGGAGCGAGGGGCGAAGGGCGGATTGCGAGGGGCGAGGGGTGTTTCGCAACTCGCCCCTCGCAACCCCCAATCACACTTTACACGACTTCCACCGCCACCGCCGTCGCGCCGCCGACGCCGTGACAGAGCGTCGCCAGTCCGCGCGCCTTGCCGTGCGTGTGCAGGGCGTGCACCAGCGTGACCAGGATGCGGGCGCCTGAGGCGCCGATGGGGTGGCCCAGCGCAATGGCGCCGCCGTGGACGTTCATCTTTTCGTAGGGCACGCCGAGCAGCCTGCGCAGCAGCACGTTGTTGAGCGCAAAGGCTTCGTTGTTCTCCACCAGGTCGAAGCTGCTGACTTCGGCGCCGAGTCTGGTCATCAGCTTATGCACCGCCGGAACCGGCCCCTCGACAAAGCGCCACGACTCCACGCCCGCCCACGCGCTGCCCAGGATTTTGGCGATGGGTTTCAGCCCGTACTGCTTGACCGCCTTGTCACTTGCCAACACGAGCGCAGCTGCTCCGTCGGAGAGCTGGCTGGAATTGCCGGCGGTCAGCACGCCTTCTTTGCCGAAGGCTGGCCGCAGCGCCGCCAGCGATTCGCGCGTCGTGTCGGCGCGGATTCCTTCGTCAGCGGCGAGGACAACCGTCTTTTTGCGGTCGGTGATCTCCAGCGGCGCGATCTCTGCCGCAAATTTGCCCGTTGTCGTGGCGCCCGCCGCGCGCGCATTGGAAAGATGCGCGACCTCGTCGAGTTCGCTGCGCGTCACGCCGTGTTCGGCGCAGAGCCGCTCCGTCTCCTCGCCCATCAACTCACCGGTGATCGGGTCGGTCAACCCATCGACGAGCATGGCGTCCTGCAATTGCTCGGTATTGCCGCCGATGAGCAGCTTGTAGCCCCAGCGGGCGCGGGCGCTGAGCACGAAGCCCGCCTGCGACATCGACTCGACGCCGCCCGCCAACACCAGGTCGGCCTCACCGGAGCGAATCGTCATGGCGGCGTTCATCACGCTCATCATGCCGGAGGAGCAGAGCATATCGACGGCGTAGCCATCCACCGCCGCCGGGATGCCAGCCTTCAGCGCAGCATGGCGCGGCAGCAGTTGCCCATGCCCGTGCTTGAGAATGTTGCCGAAGATGTACAGATCGAGCTGTTCCGGCGCAATCCCGGCGCGGCTGACGGCGGCTTTCATCACGTGCGCCGCCAGATCGACCGGCGTCACATCCTTCAGCGCTCCACCAAACTTGCCAATCGCCGTGCGTGCGGCGGCGACGATGTACGTCTCACTCATCAGCTTGCTCCGTGTTGTTGGAGATTAGAGATTGAGAGATTAAGAGATTGGAGATTAGTGCGCAGGGGAACAAATCCCGCTCCTCCCAATTTCCAATCTCTTTGGGCTTATGCAGATTCTAAAGTGAATCTACTTTGAGACCAAGAGAATTCACTCCGCAAAGCTATGAATATCAAAGTAAACTCACTTTAGTGTGTCACCTTCCTGGAAGCTGAGAGCTTCCAGGAAGGTTGCTGAGCTAAATGCGTAAGTCCAATCTCTTAATCTCCTGATCTCCTAATCTCTCACTCTCACCGATTCGGGTCGTAGAGGAAGAACCACTTCGTGTTCAGGTAGTTGGCATAGCCGTCCTGTTGCATGGTGGCGATGGCGGCGTTGAAGGGGGCGACGAGATCGGAGCCGGGGGGGAAGATGAAGCCGAAGTCCTCGGATTTGATAGGGTCGCCGATGATTTTGAGGGCGTCGGGGTTGGCGCCGATGTAGCCGCGGCCGCTGGCGGCATCGACGAGCACCATGTCCACGTCGCCAGCGATGAGCGCCTGGACGGAAGCGCCGAAGGTCTCGAAGAGCTTGATGCGCGGGTTGGCTTCATCGCCGTCGAGGATGTCGTAGACGGCGGTGTAGAAGCCGGAAGTGCCCGCCTGTGAGCCGATGAGCAGGTCGGGGTTGGCGGCGAACTCGGCGGGCGTGGCGAAGCGATCCTCGTCGGCGCGCACGAGCATGAACTGCTGCGAGGTCATGTAGGGTGCGCTGAAGTCCACCTGCTGCGCTCGCTCCTCGGTGATGGTGATGCCATCCATGCCGATGTCGAACTGACCGGCGTTGATGGCGGCGATCATGGCGTCCCACGAGGAGTTGTTCCACTCGACCACGCAGTTGAGCCGGGCGCAGATTTCGGTCACAGCGTCGTACTCCCAACCCACCGCCTCGCCCGTCGCCGGGTCGATGAATTGCAGCGGCGTGTAGTCGTTCGCCATCGCCGCACTCACCACGCGCCCGCCCAGGTCAGGCAGGTCATAGACGACGTTGGCGCGCGCCTCTGTGCTGGCGGCGGAAGTCGTGCTGCTTGCTGGCTCCCCGGCAGCCGCCGGTGTAGCAACTGGGGCAGCGGCTGGTGCGCACGCGCCGACAATCAGCGCAGTGAGCAGCAGCAAGATGAGCCAGAAAGCGGGCTTTTGCGTAGTTGTCATTTGGGTCTCCTTCTTTTCGATATACGGATGTCTGGCAACACGCCGGTTACAGTCTGACGCGAGGGTGAGCCTTCTGCGCCAGGCGCCGATGCGCTTTCCATTATAGCGGTCTGGTCAAGCCTGGGAAATATCGCCGCCGCCGCAGGGTCTACTTTGCGCTGAGGGACAAAGCCGTTGCCGTAGGTCATCGCCCCGGTGTGACATGGCGCTGGTGCACAAGAGCTTGAACAGGCCGGTGGCGCTCGTGGTGCGTGTCACGTGGTGCGTGGTGCGCGGCGAGACGGAACACGCACCACGCACCACGGAACACGCAACCAGCGGCTCATCTGCGCCTGCGCGCCCCCGCCTATTTCCCGGCGACGAACGTGGCGACTGTCTGGCCGCTGCCGTCCGCTAACGTCAAGCCATTTTCTGCGACCGTGTACGTCGCGGCTGTCTTCAGCAGGGCAAGATAGAGTGCTTCCTGCTCCATGACGCCCGCAGGTTCTGCGCAGAAACGCAGCGTGGTGGCCGCCGGACCGATGGTTATCGCGCCGCCAGACGCAATGTAGCTGCCGGTGTAGCTGTTGCAGCCGGCCATACCGGAGAGCACACCATCCTCGCCAAAGATGGCGATGATCTCGCTGTCTGGCAGTGGCGGCTTCATCGCACCGACGCCGTCGTAGAGCGCGGTAAGCGTCCACGGCGCGTCGATCAACGCCGGGTCGGTTGGTGCGGCGGCGGGCGGCGGAACGGGCGTCGGTGGCGCTGCGCTCACAGTGACTTCGGCGCGGCTGCTCGTCCCGGTGGAGCTGGTGGCAACGAGGGTGTAGCGATAGCTGCCCGCCTCGGTCAGACAATTCTGGCCGGAGCCAGTGAGCGGTGCGCCGTCGAGGATCACCACATCGTTGCGCAGAATCTGGATTGTCTTCACATCGCCGCCAACGTTCCAGTTGACGGTGACGCATTCGTTCACAGCCATCGCTTCAGGCGACACAGCGAAGGCGTCAATCACCGGCGCGTCTGGCGGGGCGCTCATCACGCTGGCTGCGCTATCGACCACGCGCACGGTCTGCTGGCGTGTGTCGACGCCCTCTGCGTTGCTGGCGGTGAGGGTGTAGATGTATTCGCCGGCTGTCGGCGGGCAGTCCTGCAGCGATCCTTCCGGCGGCGCGGCGTCCCACAGCACTCTGTCGCCCCGGGTCAGTTGGAGAACGGCGTCTTTGCCGGTGACGCGCCAGGTTATCTCTACGCACGTGCCTGCGGGAACGTTGTCGTTGGGTGCGACGGCGTAGAACTCGATAGCGGGGCCAGCGCCCTCCAGCACTTCAACGGTGATGGAGCGGATCACTTCGACGCCACCCTGCTTCACCACGCGCAGATTGTAGGCCGTCGTGCGCTCCGGGTAGATCGTCTGCTGACCGTTGGCTTCGACGCCGTTCGCCTGCCAGTCGGCGCCATCGCGATAGAAGTAGACCGCTTCTGCCTCTGTCACATCCCAAATGAAGATGACGGGCTGACCGCGGGTGACCTTGTTGGTGTCTGCATAGAAGACAATGCCGGGCACGGGCGTGGGCGTCGGCGCCGGTGTGGGCGTCGGTGCGCCCGCCACCTGCACCCCCACGCGCAGCGTCTGTCCGAAGGCGCGTTCGGCGCCGTTGTGCAGTTCCCACAATGCCTGATAGACGCCAGGCAGCAGCGGCGCCACCAGATCGACCGCCACATCGTAGGTGGCGCCGGGCGCTACTGTGCCGCGCACGGAAACCGGCGTCCCGCCCATGGCTGCCCCGGGTGCGTTGCCGCGTGCAAAGGCGAAGAAATAGCTGCTGTCCCATGTGCATGTGCCGATGTTTCTCACGCGCCACGACTTTTGGAAAGGCTGACCGGGGAACATCACAGGTGGCGCCGTCATGCCCTGGTCTTCATAGCTCAGGTCCACCACCCATGCCATGCCGTCAAGACAGGGCGGCATGGCCGGTGCACTTGCGGACGCTGTGACTGGTGCCGCGGAGATCGGCGCCAACCCGGCGGCGGAGATGCCCAGATATTGCTCCGCCAGGCGTGCGATCGCGCCTTTCGCCTGCAACGTTGCGAGGGCGGCATTGAGCCGATCGCGCAGTTCAGTCGAACCCTGGCGCAGGGCGATGGCGTAGCGCTGCGCGTTGACGCCCTGGCCTGCCAGCCGCGCCGCATCCGCCGCTACAAACTTCTCCGCCACCGGCAAATCGAGCACAAAGACATCGACGCGTGCGTCGGCGAGGTCGCGGACTGCGGCGGCGATGTCGTCGTAAAGCAGCAGGTTGGCAGGGGGGATCAGGCCCGGTTCGACCAGCGTCTTCAACGCTTGATCTGCGTAGATCGAGCCGCGCTGCACCGCCACGCGCAGGTTTCGGAGGTCGGCGTTGGACGTTACGGTGAGCGATGAATCGGCGCGGGCAAGGTAGGCGTCGAAGGAAGCAAAATATGGAGTGGAGAAGTCGACCAGGCTGGCGCGTTCGGGCGTCTCCGAAATTGCGGAGATGGCGACATCGATCTGCCCCAACGCCAGCGCCTGTCCCAGGCCATCGAAGGCCAGGTCGACGAACTCCACCTCCACGCCGAGCTGCTGGGCAATGGCGCGCATCAGCGCGGGGTCGAAGCCGTCGAGCTGGAAGCTGGCGTCGTAATACTCAAAAGGCGGGTAATCGACTGCTGTGCCGACGACGATCTTGCCGGCTTCGCTGATCTTCTGCCAGTCGAGGGCGGCATCGGGCAGATCGGGCAACGGCGCGGGTGGGGTGCTCACTGGCTGGCAGGCAGCGAAGAACAATGCCGCCAGCACTGTCGCCAGCCCTGCCAGCAGCCACGCCAGGCGCGTTGTGCTGTGCCTCATCGCATACATCCTTTCTCGGATCGTTGGTTCACTGCATGTTGGCGACGACAGTATACCAGCCGGCAGCCACAAGCCGCAATTGCCTCGCATGACCGGGGTCTACTTCACGCTGGCGGCGCCGCACCCCGCGGGTTCAGTCGTGCGGCGCCGCCAGCGCGGTGAACCGTGCAATCGCAGCATGATTGCCCAGCACGGCCAGCACATCACCAGCGCACAGCTTCTCGGCAGGGTCAGGGTTAATCATCAACCCACTGGGACGCATGATGGCAACGACGGTGGCGCCGGTCTGGCTGCGAATCTTTGCTTCGTTCAAGGTGCGATCGGCGAGCGGGCTGTTCACCGCCAGCGTAACCCAGGAGAACTCCAGCAGGCGCCGTGCGTGTTCGAGAGCGTGGACGGCGTCGTAGTCGGCGTGCAGTTGATAGATCGGCGCATAGAGGTCGTGGCGAACGGCGTCGGTGTAGCGTTGCACCTCCAGGGCGGGAATGTCGAGATGGAGCAACGCCTGACGTGCGATCTCCAACCCGGCTTCGAACTCTGGCTGCACCACTTCATATACGCCGACGGCGTGCAGCGCCTCCAGTTGTTCGATGGCTTCGGCGCGGGCGACGATGTGCAGGTCGGCGTTGAGCGCGCGGATTTGCTGCGCCACCATCTGCGTGATCTTGATCGTTGGCGTCGTGATCAGCGCCAGATGGGCGCGCTCGATGGCGGCGGCCTGGAGCACGACCGCGTGGCTGGCGTCACCGTAGAGCACCGGGATGCCATCGCGCTTGCACTCGTCGACGCGCTGCTGGTTCAACTCAATGGCGATGACCGGCACATGCAGCCGGTGCAGCATTCCCGCCACAAACTGGCCGACCCGCCCGGCGCCGGCGATCACGACGTGGTCGCGCAACCCCTGCTCAGGCAGGTCAAAGGTCTGCATCGGCCCGGCGCGAAAGAAGCGCTGTTGTAAACCGTAGAGCGGCTGAATCAGGCCGAACGCTGGGGGCGTGATCAGGATGCTGACCAACGCGGCGCTGAGGATGAGCGAGTAGGTGTCGGGTGCAAAGATGCCGTCCGTCACACCGACGCGCGCCAGCACAAACGAGAATTCGCCAAACTGAAAGAGCGCCAGCGCCGTCGCCACCGGCACGACATTGCGGTAGCCAAAGAGGCGCGTCAACCCACCAAAGAGCAACGCCTTGCTGACGACCACCATTGCCACCACAAGCAGCACCGTCGTGAGGTTTGCCAGCAAGAAGGTCGGGTCGAGCAACATGCCAACGGAGACGAAAAAGATCATCGCAAAGATGTCGCGCAGCGGGATCACCTCGCCCAGCGCCTGCACGTTGTAGTCCGACTCGCTGATGACCAGCCCGGCCAGGAACGCGCCGAAGGCAAAGGAAAGCCCGGCCAGGTACGCCGCATAGCCCACACCCAGGCCAAGCGCCGTCACCGTGACCAGGAAGAGCTCGCGCGACTCCCAGCGGGCGATGCGGCGCATCAGCCAGGGGATGACGCGCGTGCCGATCAATACCATGGCGCCGAGGAATAGCCCGGCCCGCACAATCGCAAAAAGCAACGCCCCGAGGTCGAACGCGTCGCCGCCGATGTAGGGCAGCACCAGCATAATGCCCATGACGCATAGGTCCTGCACGACAAAGATGCCGAGCATGACGCGGCTGGAGAGCGTCCCCATCAACCCGCGCGCGCTGAGCGTCTTCAGCACGATCATGGTGTTGGATGTGCTGATCACGGCGCCGAACCAGAGCGCCGCCACCCAATCCAGCCCCAGCCACTGACCGATGCCATAGCCAAGCGCGACCGTCAACGCCATTTGGATCGGTGTGCCGATCAAGGCGATGCGGCGCACTGGCGCCAGCTCTTTAAGGGAGAACTCGATCCCCAATGTAAAGAGGAGCAGCGCCACGCCGATTTCGGCCAGGCGGGCGATGTCATCGACGCTGCCGACAGTGACGCCGCCTGTGTATGGGCCGACAATCACCCCGGCAAGGATGTAGCCGACAATTAACGGCTGGCGCAGAAACTGTGCGACCAGTCCGCCGATCAATGCGGCGACGATGATGATGGCGATGTCTGCGGCAATCCCCATAGGCCATGATTCCTTGCGTTCCGTGCGACATCGATTGGTTGCTGCGACACTATAGCATGCAGGGCGCGCCGGGTAAATTGTTGTGGTGCGCCGGGTGCGTCTCAGCATCCTGGCTGCTTGTGGTTAAGTGCACTTCAAGTTGGGGGGCGTCCATTGTAGGTCATCGCCTCCGGCGTGACATAACGCCACGTCACGCCGGAGGCGATGACCTACGACATAAGTGACTTCGCCCCCAATATGAAATAGACCCTATCGGTTGCACTATTTGACGCGCACCATGAAAAACCATACTATTCCGTGTTGGTGTGCGGTCTCTGGCTGGCCGGCGCCCTTTTTGTTCGGTTCATATTGGAGGGGGTATATACAATGCGGTTGATTCCACGCAAGTTGTTCTTGACGCGCGGCGTTGGCATTCACAAGGAGAAGCTCACGAGCTTCGAACTGGCGCTGCGCGAGGCTGGCATCGCCCAGTTCAATCTGGTGCGCGTCTCTTCGATTTTCCCGCCACACTGCCAGATTGTCTCGAAAGAGGAAGGGTTGCAATTGTTGCAGGCTGGCGAGATCGTCTTCTCAGTGATCGCTGAAATGTCTAGCAACGAGCCGGGCCGCCGCATGGCGGCCTCGATCGGTGTGGCGCGCCCCGCCGACCACGATAAATATGGGTACCTCTCTGAGCACCACAGTTATGGGCAGACAGAAAAGGAAGCCGGCGATTACGCCGAAGACCTGGCGGCCACCATGCTGGCGACGACGCTTGGCATCAATTTTGACGTAGACAAGGACTACAACGAACGCAAAGAACAATACATGATGGGCGGCGAGATCGTCGATAGCACCAGCATCACGATGGCGGTCACGGCGGCGCCGGGCGGTGTGTGGACGACTGTGATCAGCGCGGCGATCTTGATTTGACCGGGACGCGGGGCGAGTTGCCAGGCGGAGACGCCTGGCAACTCGCCTTTGTTTTCTCGTCGCCTGAAGGCTTCGCACAAAGTGAAGGTAAAATGACGACACCCGACAATTTTCTGGGATTGGAAGCTGAATATAGCGCGTTCGACCGCGCCCGCGTGCTGGTGCTGCCGATACCGTTCGAAGCTACGGTCAGCTATGGCGGCGGCACGGTGGCTGGCCCGGAGGCGATTCTCCACGCGTCGCAGCAGGTGGAACTCTACGATCGTGAATATGACCTGGAGCCAGCGTTGCAGTACGGCGTGCACACGTTGCCGGCGCTCAACCTGCCGGACGACCCGGCGGCGGCTGTCGCGGCAATTCGCACCGCTGTCGCTGCCGCCGCGCGCACAGGCAAACTGGTTGTCGGGTTGGGCGGTGAGCATACGGTCAGCGTCGGCGTTGGACGCGGGTTGCTCGACGCGCTGGGCGCCCCACTCACTGTCGTGCAGATCGACGCCCACAGCGACTTGCGCAACGAGTACGAGGGCGCGCCCTACAGCCATGCCTGCATCGCACGCCGTCTGTTGGACGATCCGGCGGTCGAGCAGGTGCTGCAACTTGGCATCCGCTCCGTCTGTCCCGAGGAAGTCGCCTTCGTGCGCGCGCATCCAGACCGGGCGCGCGTGTGGTACACTGAGGCGGTGCACGATGGCAGTTGGCGCACCGAGTTCATCCAACGCGTGCAGGGGCGGCGCGTCTTTCTCACCATCGATGTGGATGGGCTGGACCCTGCGATCGTGCCGGCCACTGGCACGCCCGAACCAGATGGTCTCACCTGGCAGGAGACGCTGGACATCCTGCGCACGCTGAACCAGTACGCCACGGTGGTTGGGATGGACTGCGTCGAGCTGGCGCCGGCGGCGGGGCTGCACCTGGCCGAGTTTGCCGTCGCCAAGCTGGTCTACAAAGCGATTTCGTATAGTATGATACGGGGTAGATAAATCATGGAACATGCAAGCGCCGTGCGCGCCTTTATCAAGCACCACTATCGGCATTTCAACAGCGCCGCATTGGTTGACGCTGCCGAAGGCTACGTGAAGTTTATCGAGAACGGCGGCAAAATGCTGGTGGCAATGGCGGGCGCCATGAGCACTGCTGAGTTGGGCCTGTCGCTGGCGGAGATGATCCGGCAGGATAAGGTGCACGCCATCTCCTGCACGGGCGCCAATCTGGAGGAGGATATCTACAACCTGGTGGCGCATGACTACTATGTGCGTGTGCCGAACTACCGCGACCTGACGCCGGAGGACGAGCACGAACTGCTTTCCCGCCACCTCAACCGTGTCACCGACACCTGCATCCCCGAAGAGGAGGCGATCCGCCGCATCGAGGCCGCCATCCTGGAGGAGTGGACGGCGGCTGACCGCGCTGGCGAACGCTACTTCCCACATGAGTTCCTCTACCGGATTTTGCGCAGCGGCAAGCTGGAACACTACTTCCAGATCGACCCGAAAGACTCGTGGATGATGGCGGCGTGTGAGAAGAATCTGCCGATCTTTGTCCCCGGCTGGGAAGACTCGACCACCGGCAACATCTACGCGGCGCATTGCATAGCCGGCGACATCAAAAATGTCCACACCGTGCGCACCGGCATCGAGTACATGATGAGCCTGGCAACGTGGTATTCGGCCACGGCCGCAGAGACGCCCATCGGTTTCTTCCAGATTGGCGGCGGCATTGCCGGCGACTTCCCGATCTGCGTCGTGCCGATGATGCGCCAGGATTTGGAGCGTAGCGACATCCCACTGTGGGCCTACTTCTGCCAGATCAGCGACTCGACGACGAGTTACGGCTCCTACTCCGGCGCGGTGCCAAACGAAAAGATCACGTGGGAGAAGTTGGACATCACCACGCCAAAGTTCATCGTAGAGAGCGACGCCACCATCGTTGCGCCGTTGATCTTTGCGTACGTGCTGGGAAGTTACTGATTTTGGGCTTACGCAGATTCTAGGGTGTCACCTTCCTGGAAGCTGAGAGCTTCCAGGAAGGTTGCTGAGCTAAATGCGTAAGTCCTATGATTTCTAGATCGGCTGCTCATATCGCTACCCGTCATGCATCACTCGTGACTCGTGACGCATGACTCGTTAACCTGGCGAGCAGTAACGTGTTGCGGGCGCTGCGATTGTCGTGGCGCAGAGGCTTGTGTGACGGCAAGTGTGGATAGAAAAGGGGGATCGGCAACAAGCCGATCCCCTTTTTTCGATCAAAACTACTGCTTTACAGCCGAGGCCAGGGCGCTGCCCCACCATCGGCTGGCAGAATTAGATCTTCTGGACGTTGGCGGCTGCCGGGCCCTTTGGCCCTTGCTCGACCGAGAACTCGACCTTGTCGCCTTCAGCGAGGGTGCGGAAACCGGCGGCCATGATGGCGGTCTGGTGGACAAAGACATCCTTCTTGCCAGAGTCGGGCGTGATGAAGCCATAGCCCTTCTGATCATTGAACCACTTGACAGTGCCTTTTTCGCGAGCGGACATGTTGGAAACTTCCTTTCCTGGTACTAACTGCAAAAACGTTTACTATTGCTATAAATGTGGTCATTTCCAACGGCAAAACAAAAAGCCGCCCAGACGTAAAGTCAGAGCAGCTACACTTCACTCGCTGTAGGACTTACATTCTAGCTCTATCAGTATAGCCTACACGATTTCTGATGTCAAAATTGGCAAAGCGCAATCGATTGCGCCCTCTCGTCTGGGGAGGCGCCAACAAAAAAAGCGGGATTCCAACGAATGCTGGAATCCCGCCTGGATTGGCATGACAATTTAGACGGCGTCGCCGCTAACTGCTGCCGGCTTGCACCCGCAAGCGTTCAGAGTCTTAGATCTTCTGAACGTTGGCGGCTGACGGCCCCTTGGGGCCTTGCTCGACCGAGAACTCGACCTTGTCGCCTTCGGCGAGGGTGCGGAACCCGGCGGCCATGATCGCCGACTGATGGACAAAGACATCTTTCTTGCCGGACTCAGGCGTGATGAAGCCGAAGCCCTTCTGATCGTTGAACCACTTGACGGTGCCTTTTTCACGAGTAGCCATGTTGGAAACTTCCTTTCCTGAAATACAATACTGTTTACTAACTACGGTACAAAATGTGGTCGTTCCCAACGGGTAAAAACAAAAAGCTGCTCAAACTTGTAGTCTGAGCAGCGGTCGTTTTCTCGCTAAAGGACTTACAAAATTTTGTAATTGTTAGAATACAACAGGTTGCCAGGTCTGTCAAATCGACAAGAGCCTGCGCGCATCTATTTCATTTTCTTGCAAAGTCGTTGCCGCAGGTCACCGCCTCCGGCGTGATGGGTCACGATGTCGCGTCGGAGGCGATGACCTGCGCTGGATGCCCCAACTTGAATTACACCCGGTGAAGCCACGCGCGCGGCGATCGCCAACTTGAATGACATGTCGGGCTGTGCGCATTTCCCGGCGCAGCTGCGGCTCGCTGAGGAGCCTGTCAACCGGCTCCGAGGAACATTGGGGCGCAGCGTTGCCGTGCAGTAGAATGCAGCCGACGCGTTGACACATCGCGGGAGCAACGCTGGCGTTCGTCTACGACATGAGTGGGCAGTATGGCAGCCTCCACGCAACAGGTGGATCATTACGAGGTGCTGGGTGTATCGGCGCAGGCAACCGGGGACGAAATCCGTCGGCGGTACCGCTTTCTGGCGCTGGCGTTTCACCCCGATCGACATCAGCGCAACGCCGAGCATCATCACCTGGCCGAACAGCAGATCAAGCGCATCAACGAAGCGTACCGGGTGCTCTCCGATCCTCACCTGCGCGCGGCGTTCGATGCAACCCGGCGCCTGAGGGTGGATGAGGCAGGGCGTCCGCCGGCGTCGATCTACGCTCAGTCGCTGCAAGACATGGCGCGCGCCAGTCAGCGGCTGGTGCAAGTCGAACAGGAGCTGGCGAAGAGCCAGGCGCATCTGGAGCAGCAGGAGCGCACTAACGCTGAGTTGAGTGCGCGGCTGGCCAAAGTCGAACAGGCGCACGCGGCGGAACGAGCGACATTCGAGATCGAACGCCAGACCTTGCTGCGGCAGGTCGAGGAGTTGACGCACACGGTGCAGGCCACAGAGAGTGCACTGCGCCTTCAGCTCGATCAGGCCGAACGCAAGATCACACGCCTGCAACAAGAGGTGGAACGCAAGGCGGCGTTGCTCGACCGCCTGAACGCAGCCAAAACCGCGTGGGAAACTTCGAGTCAGAGCCAGTTCGATGCACTGAATCAACGGCTGGCGCGGCAGCGCGAGGCGCTGGAGGCGCGTAGCCAGGAGCTGGCGTCGGCGCTGGCGAGCAATCGGGCGTTGCAAGAGCAGCTCACGCAAGAACAGCGCAATGTGCGGCAGATGCTGCAGAGCTATACGGACGCGCTCAACGCCAGTGAGATCGAGGCGGCGCGCCTTCAAATTGAACTGGACAGCCTCACCGCCGGGCAGCAGCGCAGCCGCACCATCGTGCGCCTCTGGCAGGTGGCCGCCGTCATCGGCATTGCCAACACGGTGATTCTGCTTGTCATTGTCCTACAGTGGCTGCGCGGAGGGTGAATCCTATGCGTACGCTCACCGTGCGCCATGCGCACGAGGTGGCGACCGCCGCCTCGTGACGCATGGCGCCTGCTTGACTACGCCGGCACACGCAGACGCTGGCTGAGCGTCTCGACGAGATCGCCGCCGATCTGCACCATTTCGTCGAGCCGTGCGCGGCTGATTTGCTCAATTGTATCAGATCGCAGGTGATAGTGCTGCTCGTCGGCCTGGGCTGTGAATGCCAGGCATGGCGTCCCGCGCATCGCAAAGGTGGCGTGATTGCTCTCGAGCCAGGGAGCTACCCAGCGGACTTCAGGAAAGCGGGCGATGGTTTGTTCCACGTCGGCTTGCAGCGCCGGCGTCAGGTTGAAGCCGGCGACAGAGTTGGGTCCCTGGCGCAGCCCGACCGCATCGAAATTGAGCACGGCATCGATCTGGTCGAAGGTGGCGCCGCGACGACGCACATACTCGTCGTCGCCCGCTGGCAGATACTCTTCATTCGTGAACGCAATGAACTCCAGGCTGTACGGCTGCTCCTGACGGCAGAGCTGTTCGGCTAACGCCAGCATCACCGCCACCCCACTGGCATTGTCGCTGGCGCCTGGCGTGTCCACTTTGGTGTCGTAGTGGGCGCACAGCACAAGTTGTTGGCGCGTCAGCCCCGGCAGTCGGCCAATCACATTTGCGGTGGTGCTGCGGCTGTGACGCGTGTCGATGCGCAGCCGCACGTTCTCACCAACGCGATTCAGCAACAGCGCGCCGACCTCGGCTGACACGGTTGCAGAGGGCACGTGAAATTCCCAATCTTCGATCAGTCGCTCGATCTCGCCGCTGCGGTGCTGTACAGTCAGAATCGCCGCCGGGCGTTTGGCTTCCAGCAATTCGACAACGCGTGCATCCGCCTCATCCTTGAAGCGCCAGGCTTTGGCTGGCAGCGGGCGGCGCACCAATTCGCCGTAGAGGACAGCCAGTTTCCCTTCCAGGTCGAGTTGCTCCAGTTCGGCGCGTGTGTGCACAGGCGTCACGGGCGCGGTCACCAGGCAGGAGGGGGAGTAAGGGTTGGCGGCCACCGGCAATGCCGAATTCTGCAGACAGAGCCAGGCGCCAAGCTCCTCCCAGGCAGGGCAGGCGAATTCCTGGACCTCCACGGCCAGCCCGCAGCGCCGGTATACGGATTCGATGTAGGCGGCAGCCGCCTGATTGCCGACCGACCCACCAGGGCGCGCGCCGATTTCTACACTGAGCGCTTTCAAATGGCGAAACACTGAATTTGGCATGAGATTTTCCTGAAAACGAAATCAATAGTTTAAGCTGCATACGGCATAACAGACGCAAAAGCGTAGCCTGTCTATCCGCAATGATTGCACAAGCGAATTGCCGCTGCATCATGGTTGGGTTGCGACGGCGCAGCAACGATGCTGCGGGTGAGCGTGGCGCCCATAAATTGTGCGCATCTTAGCGGAGACGCGCGCCTGGCGCCAGGCGCGCGTCTCCGCTTTCCGCTGCAGTTGCCACAGGGCGTGTTTGATGGCACGATCTTGCTGCAGCTTGCTGTTGGGGCTGGCTATCTTCTGAAGCGGATTAGCCGTGCGGGCGCAGCATGCCGCGCCCGCAGGCGCGGCGTTGGGGCGCCCATGCTCGACATGCATCGACCATCTTTTTTACAGCAGTGACCAGCGCACACCAGCTATGACACCGACTGATCCAAAGTCACCATACTTCCGTTCCGCCACACCGTTTCCCGCTGGCGGCTGGCGCCAGTGGCTGCCCGGTCTTGATATGTTGCGCACCTACCGGCTGGCGTGGTTGCGCGCTGACCTCAGCGCCGGGCTGGTGCTGACGACGATCCTGGCGCCGGTGGGGATCGCCTATGCGCAGGCGTCGGGGCTGCCTGGCATCCACGGCCTCTATGCCACGATCGTGCCGCTGCTGGCCTATGCTGTGTTTGGTCCCAGTCGCATCCTGGTGCTGGGACCCGATTCGACGCTGGCGCCCATCATTGCAGCCACGATTTTACCGTTGGCGGCTGGCGATTCGGCGCGAGCGGTGGCGCTGGCTGGGGCGATGGCGTTGGTTGCGGGGGTGGTGTGCATCGTGGCCGGCATTGCTCGCCTCGGCTTCATCACCGAATTGCTCTCCAAACCGATCCGCTATGGTTACATGAACGGCATTGCGCTGACCGTGCTTGTCAGCCAGTTGCCTGGCCTCTTTGGCTTCAGCGTCGATGGCGGCAATGTGCTGAGGCGGGCGGCGGCATTTGCGCAAGGGCTGGCCGCCGGACAGACGAACCCGGTCGATCTGCTGCTTGGCGTTGGTGCGCTGGCGACGATCCTGCTGCTTCGGCGTAAGCCGCGCGTCCCCGCCGTCCTGATCGCTGTCGTCGGCGCCATGATTGCGGTCAGTCTGTTCGACCTGGAGGCGCGCGCCGGGGTCGCTGTGCTGGGGGCGCTGCCGCAGGGGCTGCCGCACTTTGCCATCCCGTGGCTGGCTGGCGACGATCTGCTGCCAGTGTTGGTGGGTGGGCTGACGGTGGCGCTCATCGCCTTTGCGGATACAAGCGTGCTCTCGCGCACCTATGCCGCGCGGCTGGGGCGCACGGTGGAGCCAAGTCAGGAGATGGTTGCCCTGGGTGTGGCAAATCTGGCGGCGGGATTGTTTCAGGGGTTTGCGATTAGCAGCAGTTCGTCGCGCACGCCAGTGGCGGAAGCCGCTGGCGCGCGCACGCAGATCACGGGCGTAGTCGGTGCGGCGACGATCGCGCTGCTCCTGATTGTGGCGCCTAATTTGTTGCACAACCTGCCCAACACCGCGCTTGCTGCAGTTGTCATCGCATCGGCGCTCCGCCTCTTTCAAGTGCGCGACCTGCGCCGCATCTATCGCATCCAGCGCTGGGAATTCTGGCTGTCGATGGCTTGCTTTGCGGGCGTGGCGATCTTTGGCGCAATTCCCGGCGTCGGGCTGGCTATTGTCGCCGCTGTGATCGAGTTTCTGTGGGATGGCTGGCGGCCGCATTCAGCCGTGCTGGGGCGGGTGGATGGCCTCAAGGGTTATCACGACATCTCACGCTACCCACAGGCGCGGCTGATTCCAGGGCTGGTGCTCTTTCGCTGGGATGCGCCGCTCTTCTTCGCCAATGCCGAGTACTTCCACACGCGCGTGCTGGAGGCCATCGCCAGCGCGCCCCAGCCCGTGCGCTGGATCGTTGTGGCCGCCGAGCCGGTGACGAGTGTAGATGTCACCGCCGCCGATATGCTGCTCGAACTTGAGCACGCCTTGCACGCCGCCGGTGTCAAGCTATGTTTTGCCGAGATGAAAGACCCGGTGAAAGACAAGTTCAAACGGTTTGGTCTCTTCACACAGCTCGGCGAGCACACCTTTTTCCCAACGTTGGGCGAGGCGGTGAACACCTATGTCCGCACGCAAGGGGTGGCGTGGGTGGACTGGCAGGATCGGGAAAACGGGGGCAGGGCTGAGGCAAACAGTCACGAGCCGCACGAATAAAACGCCTCGCCTCGCCTGAGATCGCTGCGCATCGCCGGTGAACGCTGCATCCCTGGTTGTTGCGCATGAAGGTTACGATGAGGAGGCAAGGTGTTCATCCATTGCGTGGTGGCTGAAGGCGCTGCACCGTAGCTGCGGCTCGCAGCCGCAGGTTCCCAGAGCACGAACCGAGGCGGCGGATGGGCGAAAGGAACGGTTGCTGCACCGTAGCTGCGGCTCACAGCCGCAGGTTCCCAGAGCACGAACTGAGGCGGCGGATGGGCGAAAGGAACGGT
>Ga0272446_1000941_pt1 | contig 44153 bp, 42 predicted proteins | sample YNPCB0061_FD_194587 | JGI IMG/M metagenome (GOLD analysis project Ga0272446, IMG submission 194587) | Hot spring microbial mat communities from Yellowstone National Park, WY, United States - YNP-CB-006-1 | ecosystem: Environmental > Aquatic > Thermal springs > Hot (42-90C) > Sediment | place...
GTGGATTCATATTACCATCCCCCGCAAAGCCCCGCAAGCCAGTTCTAATTTATCTCTTATCTATGCTAGAATTCGACCATGCAATTCGAGGTCTTTACCCTCCTCCCCGAAGTATTCCCGCCCTACCTTGAATCCAGCATCCTCAAACGCGCCATCCAGCGGGGACTGATCACCGTCCGCATCCACAACTTTCGAGACTACACGCACGACAAACACCACACCACCGACGACACCCCCTACGGCGGCGGAGGCGGCATGGTGATGAAACCAGAACCCATCTTTGAAGCCGTCGAAACTGTTTTGGGACTGTCTTCGCCTCCCTCCCCGCCGAAGCCTGCCTCAACCACCCCCATCATTCTCCTCACCCCGCAGGGACGTGTCTTCAACCAACGCATTGCCGAGGAACTCGCCCGTCACGAACGCATCGCCCTGCTGTGCGGGCGCTACGAAGGCGTGGACGAACGCGTCCGCGAGCACCTTGTCACCGACGAAATCTCCATCGGCGACTACGTGCTGACCGGCGGCGAACTTCCCGCGCTCATCCTCATTGACGCCGTTTCGCGTCTCATCCCCGGCGTGCTCGGCGACCCCACCGGCGCAGAAGACGACTCGCACGCCATGGGTTTGCTGGAATACCCTCACTACACCAAGCCCGCCGAATTCCGCGGTTGGAAAGTGCCGGAGATACTCCTCTCCGGCGACCACGCAAAAGTCGAAAAATGGCGCAGAGAACAGGCGCTCCTGCGCACCTTTCAAAAACGACCCGACATGCTCGAAAAAGCAGAATTGAGCGAGAAAGATAAAAAATTCGTCGAAAGTCTAAAGTCCAAAGACGAATGACCTTTGACCTGCGACCTTCGACTCACAAAAATAAAACTGGAGGATATGATGTCGGCACGGCTCAACTATGGCAAGACCTTTCTGCTTGGCTTTGGCTTCTTTGGCGTCAGCGTGATTTGGGGGGTGTATAACGCCTTCGTCCCCATCTTTCTCGCTGAGAAATTCCACATCGCCGCCGGCTGGATCGGCTTCTTCATGACGCTTGATAACATCGCGGCATTATTCATCCAACCGCCCGTCGGCGCCTGGTCAGACCGGGTGCGCACCCCGCTGGGGCGCCGCATTCCCTTCATCCTGGTCGGAGCGCCCATCTCTGCCATCGCTTTTGGTTTGATTCCGCTGGCGGGGGCGCTTCCGCTGTTCGTGGCATGCACCAGCACGCTGCTGTTGAGCGCCGCGTTATGGCGCACGCCTGTCGTTGCCCTCATGCCCGACATCACCCCCTCTGCCTTCCGTTCGCAGGCAAACGGAATCATCAACTTCATGGGTGGAGTTGGCACCATTGTCGCTTTACAAACCGGCGGCATGCTCTATAAAATGAGTCCCAACTTCCCCTTCTGGCTGGGTTCCGCCCTTGTCATTCTAGCGGCGCTGATCGTCTATCTGTTCATTGAAGAGCCAAAAGAATACGAACAAACCGAGAGCCAGCCGGGCATACTCGCCAGCCTGCGAGAGGTATTTGCCGAGCAGGAAAAAAGCGGCTTGCGAATCTTACTCGCCATCTTCTTCTGGTTCATCGGTTTTTCGGCAGTCGAAACCTTCTTCACCCTCTACGCCAAAAACCACCTGGGGCTGGAGGCAGGCGACGGCGCAACCCTGCTCTCGGTTCTGCCGCTGTTCTTCGTCCTGTTTGCCATTCCATCCGGTTTTATCGCCGGCAAAATCGGGCGGCGCATGACCATCTCCATCGGTTTAATCATCCTCATCCTCATCACATTCCTGCTCTACCTCACACCGGCCGAAGTGCTGTTGACCGCCATCTCCCCGCTGCCGGTGGTGGGCATCCCCCTCGTGGAGGGCGGCGGGCGCATGTTGACTCTGGCTGGCGTTCTGCTCATCCTGGGCGGAATCGGCTGGGCGTTCATCAACATCAACTCCCTGCCCATGATCGTGGACCTGACCAGCGCCGCGCGCATTGGCACCTACACCGGCTTGTATTATCTGTTCTCCACCCTTTCCGCCATCGTGGGTCCTAACATCAATGGCTGGGCAATCCAACTCACAGGCAACAACTACAACGTCATCATGATCCTTGCGCCGCTCTTCTTTGCCATTGCCTTCGCAATGATGCAGGGCGTTCGCCGCGGAGAGGCGACGGCAGGTTAGGTATGGGCTACCGTTTGCCCGCCTGGCTGATGGCGGCAGCGTTGATTTTGGCTTCGGGCATTTCAGCCTGCGCCCCTCAGCCAGATTGCCGCCGCCAGGATGTGTTTTGCGCCGGGCTGGTCACCGATACACGCGGGCTGAACGATTTCGGGCTGACTCAAAACACCTGGGCAGGGCTTCAACGCGCCCGCGCAAACGGCACGGCAGATCATATCGCCTACATCGAATCGGTGGACAGGCGCGACTATGAAAAGAACATTGCCTTTTTTGCCGAGGAAGGATACGACGTCATCGTCACCGCCGGCATTGGATTACAGGATGCCACGCTTCACAGCGCCGACCTGTATCCGGCGTTGACCTTTATTGGCATCAACCAACCCGTCACCTCTCCTCCTCCCAATTTCATCCCGGTCACATTCCCCGAAGATCAAATGGGATTTCTTGCCGGGGTAATGGCGGCGGAATTGACCCGTTTCGGAACAGTCGGCGCGGTGTGTGAGGCTTCGGGGATTGATTCGATGTGGCGGTATTGCGAGGGGTTTCGCAACGGAGCAAATTATGCCGATAAGACCGTGAAAGTCATCGTCGTGTACCGCGACAGCGGAAGCCGCAGTAAACTGTTCAACGACCCGGATTGGGGAAGCGAAACGGCGGCAGCGCTTATTCAACAAGGCGTGGACGTTTTGTTTGCGGCGGGAGGAGAAACGGCGGCGGGCGCATTGCGCGCCGCCAACCGCCTGAAGGTGCTCGCCATTGGGGTGGAACGCGATCAAGCCGCGGCGTTGGGAGAAGAAGGCTCAAGAGTGGCTGCCTCTATTATGGGCGGCGCCAGTTCCAGCGTCGAGGAAGTGATGCGAAAGGTCAAAGAGGGGAATCCGCCTCTTACACAGATTGGTCCCCCGCAGGTCATCGTTTCGAACGAAATCATCCCCAACAGCCTGGGGGTGAAAGTAAACGAGATGATTTCAGAATTGAAGGATGGACAGATTAAGACGAATGTCACCCCGCAAAAACCATAATCCCTGCTGAGGGGAAAGAGGCTGTCTTGCGGAATTGATTGTTACGATTTATACTATTAAAGTCGTAAGGTGTTGCATCAAGCACACCTTTCACTATCTACACATCAAGAGGAGAAGAACACATGAAAAAGTTGTACTCTGTTATCGCCCTGCTGATGATTGCCTCGCTGGCATTGAGCGCCTGCGGCGGCGGCAAAAGCAGCGCCTTCAAAGTAGGGCAGGTGACCGACTTGGGCGGTATTGACGACAAGTCGTTCAACGCCACCGCCTACAAAGGCATCGAAAAGGCAGTCGCTGAATTGGGCGTTCAGGGCAAGTATCTGGAATCGCAGCAGCAATCTGACTATGCCAAGAATATCCAGCAGTTGCTCGATGAGGATACCGACCTGATCATCACCGTGGGCTTCCTGCTCGGCGTGGACACCGCCACTGCCGCGAAAGCCAACCCCAACACCAAGTTTGCCATTGTGGACTATGCGTATCCGGACTGCTTTGGCGACCAGGTGGAAGGCAAGGACTGCGGTTCCAAGACCGAACTGCCCAACGTGCTTGGACTGACCTTCGCCACCGATCAAGCCGCGTTCCTGGCCGGGTATGCCGCTGCGGCAAACACCAAGACCGGCAAAGTTGCCACCTTCGGCGGCATCAATATTCCGCCCGTCACCATCTTCATGAAGGGCTTTGAAGCCGGCGTGAAGTATTACAACGAGAAGAACGGCGCCAACGTGGAAGTGCTCGGCTGGAACACCGCCGCCAACGACGGCGCGTTCACCGGTAACTTCGAATCCACCGACGACGGACGCTCGTTCGCTGAATCCTTTGTGCAGGAAGGCGCCGACATCATCATGCCGGTGGCTGGACCGGTGGGTCTCGGCTCGGCTGCGTACTGCAAGGAAACCGGCTCCTGCATGATCATCGGCGTGGACACCGACTGGACCGTTTCTGCTCCTGAATACACCGATGTGATCCTGACCAGCGTGCTGAAAAACATGAACGTGGCTGTGTTCGACGCGACCAAAGCCGCTGTGGAAGGCACCTTCAAGGGCGGCGTGTACGTTGGTACGCTCGCCAATAACGGTGTGGGCATTGCCCCGGTCAAGGGCGCTTCTGCCGAACTCAATGCTGCCCTCGAAGAAATCAAACAGGGCATCATCAACGGCTCCATCTCGGCTGGTGGATAATTGACCTGTGTTCGTGTGGGTCGGGGAAGGAAATTTCCCCGACCCTTTTTATTCAAGCAGTTTTGTTTGTTCACATCTCTTACATAGAAAAGTCCGAAGGTTTTCATTGATCCAGCCCGAATTGCAAAGCGCATATCGCACGGCGAGGCTTTCGGGACAGTGTGTAAAATCAGTAGATCACGAAAACCTCGCGTAGTGTGCGCTCTCCCCTGGCACCGCCCGCCAGGGCAGGTGTAGCGCAAAACTGGCGTTAGACGCCTTCGGCAGCGCCAATTACGCGCTTTCGTGAAGTACTGAAAATCAGTATCGTACTTCATTAACAGGCAACCGAATTGGATTTCAGGCGCTTTCCCGGGGAGGCGGGCATAACGCAAACATCAACAGGATGTCTGTGCGGTACACTGCCGTATCATGTATCCTGAATATCCTGTGCATCCTTATCTGGTTTGCGTAAATCCAATCATGGCAAAACGAAACAATTCAATCCCCGGAGGTGGAGGTTTGCATGACCAACGTTTTGGAACTGCGCGGCATCACCAAGCGTTTCCCCGGTGTACTTGCCAACGATCACATTGACATTACCTTGCGCGAAGGCAAGATACTCGCTTTGTTGGGGGAAAACGGTGCGGGTAAATCCACCCTCATGAACATTTTATATGGCTTATACAAACCCGACGAAGGCAAAATCATCGTGCGCGGGCAGGAAGTGGAGATTCACGGTCCCAACGACGCCATCGCGCGCGGCATTGGCATGGTGCATCAGCACTTCATGCTGGTGCCGGTCATGACCGTGACCGAAAACGTGATGCTCGGCGTGGAACCGGTCAAAAACAGCCTATTTCTGGATAAGGCAAAAGTGGCGGCAAGAATCCGTGAAATATCAGATCAATACGGGCTGGAAGTGGACCCGGATGCCTACATCAAAGATCTGCCGGTAGGCATTCAACAACGGGTGGAAATCATCAAAGTTCTCTACCGCTCTGCCGACATCCTCATCCTGGATGAACCCACCGCCGTGCTAACCCCGCAGGAGGTAGAGGGACTGTTCAAAATCATCCGCTCGCTAATCGAAAAAGGCAAATCCATCATCTTCATCACCCACAAACTCAAAGAAGTTTTGAGAATCGCAGATGACATCACTGTTCTGCGCCTTGGCAAGGTGGTCGGCTCAATTTCCCCACAAGATGCCACCCCTGAAATCCTGGCTTCCATGATGGTGGGCAGAGAAGTCAACCTGGTGGTGACCAAAAAACCTGCCCAACCCAAAGAACCGGTCCTGCAAGTAAAAGACCTGTACGTGCGCGACGAGCGTCAAAACCTGACCGTCAACGGCATTTCCTTCGATGTACGCAAAGGCGAAGTGCTGGGAATTGCCGGCGTGCAGGGAAACGGGCAAACGGAACTCGTCTATGCCCTGACCGGGCTGCTTCCTATCGAAAGCGGAGAGATTCACCTTCTGGGACAGCCCCTGCACCGCAACACCCCGCGCAACATCCTGGAACGCGGCGTAGCACACATTCCCGAAGACCGCCAACGGCACGGGCTTATCCTTTCCTTCCCTGTTCACGACAACCTTGTGCTATGCACATACTACAAGCCTCCCTTTGCCAAAGGCATCAACCTGCAGGAAAAGGTCATTTACGAAAATGCCGAAGCACTGGTCAAACAATTCGATGTGCGCACCCCCTCCATCTTTGTCAACGTGGGTGGACTTTCCGGCGGCAATCAGCAAAAAGTGATCGTTGCCCGCGAATTTTCACGCCCCATTCAACTCCTCATCGCTTCACAACCGACCCGAGGCCTGGACGTCGGCTCGATTGAATACATCCACTCCCAAATCATCCAAAAACGTGACGAGGGGACAGGCATCCTGCTGGTCTCCTCCGAACTGGATGAGATCCTCGCCCTCTCCGACCGCATTGCCGTGATGTACAAAGGACACATCATGGAAATCATCGAAGCAGGCAAGGCGAACAAAGAATATCTCGGCTTGCTGATGGCAGGTGTGCATCCGCAAGGCGCTCCGCTCCCTGCCGAGGGTACAGTCCCCGAAAAAGTATTCTAGGAGAACGCCGTGACCGAAAAAGACAAAACTAAATCCAAGACCACTGAAGGCATTGGCGGCGGCTCACTACGGGAAGCGCTCCGCGTGCCGGTGCTGGCAGTGCTGACCGGGCTGCTCATTGGCGCCATTGCCATCGTTGCCAGCGGCTCGAACGTCTTCGAAGCCTACTATGCGCTGTTTGTCGGGTCCTTTGGCGACCCGGTGCGCTTCTATAACGGCTTTCAACAATTCTTCACGACCGGCGAAACAGCAGGTTTGCTAAGAGCCATTTACCCTTTCACCGAGAGTCTCGTTACCGCCACACCCTATATTTTTGCCGGGCTTTCAGTAGCGCTTGGCTTCCGTTGCGGGTTGTTCAACATCGGCGCCGAGGGACAGTTCTTCATCGGCGCGTTGACTTCCGCTTATATAGGCTATAGCATCACCGGACTGCCTGCTTTCATCCACCTGCCGCTCGCCATTTTGGCAGGCATGGCAGGCGGCGCCCTGTGGGGCACGATACCCGGCTATCTCAAAGCCCGCTTCGGCGCGCACGAAGTGGTAAACACCATCATGATGAACTGGATTGCCTTCCGCCTGAGCGACTGGCTGTTGAACGGTCCCATGAAGGCTTCCGGGTTTCGTCCCGTTACCCCCAATATCGAACACACCGCCGAACTACCGCGCTTCTTCCCCGACCCGCTGCGTTTGAACTGGGGCTTCATCCTGGCGCTGGTAGTGGCGTATATCGTCTACTGGTTCCTTTTCAAGACCACCCTGGGATTCGAAATCCGCTCGGTAGGCGCCAACCCCGACGCCGCCCGATACGCGGGCATGAACATCATCCGCAATTTTGTGATGGTCATGGCTCTGGCGGGCGGGCTGGCAGGTCTGGCAGGCGCATCGCAAGTGCTGGGCGTGGATCACTGGGTAGGACAGGGCTTCTCAGCCGGCTACGGCTTCGACGCCATTGCGCTCGCCCTGTTGGGAAAAAGTCACCCGGCGGGCGTTGTGCTGGCAGCGCTGTTGTTTGGCTTTCTGCGCAGCGGCGCGACGCGTATGCAGTCCATTGCCGGCGTGCCGATTGACATTATCTCGATCATTCAAGGCTTGGTGATCGTGTTCATCGCCGCCCCCGACATCATCCGCTGGCTGTACCGCCTCAAGAGCATCAAAACGGAACAGACAGTGCTGACCCGCGGTTGGGGCAGTTAAGGAGCACAGTATGACAACAGTAGAAATGAGCATTAACCCTGCCCGAGTTCGCCGCGCACGTCTGGCGTATGGCAGCGTTCTTATTGCCGTTGGGCTATTCATCTATCTGATATTCGGTCTTAACACACAGTCTGGCGTGCAAACCACGTTCGGGATTAACCTGGCGGGGTCTAATGCGGTGCCGGTGCCAGACCTGGTCGTTCCCGCGCAGTTGACCGTAAACCTGATGGCGGGCATCGCGGTTTTCTTTGGCGCTTTTCAACTTGCGCGCGGAATCAAATCCACTGGCGCGCTGGTAGGTGTGATTGCCTTCACCTTTGTTGTCGCATTTCTCACATGGGCGGCACAGGGAAAATCTTTCAACCTGACCGGCATGATTAACAGTTCGCTGGTGCGCGCCACCCCCATTGCCCTGGCGGCTTTGTGCGGCGTCATCAGCGAGCGCTCGGCAGTCATCAACATCGGCATTGAAGGCATCATGCTGCTTTCTGCCCAAACGGCAGTAGTCACCGCCAGCCTGACGGATAATTTGTATGTTGGGCTGCTCGCTGCCATCCTGGTCGGCGCTGTGCTGGCAGCGTTTCACGCTTACCTCGTCATCCGCTTCAAGGTAGATCAGATCGTCAGCGGCGTTGCCATCAACATTTTCGGAGCAGGGTTCACTTCGTTTGTCAGTTCACGCTTTCTGGAAAAGAACACAGACCTGCTGAACAATTCCGGTGTCTTTCCGGTCATTTCGATTCCCGTGCTCGACCGGATTCCCATTCTCGGACCGATGCTCTTCCAGAACAACATCGTCGTCTATCTGACGATCCTGCTGGTCGTGGTTATGCATATCATGTTGTTCTACACTCCCTGGGGATTGCGAACGCGCGCCGTTGGCGAACACCCAAAAGCCGCCGACACACTCGGCGTCAACGTGTACCTGGTGCGGTACATCAACGTCATTCTCGGCGGCATGATTGCAGGCTTGGGCGGCGCTTACTTTACCATCGGCTCGGTGGGGCGCTTCGACGAGATTATGACCGCCGGCAAGGGCTTCATCGGGCTGGCGGCGATGATTTTTGGAAAATGGAATCCCATTGGCGCGTTTACGTCATCCCTGATTTTCGGCTTTGCTGATTCGCTTCAGGTTAAACTTCAAATCCTGCGCGTACCAATCCCTTCAGAGTTTCTGCTCATGGCTCCTTATATTGTCACGATGATTGTTTTGACAGGGGTGGTTGGGCGCGCAACTCCTCCCGCCGCAGATGGGCAGCCTTACGAAAAGTAGCCCGACGGCGGTGCAATGATCGAGCGAAGGCAAAGGCTGGGGACTTGCGAACCAGGCTGAGGCGGGGCACGATCCGCATTTCATCCAAAACAGGAATGGGAGCCGCTGCGGCGGCTCTCATTTTTACCCTGATAGGAACAAAGGATAACCCAGGGGCGTCTTGCATGATGTACAATTACCGCATCATCCAGAGGAGAAACCATGTCTAAACTCATCCGCCAGTTTTTCATCCCAAGCATCTTGTTTGCCGTGATTTTGGCATCCTGCAACCTGCCCCGCAGCGCGCCGCAAACACAGGAGCCAAATGCCATCTTCACTCAGGCGGCGCTGACCGTTCAGGCACAATTGAGTCAGACGGCAACACCAGCGCCATTCAACACCCCCACGCTGCCACCTCCGCAGCCAACCAACACGGCGGTTGTCCTGCCCACCCTGCCGCCTGTGACGAACACCTCCGCCGCCTCCCCCACCCCGCTCTGCGACCTGGGGCAGTTCGTTAAAGATGTTTCGATTCCCGATGGCACGACCCTCACCCCTGGCGCCGCCTTTACAAAAACCTGGCGCATCCGCAACGCCGGCACATGCACCTGGTCGGGCTACTCGCTGGTGTTCGATAGCGGCGACGCGATGAACGCTACCTCCCCCAATCCCATCCCCACAGTGGCGCCCGGGCAGGAAGTGGATCTCTCGGTCAACATGACGGCTCCCGCTGCCAACGGCTCCTACCGCGGCTACTGGCGCATTCGTAACGCCAGCGGAGTGTTCATCCCCATCCTCAGCGGTTACCAGGGCAAGTCCTTCTTCGTGGATATTAAAGTCGCCGTCACCAGTGCAGGCTACGATTTTTACACCCGCGCCCCCAGCGCCGTGTGGATCAGCGGTGCAGGCACACTCACCTTCGGCGGTCCTGATACCGATGCCAACGGCTTCGCCATGTATGCAGACAGCAAAAAACTCGAAGACGGAACCTTTGGTTCGAAAGTTCTCGAAACCCACCCGCAGTGGGTAGATAACGGCGTCATTTCGGGGCGCTTCCCTGCTTACACCGTCGTACAGGGCGAACATTTCACTGCCAAAATCGGCTTCCTCGCCCTGCCAGACGGCTCTTGCGGCGCCGGTAACGTCAAATTCCAATTGAATTACCGCGAAGGCGGCGGACCCGTGACCCCGCTCGGCGAGTGGACCAAATCTTGCGACGGAACCCTCAAAGCGATAGATGTTGACCTCACTCCCCTCAAAGGCAAAACGGTCGAATTCATTCTCGCCGTCCTGGCAAACGGTTCATCCGGTCAGGACTGGGCAGTGTGGATCAGGCCACAAATCGCCATTCCCTGAAAGCACCAGACGCCCGGCGCCCCGCCGGGCGTTTTCTTGAAGGTATAATCAACGCCCCTGAAAAGAAAGGAAAAACATGCAGCATAGAAAACTGACAATTCTTCACCTGCTCCTGGGCATCACCCTGTTCACTGCCTCTTGCGGGACTTCAACCCAAAACGAAGCGAACATCGCCACCGCCGTCGCGCAGACCGTGCAGGCGCAAAATGCGCTGACAGAAGTAGCGCTTCTTCCCACGCCGACGCCTGCCCCAACCTTCCCGTCCGAATCCACCCCTCTGCCTGAACCTACCCACAGCCCGGCGGCACAGTCGGCGCCCGCCCAATTTTGCACGCCTGCGGCAGTGCTGGTAGGTGAAAACCCGCCCGATAAAACGGTCTACAAGCCCGGTGAATACTTCTGGAAAACCTGGACATTCGTCAACACCGGCACATGCACCTGGGACCCTTCCTACAGCCTGGTGTTTTGGGATGGTGACCGCATGGAAGGCTCCGCCTCCTACCCGTTTGTGGAGGTCGTCCGTCCCAACGAAACCATGGATATCTCCATCTATCTCCAGGCGCCCGCCACTGAAGGGATCGCCACCGGTTACTGGCGGTTCAAAAGCCCCTGGGGAACCGACTTTGGCGTCGGTCCGCTCAACAGTTCCTTCTACGTCCAAATCGAAGTTTCCCCAAAGCCCAGGTACGACGTCATCAAAGTGGAGTATCAACTCGTCCGCGATCCAGCCGAGGGCTGCCCGGTTAACGTGCGATACACGGTGTACGCCACCATCACCACCAACGGTCCGCTCGAATTTGACTACTACTGGGATCAAAGCGACGGCAACGAAAGCGGCGTCAAAACCATTACCATGAAGAGCGCCGGCACCAAAACCATCAGCCGCGAATGGATGATCGGCAGGGGCGACAGCCCCAACCCGCGCTGGATTCAACTCATCGTCACCGCGCCAAAATATCAGGAATACGACAAGGTCACAATCTTGAACAATTGCCCCTGACCTTGAGAACACATCGTTGAAACATCCCGAAGGCTTTCAGAGCAAGCCTTCGGGATGTTTGTTCTACAACGCTAGAGAGCGTCTCTTACGCTGTGGCGCAGGCGGGGGCGTTCTCCCCCGGCACTTGCCTGCCATTGCGAAGCATCCCCGAAGCGAAGTGGAGCGGGAGGGCATGCCCAACCTTGCGCTGTAATGCTAAACTATGTGGCCGTAACCCAAAAACGGGACCAAGCCGGTCCCGTTTTTGAGTTCGATGAGCAATGTCCCGCAAAGAGCGTTCAAAACAGTTTGAGGACCGCTTCGCTTGCCCAGGCAAACAGAGATTGCGGCACCAGGCTGACAACAACCGTAATGATTGCAGTCAAGGCGGTGGTAAGCCCAAGCCAGGTTTCGCGCTCGGCAGAGGGTTCGCCGTCCTTCATGTACATGGTGACGACCACGCGCAAATAGTAGTATGCGGAGATGAGCGAGGTGAGAACGCCGATAATGGCAAGGCCCGTAAAGCCGGCGGCGATGACCGCACGGAACAGATAAAACTTACCCACCAGCCCAAGCGTGGGAGGAAGCCCGACCAGCGAAAGCATGAAAACGGTCATGGCGGCGGCAAGGGCAGGATGTTTGCGCCCCAAGCCGGCATAATCTGCAATGGCAAGTCCTTTTTCTTCTTTCTTTTCGAGGGCAATTACCACGCCCCATGCCCCAAAGTTGGTGAAGGCGTAGGCAACGAGATAGAACAATCCTGCGGCAATGGACACGTCACGGACGGCAGGGTCACCATACGGAACAAATGCCATGAGGATGTAACCGGCGTGGGCAATGCTGGAGTACGCCAGCATACGTTTGATGTCGGTTTGAGAGATGGCAATGAGGTTGCCCAGAATCATGGTCAGAGCGGCGAGCGCCCAGAGTATATCGGTCATATCCACCGCAAGAGTGGGGAAGGCAGTGGCAAACACGCGCAGCAGAGCCGCAAAGCCGGCAATTTTGGCGCCCGAAGCCATGAAGGCAGTGACTGCCGTCGGCGCGCCCTGATAGACGTCGGGCGTCCACATGTGGAAGGGAACGGCGGCAACTTTGAAGCCAAAGCCAACAAGGACGAGAGCCGCCCCAATGGTCAGGAGCAGGTTCGAGGTCCCGTTTGAGGCGGAAGCCAGGATGGCGTAGAGGTTGGTGGAGCCGGTCGCGCCAAAAACGAGGGCAGTCCCATAGACGACAAATCCTGTGGCAAAAGCGCCAAGCAGGAAGTATTTCATCCCTGCTTCTTCGGAACTGATTTGGGGACGCGCAAAGGCGGCAAGCACGTAGAGCGGAATGGAGAGCAGTTCGAGGGCGATGAAGACGACGATGAGGTCGGTGGCTTGCGCCATGAGCATCATGCCGCTGACGCTAAAGAGGAGCAGGGTGTAGTATTCGCCGCGTTCGATGCCCATGCGTTTGATGTAGCCGTGTGCAAGGGCAACGCCAAGAATGCCGCTGAGGAGCAGCAGGGCATTGACGAAGGTCGAGAAGCCGTCGAGCACGACCATGCTGTAGAAGCCCGTTTGCTCAATGCCAATTTGGGAGAGGGTGAAACCCAGCGTAACTGCCAGCCCCAGGGCTGCGAGCAAGGCGGTGAGGCTTTTGCGCTCTTTTGGGATGAAAAGATCCACCAGCAGAAGAACACTCGCCCAGGTTGTGAGCAGGATGTAGGGTGTGAGAACTTGGTAATCTTGAGGTGTCAGGTTCATAGGCTGTCAGCTTTCAGCGGTTAGCGGGTAGAAGGGTACTGCAGGCTAATCGCTTATGGCTAGAGGCTAAGGGATGGGCAGCATTCCGACGAGATGTTCAACCGCCGGCGCCATGAGTGCGAAGAAGGGCTTGGGATACAAACCAATCCAGAAGATGAAGAGGAGGAGGGGAACGATGGTGACGATTTCGCGCCAGTTCAGGTCGCGCAAAGCGTGACCGTGCTGTTTGACTTCGTCCACGATCTCACCCTGCGGACCGAGGAACATCTTCTGGAACATGTAGAGGATGTACACTGCTGCCATGATGACGCCCAGCGCTGAGACGATGGCATAGGCGGTGTTGCCAATGGCTTGTGAGCCGAACGCGCCCAAGAGGATGGTGAACTCGCCCACGAAGCCGTTCAAGCCGGGCAAGCCCATTGAAGAGAGTGAAACGATCAGCATGATGGAGCCAAAGACAGGGGTGATTTTCCACAAGCCGCCATAGACTTTGATTTCGCGCGTGTGGGTCTGTTCGTAAATCATGCCTACGAGGAGGAACAACGCTCCCGTGCTGAGACCGTGGTTGATCATTTGCAAAATGGCGCCGGCAATGCCCTGCGGGTTCATAGCAAAGAGACCGAGCATCACGAAACCCAGGTGGCTGACGGAGGAATAGGCAACCAGTTTCTTGACGTCTTTTTGGGCGTAGGAGACCATGGCGCCGTAGATGATGCCGATGGTGGCGAAGAGGGCGATCCAGGGTGCGGCGCGGACTGCTGCTTCGGGGAACAGGGGCAGGTTGAATCTCACAAAGCCGTAGGTGCCCATCTTCAGCAGAACGCCGGCAAGGATGACGGAACCGGCGGTCGGCGCTTCGACGTGGGCATCGGGCAGCCACGAGTGCAGGGGCCACATGGGCACTTTGATGGCGAAGGCGGCGGTGAACGCCAGGAACAGCCACCATTGAATATCTGCCGGAATGCCTCCCAGCGCCACCAGGTCGGGCACGGAGAAGGTGCCGCCATAGATGCCGAGCCACAGGATGGCTAACAGCATGAGAATGGAGCCAGCCATGGTATAGAGGAAGAATTTGATGGCGGCGTAGATGCGGCGCGGTCCGCCCCAGATGCCGATGAGGAAGTACATCGGTACGAGGGTGAATTCCCAGAAGATGTAGAACAGGAACAGATCCTGCGCCAGGAAGACGCCGGTCATGCCCACTTCCAGCAGGAGGAAGAAGATCATGAAGTCTTTGACGCGTTCTTCGATGGCAGTCCAGGTAGAGAGGATGGAAATGGGTGTGAGGAACGCAGTGAGCAGAACGAGCAGGATGCTCAAGCCGTCAATGCCGAGGAAGTATTGGATGTTCCAACCGGCGACGGTGATCCAGTTGTAGCGGGCGACCAGTTGCAGGTTCACGTTCGAGGCGTCGAACATCGTCAGCACCCACAGCGAGATGCCAAAGGTGATGAGTGAGGTCACCAGCGCCACCCAGCGGATGATGTTCTTTGCTTCGGCGTTGATGAAGAGGATGACGAGAACGCCTAACAGCGGAAAGAAGGTCAGCAAAGTGAGAGGTTGCAAAAGAAATTCCATGTTCAATCCTTTAGATCGAAGGTCGCAGGCTGAAGGTCTACGTATGAACGGACCTTCTCCTATTTCACAATCAAATATCCAAGAATAAGGACAACGCCCAGCAGGACGGAGAGCGCGTACGAGCGCACGAATCCATTCTGGACCTTGCGCAGGGCGCCAGACAACGACTGGGTTGCCGTCCCCAGCCAGTTTGCGAAGGCGTCAATGCCTTTCTGGTCGGCGTACAGGTTGAGGGCAGTGTTGCTCAGCCAGTTGTAGGTACCGGCAATAACGGTTTCGTGGAACCAGTCGTGCCAGAATCGCCAGTCAATGACCTCAGCAAGGAACTGGGATAATTTTTTGAACGGGTTGATGATGACGGCAAAGTAGCCTTCATCCACAAACCATTTGTTTTCCATGCCGGTGAAAATGAAGCCGAGCGGTTTCTTCAACGGGTCAGGTTGACCGGCTCGAAGCGGGTTACGCCCGTAAATCAGCCAGGAGAGGAAAATGGCGAACAGCGCCAGGAGGGTCGAAATCCCCGCTACCTGCAGGTTGAGCGGAAGCGCCTCTACTTCTTTGAGGGTGTATTCCAGCCAGTGACCGAGTTGGTGGAAGCCCTCGAACGGCAGATTGAGCGCGCCGCCAAGCAGGGAAAGCGCCGCCAGAACCATCAACGGAGCGGTGATGATGGGTTTGCTCTCTTCGGCGTGGGCGGCGGCTTCATGCCGCGGTTCGCCAAAGAAGACCATCCAGACTTGCCGCCCCATGTAAAAGGCGGTGAAGAAAGCGGCAACGCTCAAGAGAACGTACACGGCTGGATAGTGCAATTTGGCGTCGAGCAAAATTTCATCTTTCGACCAGAACCCTGCAAAGGGGACGATTCCCGCCAGCGCCAGCGTACCGATCATGTACAGCCAAAAGGTGACCGGCATGGTCTTGCGAAGCCCGCCCATGTTGCGCATGTCGCCGGGATCGAAGACTTCATGTTCGTCGTGGCTTTCTTCTTTCTTTCCTGAGGCTTTGCTCAGGGTATGCTTTCCTTTCTTTCTCCCATGCTCGTCACCGTGAGCGTGCGCCCGCTCCGCGTGATGATGCCCGCGTTCGAGCCCCAGAATCACCGAGCCCGCCGAAAGGAAGAGCAAGGCTTTGAAGAAGGCGTGCGTTACAAGATGGAACATGCCCGCCACAAAAGCGCCCATGCCCACCGCCGCCACCATGAAGCCAAGCTGCGAAATGGTGGAGTACGCCAGCACTTTTTTGATGTCGTACTGCCCAACGGCAATGGTAGCCGCAAAAAGAGCGGTGATTGCGCCGGTCATCGCCACGATGTACTGCGCCTGTGGAACAAGCATGTACAATTCTGCCGAACGCGTGATGAGATAAACGCCCGCCGTTACCATCGTTGCGGCATGGATGAGCGCCGAAACCGGCGTGGGACCTGCCATCGCATCGGGCAGCCAGACGTAGAGCGGAATTTGCGCCGATTTGCCTGCCACGCCGATCAGCATGAACAGCGTAATTGCCACAATCACGCCCGGCGCAACGCCAGGCGCGGCTTCGAAGACTTTATCGAACTGAAAACTGCCAAACGCCCAGAACATGGTGAAAGCAGCAAGGAGAAAACCGAAGTCGCCCACGCGGTTGGTGACGAATGCTTTCTTGGCGGCGTTTGAGTTCGCCCATGATGGTCTGCCCAGCGTGTCCATCTCGTACCAAAAGCCGATGAGCAGGAAGGAGCAAAGCCCCACCCCCTCCCAGCCGACGAACAACATCAGGTACGAATCGCCGCTGACCAAAATCATCATCATGGCGATAAACAGGTTGAGGAAAACGAAGAAGCGGCGGAACCGCCCGGGGTCCTGTTTGAAGCGCACGTCTTCGTGCATGTATCCGATGGCATAGATGTGGATGAGAGTCCCGACGCCGGAAACAACCAGCATCATCGTAGTCGAGAGCGAGTCCACGCGGAACGCCCAGTCGAGTTCGAGGCTGCCGATGTGAATCCACTCAAGGAAGGGGACGGTCACCGCCGCGCCGTGACCTGCCGCCACCGACCAAGCCAGCAGCACGCTGACAACGAACGAGGCGCCCGAAGCCAGGCTTGCGACTGTGCCGATCACCTTCTCGCTGAACCTGCCGCCAAAGATGATGTTGATGAGCAAGCCGATGACCGGCGCAAAGACCAGCCAGGGGGCAAGGAAGAAGAAGCCTGTATGTACCGTTTCGCTTAATTGCATAATTTCTCCGAGATCGGTAATGAGTAAACGGTAAGCGGTAAACGGGGATTACCAGTTACCATTGGGTCATTATCCTTTCAATGAACTCATCTGATCCACGTCAATGCTGTGTTTGGTTTTGAAGATTTCGACGATCAGCGCCAGCCCAACCGCCACTTCTGCCGCCGCAACTGCGATGACAAAGAAGACAAAGACCTGCCCGCTGAAGGAGTTGAAAACGCTGCTAAACGCCACAATGGCGAGGTTCGCCGCATTCAACATCAGTTCGATGGACATGAAAATGATGAGCGCGTTTCGTCGAATAAGCACGCCCGCCACGCCAATGGCGAACAGTATCGCCGAGAGGATGATGTAATATTCCACAGGGATCATGATTTTTGCCCGCCTTTCTCTCGCCGCACCAGTACGATGACGCCGATCATGGCAACCAGCAGAAGGACCGACGTCACCTCGAAGGGCAGAAGGTAGTCATTGAACAGGGTCATTCCCAAGGCGCGCAGGGTCTCCACCGTGTTGATTTCGTCTCCTGGCGGCAGCACATTCCCGGCAGGACGTGCTTTGGTCCACAACAGATAGGCAGATTCCAGCGCCAGAACCACCGCCAGCGTGATTGCCAGCGGTTTCTGCCAGCGAAGCACGCGGCTAGCGGGTAAACGTTCCGCGCCAAGCAGCATGATGACAAACAGGAACAGCACCATGATGGCGCCTGCATAGACCGTAATCTGCGCCATGGCGATGAACGGCGCTCCCAGCAGAAGGTAGAACACCGCCACCGTGACGAAGTTCAACACAAGGAACAGCGCGGAGTAAATCGCGTTCCGGCTGGTCAGCATGCCCAGCCCAGTCGCAACGGCAACGACGGCGAGAACGAGAAAGAGGATGAGGTTTATGGTCATAAGCCTTCCAAGCGTAAGTTGGTCATTGGCAATTCCCAATGACTAATCTTGAGGATCCTTCATCTCCGGCACCGACCGTGTAAACACGCCCGGCTCCACCTTGCGCGGCGTGGTCATCTCCACCGAGGGAACAGGTTCCAGCAGCATTTCCTTGGTGTAGATTGCCGAGCGGCGGTCATAGAAGGAGAGTTCATAGTTATCGCCCAGCACGATCGCCTCCGTGGGGCAGGCATCTTCACAATAGCCGCAGTAGATACAGCGCAGCATGTTAATTTCGTAGGTGGAAGCATACCGTTCACCCGGCGAGAAGCGTTTTTCATCGGTGTTTTCAGAGGCTTCCACGAAGATCGCATCCGCAGGGCAAGCAGCGGCGCACAGCGAACATCCAATGCACTTTTCCAGACCGTTCTCGTAGCGCTTCAACACATGGCGTCCGCGAAAACGCGGGCGCACGGGACGCTTCTCTTCGGGATACTGATACGTGACCGGCTTCTCCAGCGCCATCTTGAACGTGGTCCCCAGACCACGCAGCAATTCAACCAGGGGCTCAAACACGCTCATACGCTTTTCTCCTCAACTCACGGTAGATGACCGCAACAGTAAATAAACCAGCCAAAATCGAAACCACCGGAATCGCCCAAAAATACAGCGGGTTGCCAGAAATCTCCGCCAGCAGGATACCTGAGGCAGTGATGAATGCAATCGCCAGCGAAAGCGGAAGCAAAATCTTCCAGCCGAAAGCCATCAGACGGTCATAGCGGATGCGGGGCCAGGTGGCGCGCACCCAAATCATCACGAACAACAGCAGGATGATTTTGATAATCATGTAAATCGGTCCCAGCCAGGGGAAGCGATCCACAAACGGACCGAGATAGCCGCCGAAATACAACGTCGCCAGAATGGCGCTCACCACAATCATCTTCTGATACTCTGCCATGAAAAACAGAGCGAACTTCATGCCCGAATATTCGGCGTGATAGCCGGCGGTCAATTCCTGCTCGGCTTCGGGCATATCGAATGGAGCGCGGTTCACCTCTGCCAGCGTTGCAATCCAAAAAATGACCGCCCCCACCGGCTGCACCACCACAAACCACAGCCCTCGCTGCGCCTCCACAATATCCAGCATACGCATCGAATTGGCAAGGATGATGGACGTTGCAAACGACAACCCCAGCGCCAATTCATACGAAATCATCTGCGCCGAGGAACGCAAACCACCCAACATGGCATATTTGTTGTTCGACGACCAGCCCGCCAGCACAATCCCATACACCGCAATCGAAGCGATGGACATCAGGTACAACACCCCCACGTTGAGGTCGGCAATCGAAAGACGGATGACGCGCCCAAACATCTCGATGGCGGGTCCCCATGGAATGACCGCCGCAATGATGAGCGAAGGAATCATCGTAATGACCGGCGCCCAGAAGAACAACGTCTTATCCGCTTTGGCAGGCACAAGTTCTTCTTTGAAAATCAGTTTGACCGCGTCGGCAATGGGCTGAAGCAAGCCCTGAGGTCCCGCGCGATTCGGACCGATGCGCGCCTGAATACGCGCCAACGCGCGCCGCTCATACCACGTCAGGTAGGCAAACCCCGTCAACAACCCCAGGGTCACCACCAGCGATTTAATCAACCACTCGAGCCAGAGAGACCAATCCGATACCATCATTTCACCTTTACCGCCACAGGTTCACGGATCGCCAGCCCCATCGAACGCGGGATCAGCGCCACGCCCATCGAAATCGTGTCAGTCAACTTCACCACCGCCTCCCCGCTCACACCATTGAAACTGACGTTCACCTTCCGGCCTTCCTCCACGCCCAGGCTCTTTGCCGTTTCCGGATGAAGAACCACCCTTGCCTCGCCGATGCGCGGATGCAGCAACTCCGAGGGCAAGACGGTCGTGCCGCGGTCATACAACTTCGTGACAGGCACCGCCAGCAACTCCTTCTCTTTGGGACGGAGAACCGCCTCTTTCTCGACCTTCGGGAGGCTCACCTTTTCCCCGCGCCCTGCCGCCGCCGACAACTGTGCCCCCATGCCCTGCGTGTTTTCATACGTCGTGCCGCCGTAATACAAATCGCCGCGCCCAACAATGGGCCACTGCGGGCGGACTTCCGCAAGTTTGGCATAGGTCAACCCCTCGAACGACTTGACCGACGCCGCCAGAATATCGAACACCGCCGACACCGACATTCCCTCCAGCACGATGCCCATGTGACGGGCAATTTGCGAAGTGATGGCAAAATCCGCTTTGGCTTCGCCCGTCACCGGAACAGCAGGGTAAAAACGCTGCACGCGGCGGTCGCCGGAAGTCAGCGTGCCTTCGCGTTCGGTAAATGCCTGCGCCGGCAAGACGACATCTGCAATCTCCGTCGTGGCAGTGTTCATCACATCCTGCACCACCACAAATTCCGCTCCTTCGAGCGCCTTTGCCAGTTTCGGGTCATCGGCTGCCGGATCCGCCCCGGCAATGTACACCGTCTTGCCTTTGAGCGCTTTCGCCAGGTCTTCTTCGACCTGGAAACCCATCTCCCAGGCGCCCTGGTCGTTAGCACGTCCCCAAACGCCGATGAGACCGTTGTTGGGTTTGCCGGTGAAGCCATTATCGTGCAATACTTTCGCGCAAGCGGAGGCAACCGCCGCCGAACCGGTAACGCCCAGCCCGTCGCTGCCATACAGGATGACAGCATTTTCCGATTTCAGGAACGACTCGCCAACTTTATTCTTCCTGCCAAGGTCGTTCACCGCCTTCACTTCATCACCGTACGCATAACGGACAACGAACGAAGCGAAGCGGTCAAGTTTGGTTTCGCGGGCGTTCATCACGATCAGATTGGCGCCGCGCGCCGCCGCCTGTTTGACGCGCAGATACCAGATGGGCGCCTCTTCATACAGGTCGGAAGCAACGACTACAATCGTCGTGCCTGCGCCCATCGTGCCAAAGTTCGTCCCCTCCCCCACTCCCACCAGGGTGGTCAATTCGCCGCCGCCCATATGCGTGTACAGGTATGCCTTGCCCTCTGAATGTTCGACGAGCGACTTCAGATTGAATAAATCTTCATTGGCTAACCTGCCCGAAGCCAGAATGACAAAGTTTTTCTTTGCCTTTTGGAAGTTTTCGGCGGCAAGTCTGGTGGCGGCATCCCACGAAGCGCGCGTCAGTTTGCCGTCTTTGCGAATCATCGGCTTGGTGAGCCTGTTCTTTCCTTCGGTGTAATGGTAGGCGAAGCGTCCTTTGTCGCACAGCCAGATTTCGTTCACCTCTTCATTCTGGCGCGGCATGACACGCTTGACGACGATTCTGCCGCCAGATTTTGCCTCGCGCCGCGTATTGAGGGTGGTGTTACACCCAACGGGACATTGCGTGCAAATCGAAGCCTGTGCTTTCAGTTCCCACGGGCGGGCGCCAAAACGGAAGTCTGCGGTGGTCAACGCGCCGACGGGGCAGATGTCGGTGGTGTTGCCGGAGAAAACCGAATCAAACCCGGGGTCTGAGAAAGAGACGATTTGGGTGGCGCGTCCGCGTTCGTCGAAGCCGATGACCGGCTCGCCGGCAATTTCATCCTGAAAGCGGATACAGCGCGCGCACTGGATGCATCGTTCGCGGTCGAGCCAGATGAGTTCGCCCAGCGGAACCTGTTTGTCGAGGTGTATCTTTTCGTTGTAGAGGAAGCGGCTCTTGCCCGGACCGTGCGCCATGGTCAGGTTCTGAAGCGGACATTCGCCGCCTTTATCGCAAATGGGGCAGTCGAGCGGGTGCGAGGTGAGCAGAAACTCGATGGTGCCTTTTTGACCTTCCACTGCCTTTTGGGAGCGGGTCAGCACTACCATGCCCTCTTCGACCTTGTTGGTACAGGCGGTCTCGAGTTTGGGCATGAATTGAATCTTCGGCGCGCCGTTTTCCATCACGAACTGTCCGGTGGCGCGGTCGCGCACGGGGCGACCGATTTCTACGAGACACATGCGGCACATGCCAACCGGTTCGAGTTTGGGGTGGTGACAGAAGACGGGGATGTCAATGCCTGCCATTTTGGCGGCATCTGCCACAACGGTTCCTTCGGGGACGGTGACCTGTTTTCCGTCAATGGTTAAGGTAACTTGTTTTGTCATAACTCTCCGAGAGTAATTGGTAATTAGTAAATTACCAATTACGAATTACTCTTCACTGCTTTGTCAAAGTCTTGTCTGAATCGTTCAATGCCAGTGACGACTGCCATGGTCGAAAATTCGCCAAGGGCGCACAGGCATTTGCCCTGCATTTGTTTTGCCACGTTCAGCAGCAAATCTACATCGGCGTGGCTGGCGCGTCCTTCATGGATGCGTTCGGTAAGATGCGACATCCAGTAGGTGCCTTCACGACAGGGGGTGCATTTTCCACAGGATTCGTGGCGGAAGAAGTGCACGGTTTTGTTGATGAGCCAGTCCATCGAGACGGTATCGTCCACTACGATGACTGAGGCAGAGCCCAGGTCTGCGCCAAGGGTGCGGACGGTGGCGTAATCCATGGGGGTATCGAGAATTTTTTCGTCATCCACGAGGATGAGGGAGGAGGAGGCGCCCGCCGGCATAATGGCTTTGACCTTACGCGAGTCTTGTACGCCGCCGCCATAGGTGTAAATCAGTTCGCGGAAGGTGGTGCCAAAGGGCAGTTCGTAATTGCCGGGTTTTCGCACACGCCCGGAGAGCGAGAAGATTTTGACGCCGGCGCTGTCGGCGGTGCCCATGGATTTGTACCATTCTGCGCCGTTGGCAAGGATGAGCGGAACGTTGGTCAGGGTTTCGACGTTGTTGACAATGGTCGGCTTGCCATAAAGACCGTAGGAAGGCGGGAAGGGCGGGCGCACGCGCGGTTGCCCGCGTTTGCCTTCGATGGATTCGAGCATGGCGGTCTCTTCGCCGCAGATGTATGCGCCTGCGCCGAGGTGGGTGTAGATTTTGAGGGAGTAGTCGGTGCCGAAGAGGTTTTTGCCGAGGTACCCTGCGGCTTCCATTTCTGCGATTTTTTCATCGAGGAAGGCGGCTATCTGCCAGAATTCGCCGCGCAGGTAGATATAAGCGGTATTGGCGCCCACGGCGTAAGAAGCGATGGCAATTCCCTCCAAAAACTGGAAGGGATTGTTTTCCATGATTTCACGGTCTTTGAAAGTGCCAGGCTCAGATTCATCCGCATTGGCGACGACGTAATGGGGCCAGTTTTTATTGTCAATAAATGACCATTTCATGCCGGTGGGAAAGCCCGCACCGCCGCGCCCGCGCAGACCGGAGTTTTTGACCACTTCGGTCACTTCGTTGGGTTTCATCTTCGTCACGGCGTTTTTGAAGGCTTCGAAACCACCGTTCGTTTTGTAGGTTTCGAGTTTGTTGATTTCGGGAATATCGCGATGGCGTAAGAGGACGTGTGGCATTATTTCGCCTCCGCGGTTGATTTTTTGAGCGCTTCGATCAATTCCAGGGTTTTGTCCACGGTCATGTTTTCGTGGTACTTGATGCCATCCGGTCCCTGGGTTTGGAACATGGGCGCTTTATCGCAGGCGGCAAGACACATGACCGCTTCGAGCGTGATGAGTCCGTCTGGAGTCGTTTCGCCGACTTTGATACCCAGGTTGCCGCACAGGTTTTCGAGGAATTCTTCCGCTCCGCGGAGAGCGCAGGGCAGGTCGGTGCAGACCTGCATGCGGTATTTTCCTTCTTTTTTATCATGGTAGAGGGTGTAAAACCCAACGATCGAAGCCACCTCGGTTTCGGTGATGTCGAGCATGCTGGCAATGTCCTGCATGGCGGCTTTGGTGATGTAGCCTTCCTCGCGCTGGGCAAGGTAGAGTAACGGCATGACCGCCGAGCGTTTATGCTCCGGCGGGTATTTGGCAAGAATTTGCTTTACTTCTTTGGGGTATTTTTCAGCAAGGCTCATCGGTCAATATCTCCGAGCACAATGTCGGTGGAGGCGAGGATGGCAACCAGGTCTGCCACCAGATGTCCTTTGACGAGTTTCGGCACGACGGAAAGGTTATCGAAGGAAGGGGTGCGCCAGTGAACGCGGTGCGGCTTTGGTCCGCCGTCGCCTTCGAGGTAAACGCCCAGTTCGCCGCGCGGCGATTCGACCGCGCTGTAGACGGAACCTTTGGGGGCAGAAAAGCCCTCGGTCCACAATTTGAAGTGGTGGATGAGTGATTCCATGCTGATGCCGATTTCCGAGCGCGGCGGCGGGACGAATTTGCGGTTATCGCTGCGCACGGGTCCCATCGGCAGTTTGTTCAATGCCTGTTCGATGATCTTCATGGATTCACGGAATTCCTGGACGCGGACGAGATAACGGGCATACGTGTCGCCTTCGGTACGGACGGGGATGTCGAAGTCGTATTGTTCGTAGCCCATGTAGGGGCGGGCTTTGCGCAGGTCCCATTTCACGCCGGAGGCGCGGAGCATGGGGCCGGTCACGCCATGCTGGAGGGCGGTGGCGGCGTCCAGTTTGCCGATGCCCAGCAAACGGTCCAGAAAGAGCGGGTTTTTGGTCAGGAGTGTTTCGTATTCATCCACCCGCTTTGGGAAGATTTTGAGGAAGTTGCGCACCGCCGTCTCGAATTCGACGGGTACGTCACGCCATAAACCGCCCGGGCGGATGAAGGTGGTCATCATGCGCTGACCGGAACACATTTCGAAGATGTCGAGAATTTGTTCGCGTTCGCGGAAGGCATAAAGGAACATGGACATCGCTGCCAGGTCGAGCCCGAAGGTGCCAATCCAGACCAGGTGCGAGGCGATGCGCTGAAGTTCCACCAGGATGACGCGCAGGGCTTGGGCGCGGGGCGGAACGTCGAGATCTACCAGTTTTTCAACCGCCATGCAGTAGGCGAGGTTGTTGCCCAGGTTGTTCATGTAATCGAGGCGGTCCGACATCACTTCGGCTTTGAGGTAGGTCTTGGCTTCCATGTTCTTTTCGATGCCGGTGTGCAAATAGCCGATGTCGGGCACGGCGTTGACGATGACTTCGCCATCCAACTCGAGCAGCAAGCGCAGCACGCCGTGCGTGGATGGGTGCTGCGGTCCCATATTGAGCAGCATGGTTTCGCCGGTAAAGGCGCGTTCCGAAACCAGGTGTTTATATTGTTCGTAGTTGACTTCTTCGATCTGGGTCATGCTTATTCCTTTGCATACGGCTTGCGCAGGTCAATCTCTTCGAAGTTGAAGGTGAATTGCGGTTCCTCGTAGCCGAGCGGGAAGTCTTTCCGCAGAGGATGACCTTCGGTTCCTTCGGGCATCAGAATGCGGCGCGGATCGGGATGACCCTCGAACTCGATGCCAAACATATCGAAGATTTCACGCTCGCGCCAGTTCGCCGTCTCATATACGCGCGTCGCCGTCGGGACTTTGGGCTGGTCGCCGTTGACCGGGACTCTCAACTGCAAGGTGATGTTTTTTGCCAGCGACGACATCTGGTAGATAACATGGAAGCGCGGCGTCATCTGCGGGTAATAGTCGGAGGCGGTCATTGTCGAAAGCAGTTCGAATTCGTACTTGTCGCGCAGGAGAGTCAGCGCTTCAATGATTTGTTCGGTGGTGACGAAGAGGTGCACTTCGCCGCGAAACTCTTCATAGGTTGCGCCGAATTGTTCCTGCAAAGCCTTTACGATGGGTTCGAGTTTTTGATTCATACAGTTTCCCAGAACGTAGTCAGCGCTCGCTGGCGCCGACGGTAGAGAACGTTGGCTACGCAAAATCCTTGAACTTCTCCCCTTTGACCTTCTCATACAGGGTGATGACGCCGTGAATCAACGCCTCCGGGCGCGGCGGGCAGCCTGCCACGAAAACATCCACCGGGACAATTTCATCCACACCCTGCACCAGGGCATAGTTATTGAACACGCCGCCGCAGGAGGCGCAGTCGCCCATGGCGATGACCCACTTGGGTTCGGGCATCTGGTCATACAGGCGGCGGAGCACGGGCGCCATTTTGCGCGAAAGGCGCCCGGCGACAATCATCAGGTCCGATTGGCGCGGGCTGGCGCGCATCAGTTCCATGCCGAAGCGGCTCATGTCATAATGTGAAGCCTGCGCAGCCATCATCTCGATGGCGCAACAGGCAAGACCAAACAACATGGGCCACATGGCATTCGTGCGCGACCAGTTGACCACGTCTTCCAGTTTCGCGGTCACAATACCCATATTGCCGAGTTTTTGTTCTACTCCCATTCAAGGGCTCCTTTCTTCCACGCGTAAACATAGCCAACCAGTAAGATGGCGATGAAGATGATCATTTCGATCAGACCGAACAACCCCAACTGACGAAAAGTGATTGCCCACGGCAAAAAGAATACCACTTCGATATCGAAGAGGATGAACAGTACGGCAATCAAGTAAAAGCGGACGGGCATACGCCGCGTCCCTTCACCGAACGGGTTGATGCCCGATTCATAAGGCTGGGCTTTTACTGCAGATTGTTTCCGTGGACCAAACAGATACCCCAAACCGATCGCCACCAGCGCAACCACCAACGCCAGGGCGATCAATATTGCAATTGCAACGTATTCGAGCATTTTGGCACCTCAAAACGCCCATTCAAGGACGGAGTTTGTGCTTTCTCGCACGTTCGGCAAAGTATAACATAAGTGTTTTTCAGGGGCTAGGAAAAGTGCCGCTTTTCACAAAATTGGTGATATTCGTCATATTGCCTGCATGGCACGATGAGGCAGACAACTCCCCCCACATTTGAGAAAAACAAAATCAGCCCAAATACTCTCTGAGCGTCTTACTGCGCGAGGGATGACGCAGTTTCCGCAAGGCTTTCGCTTCGATTTGCCGAATCCGCTCGCGGGTCACGTTAAAGTAACGACTGACTTCCTCGAGGGTGTGGTCCTGCCCATCCAGAAGACCAAAGCGCATTTCCAGGACTTCGCGCTCACGGTCGGCGAGCGACGTGAGAGCAGAACGAATCTGCTCGCGCAGCATCTGCCGCGCCGCCGCATCCATCGGAGAGATGGTTTCCTCGTCCTCGATGAAGTCGCCCAGCGAACTGGATTCTTCATCTCCCACCGGTCCGTCAATCGAAATGGGCTCCTCTGCAGAGCGGAGGATGCGGTCAATTTTGCGGATGGCAGTTTCCAGTTTGTGTTGAAGCGCGGGTGGAATCGGCTTTTTCTCGGCGTGGGCGCGCAGGATGGCATGCACATCGGAGGTGGGGAGGTAGCCGATTTCGAGAGCAATTTCTTCAGTGGTGGGTTCGCGCCCCAATTCTTGAGTGAGTTGCCGTTGTACGCGCATGATACGTGTAATGGACTCGAACAAATGCACAGGAATGCGGATGGTGCGCGCCTGCTCGGCAATCGAGCGGTTGATAGATTGGCGGATCCACCAGGTGGCGTAGGTGCTGAATTTGAAACCGCGCCGCGGGTCGAACTTGCTGACCGCTCGCAGCAGACCGATGTTGCCTTCTTGAATCAGGTCGAGAAAACTAATTCCCCGCCCAAGATACCGCTTGGCAACGCTCACCACCAGCCGTAAATTGGCGCGGATGAGCGCCTGATGGGCTTCTTTTGCCTGCGTTTTGATGAGCTCGAGCTCTTCCAAAATTTCATCATCGGGGGGCAGGTGGCTGTACATGGTGCGCAGGCTGGGCAGTTCGTGCTTTTGGTTGATATGGTTGAGGAGCCATGCCGCATAGTTAAACGGCAGCAGGTACAGGCTGAGAAAGACCGAATAGGCTTTTCGCGCAAAATCATCCCACAGCGGGTCAACTCCCCATTTACCGTTATCCAAAAAAGCGCGCAGGTAAGAGGGCGCATCCGAAGACCAGCCGCCGGCGCGCAGGGCTTGCGCCTCGCTGAGCATCAGCCCCAGATTGGGCGGGTCGTGGTGCAGGCGTTCGGCGTCCTCCATCAAACGCTCCCAGGAGGTCTTCAGTTCAGAAAGTATGGCTCGAGCGATAGCGCGGGCGGGGGTCATCTTATTGTGCGGTGGATGCCGGCGAAGGGCGCCAAGAAAGCGGTTGGCTTCGATCATCGTCGCCAGGCGAAACTCACTGTCGGCGTCCAGCAATTTGACCTGACCAATCTCGCGCAGGTACAAACGGACAGGGTCTTCAGAAAGTTCTGCAGCCAGTTTCGGGTCATGCAGGTCGAGATCTTCTTCGAGCGCTTCATCCTCCTGCGCCAGAAGAGTTACATCAGGGTCGCCGCTCTCCTCCCCCATCATTGCCAGTTCTGCCAGCCCGTTGCCGTTCAAATCCAAGCCGTTTTCCGTCGCAGACAATTCATCGAACGACACACCCTCCTGCACCAAAGAGGCGCCTGCTTTGATGCCGCGTGTGTGTTTTTTAGGCTTCGATAAGTTTGATTTTTTCATATCACTCTACCAGACGCCGCCGGTAAAAAAGCGTTACGTCATTCCAGGCGTTTCTGGGTCATTTTACGATACGCCTCATCCAGTTCGCGCAGCAGCCGTGTCTGTTGCAGCACCAAATCCATATAAGAAGAGGCGCGCAAATCGCCCGAACGATGCGCTTCTTCCTGCAAAAACCGCAACTGATTCAAGTTCTCACCAGCCGAAAGTCGGCGCAGTTTAATCACACCGCGCAAAAGTTCCTCCAGCAGTTTTTCCTCCCTTTTCTCCGCTTCTGCCGCGCTCCGCACCAGTTCGGCAGAGCGCGCCGCCAGCGATTCAGGCAGCGCATTCACCACAAACTTGTGATGCTCCGTCTGATACTGCTCCACCGATTCGCGGATCAGCCCAAACAGCAGGCGGTGATCGGTGTAGTCAAAATCCTGCGCATCGAGCGGCGCCAGACCATACTCCTGCAGCAAACGATCAAGACGGTACAACAACTCGGGCTTTTGAAACAGAACGCCAATAACATACTCTTCGACCTTCTTGCCCGACGAAACCGCCACAACGACTTTGACCGGCTCCCGAATCGGTTGCTGCGGCGCACCTCTTTGCCGCCTCACCTTCGGACCCTGAGCCTGTCCGCCGCTCAACGCGCTTTCACTTACCCGTAACATTCTCGCCAGCGCCTGGCGGTACGTGTCGCGCTCCAGCGGATTGGGCAAATCTTCAATCAAGGGTAGAACCTGCGCCGCAATCTGATTTTTGACCTTGGGGTCGTTGAGGTTCTGCCCCGCTGCCAGCGCTTCCATGACATGGGTGACGATGGGTTTAGCGTTCTCGATGAGACGCGCCCATTCGGTTTTGTCCCGCGCCACAATCTCATCGGGGTCGAGGTCATCGGGCATGGTTGCCACGCGCAGGTCGGCTTGCAGACGCGCCTCATTCCGCAGCAAACCGCGGGCATCGAAGCCCAATTCGCCTTCCTTATCCATCGCCGAGCGTGCCGCCTCCAACCCGCGCATGACGGCTTTCTGTCCCGCTATATCCGGGTCGAGCGCAAGGACGATGCGCCGTGTGAATCGTTTGAGCAGGCGTAACTGGTCTTCGGTCAGGGCAGTCCCCATCGGCGAGACGACGTTCTCATACCCCGCCTGATGCAGGGCAATCACATCGAGATACCCCTCAACAATCACCGCCTGATCTGCCGCGCGAATTGATTTGCGGGCGCGGTCTAGCCCGTAGAGCAGGCGTCCCTTTGAAAAGATGGGGGTTTCCGGCGAATTCAAAAACTTGGGGATGTCGTTCGGGTCCACGATGCGCGCACCGAAGCCTGCCATGCGCCCCTGCTCGTCGCGGATGGGGATCATGATGCGGTGGCGGAATCGGTCGTACGTTTTTCGGTGTTCCTGTGTTGCAGTATCCCGTTCATCTTCGCGGACGGTGAGCAGACCGGCGTCGATCAAATCCTGCTCGGTGTAGCCGCGGGCGGTGAAATGCCTGAGGGCGTTGTCCCAGCCGGGGGGGGCGTAGCCCAGTCCAAAGGTCTCGATAGAAGCGTCGGTCAACCCGCGTTTGTCGCGCAGGTAGGCGAGAATGTCTTTGTTGGCATACAGGTGGCTGCGATAAAAAACGACCGCATCTTCCAGCAGTTTACGCAGGTGGTCGTAGGCTTCCTTTTGCTGAGGCGCCTCGCGCTGGTATTCTTGAATCTGCACGCCGGCGCGTTCAGCAAGTTTGTGCAGGGCTTCTTTGAAGTCAAACCCCTCTTTCTTCATCATAAACTTGAAGATATCGCCGCCCTCGTTGCACGCGCCAAAACAACGCCACGTTCCCGTCTCGGGCCAGACGACAAAGGCGGGTGTGTGCTTGTTCTCGTGGAAGGGGCAGAAGCCGATGTAGTTACGCCCTGCCTTGCGTAGTTTGACGCCAGCCTCAGAGACAAGGTCTACAATGTCAATGCGGGATTTGATTTCGTCTATGGTGGACATATCGGCAATTGGTCGGTATCGCAGATGAATTATAGACGCGTTCCGGAATCTGGCAGATTAAAAATCCGACTCTCAATTTATAGCGCAGTTCGGGATAAGCAAAAAAAACGTCCCGAAGGCTCAAAAACCTTCGGGACGTCCAAGGGTAGCGGGTTGCTTCCGCGAAGGCGCTCCCCCAGCGAACCGATAGAACTTTCCAACTGCAACGCTCTACACCAGCCCTTCGCTCACCAACAATTCAGCGTTATAAATCGAAGCGCCAGCCGCGCCGCGGATGGTGTTGTGGGATAAGACCACAAACTTGAGATCGAGGATAGGATCGCGCCGCACGCGCCCTACCACTGTGGTCATCCCTTTGCCGCTCAGGCGATCCAGCCGGGGCTGGGGGCGATCCGCTTCTTGCCGGACCTCGATCACGGGCTGCGGACTCGACGGCAGTTCCCTCGCCGATTCGGGGGCGCGAAAGTTTCGCAGCGCCGCCTCAACAGTTTGCGGGTCGGTGGGATGCGCCAGTTCCACGCTGGCGCAAACGGTGTGACCATCAATCACTGCCACGCGGTTGGTGTGCGCGCTGAATTGGATTCCCGCCAGCTCGATGCTATCTCCGCGGAAGGTCCCCAGCATCTTGCGCGGTTCCCATTCCACCTTTTCCTCTTCGCCGCCAATGAACGGGATGACGTTGTCCAGGATGTCCAGCGAGGGGACGCCCGGATAGCCCGCTCCTGAAAGCGCCTGCATCGAAACCGCAAAGACTTTTTTCACGCCAAATTCATCGTCCAGCGCTTTGAGTGCAATCGTCAAGCCGGTGCTGGTGCAATTCGGGTTGGTGACGATGCACCCGCTCCAGCCTCTGCGCCTGCGTTGATGTTTCACCAGATGAACGTGACCGGCGTTCACTTCGGGCAGCAGCAGGGGAACATCTTCCTCCCGCCGAAAGGCTGAGGCGTTGGAGCATACCGCCGCGCCCGCCCGGGCAAACTGCGGTTCGAGTTCCTTCGCGACCTCGGTATGCAAGGCAGAAAAGACGATTTGCGCCTGCACAGTCTCCGGCTTCGCCGGCACGATGATCATCTCGCGGGCGTATGGCGGCATGGGAACATCCAAAACCCAGCGCGTCGCCTGCGAGTAGGTTTGCCCAACGGAACGATCCGAAGCGGCAAGCGCAACCACTTTGAACCAGGGATGATTTTCCAGCAGCGCAACAAAGCGCTGACCGACGGAACCGGTTGCACCGAGAATTGCAACGGGAATTTGCTTCATGAGAATGACTCCTTGGTGATTGAAAAGTTTGTCTTTTGACCTTCGAGGATCTTATTTCACGATTAATTCATGCAGCGCCTTGACAGCGCTTTCTGTGTCCGCCGCATCCACCACCAGGCTGATAGACACTTCCGATGAACCCTGTGCAATGGCAAGCACGTTGACGCCGTGCTGACCCAGTTTGCTGAAAACGCTGCCTGCCACGCCAGGGGTGTGCCGCATCCCTGCGCCGACGACGGTGACAATCGAAACATCCTCCGTTGCCCACACGCGGTCAATATCGGCGTCTGCGATCTCGCGGGCGAAGGCTTTTTCAAGAGCAGATAAAACGAGGGTCGCCTGCTCGGATGGCACAGCGAAACAAATGGACTGTTCCGAAGACGCTTGTGTAATCAATGGAACGCTCGTGCCGGTAGATGCCACCGCTCCAAAGGCGCGTGCCGCTACCCCCGGGACCCCTAACATGCCGCGCCCTTCGACGGTGATCAACCGCTGCTTTTGGATGGCAGTTACGGCTTTGATCACCCTGCCGTTGCGGGGCGCGGACGAAACGATCCGCGTGCCGGGATGAGCGGGGTTGAAGGTGTTGCAAATCCGCAATCCAATGCCTGCATCCAGAAGAGGACGGATGGTCTTCGGGTGCAGGACTTTGGCGCCGTAGTAAGCAAGTTCGGCAATTTCGCTGTAACTGATTTCGGGCAGGGTGACCGCCTCCGGCACCAGGCGCGGATCGGCGGTCATTACCCCGTCCACGTCGCTCCAGATCCAGACATCGTCCGCGGGGAGGACGGCGCCGATGATGGCGGCGGAATAGTCGCTGCCGCCGCGCCCCAGGGTGGTAATCATGCCTTCGGGCGTTGCGCCGATGAAGCCGGTAGTGACAGGGATGATGCCTGCCTGCAGCAACGGGTTGAGGCGGGCGCGGGTCTTTTCTGCGGTGGCTTTGAAATCGGGATGCGCGTTTTGGAAGGCGGCATTTGTGACGATGAACTCGGTCGCTTCGATGGCGCGGGCGGGAAGGCCGGCGTCGTTTATCACCGCCGCCAGCAGGCGCACACTCATGCGTTCACCCAGCGAAGCGACCGCGTCCAGGGCGCGGGGGGTGGCTTCGCCAAGCACGGCGATTGCTTTGCACAAATCCACCAGCGAGCCGATCAACGAGTTGATTTCTGTTTTTGTCGCTGCGCGCAGGTTTTCATCGCGGATGAGCGCGTCGGCGGCGGCGAAGTGTTTTTCTCGCAGCGTGGATTCGGCTTGGGAAACAGAATCCACCTTCCCGTGCGAAGCCGAAGCGGCGGTCTCCAGCAGCAGGTTGGTCACGCCCGCCATGGCGGAAGTCACCACCACGAGATGTTCCCATTCCTGTTTCGCCTCGCGGATGATTTGCACAGCGCTTTGTAACGCGCCGGCAGAGCCTACCGAGGTGCCTCCAAATTTCATGACAAGTGTATTCGACATGGCATACTCCTTCAGCGGGATTAAACATAAACGCCCCACGTTTTCGTGAGGCGTTTGTGTGCTTTGAGTAACCCTGCGTTCGTTGACCGTCAATACACAAATACCTCACGGTGTGTACCGGAGGTAGTAGTGGTGGCAACGAAGTACAGGCTTTTCATAATGGGCGGTATTCTATGGCAATGATACAGGTGTGTCAAGGGTTCGTACCGAAAACTTTAGAAACCTTCGAGTTTGCTCAGGTCTGCCAAGCCTTTGGACAGGCTGGCAATTTGCCCGACCAGCGCCAGGCGGTTTTGGCGCACCTTCTCATCCTCCGCCATCACCAGCACTTTGTCGAAGAACGCGTTGATAGATGGGATAAGTTTAACGACGATATTCAGGAATTCTTCGACGGTGGACGGTGGACGATGGGCGGCGGACTGTATGGCTTGGAACAATGACTTTTCTTCCGCCTCTACGAACCTGCCCTCATCAACGGTCAACGGTCTATTGTCCACCGTCTTCAAAATGCGCACACACCTTGCAAACCCCGGCAAAATCTCGCGCCAATCCTCACGCTCGACCCACGCCTGCAACTGCTTCACCGCCCGCGCCGAACCGGCAGGGTTGTTCGACTGCTCCGCCAGGACGGCGTCCACCACATCATAGCGATAGCCCATGTCTTTCAAGACGACCGACAGGCGTCCTGCCAGGAATTCGAGAATCTGTTTCTGCGCTTCGGGCGTGACCTCGATCGGCTGCGTCGCCCCAGACTTTTTCACCGCCTCAGCCAGATCGAAGTCGGCGTTATGCTCGATGAGCGGCTGGACAATGCCAATGGCGGCGCGCCGCAGACCGAAGGGGTCTTTCGCGCCCGTTGGGGCGAGACCTGCCGCGAAAAGACCGACGAGGGAATCGATTCTATCTGCCAGCGCAACCGCCAAACCGATTTTGGATTTTGGCACGGTTTGATATTGCTCGCCGATGGCTTCAGCCACTTCGGGCTTCTCGCCGCTGCGCAGGGCATACTCGCGCCCGATGATGCCTTGCAGGGAGGTCATTTCGGTGACCATTTGGGTGGCGAGGTCGGCTTTGGCGAGGAACGTGCCACGTGTCACGTGCTCCCGTTCTGCAGTGTCAAGCGCCAGCATGTCGGCCAATTCAGCAGAGAGTTTGAGCATGCGCTCGGATTTGTCGAGCATGGAGCCGAGTTTGGTGTGGAAGGTGAGACCCGCCAGTTTGGGGCGGAAGTCTTCGAGTTTGAGTTTGAGGTCTTGGCGGACGAAGAAGTTCGCGTCGGCAAAGCGCGCGCCGAGGACGTGTTCATTGCCCTGGCGGACGATGTCCATGTGCAGGTCGTCGCCGTTGCGGATGGCGATGAAATTTGGCAACAAGGTCGAAGGTCGAAGGTCAAAGGTCGGCGATTCGACTTTCGACTTTTGACTTTCGACTGGAAAATACCGCTGGTGTTTCTTCATCACCGAAATCAACACATCACGCGGCAGTTGCAAAAACTCGGGGTCGAAGCCTCCCATCACCGCCGTTGGCATTTCGACGAGATTGGCGACTTCGCTCAATAAATCATCCTCGATGATGGCTTCGCCGCCGACCAGCGCCGCGGCTTGTTTGACCTGTTCCACAATGGAAGCCTTGCGTTCTTCTTTGTCGAGGATGATGCCCGCTTCGCGCATGAGGTCGAAATATTTTTCGGCGGAGGGGATGTGGATTTCGGGCGAGTCGTAGGGGCGAAGTCCGCGGCTGATGTTGCCGCTTGTAACGCCCGCGTATTCAAACGGGATGACCGTCTCGCCGAAGAGGGCGACCAGCCAGCGGATGGGACGCGAGAAGAACACGCCGCTCTCATTCCAGCGAATGGACTTCTCGAATTTGATTTCGGCAATGAGTTTGGGCAGCGCTTCGGCGAGGACTTCGGGCGCGGGGCGTCCCTTTTGCTTGACGACGGCGAAGACGTATTTGCCGCCGTTCTCCTCGCGGACTTCCAATGCAGATGGGTCAATGTTGTTCTTCTTGGCGAAACCCAAGCCAGCCTGAGTGGGCTTGCCGTCTTTGTCCAGGGCTTTATCCGCGGGCGGACCTTTGACGAGCGACTCGCGGTCGGGTTGATTCGGGGAGAGAGAGTCGATCGAAACGGCGATCCGCCTCGGGGTCGTGAAGATGCGGATGTCTCCGTGGGTGAGGTGAAGTTCGTCGAGCAGAGTCGGAATCCGCTGGGTGAGTTGTTCGCGGGCGGCGTCCACATCCGAAGCGGGGAGTTCTTCGACGCCAATTTCCAGAATAAAGGTCGAAGGTCGAAGGTCGAAAGTCGCAGGCAGGGCTTGACCTTTGACTTTTGACTTTTGACTCTCTTTCAACAACGGATACTCCAATCCCTTGCGCTGTTCGACATAGGCTTCGGCGACGCGGCGGGCGAGTTCGCGCATGCGGCGGAAGAAAGCCTGACGCTCGGCGACGCTGACCGCGCCGCGCGTGTCGAGGATGTTGAAGGTGTGCGAGCATTTGAGGACGTAGTCGTGCGCGGGCAGGACGAGCCCCGCGGCAAGGGCGGCTTCGGCTTCGGCGGAGAAGAGGTCGTACATGGCGCGCACGCGGGCAATGTCGGCGGTTTCGAAATAGTATTTGGAATGTTCGAACTCTTCGCGGCGGCGGATTTCGCCGTAGGTCACGTCTGCGCCCCAGGGTTCGTCCCAGATGGCTTTGGCGTTGTTGAGGGCGATGAGGATGCGCTCCAGCCCGTAGGTGAGTTCGACCGAGACGGGGTCAAGCGTCACGCCGCCCATCTGCTGGAAGTAGGTGAACTGCGTGATTTCCTGCCCGTCAAGCCAGACCTCCCAACCCAAGCCCCAGGCAGAGATGGCGGGTTGTTCCCAGTTGTCTTCGACGAAGCGGATGTCGTGCTGACGCGGGTCAATGCCGAGGGCTTTGAGCGACTCGAGATAGAGTTCCTGCGGGCCCGTCGAGCCTGGTCGAGACGCGGGTTCGGGCTTGAGGATGACCTGGTACTGGTAATGCACCTGGAAGCGGTTGGGGTTTTCGCCGTAGCGCCCGTCGTCGGGTCGGACGGAGGGTTCGACGTAGGCGACGTTCCAGGGTTCGGGTCCCAGCACGCGCAGGAAGGTGGCGGGGTTCATCGTCCCTGCGCCGACCTGGGTGTAGTAGGGTTGGGCGATGAGGCAGCCGTGATTCGCCCAGAAGTTTTGGAGGGTGAGGATGAGGGATTGGAAGGTGTGAGGCATGGTTTTCAGTAATCAGTGATCAGTGAGCAGTGTGCAGTATTTGAGCGTGGAGTAGATTATCTCGTTCGTAGTTTGCGAAAATCACGAATCAGCGTGCTGTCTGCCAGCGCATCTTCGAACTGAGCAAGCCAATTTTCAATATAGGCGTCGTCCAAAGCATCTCCCTGCTTTTGAACGACGGATTCAACATCAGCCCGGTCCTTGGTGCGCGTGGAGAGCATTTTGTAAATAATCAGGTCTTCAGCCGTACACACACGGACACTTTTTCCAGGAATGAAATCAATATCGCAGGCGCGCCCAATGGCGGTCTCGTCGAAAATCGTATCTGCCAGCATTACAGCAATACGAACGCCGTTGGAATCTTGGAAAAACGCCAGTCCGAGGCGGCGAAAGGATTCATCGGAGTCTTCTTGAAGGGGCGTGAATGCGCGTAAAATCGCCAGCAATTGACCGCGGTTCTCGCGCGAAACCAGGACCTTCATGTCAATATCACGCGTGAGGCGCGGCTCGCCCCATACCGCAACAGCAATCCCACCGATGGCCATAACAGGAACACCTTCTTTTTTCAGGAAATCCTGGAAAGCGATAACAGAATCAATCAGCGCGTTCATGGCGTTTTTTTGTAGTTGAGGCTTGCCAGCCGCGCCTGGAGTTGAATCATCGCCTGATTGCGTTCATTCCGAAACACGGACTCGGTTTCCCGCAGCCACGATTCAAATTCCGCCATTAACGCAAAGAATTGCCGCGCGCCTTCCTGCGGAGATAAGGCGCGCAACATGCGAGTCTCTTCGGCGTAAATGGCGTCCCAGTTTGCGGAAATGTTTTTCAACATGGGTTTTACAATTCCATTTGGCACGTTTGGTTTATTATACCCGCCCTTTATTGTGCGCCGACCTGGGTGTAGTAGGGCTGGGCGATGAGGCAGCCGTGATTCGCCCAGAAGTTTTGGAGGGTGAGGATGAGGGATTGGAAGGTGTGAGGCATGGTGATTGGTGATTGGAGATTGGAGATTGGTGATTGGAGATTGGTGATTGGAGATTGGTGATTGGTGATTGGTGATTGGTGATTGCGGGGGGGGATTATAACTGATGGAATGACGGAGGACGGTGGACGATTGAAGATGAATTATCGTCTATTGTACATTGTCCATCGTCCAACTTGCGGTTCCGGCGGGAGGGGAGGCGGGTTCTTCTGGAAAGGAAATTTGGCGCTTCATGTATAATTTGAGCATGATACACATTCTTCAATCCAAGCCAACGCCCGAGCAAATGGCAGAGATGTCCAAAGAGTATGACACGATGATAAAAATCGTGGTGGATATTCGCCGCCGAATTTTGGCGGGCGGCGGGGAAATGCACGCGGACTGCGAGCAGGCGCTTTTAGAGAATGGCAGCGAGCAGGACGACCTTTGGGGCGCGAACTGGTATCCCGCCGAGCAGCGCATTGAGTTCGAATCGCTGATCAATATTCGTCCCCGATTGGGAAATCGCAGCGTTCTGATACAGGACGAATCTCTACGTCAAAAGGTCGAAGAAATTACAAGAGAAATCCTGGGAGGCGCAGCATGATGGACAAAGAGAAAAAACGCGCACGCTTCCTGCGCGACCCGCTTCCGCGCCGCCTGGGTGGACTGGCCGCCACCCTGGGAAGAATTTCATCCGCTGCCCGTCGTTCGGACGACCCGGCAGTGGTGCGGGGGCTTTTGGAGGAAGCAAAGTATTACATCGAATGGACTGCCGCTGAGACTGAGCCTGAAACCGCCGCAGAACTGGTCTCGATGCAAACATTAATCACACTGTGGGAAAAAAGTTGGGAGAACGCATTTCAGAATATCAGTCAGCGCACCCTGCTTTCTGTGCAAGCCAAGCAATGGTCAGAGCGGACGTTGGATATGTCGGGGTTGTTGGGTTAGGATGAATTGTCGTCCATTGTCCATTGTCCACCGTCCAACTTGCGCTTCAAACGGGACGGGAGGCGGGCGAGGCGGTTCGAGGGGCTTGGTCCACGCCCTTGCCCCGCACGGACGTAAACGTCCGCGCTATTCATACGAAGCCCGCTCAAGCGGACTGGACAGGCGCGCCCCGTTCCAACGCTTTCAAGAAGCGGGGGAACGGGGCGTTTTCAGCCCGCCCTTGCGGACGCATTCGCCTATTTGCGCGCAGCATTAGGCTTTGCCAATTTCGTCTTCCAGCGCCAGCAGGATGGCGCGACTCACGCCTTCGATGTCGTTCATCACCTCATTGTTCCAAAACCGGACGACCCGATAGCCCTGCGCTTCCAGAAATTTTGTTCGTTCTGCATCGTATTCTGCCTGCTCCAGGTGGTGACCGCCATCCACTTCGATGACGAGTTTCTTCTTGACGCAGCAAAAATCCGCAATGTAGGCGCCAATGGCATGTTGTCTTCTAAAACTGACGCCCAGCCTGTCGCCGCGCAAAACCGCCCACAATTTACGCTCGGCGGGAGTGAGTTGGCGGCGGAGTTTTTTGGCGGTTTCGTAGCCTTTGGGGGTGGTTCTTCGGGGAGGCATGGCGCAATTTTACCCCCTCCTAGCCTCCCCCAAATCCAAAGGATTTTGGGGAGGTGTCCGCAGGACGGAGGGGGGAGGAATCAACGAACAGAGCGGGCGCAACGGAACCCGATGCTGCCGTCCCAGTCGTCGGGAGCGCTCCAGCTGCGGTCCGAGGCGCGGACGAAGTAATCGAAGTTGACCCACGAGCCGCCCCGCAGCACGCGGGATGAACCCGAAGCGGGTCCCTGGGGATTCTCCTTCGGCGAGTTATTATAATACTCCTCGTCATACCAGTCATTCACCCATTCCCACACGTTGCCGGCCATATCGGCCACGCCGTAGAAACTATCGCCCTGCGGTGAGTATTTGCCGACCGGCGTGGTATCGCCGATGCCCGATTCTTTGGAGTTGCAGCGGGCGGAGTCGAAACGGTCGCCCCAGGGGTAAACGCGCTGTTCTCTTTTTATGTCATCCCAGCCCGCCGCCTTCTCCCACTCGGCTTCGGTGGGCAGGCGCTTGCCGGCCCAGGCAGCGTAGGCGGCGGCATCGTCCCAACTGACGTTGACGACCGGGTGGGTTTCCCTGCCAGGCGGGATTTTTCCAGATTGCCAGTGCGAAGGCGGGCGATGCTTTGTGGCCTCCACGAATTTTTTGTACTCGGCGTTGGTCACCGGATAGCGGTCAATGTAGAACGCATCCAGGTACACGGTGTGGCGCGGCTTCTCGTCGCCGTACCTATCGCTTCCCATCACGAACTCGCCGGCGGGTACGTACATCATCTCCTTGCCGTCCTGTGCCACAATTCGCGTCACGCCCGCCTGCACCATCTGGAGACAGGTGCGCTCGAAGAGCGGCTGGGTGTAGCGGTAGGCCGGCTTGAGGCGGCGGATTTGCTCGAAGAGGGTCCACGCCTGCTTCCAATCTTCCCGGTCAATGGCATCCAGCAGCAGGTCATAGGTTTCGGGGAGCGCCAGCCAGCGGCGGGCGGTCTCCAGGCGGGCGGGCGCGTCCAAAAAGCGCGGGTCGAGTTGCAGCAGTTCTTCCAGCCGGGCGCGGGCTTCTTCCCAGGGCTGGGAGCGGTCTTCTTTATCCGCAACGCCCTGTTTCATCCACTTGTCGGCTTCGAGGTAAAGTTGCAGTTTGCGCAGGCGGTCAGGGGCGTCGCGGTAATCGCCCAGTTTGGCGTAAAGGGCGGCGGCCTCGCTCAATTTGCCTTCGGCCTGCAGGGCGCGGGCATCGTTGTAGAGAATCAGCAGTTCATCGCGCGGGAGGGATGCAGACGGGGGCGTTTTTTGCGCAGAGGGCGGCGTTTGCGCGGGCGAGGGAGGCGTCTCAACCTTTGGCCCTACGTTAACAACGTTGCCGCTGCCCATGACAATCACACTTTCAGAGACGCTTCCGCCCACACCGAGAGGCGCAGAGGACGAAGAAGGGTCAGTTTTTTCCGGGGGATGGGAAAGCGCAGCGTCTATTTCAAAAGACTGCCGTCCATCTTGAGCCTGTAACGCCGCGCCGATTCGCTCCGCCCGCGCTCGCAAAGCGCGCATGAGCATTTCGTAGCCGTCGGGTTCGAACAAATCCACCCAATGCCATTTTCTCAGGCTTTCGGGCGTGTCGCATTCTTCCAGGCGGGCGGGAATGATGAAAATCTCGCCTTCGGGTTTTTCCATGGCGGTATCAAGGGCAAGGCGTACTTCCTTTTGTCTAAACCCTGCTTGATTGAACTGCTTTGAAAGGCAAACCACCACTATATCCGATTCGCGCACGGCTTTGCGAATCTCCAATTCCCAGTCCTGTCCTGGCAGGAGTTTGGCTTTATCGAGCCACGCGTCCACGCCGTCTTTGATGAGACGGGTATAGAGGGCGTGGACCGCGTCGCGGTCACTGTGGGCGTGGCAGAGAAAGACTTTGAGAGGGCGGGAAGACATAAGGATGAATTAGGAAGGATGAAGGATGAATCATTCAAACTCAGTCAAAATTTTCTTTATCTTTGCAGCGGAAATATCAGATTGCTCCGTCTTTGAGTAAATTGTAACGAGGATTACAGCCGTTGCTGTTTTCAGATAGTAAATCACACGATAGCCGCCGCTTTTTCCGCGAGATACATCACTGTTGCGAATACGAACTTTGAAAAGTGTATAGCCTGTCCCTTGAACCTTGTCGCCGACAAATTCCCCGCGTTGAATTTGCTCAATAACGGGCTGAACATCCGAACGAATATGAGGGTACTTCTTCGCCAGTCCACGCAGGTTACGCTTGAACTCTGGCGTGAAAGAAATCTCAATCGTTGGCTTATTCGGCATTGACGCCTTCCCACAGTTGATCCAACGGGAGAAGTTCGCCATTCATGGCTTCTTCCCATCCCTGGCGAAAACTTAACTCGGCAGGTTTCAACGTCACAGTTTCGCGGAACAGACGCACAATCTCAAGCAATGTTGGCAAATATTCATCAGGTGTCTGGTGAATTTCCTGAAAGATTTTCTCTTCGTAAATTGAAGGATAGGTAGTCATTGTCTTTCTCCTGAACTATGTTGCTATTATAACGCTTTCAGGAAACTATCTCGCGCACGGCTTTGCGGATTTCATATTCTCCCTCTGTTCCGGGGGAACAAGAAAGAAACCGGCTTAACCGATAAAAGCAAAGTAGAATCAACCTGATGTTCCGTTCGCTCTTGCAGCAATACCACCCCAAAGCCTTCTATCACGGCGACCGAACGCTCCCTACCATTGCCCTCACCTTCGACGACGGTCCGCATCCGCGTGATACGCCCCAAGTGTTGGATGTGCTGGCGGAACATAACGTGTACGCTACCTTCTTCCTGATCGGCCGCAGCGCCGAACAACACCCACAAACAGTAAAGCGGATATTCGAATGTGGACATCAACCCGCCCTGCACTGCTACCGTCACCTCCCTTTCCCACTGGAAAACGCCTCGACTCTTAAGGGACAGCTGGATCGGTCTCGAACCGCCATTGCCCGCGCCTGCGGCATTCCGCCCGAAACGATTCGGCACGCCCGCCCGCCGTATGGCTTTTTCACCGCAAAGACCCTGTCTCTGCTGGAAGAATGGGGATACCGCCTCGTGCTGTGGGATAACATGCCCCTGCATTTCCTCCAGCCCGCCCGGCGGACCATTGCCCAAATCCTTGACCGAACCGCTCCCGGCTCGGTCATCGTCCTGCACGACGGCAAAGGACATGGCGCAAAGGTGGCGCACATTCTCGAAATTGTCATTCCGCGGCTCAAGGCAAAGGGATTTGAGTTTGTTACAATTGAACAAATGCAGAATTCGATTACAGGTGAAACAAAATGAAATTACTCAGCATCAACATCGGCAGGGAACGGCAGCAACAAAGAAAAGAGTACATCGAAACCACAGGCATCTACAAACTACCAGTGGACGGACCCGTTGAGATCAAGTCGCTGGGCATCGAAGGCGACGCCATCTGCGACAAGAAGAATCACGGCGGAGCCGACCAGGCGCTCTATCTCTACGGCGGCGCAGATTACGCCTGGTGGGAGGAAGAACTGGGGCACAAACTCGCCCCCGGCACCTTCGGCGAAAATCTGACCATCAGCGAACTCGAAAGCGCGGCGTTCAACGTCGGTGATTTCCTGCACATCGGCGAAGTGATTTTGCAAGTCACCGCGCCGCGCATCCCGTGCGGCACGTTCGCCACGCGCATGGGCGATCCGCAGTGGGTGAAGAAGTTCCGCGCGGCGGAGCGCCCTGGCTTGTATGTCCGCGTCATCAGGGAAGGGGTAATCAAGGCAGGCGATTCCGTCACCGTCGAAAAATACGCAGGCGAAACAATCTCCATCGTGGAAATGTACCGCGAGCATTACAACAAGGACAAAAGCGAAGCCTCCCTGCGCCGCCATCTCAACGCGCCCATTGCTCTTCGGGCGCGGAAAGACCTGGAAGAAGAACTTCAGACACGGACTGCAAAAGCGTAAACGGGAAACAAAAACAGGACTGCCGCCTCATGGGCGGCAGTCTAATTTTAGATTGTCTGTAACAGCGCTTTGACCTGCTGTAAAGCAGATTGAGCATCTTTGAAATGGATGCCCTGCATGCCAATCTTTTTGCAGGCTTCGATGTTTTCGATGAAATCGTCCACAAACACCGCTTCGTTTGCCTGAACCTGAGCCTGCTCCAGGGCAATGTGATAGATCTTCGGGTCGGGCTTTGCCACCCCCACCTCCGCCGAGATGACCATGTGGTGGAAGGCGTCGTCGAACTTTTCGCGCACAATGTAATTGCGCAGCCCGCTCCAGGCATTGCTGATGAGACCCGTTTTGACCTTCGGTTTGAGTGAACGCAGGAAATCGAGCAGTTGACGGTCAATCACGTCGCCTGCGAAGAACTCATCGCGGATGCGTTCGTATTCGGAGGCAGGGAGTTTGAGGGTTTTCATCACGCTGCGCCAGTGTTCTTCTTCGGTGATTTCACCGATGGAGGCGCGGGAGGCGGAGGCGCCGCCGAAGACGATCTTTTCGATGTCGTCATACTCCATGCCGAGGCGTTCGGCAAGGCGCTGACGCGGGGCTTGAAATTCGGTGCGGACGATGACTCCGCCCAGGTCGAAGAAAACGGCTTTGACGGTCATTTGCTTTTCTTGGCGGTTGCCTTTGGTTGTTTGGCGGGTTTCTCTGCCGCAGGTTTTTCTTTTGCAGGCTTTTCTGCCGCTGTCTTTTTCTTTGCCGGCTTTTCTTTAGCAGGCTTTTGGGGGGCAGGAGGCGGCTGCGCCGGTTTGCCAGCCCGTTTTCGATGCTCAGGCCTGGCAGCGGCTTGGGGAAGAGGAGCAGGTTCGGGCGCGGGAAGAGGCGCTTCTTTTTGCGGGTGGGCAGTCATTTCTTGTTCCAGTTCTTTGAGGGCTTCGCGCCAGTTGGGCATGGTCATTTCCAGTTTTTGCCTGGGGACCGGTGTGGCGCGACGGCAGCGAGGGCAGTGTGCGTCGTAATGATTGAGGTTCTTTGCATACATTTCCTGCAGGGCGTCCAGTTTTTCAAGGCGCCCGAGGGTGAAGGGGGTTTGGCAGTAGGAACAACGCAGGTTCATGTCAGTCTCCTTTGTTGACCGTCCCGAAGGATATGCCCTCGGGACGATTTGTTTGTTAAAGTGATTGTACACTGATTTCTTTGCCGGCTCTGATCTCTTTTTCGAACTGGTCAAAGGTGCGATGGACGTGCATGCCGGCATTTTCGTAGAGGCGCAGGGCGCCGGTCAGATTTTCCGCATCCACACCAAGACCTGCCATGTGTTTGCCGCGCCGATAGAGTTCTCCAAAGGAGCGGCGAAGCAAGGCAAGACCAGGATGACCGCCTGCGACCAGCGGTTGAACAAGTTCAACGCCTTGTCCACATCGTCCAGAGCCGCGCCGCGGACGGTGAAGCCCTCGGGCAGAGTGACCGTCAAGGGTAGATCCAGATTTGCTTGCATTTCATTCTCCTTTCTGCTGTTGCATCCATTCTAGCTATCTGACACTTTTCAAAATCGTGAGTCCTTCGCCTGGTCTTGCCGCCATCGCCAGCGGATAAATCCGCTAGCTACGCCTACAAAGTCGGCTAAAACCGACTGCCAGCCCGCTTATGAACAAATAAGTACCGTAACCGCATAGCGCGGCTTCCAGCCGCAACCCAAAAATTCACTGCTCAAGTGCGGAGGCAAAACCAGAAAAAGAGTTATTGCCTGCTCTCACCTTGCGCGCTTCTTCATCCC